>TARA_R110000850_G_scaffold152114_9_pt1 | contig 20993 bp, 22 predicted proteins | sample TARA_R110000850 | Tara Oceans TARA_R110000850 (sample SAMEA4397586) | marine metagenome | biome: Polar Biome; feature: [SRF] surface water layer (ENVO:00010504); material: water (ENVO:00002006), including particulate matter (ENVO:01000060) such as... | depth 5 m | reverse complement strand
AAGCCACGAGACGCGCGCCGCAACGAGCCTTGTTTCCTGCCCTGGGTGGTGACGTCCATCGCTTCAGCCCGCAAGGTTTCTGAAGCGCATGTCCGGACCATCACTTCCGAGAACGCGCAGGCCTTCTTCGCCTTGCCGGCCCGAGCGGCTCAGTGCTGACAGTCCTGCATGGAAATTGATGTCGGCGAGACTTGGCTGCCCCCGCGCAGGGCACTGAGTGAAACACGGCCCACTGCGTCTTCTGCCAGGCTTCCAAAGTAGAGGTAACCGCCGCGCTCGACTACGCTGGTAATCGGCCCGAAACCGTTGCCATCAAGGTCGCGATAGTGCTCGACGACCGCGCCATTCATGTCCAGAGCAACAATTTGTGCGACATCACTGGCTTTGGGATGCAGAAACGACGGCAGTCGCACGATCATTCGGCGCAGCAGCGGATAAGGCGCAATGGCATCCAGTATCGCTGAGCGGGGTGCAAACAGAGCGACCCAAAACCGGTCCTGTCCGTTGAAGCTGATGTTGTCAGGAAACCCGGGCAGGTTGTCGGAGAAGATTTCCCGCTGCCCGGCCTTGTCACCCTTCAGCCAGAAGCGCGTAACGCGATACGCCGTTGTCTCGTTGATGAGGATATAGGTCTCATCGGGCCCCAGCGTCACGCCGTTGGCAAAATTGAGTTCCGCCAACATGGTCACCGAAAGATCGTCTTCAGGCTGGTAACGGATCAGGCGCCCGTGTGCGCCGTGCTCCAGCACGTCGAGCATCTGCTCGTCAAAGCCGTATTTCCAGGAAACGTCGGTCAGGTACACGCGCCCCTGACCATCGATGGTGAGATCGTCTGCAAACTTCACGGGAATGCCGTCGGCATCGTGGACCAATGTGCGCAATTCGGTACCCCCTTGCAGCTGCACAACGCCATTTTGCGCATCAGCAACCAGCGCCCGCCCTTCACCGTCAAGCGCGACACCCAGAGGTCGGCCATCAACCTGTCCCAGTACTTTGCAGCTCCTGAAGTCACTGGAAACAGATACGACTCTGCCATCAGCAAGCCCTGTAATCATCTCGCCGGTACTGGTGAAGGTCAGGGCTTCCGGCCCTTTGAGCACGCCATCGCCAAGTCTTTGTACAGGATTCAGGGGCCGCACTTGCACGGACTCCACCGGTTTAGATGGCTGCCAGGCAACCGGCCGCAAGGAAACCGGCCAAACAAAAAGATACGTCACCAGCAGGATCACGCAGATCGGCAGTATTTTCTTCTTCAAACGCTTGACTCCATTCCCAATTCAGACAATTCGCACTGTTCTGGCGAACACTGCGCAATGCTACACGCAGCATTACACTGGCCCGCAAAGTAACACCGACGAACACTAATAATAGAGGGGATCTCCAACATGTCCGAGCTCAACACACCCGTCGACATGCTGCTGAGGTGGTCGCAGGAGAAGGCAGACAAGACCTGGCTGGTGCAGCCAAGAGAGGGTCAAACCCTGCGCTGGAGCTGGAGCCAGGCAGAGCAGGAAGCGCGCGCAATGGCTGGCGCGCTGCTGGAAATGGGTCTGCAACGCGGAGATCGAGTGGCAATTTCCGGACGCAACACAGCGCACTGGTTTCTGGCCGACATGGCCTGCTCCATGGCAGGCCTGGTGGGTGTGGGGCTATATCCAAAACAGGCAGAGAGTGCCGTCACCTACATCCTCAAGCACAGTGAAGCAAAGGTGCTGTTCCTGGGCCCCATGACCGACCATGACGAGTTCATGGGTGCGGTGCCTGAAGGCATCAAAACCATTTCATTTCCCTATCCCGAAACGCCGACAGGCGAGCAAACCTGGGATCAGGTGATCAATACCGCAGCGCCGTTGACTGTTATTGAACGACCAGCGTCGGATGATCTGGCTTGCCTGATCTACACCTCCGGCACCACCGGCAACCCCAAGGGCGTGATGATCACCTGGGGCAATCTGGCCTTTGCTGCGGAAGGAACCCTGAAGTTGATGCCGCCCGTGGGCGAGGAACGTTTCTTCTCCTATCTGCCGCTGGCGCACGCATTTGAGCGCGGCGCGGTTCTCGGGCTCAGTCTTTATCTGGGCGGTGAGGTTCACTTTCTCGAGCAGTTGGAGAAGCTGGCTGAGCAACTGCCGCAAGTTGCACCTACCCGCTTCTATGGCGTGCCCCTGGTCTACGGCCGATTCCAGGCCGGTGTTCTCAAGAAGATGCCGCAGAAGAAGCTGGAAAGATTAATGCGCATCCCGGTGCTGAGTTCGCTCATTCGCAAGAAAATTCTGAAAGGACTGGGCCTGCACGAAGCGCGATACGTTTTTTCGGGCGCCGCACCGCTGCCGATTCCGCTGATGGAATGGTTCCAGAAGTATCTGAAACTGGAGGTCCTGCAGGGTTATGGCATGACCGAAAACAGCATCTATGCCACAGCCAATGTGCCCGGCCAAAGCCGCATGGGCTCTGTAGGAAAACCGCTGCCCAATGCGGGTTTCAAGCTCTCGGACGCCGATGAAATTCTGTTCAAGCATCCCGGGGTCATGGCCGGGTACTACAAGGAACCGGAAAAGACGCGCGAGACCTTTACCGAAGACGGGTACCTGCGTACAGGAGACAAGGGCCGGGTTGATGAAGACGGCTATGTCTACATCACGGGCCGGGTCAAAGACATCTTCAAGACTCTCAAGGGCAAGTACGTCTCACCCGCGCCCATCGAAGGTCAGCTGACACGCAATACCGATATTGATCAGCTCTGCATGGTCGGCATGGGGCTGAAACAGCCGCTGATGCTGGTTTCTCTGATGCCCGGCACCACAGACAGCAAATCTCGCGAAGACATTGAAAAAGAACTCGCGGCGGACATGCACTTCGTCAACAAGAAACTAGAGGCGCATGAGCAGATTGCCAAGATCGTGGTAGTCAAGGATGCCTGGACCATCGACAACGGCGTGATGACGCCAACGATGAAGGTCAAGCGCGCCGAAGTGGAGAAGCGTTACGGCGACCTGATTGAAAAGGAAGCGGCGGCACGGGCAGATGTAGGCTGGGAGGCCTGAGCCGGTCAGCTTGCCAGTGCAAAGGCGTAACGCTCAAACGTCGCTACGTCAGGCGTGCCGAACATGCGCTTCACCTCTTCGCGCACTTGCGCAATATTGGTTTCTCGGATCACACGCTTGACCTCTGGCACGTTCGCCGGACGCATTGAGAAACTGTTCATGCCCATGCCCAGCAACAGCCGGGTGTAACGGCTGTCGCCGCCCATTTCCCCGCAGATGGCCACCTCGATCCCCGCCTGAAGGCCGGCTTGGACGGTCATATGAATCAGGCGCAGCACTGCCGGATGCAGTGGATCGTATAAATAATTGACCTCGTCATCGACGCGATCGATGGCCAGCGTGTACTGAATCAGGTCATTGGTACCGATGGAGAAGAAATCGACTTCCGCTGCAAGAAGCGGCGCGACGATTGCTGCTGCGGGCACTTCGATCATGGCACCGATCGGAATCTGATCTGCGCAGGCGTAACCCTGATGGTGTAACTCGCCTCGACATTGCTCGATCAGGGCACGCGCCTGGCGCACCTCGCCGAGCGTGGAGATCATCGGCAACATCAGGCGTACCTGCCCATGAGCCGAAGCCCGCAACAGGGCGCGAATCTGGGTCTTGAACATGTCCGGCTCATGCAGACAGAGCCGGATGGCCCGCAAACCCAAGGCCGGATTATTAGGGGTTGTTCCGTGGCGATGCCCTGAATCCACTTGTTTGTCTGCGCTCAGATCCAGCGTTCGGATGGTGATCTGACCCTTCACCGCTTTCACGACCCGGGAATAAGCCTCGTACTGCTCTTCTTCCGATGGCAGATCGGACCGGTTCATGAACAGAAATTCCGTGCGATACAGTCCCACGCCGAGTGCGCCATTCTGATCTGCGAGCCTGGCGTCTTCAGGCAGTTCGATATTGGCCTGTAGCGAGACGCTGACCTTATCCTGCGAGATGGCAGGCTCATCCTTGAGCCCCTGCAAATGCAGGAGATCTTGTGACTGTTGCCTGATTCGATGCTCGAAATACGCGCGTGCACATGGCTCGGGACTTGCAAGTATCTGCCCGCTGTCTCCATCAACGATCAAGGGCTCATTGTTGCGCAGCAACTTGCGCGCACCGCGCAATCCCACGACGGTCGGAATGCCCAGGCTGCGCGCCAGGATGGCTGAATGAGACAGTGCACTCCCATGCTCGGTAACAAATGCCACAACTGACTGCTGCGACAAGAGGATCATGTCTGCGGGCGTAATATCGTTGGTGACCACCACGCGCGGCACGCTCGAAGCCATTGCGGCGTCCTCCGTGCCCTCGGTGTCAGCTTGCAACAACACCCGTTGAACGCGCTCCACAACCTGCTCAACGTCCACACGGCGCGACCGCAGATACGGATCTTCCATTGCCTCGAAAACTGCAACCAGCGTCTCACACGCGAGCTTCAGCGCGGCTTCGGCGTTGACGTGCAGATTCTCGATATTGCTGACGGTGGCCTGCTTAAGCGAATGATCATCCAGCATCAGCAGATGCATTTCTATGAATGCAGAAACGTCTCCTGGCGTACCCGCCGGGATCTGCGACCGTACATCCTTGAGTTGCGCGAGCGCCATTTTCTGCGCTTGATAGAAGCGATCAATCTCGGCCTCAACAGCCTCCGGCTTGATCCTAACCTCGACAACCTCAATATCCTGAGCCCGTAATTTCTGCACACGCCCTATGGCGATGCCGCGCGATACGCCTCTGCCCGCAAGCCACAGACTCATCGCATCACACCTGCTCTCCAAAGCGATCTGCAACCAATTCGGCCAGCGCATCCAGGGCCACCTGCGCGTCACGACCTTCCGCAATCAGCACCAGGTCGGTCCCGCGCGCGGCTGCCAGCATCATGACGCCCATGATCGATTTTCCACTGACGGTTTGATCACCTTTGCGCACCTTGATATCAGCCTCGAACCGGCTGGCCAGGTTGACCAGCTTTGCCGCCGCCCGGGCATGCAGACCAAGCCGGTTGATCACCCTGACCGATATTTTCATCCGTGATGCTCCGCATCGGAGGAGCAGCGCAAGGTGCCGCGACGACCACCCTCGACGGCGATCGTGCTCAGTTCTTCGAGGCCGGCATCGGGATAGTTCATGACGCGTACTAGCATCGGCAGATTCAAGCCAGCGACCAGGGCCGTCCTGTCCGACCGGGCCAGACTGCTGGCGATATTTCCGGGCGTTGCGCCAAAGGCATCTGTCAGGATCAGCACGTCTGCAGCCTGTGCATCCGTCCCCTCCAGCTGGACCAGCAGCTGCTTCGCCTCTTGTTCAAGCACGCCGCTGTCGTCCGCACGATCAACACCGAGAACCGCGACGCGCAATGGCAGTTCGCCCATCATGTCCAGAACGCAGTCCAGCATGGCCTGCCCGATACCGGCATGCGTCACCAGCAGCACACCAACGCGCATTCAACGAAGCTCCTTGTGATTGATCACCACCGGATTAAACTCCGCTGAGAAGCGCAGGCCGAGTTTCTCGACCAGATAGACGCTGCGATGCTGTCCGCCGGTACAGCCGACCCCGATGGTGACGTAGGCCCTTTCCTGGCGCCGGAAAACAGGCAGCCAGGGCGCGAGAAAATCGCCAATGTTGTTCAACATGACGCCTACCGCTTCCTGCTGGTCAAACCAATCCTGCACCGCCGAATCGCGACCCGTCAGCGGTTGCAGGGCCGGCATCCAGTGCGGGTTGGGCAAGCAGCGCACATCAAACAAAAAGTCACAGCCGCCGGGAACGCCATTCTTGAATCCGAACGACAGAAACTGCACCGCCAGCTTGCCCTGAGCCGCCTCCGGCAGCCGCTCATGAAGGGCTTCGCGCAATTGATAGAGATTCATCTCCGATGTATCCAGCGGCTCATCAGCCAGATTGGCAATCGGGGCGATCCACGCACGTTCACGTGCAATGGCATCGGCAAGACTGATCTTTCCGTCCGCCAGCGGATGAGGCCGTCGAGTTGCGCCATACCGCTGCAGCAGAATTTCATCTGAGGCGGTGAGAAACAGCACGTGTACGTCAACGCCGCGCTTTCGCAGTCGCGCGAGATGTTGTGGAAATCGTGCGATCTCCGCAGGGGACTCACGTGCATCAAGACCGATGGCCAGTCGTTCGTAACGCGGATCGGCCTTGGAAACCAGGCGGAAAATCATGGGCGCCAGCAGCGCCAGCGGGATGTTATCGATGGTGGCGTAACCCAGGTCCTCGAACTGTTTCAGGGCCACGGTCTTACCCGCGCCTGAGAGCCCGCTGACGATAATCAGTTTCATTGCCCTGCCTCGATCTGTTGCTGTTGTCGCCGGATAAAGTCTTCAGCAGCGTCATACCCGTCCCGCTTCAGGGTCTGATCGCGGCAAGCGGCTTCAGCGAGAGTGGCCATGCTGTGGCCGGGTCTGACCGGCAACAGGATTTCCGGAATAGGCTTGCCGCAGACCCTCTTCTGACTACGCCGCCCATGAAGTCGATCTGCCGGATCAGCTACATGCGCTTCATCAAGTCGGAGAATCAGGTCGAGCGCCTTCTGTGCACGCAGGACGGGCTCGCCGAACATTCGTCCCACATGGAGCACGCCCAGACCACGAACCTCCAGAAAGCCGAACAGCAGCGGCGGACAGGTGCCGATGACCCTGCCTTCAGCATTCACACGGAATGTCGGTGCATCATCCGAGATCAGGCGATGGCCGCGTGCAAGCAGCTCCAGGGCCAGTTCACTTTTTCCAACTCCGCTGCGCCCCACCAGCAATACGCCCAGTCCAAAGACCTCGACGAGCACGCCATGCAGGGTTTCGCTCTCCACATTGCCAGGTTCCTTGATCATTCGATTTCAAAGCTATCGGCAGCGTTGTGGAATTCTCAGTGCGCAGACTCGAAAGCGGCCAGACACTGGTAGAGCGCCGCGCTATCGGGCGATTCCCGCAGGCTCCGGCAGAAGCCTTCGTCAGAAAACATTTCCGCGATGGCGGCTAGATGCTTGAGGTGTACATCCGAAGCGTTCTCGGGGACCAGCAAGCCGAAAATCAGATCTACGCGACAGCCATCATGTGCGTCGTACTCTACCGACTGCTTGAGGCGCATGAACGCGCCAATACTGCCCTCAATGCCGGGCAGGCGACCATGCGGGATCGCAACGCCGTGCCCCAATCCAGTGCTGCCGAGTCTTTCGCGCGAAGTCAGGCTTGAAAATATGCCCGCTTCCGCAATATCCGCTTCACCTGATCCGAGTAACGCGGAGAGCTCCTCGAGAGCCTTCTTCTTGCTGCTCACCGTCTTCCCGTTTACAACACGGTCGGCAGTGAGAATTTCGGTCAACTTCATCTGCTGGTACATCTCCTGATGGCTTGAAGCTTCGACCGGACCAAAGAAAAATCGTCCGGAGTCGATTCGGCGCCGCCAAGTATGAGCCCTGTGCACGCCCAACCACCAATGGATCGGGCCGCGCCCACAAAAAAACCCCGTCAGGCTGAGCTGACGAGGTTTTCTTAGGCTTGAAAAACTACTGCAAGGTGCGCTTGATCGGCGTCTTCACGTGATGATCCCGCAACTTCTCCTTGTGACGGCGGGTCTGCTGGTCAAGCTTGTCGACCATGGCGTCTATGGCCGCGTACATGTCGGATTCAACAACGGCGTGTGCATGCATGTCAGCACCACTGGCATGAATGGTCGCTTCGGCCTTGTGACGCATTTTCTCGACAGACAGGATGACATCTGTATTGATCAGGTGATCAAAATGTCGCTCGATGCGCTTGAGTTTGCTCTCAACATACTCGCGCAGGGGCGGCGTCAGATCGAGATGATGACCGGAGATGTTCAGATTCATTCGACAATGCCTCCTAGGTATGGGGAATTAACCCCGGAAAAACTGCTTGTCCTTCACGCGGCGGCCTTGCGCTCATGTGAAGGTGAAATCTTCAGCGCTTCGCGATACTTGGCAACAGTACGCCGCGCTACCTTGATCCCTTCTTCGAGCAAAAGTTCTGCCAAAGTGGAATCTGATAGCGGACGAACTGGGTCTTCGGCGTTGATCAGACGCTTGATCATGGCCTGAATGGCGGTTGCAGAGGCCACGCCACCCTGGGTGGTGGAGACATGGCTTGAGAAAAAATATTTGAGCTCGTACAGACCCCGCGGGGTCAGCATGTACTTGTTCGCCGTTGCTCTGGACACGGTTGATTCGTGAATCCCCAATGTCTGTGAAACATCTCTGAGAACCAGCGGTCGCATGGCCTCCTCGCCATATTCCAGAAAAGCGCGCTGCTCTTCAACCACGCATTGGGCAACACGCAGAATCGTGTCGTTGCGTGACTCCAGACTATTGATGAAATATCGCGCTTCCTGCAGGTGCTGCTTGAGCTGAACCTGTTCCTTGGACTGGTCGGCGCGCTTGATGAAGCTCTGGTAGCGACTGTTGATGCGCAGCTTCGGCGTGTTTTCAGGATTCAGGGCTACCCGCCACCGGCCCTTGCTTCGAGTCACGATGACATCCGGCGTCAAGTAGGTGGACTCATGAAGCTGAAAAGGCTTGCCGGGATGGGGTTGCAGGGTGCGAATCAGCTCCAGGCCCTGCGCAATATCTTCCGAGGTCAGGCCGGTCTCACGCATGATCGCCGCCTCATCCCGCTTGGCGATGTAGACCAGGCTGCATTCAACGATTTCCATCGCGGCCCAACGTCCGGGACGAGACCGCGGCATCTGCTGGAGCTGCAACAGCAGACATTCACTCAGATCACGTGCACCGATCCCAGGCGGATCAAACTCCTGCACGAGCCGCAAAGTAGCGTCCAGATCCGCCTGCGAAAGCCCCAGTGATTCGCCCAGTCGCTCCGAAATTCCTTCCCAGTCCGTGAGATAGCCGTCTTCGTTGATGGAATCTATGAGGTGGGCAACGACGATCGCTTCCTGCTCATCAAGGTCCGCAACCCGCGCCTGCGCCATCAGGTGGTCCATCAGTGTTTCGGAGACATGAGCATTGGCCTGCAGAAAATCCTGCAAGCCTTCATCGTCCGAATTACTGCCACTTGAAGCTGGGACATGCTCATCGAAGACGTCCTGCCACTCGACGTCAACGGGCATTTCATCCGGCAGTGTCTCGCTGGCAGTGACTTCTGGCAGTAAATCCGCTGATTCAGCGCCCTCTGCACTCGCATCAGGGACCTCTACCGCCGTCAGATCAGCTGCATCAGCGGCATCCTCTTCTGTTTCCAGCATGAGGTTGGAGTCCAGCGCCTGCTGAATCTCCATTTCCAGATCGAGTGTGGAGAGCTGCAAAAGGCGTATCGCCTGCTGCAAAGCCGGGGTCATAGTCAGACCCATTCCCTGCCGGAGCGAGAGTGATTGCTTCATACCTTAGGCGAACTTGGCCAGGTGACTGAATTGATCCATGGCCTGATTTTATACGCCGGTATGACTTTTGCTTCAATAATTTTCTCAAGCGCCTTTGATCTGGCGACAAACGGCCCGACGAAACTACAGCTTGAACTGCTCGCCCAGATAAACTTTGCGCACAATCTCGTTTTCGAGCAGTTCGTCCGGAGCGCCCTCAGCGATAACGCTACCCTCGGCAAGAATGTAGGCGCGTTCGCATAAAGCCAATGTTTCCCGCACGTTATGGTCGGTAATCAGGACACCGATGCCACGATCGCGCAGGTGATGAACAATATTCTGGATATCGCCGACGGCGATGGGGTCCACCCCGGCGAATGGCTCGTCCAGGAGCACAAAGCGCGGATTGGCCGCTAGAGAGCGCGCAATTTCCACCCGACGGCGCTCGCCGCCTGAGAGCGATTCACCCATGCCTTCGCGAATGTGATCGATGTGCAGTTCGCCGAGCAGACGCTCGAGTTCGGTGTCGCGCTCGCTCCGGTTCAGGTCCTTGCGTAGCTCCAGAATCGCACGAATATTGTCGGCAACACTGAGCTTGCGGAAAACAGAGGCTTCCTGAGGCAGGTAACCCAGGCCGAGGCGCGCACGTGCGTGCATCGGCAAACGGGTGACATCACGGCCATCCAGTTCGATCTTGCCGCCGTCGGCGGGAACCAGCCCCACAATCATGTAGAAAGATGTGGTCTTGCCTGCGCCATTGGGGCCCAGAAGACCGACGATCTCGCCTGCCTGCAGGCGCACAGACACATCGCGAACCACGGTTCGTCGCTTGTACTTCTTGACCAGCCCGGTGGCGCTGAGAACGGAATCTTTCTTCATGAGACCTAAGGTTTGGGGTCCAGGTCCGGTGTCAGGCTGGGAAGCTCGGATGGCGCTCTGCCTGAGGTGCCCGGCTTGGGTGGCTGAATCACGATTTCCACCTTGCCCGCTGCCTGAATACGACGGCGCGCGACATCGTAACGAACCTTCTCGCCCTGAATCACGTCAGTGCCACGTGTGAGCTTGGCATCGCCCACCAGTTCCACGGTGTCGCTGCTCGACCGGTAGATCAGCTCCGACGCGCGCGCTGAAACCGGTTGGCGAGTTTCCTCACTGCCCCCTTCGACGCCCGCGTGGTCCAGCGTTGCCGGGCCGCCATATACCCTGGCCTCGAACTGGCCGTCAGTCTGTTGCTGCAACTGCAGTTTGCGACCGGTCAGCTTGAGCTCACCGGATTCCATGCGGACGTCGCCGCTGTAGACCATGGCCCCGCCTTTTTCCCACTCGGCCTGATCCGCGTTGATCTTGACCGGCCCGGTTGGCCGGAAGGCATCTCGCGTACTGTTGCCATCACCAGCAGCCAGCACCTGCCCAGACACGCCAGACATGAAAAGAACACTGGTCAGGACCGTGATGCGCATGACGTCCATCATGGGCTGTGGCTCAAGGAAGGCGCGCGGATCGCCCGGGCTTGCTCAATTAGGCAGCACATAGTGAATCTCCACTTCATTATTCAAAACGACGGATTCCTTCTTGCCGCTGATCCGCAAGCCCCGCGCAATCCCCAGACGATTGGCACTTCGCAGATTAACTTTCGAATCGGTCTCCAGCGTGTCTTCGGCAGAATCGACCCACACATCTTCTGTGTTGAAGATCAGCGGCTCGCCATCAGGCCAGTTGCCGTCTCCTTCCACCCCGCCTGACAAATGCAGCCGGTGCCGGTTCTGAGGCGGAGAATACCCTTCCGGCGCACGCGCAACCCAAGGGTTTCCGTCCTTTCCCTGCACCTTGACCGAAAAGTCCTTAAGCCGGGCCGAGTCATCATCGTAGTAACGAATGATCCGGGCGCTGCCCTGCACGCGCACAGTGCCTTCTTCGTCATGGCTCTTCCAGCGCGCGCCACGGATCACGTAACGAGGCTCCTCGTCCGAGTTGGGCGCATCCAGAAGTGGAACTTGGGCCTCACGCACGCTGAACACTGCAAATGCCAGCAAAGCAACGCCAAGCAGCGGGATCAGAAAGCGCTTCACGAGCCGCTGCGGGCCTCCAGGATAAGGTCGGCAGCATCACGAATAGCACCGGCGCCACCGCGATTGAGGCTCACGTAATGTGCCGCGGACTTTGCCTTGCGATGCGCATCGGCTGGGGTCATGGAAAGGCCCACTCGCTCCATCAGGGGCAAGTCAGGAACATCGTCTCCCATCATTGCGCACTCTTCGTCGCTGATGCCGAGCGCATCGCGGATGCGCTCATAGGCGGGCAGTTTGTCCTCGGTATCCAGAACGATATGTGCGGCCTTGAAACCCAGCCATTCAAGCCGCTTTTGCATCGCCTTGGACGGGCGGCCCGATATCACGGCCACTTCCACGCCAGACTTGAGCAAGGCCTTCATGCCCCAGCCATCACGCACGTTCACGGCCTTGAGTTCTTCCCCGTCCGGCGTGAGGTAAAGCTTGCAGTCGGTCATGACGCCGTCAATGTCCAGGAACAGGCAGCGGATTTTGGAGGCACGCGCCTGAACCTGTGCCATGGGCAGTGCCTTGATTGTGTCTTCCATCAAACCACCCCGGCTCGCAGCAGATCATGCATGTGGACAACACCGATCAGGCGTTGTGACTCGTCCTTGACCAGCAACACGGACACCTTGTGTTCTTCCATTTGCTGCACCGCCTCTGCGGCCATGTGGTCTGCAGCAACGGCGCGACCACCGGGCGTCATCACCTTGTCGATGCTGATGCCGCGCACGTCGATGCCGTGATCCAGTGTGCGGCGCAAATCGCCATCGGTATAAATTCCGGCGACCGTCTGATCGTCTTTTACGACGGTCGTCATTCCCAAACCCTTCTGCGTCATCTCAATCAGGGCGTCGGTCAGTGGCGTGCCAGGCGCAACCCGAGGCAGTTGCTCTCCGGTGCGCATGACATCCCGGATCCGGAGCAGCAGGCGACGACCCAGCGCGCCGCCCGGATGCGAGAGCGCGAAATCTTCCTGCGTGAAGCCGCGTGCTTCGAGCAGGGACACCGCCAGTGCATCGCCCATCGCCAGACTGGCTGTCGTGCTGGCTGTGGGCGCGAGATTCAGGGGGCAGGCCTCTTTGGCGACAGACACATCCAGATGCACGTCAGCGGCCTGCGCCAGAGTCGAATTGGGCCGCCCTGTCATCGCAATAACCGGCGCTGCCATGCGCTTGAACAAGGGCAGAATGGTCACAACTTCCGGCGTTTCACCGGAATTGCTCAGCGCGAGCACAACATCCTGACGCGTAACCATGCCCAGATCGCCGTGACTCGCTTCCGCTGGGTGAACAAAAAATGCCGGTGTACCGGTAGAGGCCAATGTGGCGGCGATCTTCCCCGCAATGTGACCGGACTTACCCATTCCGGTGACCACTACCCGACCCTTGCAGGCCAGCATCAATGAGCAGGCCGCCGCGAAAGTTTCGTCAACCCGGTCGATTAGCGCGGCTACCGCGTCTCGCTCGATTTCCAGTGTTTGCCGACCCAGGCGGCGAAAGTCAGATTGCGTGCTCATCAGTTATCAGTTTGATTTCAGGGCCAAGTATACGACCCCAAGGCGGTAAAATTGGGCGCATGGAAACTGTACAACTGTCAGCGTATCCGAGCGTCGTGATCTTCACCGGTGCGGGAATGAGCGCCGAGTCCGGCGTACCCACTTATCGTGGCAGCGGCGGCATCTGGGCCCAGTACAACTACGAGGAGTACGCCTGTCAGGCCGCCTTCGATGCACGCCCAGAGCAGGTGCTGGCGTTTCATGAGATGCGGCGGGCTGCGGTGCTGGCCTGCGAACCCCATGCCGGTCATCATCATCTTGCCGCCCTGCAATCCCTCCACCCGAAGCTGTCTGTGGTGACCCAGAACATCGACGGACTGCTTCAGCGTGCCGGCATTCGCGTTGCTGCGGAACTGCATGGTTCCCTGTGGAGAATGCGTTGCCCGCGCCACGGCATCTCACATGACGCGCTATCCGCCCAGTTCGCTCAGTCGCGCTGTCCTGAATGTGATAGCTGGCTTCGCCCTGACATCACCTGGTTTGGTGACAACGTGAACGCCGAGTCTTTCGCGATCACTGAACAACTGGTCTCGCAAGCCGATCTGTTCGTATCTGTTGGCACTTCCGGCGTGGTCTGGCCCGCCGCAGGCTTCGCACAGCTGGCGCGCAACAGCGGAGCACACATGATTGAAATTAATCCCGAAGACAATGAGGCTTCGGCCCTGTATCGCGTACATGTCCGCAAGAGTGCCAGCGAAGGACTTGCGCAGCTGTTTCCCCTGTCGGCCTAGCCGGCGCACTGGCAGAGAGCAAAGACCGCCCATTGTGCTGACTGTCTTTGCTCATTGTCTGTAATCGGTCGGCTGTCGAACCTGTTCCGGAATGCTTGGACGCCCGTCAACCGCTGGGCGGCATGCAGACCTCGGCATCGCGGGTATCTGCCGTTGGCAGGACATTATTGACCCAGTCCACAACAAGATTGGCCGCTTCGGCATGCGTCACGCTGCGTGCCAGCGGCGGCATGCGCACTCCGGGCTCGGTCGAGACCACGCGAAACGGTAGGATCGAGCCATCTGCATCACGCGGAATGATGTCAAACCGCTTGCCACCTGATCCGCGTCCGGCGGCAACCGGCTTCTTGCAAATGCCGTAGCGCACATTAACCGTGCGAAGGCTGTCCAGGAACAGCGCTGAATTGGAACCGGCGCCACCCGGGTTATGGCAGTGCATGCAGTTGGATTCCAGGTAGGCGCGTGTTCTCAGATGCACATCCTGGTCCGAACCCGGCAAGGCACCCGATGATCCCGGCACGTTCCATCTGGGGAGTTTTTCGATTGCGTCCAGATTCGCCGGCAAGCCGGTCAGCAGCCCCTGATTGTGCAGATACTGAAGCTGATTGATATTGCTGAATCCGGGATAGTCATGGTTGCGATTAAGGTTGCGCACCTTGGGGCCAATGGGCGCCGCGCCGCCTTCGCGATTGTCACCGGCATGACAGGTCAGACAATTCAGCGCCGCTGGGACGCGATAGCCTGCGACAGCCCCGGCATATCGCTTACGTGCACCGGAGGCATCCTTGACCTCGGGATCAGGGTCAACGTAGTCGTAGCTCACCGGCGAGATGGCACCCTCGAGCTTGAGTTCCGCCACTCGCTCCGGGCCACTGCCTGTCCAGACATACGGCAGGCCCACCCAGTTGATGCTGCCATCTGATCTCTGCCGCTTGATCAACAGACGTGTCTCAACAACGTTTTCGCTGATCAGCGCGCCGGCGGCGTCTTCGGTCCGAAACGTGAAGGTCTTGGCAATCACCGTACCTGCCGGGAAATCCAGCGTTGCGGTTGCTCCGCCATTGCGCGCGTCTCGATAGCTCGCAGATTCGCCGGGCGGCAGGAAGATCACGCGGTACTTGCTGGAATAGTCACTGAACAGCGGGGTGTTCAGCTCGTAGGGCACGCCACCGCCATTGGGGTTCTTTGTGGGATCGAGCGGATCAGCAAACAAACCATACTGATCAAGTCGCGGACAGTTGAACGCTAGGGCTGCACGGTTCACCTGCCCGGGCCTGCCGCCTTCACAAACCCGTGCCACTTCATCCGGGTCCGGACGCGCGTCATCACTCGCAGGGTCCGGCACATACGGCAGTGCCAGTACCGGGTCTGCTCGTGCGGGCAGATCACATCGATGTGGCGCCAGGGAATTGGACGCCGGGATCAGCAGCTCCACCGCGAGTTGTGTGGGTTCGCTGGTGGTGATGTTGGCGCGCAGGAACTCGGTGGTGAGCAAGGTCTCCACCTGGGTGTTTTCGAAGCTGTTATCGGTGGCGATGCAGAGATTGTTCTCCGGACGCTTGAGCAGGCCTGCGTCGTCAAACTTCCAGGCATTCCATTTGCAACTCGGGTCTGGATCGTCGCGCGTGACATTGGGTCGTCCACGCTCATCGGTACGGCCACCCTGCTCTTCATGCGGGCGGGCGTTGTTGGCCTGATTGAGTGCTATGCCATCCGCATCCTTGGGCACATCCAGACAACCATTGGGTGCATCTTCTGCGCCATCCCAGACGATGTGCGCGCCGCGTCCGAGGTTCTTCACCTTCAGTAGCAATGGCAGCAAGGAAGCCTCACCACGCTCGGCATCGGGCTGCTGTGGATTGCCGCCATTGTCACGGAAACGATTACCGCGAATCTCCAGGCCCTCAGGATAAAAATCGTAGCGCGGGTCCGGTTGGTTGGGGTCTGCCAGTCCAAAGTTGATGATGGCGATCCCCAGCGTATCGTTGTCGTAGATATCGTTGTCGTAAATCTCGAGCTGGTCCGTTGCCAGCACCAGCATGCCGGTACCGCGCGGCACGAGGCCAACGATATTTCCGGCCGGCGCAAAATTGTTCGTATTGTTGGCGTAGGCGCGGTTACGCCGAACGACATTCTTCTCGCCGTACTGGCGCAGATCCGGCAGATCAAACACCAGGAAGCCGCCGGTATTGCGGGTTGCAACATTGTCTTCAAACACCGCGCGGAAAGTGTTTTCGAACTCGAAGCCCGCCACGTTGTAGGTGGCAAAGCAGTTGCGAACAATGACGTCGGAGGTTTGTCCGACATAGATGCCCGCATCACTGGCGCCATGCGACTCGCAATTTTCCATCAGCACATGTCGCGACTCCACGGGATACAAACCATAGGCGCCATTCTCTGAGCTTGGGGTGTAGCCGTCCTGCGTCTCGTCCCTGCCCGCTGCATCACGCCAGCGCGTGCGCACATCACGAATGACAATTTGCTCACTTCGGAATATGCGAAGGCCATTGCCCGGCGTGTCTTCGATGGTCATGCCCTGCACCACCAGGCCATCAGCCTGGGCCGCATTGATGCCCTCGGCGCTGTCGCTGTTCTTGAACGACAGGAAAGTCTTGTTCATGCCAGCGCCCTTGATCGTGATGCCGCGCTTGCCATTGATGATCAGGCCGGTGGGCATGTCGAATCGACCTGCGCAGAACTCGATGGTGTCGCCTTCGCGAGCGTCGAAAAAAGCAATCAAGGCATCACGCGAAATGTTCGCCGCATCGCAGATCATGTAGGTGCGAGCGCCGGTGACCGGGTCTGGATCAGGGTCCGGTACCGGATCGGGATCTGGGTCTGGAACGGGGTCCGGATCGGGATCAGGGTCAGGGCCGGGAGTTGGACGTGGTGTCGGTAGCGTTGCCTGTTCTCCGACCGGTTCGGGCTTGTCCGAACCGCAGGAAACGAGCATTGCGCTCAGAAGCAGCATCCCCAAGCCAATGATCGTTGCATTGCTTCGCGCACTCATGATCCGCTCCTCGTCCCTGAAATTAAGCCCCGCGATTGATGTCGCGATGTCGTCCAGACTCTACGTTCTATGGCGAGCAGGGTCATTAGTAATTATTGACCCTCGTTATGTGCGCCTGTTCAGCTTGGCGAACGAGACTGCTGATAGATCTCCAGGGCCCTTTTTCGGGACAGGCCGAGGTCTACCATCGGCAGAGGATAGTCCACCCCCAGCTTGAGCCTCGCCTGGGCAAGCTGCGCCTCAGACGACTGCCAGGGTGCATGGATTGCCTTGCTGTCCAGGTCTGACAGCTCAGGAATCCAGCGACGCAGGTAGTGCCCTTCAGGGTCAAATTTCTTCGACTGGAGCACGGGGTTAAAGATGCGAAAGTACGGTGCAGCATCTGCGCCACTACCAGCGACCCACTGCCATCCCATGCTGTTGTTGGCCAGATCGGCGTCGACCAGCGTGTCCCAGAACCAACGCGCGCCCTCCTGCCAGGGAATCAGCAGGTTCTTGCACAGGAAGCTGGCCGCAATCATGCGAACGCGGTTGTGCATCCAGCCGCAATGCCAAAGCTGGCGCATGCCCGCGTCCACAATCGGAATGCCGGTCCTGCCCCGCTGCCATCCCGCCAGGTCTGCGGCGTAATCTTTTGGGTCACGCCAGGAAAAAGACTCGAACCGCTCATTCAGCGGCGAATCCGCGGTGTGCGGAAAGTGATACAGCAGGTGATGAGCAAAGTCGCGCCAGCCAAGCTGGCGTACGAATTGCTCCGTATTCGCAACGACACCGGGCGCACTACTGCCGGCAGCCTGCGTTTCAGCCAGGGCCATCAACCGGAACGGCGATATCTCACCAAAATGCAGCGCAGCAGACAGCCCTGATGTGCCGTCGTGATTTGGACGGTCACGAAGCCCCCCGTAGTGCTCGATGTCGGTCTCGATGAATGCGGCAACTTTGCTTTCGGCCTGTTTTTCACCCGGCTTCCAGTTTTCGGCGAATCCCGCGTCCCAATCCAGCTTGGGCAGCAACTTCAGCGAATCCACGGTTTGTATTGCATCTACCCGCGCAAACACCATGTTGGAGGGCGACTTGAGCGGCGAGCGGCCCTCACGAATCTGCTGCAGGAGCCCGGCCTGCAAAGAGCGCCAGTACGGGGTGAAGACCCGATACGGCTGCCCGGAGCCGTTCTGGATTTGCCAGGGCTCGAACAACAGGTTTCCGTTGAAGCTTTCCACCGTCAGCCCCTCATCTTTCAGGGCCTGCTTGATCTGCTTGTCTCGCGCGATCAGCGCCGGTTCGTAAAGACGGTTCCAATAGACTGCACTGATCTGGCAGTCATCGATCAGTTTGCGCAAGATCGGCAAGGCATCACCACCGACGATCAGCAATTGCCCGCCTTGCTTGCGCAGCTGCTTGTCCAACGCCTCAAGACTGTGGTGCAACCACCAATCACTGGCAGCGCCCGGCAACCACGGTGCCTCTGCTTCGGGGTCGTGGATGTAGAGGGCGATCAGTCGATCGTGACGCTCGACTGCCGCACTGAGGGCAGGATTGTCTGCAAGTCGCAGATCACGTCTGAACCAAACCAGGGCTGTATCCATATCGCATCCTAATCATTTGTCTGGCCGGCGTAGAAGTGCGAGCCCGTATAATCCGCGGCCCATGAATGACCTTACCCAAAACGCGCTGGAGATCAGCGGCGTATCCAAGCGCTACGGATCACTGTCCGCCCTGAAACAGGTAGACCTCAACATCCGCCGCGGGGAGTTCTTTGGTTTGCTTGGGCCCAATGGCGCTGGAAAATCCACTCTGATTTCCATCATTGCCGGGCTCACCCGCATGAACAGCGGCTCGGTCAGCATCATGGGTCACGACTCTGTCAGCGACTTTCGCAACGCCCGCCGCAAACTTGGCGTGGTGCCACAGGAACTCGTGTTTGATCCGTTTTTTGAAGTCCGCGACGTTCTGCGCATTCAGGCAGGTTATTACGGCTGCGGGCCTGAAGCCCTGCCCTGGATCGACGAAATGCTCGAGCGTCTCGAGCTGGACGACAAGCGCAACACCACGATGCGCTCGTTGTCGGGTGGCATGAAACGACGTGTGCTGATTGCGCAGGCGCTGGTCCATAAACCACCGGTGGTCATTCTCGACGAACCCACCGCCGGTGTGGATGTAGAGCTGCGTCGCAGCCTGTGGTCCTTCATGCGTGATCTGCACAAGCAGGGCACGACGGTGGTCCTGACCACCCATTATCTGGAAGAAGCGCAGGAAATGTGTGAGCGCATCGCCATTCTTGATCACGGCGAGATCAAGGCACTGGAGTCAACACCTCAGCTCCTGGCAAGACACCCTTTCCGTTTTCTGAAACTGCGTTTTGCCGAAGGTGCCAGACTGCCGGAATCACTCCGGCCGCTGATTTCCAACGAAACCAGCGAGCATGTCGAACTCAAACTGGACACGGCCACACACCCGATCGGCAAGGTTCTGGAAACCCTGCGCAGCGCCGGCGTCGTCATCGAAGACGTCCACACGCGCGAACCGGACCTGGAAGATATTTTTGTGGAGCTGACCCAGTGAACCCCGACCAGATTGGCTTCCTGACCCTCCTGAAGAAGGAGATTATGCGATTCACTGCGGTACTGGCGCAAACCGTCGGCGCGCCGGTGATCACCGCCATCCTTTATCTGCTGGTATTTGCGCAGGCCATGCAGGGGCGCGCTTCGGCCTACGAGGGCATCACCTACACGCAGTTCCTGTTACCCGGCTTGGTCATGATGACGGTGATCCAGAACGCCTTTGCCAACACCAGCTCGTCTGTCATTCAATCCAAGCTGATGGGCAACCTCGTGTTTCTGCTCATGTCGCCGCTGGGCGCATTTGAGTGGTTCTGCGCCTACGTATTGGCGGCGCTTGTGCGCGTCATCCTGGTTGCCGCGGCAATGTTGGCCGTGACCATGCCATTCGTGCATCTGCCGGTGGAGGCGCCCATGGTGCTGGTTGCCGAATTTCTGCTGGCGGGAGGCAGCCTGGCGGTGCTTGGGCTGATGACCGGGATCATCGCCCAGCGCTTTGATCACATTGCCTCCGTCACCAACTTTGTCATTGCGCCCGCGTCCTTTTTGTCCGGCGTGTTCTACTCGGTTCACTCCCTGCCTGACATCTGGTTCACGGTTTCCCACCTGAACCCGTTCTTTTACATGATTGATGGGTTTCGCTACGGCTTTTTCGGTTATTCCGATGTCGCGCCGTGGATCAGCCTGAGCTGGTCAGCCGGGTTTTTCATCGCCTGCTCTGTGGCCTGCATGATGATGCTGCGCAGCGGCTACAAGCTGCGCAACTGAACGGGAAAGATCCCGGCGGCGCTACAATGCCCGACTCACCAGAAGAGCCCGACCCCCGAACGACATGACCAAAGAAGAAATACGCGACCTGATCCTGGCCGGTCTGCCCGGTGCCCAGGTTCAGGTTCATGGAGACGATGGCCAGCATTTCGAGGCCGAGGTCATCTGCGCTGACTTCGCAGGCAAATTGCCGCTCGCCCAGCACCGCATGGTGTATGCCGCCCTCGGCGAGAAAATGGGCCGCGAGATCCACGCACTTCAGCTCAAGACCCGCGCTGCACCGTAATTGCACGGCGGCACCACAAGGCCCGAACCGGCCGTATTTACAATCCGCGCATGGACAAATTCATCATCGAAGGTAACGGGCCGCTGCGCGGCGAAGTTGCCGCCAGTGGCGCCAAGAACGCTGCACTTCCCATCCTTTGTGCTGCGCTGCTGTCAGACCAGCCCCTGCATGTGAGCAATGTACCCAAGCTTTGGGACATCGGCACCACCCGCAAGCTGCTGACGCAGATGGGCGTCAAGGTAGACCAGCCAGCGGACGACGAATGGGTAATTGACGCCAGCCCCATCACCACCTGCGTGGCGCCCTATGAACTGGTTCGCACCATGCGCGCCTCGATCCTCGTTCTGGGCCCCTTGCTGGCCAAACGCGGAGAAGCTCATGTGTCGCTGCCCGGCGGTTGTGCCATCGGGGCACGTCCGGTCAACCTGCACCTCATGGGCCTAGAAGCCATGGGCGCGGAGATCAAGCTGGAAGGCGGATTCATTCATGCCAAGGCCTCCCGCCTCAAGGGCGCAAGGATTGTCTTTGACACCGTAACCGTCACCGGCACCGAAAACCTCATGATGGCCGCCACGCTGGCAGATGGCGAAACGGTACTAGAGAACGCGGCGCGCGAGCCGGAGATCGTTGATCTGGCCAACTGCCTGCGTG
>TARA_R110000850_G_scaffold189247_16_pt1 | contig 20999 bp, 14 predicted proteins | sample TARA_R110000850 | Tara Oceans TARA_R110000850 (sample SAMEA4397586) | marine metagenome | biome: Polar Biome; feature: [SRF] surface water layer (ENVO:00010504); material: water (ENVO:00002006), including particulate matter (ENVO:01000060) such as... | depth 5 m | reverse complement strand
GGGCGAGCCTTATTATATGCCGGTGAAACTCGAACACTCTCCCCCAAAACGCATTCTCATCGTCCGTATTTCCGCGCTGGGAGACATCGTCTTCTGCACGTCCTTGCTGGAGGGTTTGCGGCGAACCTATCCGACGGCGCATATCGCCTGGCTCGTGGAGCCCAACTTCGGCGGCATTTTGGAAGGAGACCCGCGGATCAATGAGATCATCCGTCTGCCATCGGGTGCGATGAAGAGCCTGTCAGGCCTGCGTGCCGCGCGAGCCATGCTCCGACAGGAGCCGAAATTTGATTGGGTGATTGATGCGCAGGGCTTGCTCAAATCGCGGTTCCTGGCGCGCTGCGTCAAGGCTTCACGCTATTTCGGATTCGAGTCCAAGGAGCCGGGCGCCTTCCTGATGAACCGCCTGTTTGCCAAGGGTGGTGATCCGGCGCAGATCAGCTCCGAGTATCGCTATCTTGCTGCCGAGCTGACCGGCCCTGATCCGGGTCCACCGCGCCTGATGCCCTCGCGCATGTCACGCGAACGTGCGCAGAAAATCCTGGAGAACACCAGTCTCGATGCAGGCTTTATCGCGCTATGCCCGTTTACGACGCGACCGCAGAAACATTGGCGCGAAGAACACTGGGGCACGCTCGCGCATAAGTTGATGGACTTGGGCATCGGACGCTGTGTGCTGCTGGGTGGCCCGCAGGATCGCGAAGCGGCCAAGCGCATCATGGCCGGTATGCCGCGCGGATCGGTTGATCTGGTGGGTGCAACACCGCTGCCGGATATTGCAGCAGTGATTGACAGCGCGCGGCTGATCATTGGTGTCGATACCGGACTGACACACATTGGTATCGCGGTACGCCGCCCGGTCATCGCGCTGTTTGGTTCCACGCGCCCCTACACCGAAGGTGCCGATACGGCGCTGCGTGTGGTCTTTCATCCCTTGCCCTGTGCGCCCTGCAAACGAAATCCGACCTGCGGCGGGACCTTCGCCTGCATGCGCGATCTGTCGCCGGACCTGATCGCAAAAGTGGCCGGACAATTTATTGGTCGCGCGTGAAAATTCTCCACGTTGAAACCGGGATGTCGATGTACGGCGGTGCGCAGCAGGTGGCGTATCTGCTTGAGTCGATGGCACGGCACGGAATCGAGAACATTCTGGTGTGCCCGCCGGGTGCTGCGATCGGACAGCATTTCTCGAATGTTTCCGGTGTCAGGGTTTGCGAGGTTCCCTGTTCCGGCGATCTGGACCTGATGTTCATATCGCGGCTACGCAAGGTCTTGCGTCAACACCAGCCCGATCTGGTTCATCTTCACTCGCGCCGCGGCGCAGACCTGCTCGGCGGCATCGCGGCAAAACGCGAGCGCATCGCCTGCGTGTTGTCGCGCCGTGTCGATAATCCCGAGAACCGCTGGTGGGCTGCGCTCAAGTATCGATTATTCGACCGGGTGATCTGCATCTCACAGGGTATCTCGGCGGTGCTTTCAGACTGCGGCGTCGCCCGAGAGAAATTGCGCGCGGTGCGCTCCAGCGTTGATCCTGTCCCTTGGCAGCATGCGGAATCGCGCGAAGCCTTTTGCACGGAGTTCGGCGTTCCCACGGATGCGGTGCTGATCGGAGTGGTCGCGCAGTTGATCGAGCGCAAGGGACATCGCGTGCTGTTTGAAGCGCTCCGGATGATCCCGCAACGTGATGCCTTGAAAGTAATCTGCTTTGGCAAAGGACCGATTCGTGAGTCACTGGAGCAGGATGCTGCTGATCTGTCCGATACCGTGAGTTTTGCTGGGTTTCGAGACGACTTGCCGAGATGGGTCGGTGCCCTGGATATCCTGGTGCATCCGGCGATGATGGAAGGTCTGGGTGTTTCGCTGTTGCAGGCCAGTGCAGCCGGGGTGCCCATAATTGCCAGTCGGGCAGGGGGGATGCCCGAAGCTGTCGCCGATGGTGTCAGCGGCATGCTGGTCGCGCCGGGTGATGCCGCAGAACTCGCGCAAGCCTTGAGCAAGCTCTGCACAGATGCAGCACTGCGCAAGACCCTGGGCGCGCAGGGGCAAAAGCGCACCGAGGAAGAGTTTTCAGTTGAGAAGATGGTGCAGGGCAATATCGCGGTTTACCGGGAACTGCTCGCTTAAGCGTGTTTTCCTGATATTGCGGATCAGCGAAGATCACGCAGCATTCGCTGGTAGAAGTCTGTCAGCGACTCGATCGTTTTTTGTTCGCTGTAGTGCGACTGATAATGCTGTTTTCCGCTCAAGGCCAAAGATTGGCGCAGATCAGGTTCGCCCAGCAGGCGGTGCAGGGTTTGTGAAAGTGATGCAGGGTCTTGAACAGGGCAGAGCAAGCCGTTCTGTCCATGTGCAATCAATTCAAGTCCGCCATCGGTTTGCGTACAGACCACTGGCAGGCCTCGGCTCCAGGCTTCGAGAATGACATTGCCCATGGGTTCTATGCGTGAGGGGCAGACAAACATGTCGGCAAGCTGCAGCGCGTTCAGCGGCTGATCCAGCCAACCACTGAAATGAATGCGAGCCGCGTTTTGCTGTGCTTGGCGCTGCAATTGCTGGCGCATCGGGCCATCGCCGATTAACAGCAGATGCAACGGGCGCCCTCCAATCTCTACCGGCAGCTTCGAGAAAGCTGAGATGAGATCCTGAAAACCCTTCTTCTCGAAAAAGCGCCCCAGACCGACCACCAGCAGGGCATGTTCGGGGAGGTGCAGGTCGAGTCGGGTCGGCTGTGGGCTTTCGCAGCGTGTTTGTTCGGGAACAAAGTTGTTGATCTGTTGCACGCGCTTAGCCGGAAAACCGGCATTGATCATCCACCGGCGCATGCCCTCGGTGTTCACGATCCAGCCGTGGGCGTGGCGAAAGTGGCGCGGCTTGTAGTGGCCGCCGAGACGGGCCAGGTGCAGGAAGCGTCGGGGCGGGCGTGTCAGCCAGGTGGCGCGTGAGGCCCAGGTCTGGACGATCGGTGCGTCCTGCTCCGAGATCCAGCGGCGGATGTCGAGCACGCTGCCAAGGTCCAGATAATTTCTCATCGCAAATGAAGTGCAGGACATGCCGGCACCGATCTGTGTCGCCAGTTTGGCCCCGCTTCGGACGCCACAGCAGACCGGATGTCCGGAACTATTCAGCGCATGTGTGTGACGCAGGAAGCTGGTTTCTGCCCCGCCCATTTGCGGGCTGGCGATGAGGTGAAGACTGCGCAGTTCTGCGCGCATCAGGCGTCGGGGAGCAATCCCATCAACTGCAGATAACGATTGGCACTGAGGTCTGCGCGATATTCCCGAACCGCTTCCCGCAGCGTCTCTGCGGGCAAGGGGTTTTCCAGAGTGGCCAACATGGCGTCTGCCATTGCTTCGTGGTCACCAACCGCCACCAGCGGGCCGTATCGGCCACCATCGAGCGTCTCTACAGGCCCACTGGGACAATCAGTGGAGACGCTGGGGATGCCCAATGCCAGCGCTTCGGTCAGGGCGTTGGGTGAGCCTTCCCAGGCCGAGGAGAGAACGAACTGATCGGCGCGTGACAGCCAGGCATAGGGATTTTTCTGGAACCCCGGCAGGAGCAGGTGCTGGCTGATGCCCAGTTCGGAAGCGAGTCGTTCGTGTTGCTCACGATCACCGGGTTCAGGACCGTCACCGAGAATGATCAGGCGCGCAGCCCTGGTCTTGATCACCTTTGAAAAGGCGCGCAATAGACTGGGAAAATCCTTCTGCCGGGTCAGGCGGCCCATGCCCAGGATCACAGGGACCGACTTGTCTGTGAGCCAGGGATGTGGCGCGTCTTCGCTTGCCAGTTCGGCCAGACGTGGCGTGATCACCGGGTTTCGGATGACGTGTACCTTGTCGGGTGCGATGCCGGTGACCTTGAGTGTGTCCTGACGCACCCCTTCCGAAACGGCAATGACGCCTTGCGCGCGAGGGTATTTGCGCTTCATCGGGGTGGTCCGCAGCCAGCGACTGAGCAGATCTTTGCGTTCAAGCGCAGCGGAGAGATTGGTGCCCAGCCGGATAAACACGGGGGTGTTGGTGCCGGCCTTGGCCGCTGCCCCCAGTGCTGCACGCCCAGCGCGATCCTTTGCGGCGAGCAGGGCATCCGGCTTGAACTTTCTCAGGTACTCAGCGACTTCGCCCACGCTGCTCCAGGAATGCTTAGAGCCAAGACGAATGATGTTGACCTCATCCGAGATCAGGCTGGCGTGACCACCGCGCAGCTTCAGAGCCAGCAGGTCGACGTCCACATGCTTCACCGCTGCTGCGCAGAGGTTGGAGACCATGCGTTCGACGCCGCCGTCGCCAGAAAACGAAATGAATACGGCCAGCCGTTTTCGGCGTGTCGTCTCAGACATAACGTAGGGGGTCCTCTTCTGTGGCCGGCGCCTCCGAGCTGCGGGCCACGAACAATCCATGCCAGATGGCAAACTGCATCAGGCTCCATATTTCACGGGTCACATCCTGCTTTTCCGCCTGACGGCCAAGCAGAGCGAGCACCGCTTGCGGCTCGCACCACTGGCGAATGGCTTCATTCTTCGGCAGGCGCGCAGCTAGTTCAGTCAGGAAATCGCCCTGCAACCATTCGCCGACAGGGACGTGGAAGCCGGACTTGTGACGCCACACGTGGTCGCTGGGAAGAAATTTCTCGGACCAGCGTTTGAGAAAGACCTTGCCCGAGTCCTTGCGCGCCTTCAGTGCGTCCGGCAGCGACAGTCCGAATTCGATGACGCGATGATCGACGAACGGCACGCGTCCTTCCACGCTCGAAGCCATGAGCATGCGATCTGCCTTGACCAGAAGATCGTCCGGCAGATTGGTGGATAGATCCACGTACTGGCGACGTTGAAGGTCGCTCCATGCTTCTGGTGTTTCGCGCCAGGCCTCGATGAACGGTGCGCGATGCAAATCCAGGGCATCGTGCAAAGCGGGCCTGAACAGGCGGCTCAACTTGCCGGACTTGAGTTCCCCGCGGGTGCGGAAGCCGCCACTGCCGGGATAGCGCAAATTCTTGAACACGCGTTCGGCCCAGGCGGGACGATAGCGACCGTAGCCGGCAAATGCCTCATCGCCACCTTCGCCGCTGAAGATCACCTTCAGGTCCTGGCTGGCGGCTTCGGCCAGAGCCAGGGTCGGGAGGCAGGCGTAGTCCCGCATCAAGTCATCCGCAGCCCAGACGCAGCGCGGTAGCCGTCGAAATACTTGCTGTGACGACAGGCGAATGGCCTGGTGCTCAGAACCAAACAGTTTGGCCATGCGTTCGGCGCCGTCCAGCTCATCCTTGAGCTTGGCGTTTTCCCAGCCCATCGAGTAGCTGCGGATGGGTTTTGAATGCATCTGCCGCAACTGGGCAAGCAGCACCGCCGAATCCACGCCACCAGACAGGAAAACACCAAAAGGCACATCCGAGCGCATGTGCTGGCGCATGACCTCCTCAAACAGCGGCTCCCATTCCTCTACGGCTTGCTCATAGTCGATTTCGCGCGGCATGACCGAGCGCGCAGACCAGTATCGGTGGTGCGCCATTTCCAGCTGTAGATCAATGCGAATGGCCTCGCCCGGCAGGACCCGGTGGATGCCCTGAAAAATGGTTTCGCGGCCGCTGGAATTTTGATTCTGAAAAAACTGGGCCAGCGCCTTGGGGTTGATCTCCGGGGACTTTGGCATGGCCGCGAGGATGGCCTTGATCTCTGACGCAAACAGGATGCGGTCGTCCAGTCTCGCGTAATACAGCGGCTTGATTCCGAGTCGGTCACGGACGAGCCAGAGCTCGTTCATTTCGTGATCGAACAATGCGAGCGCGTACATGCCCTGCAGGCGGTCCAGTGAGGCCTTGCCCCAATGCGCCCATCCATGGAGCGCCACTTCGCTATCAGATTGGCTCAGCGGCGCCGCGCCGAGCGATTCCAGTTCCTGTCGCAGTTCGACGTAGTTGTAGATCTCGCCATTGCAGACCATGGCGTAGCGCTTGTCCCGGTCATGCAGGGGCTGGTGACCGCCTGGCAGGTCAATGATGGACAGGCGGGTGTGCGCAATACCGAATGTCTCTGAAACGTAATGCCCCTGATCCTCCGGGCCGCGGTGGACCAGGGTCTGCGCCATGGCGCGAAGCACAGGGACTTCGGCGCCACCGTGGCGCCTCACCATGCCGGCAATCCCACACATCAGGGTTCCAGCCGGTCAATCACCCAGGTGCCGCCCTGCTGCTGGTAGCGCAAACGATCGTGCAGGCGGCTCCTGCGACCCTGCCAGAATTCGAACACGCAAGGTGCCACGACGAACCCGCCCCAGCGTTCTGGCAGCGGTATTTCCTTGCCCTCCATCGCGGCCTCATTGCGGGCGTAGCGGGCCTCCAGGGTTTCGCGGGAATCCACGACCCGGGATTGATGCGAGGTCATGGCGCCGAGTTGTGACTTTCGCGGACGAGAATGGAAATATTGTTCTGACATTTCACGACTGAGCCTGCGCGCCGTGCCTTCCACGCGCACCTGACGTTCCAGCCGGTCCCACCAGAAGGTGAGGGCGACATCGCCATTGGCAGACAATTCCTGACCCTTGGCGCCTTCGTAGTCGGTATAAAAGCAGATGCCGTGCTCATGAAAGCCCTTGAACAGCACCATGCGCGCGCGTGGTTTGCCGTCAGGGCCGATCGTCGCCAGGTTCATGGCAGTGGGCTCGATCTGGCCAGCTTTTTTGGCGGCATTGATCCAGGATTCGAGCTGCGCGATGGGGTCCGGATTGAGCTCGGTTTCGTTCAGATTGGGGGATTGATTGTCTTGCATGACGACAAGTGTGCCCCAGCTTGATGCCGTTCGGCGCGTCGTCTCACATGAAGACGCGTTAAGGCTGGCACAATTGCTTCAAACCTGAATAACGTCTTTCGACCCACGTGAAGCGCGCGCGCATCGCCATTCTGCTGCTGTTGCTGCTCCTGCCACGGACCTCGATGGCCCTGGAGCTGAGCGAGGAAGAGCGCGACTGGATAGCCAGTCATCCGACCCTGAGTCTGGGGATCAACCCGGACTATGCGCCAATTGAATTCATTGACGACCTCGGTCGCTACAGTGGCCTGGTCGCCGATTACGTGGCACTGATTTCCGATCGCCTGGGCATGGAGCTGCAACCGCGCAAGGGCGCGAACTGGCGCGAGACCTATGCATTGGCGCTGCGCGGCACCATTGATGTCATTGCTTCGGGTGTCCAGACCAAGGTACGAGACCAGGACTTCCTGTTTACCCCGGCCTACGCTGAAATTGCCTCGGTCGTCGTGGTCCGAAAGTCAGAAAAAGGGGTGCTCTCCGCAGACGATCTGGCAGGGCGCACGTTGGCGTTGCTCACCGGGCACGCTGACAGTGCCCAGTTGCTCGATCAAATGCCGGGCGCCAAGGTTCTTTTCCTGGCAAGCACTCTGGAGGCTTTGGAAAGTGTCTCCAACGGTCAGGCAGATGCCGCTGTAGCGCCGCTGCCGGTGGTGGCCTGGCTGATCAGCAAGCACGGATTGAGCAACCTCAAGGTTGCCGGAAGCAACCCCGTGCCGCCGGCAAAGCTGCAATTCATGGTGCACAAGAGCCAGCCCACCCTGCGGGACTTGATCAACAAGGCCCTGGCTTCGATTGATGCGGACGAGCACATGCGCATCCAGCAGCGCTGGTTCAACGTGGAATACGAACCCGGATTGGATCCGCGCGCGGTCGTGCGCAAGGCCATGCTGGCAGCGGTGCTGGTGGCACTCGTCATTGCACTGCTGGTCTGGTGGGGCATCAGGATGCAGCGCGAGATTCGTCTGCGCAAACAGGCCGAAGCCGAAGCGCAGCGAATCACACAGAGCCTGCAGGAACATCAGCTGGAACTGGAAAAGGCGAATCAGCGTCTGCGTGATATGACTGATTCCATGACAGGCGCGGTGTTTCGTATCCGGGCTGTACCCGGCGAGGCACCCGAGGTTGAATTTGCCAGCGGACAGTTACTGCATGAGCTGGGCATGGAATTCGGCAGTATCACCGGGACAATGGATGCCGGCTTCTTCAAGACGTTTGATCCGGAATCCAGACCGCAGATTGAACGTGCGGTGCTCAGCAGCTTGCAGACGCTTGAACACTGGGAAGGCGTGTACAAGGTTGATACGCCGGATGGTCGGGATATGTGGGTGCGAACCGACCTCGTTCCTCGCCGGGAGCCAGACGGCGTCGTTGTTGCCACGGGTTACAGCGTGGATGTCACGCAAAGCCGGGCCGCAGAGCGGGCCCTGGAGGACATGCGCGAAGAAATGCAGCGCGCGCTGTCGGCGACCTCCATGCAATTGCGCGGCGTGCTTGAAAATTCACCCGGCGCGATCTGGGCCTGTAATCGTGACGGCGTGTATCTGCTGGCCAATGATGCGTTTCGCCGCATATTCGAGTTGGGAGCCAAAGACATCACAGGGCACAAGGTTGAGGAGTTTTTCAGCGCGGCCCTGCTGGAGTCGTTTCAAGCCAGCGACCAGAAAGTTCTGGAAACGCGGCGCAGTACCAGTTCGGTCGAGGTAATGAAGCAGGCCGGTGGTGCGCGCCACATTCTGATGGTGAAATTCCCCCTGATCAGCGATCACCAGATCATTGCCATTGGAGGCATTGGTCTGGACATCACCGAACAGATGCGCCTGCAAGATGAACTCCAGCGCCTGAATGCCAACCTCGAACTTCGCGTTGATAGCCGCACGCGAGAGCTCAAGGCCACACTGGATGAGCTGGCAACTGCGCGTGAAGTGGCGGAATCAGCCGCCAGTGCAAAGGGCGAATTCCTGGCCCGGATGAGCCACGAGATTCGCACGCCGATGAATGCAATCATCGGGCTGTCACATCTTGGGCTCAAGAGCGAGGACCCGAGTCGGCAGCATGACTATCTGGGCAAGATCAACACTGCCGGGCAGTCCCTGCTGGGCCTGATCAATGACATTCTGGATTTTTCCAAGATCGAAGCGGGCAAGCTGGCTATTGAAGAAGCGGAGTTTGATCTGAATCCGGTGCTCGACAATCTCGCAACCATCGTTGGCCAGCGGGCACACGAAAAGTTTCTCGAATTTCTGATTGAGCGACCGCATCAATTACCGCGTCTGGTTGGCGACCCTCTGCGGCTCGGTCAGGTGCTGATCAACCTGGCCAACAATGCGGTCAAATTTACCGACAAGGGTGAGGTCCATGTCCTGGTCGAATTGGAACCGCGTAGCGGCGATCGGGTGCTCCTGCGCACACGCGTTCGCGACACGGGTATCGGGTTGAATGCCGAGCAGATCTCAAGATTGTTCCAGTCGTTCGAACAGGCTGACGCGTCCACCACGCGACGTCACGGTGGCACTGGATTGGGTCTGGCCATTTGCAAGCAGTTGGTCGAGCTGATGGGCGGAGAAATTGGCGTTGAGAGCGTTCCCGGCCAGGGCAGCACGTTCTGGTTCACCGTGCCTTTGAAAATTCTGCAGGAGCGCCGTAGCACCGGAAAAGTGGTGCCCCCCTCGCTACAGAATTTGCGCGTGCTGGTGGTGGACGACAGCCGTACCGTTCGCCAGGTCAGTTCCCGTTACCTTGAAGCGTTTGGATTCCAGACTGACATGGCGGGAACCGGAGAAGAGGCGCTGGCGGTGCTGCGAGATGCCTCGCGATCTCCTGAAAAGAATTTCGATCTGGTCCTGATGGACTGGAAGATGCCGGACATGGATGGCGTGCGCTGTTCAACGGAAGTGCGCAACATGGAATTTCCGCACGGAGACCCGCGCATCATCATGGTGTCGTCGTATTCACGAGAGGAGTTGGGCAAGCTGCTCGACGGGCAGAAGATCGATGCCTATCTGGTGAAACCTGTGAATCCCTCCATGTTGTTCGAGGGCATCCTGGTTGCATTCGGACTCAAGACGGCCGCCGAACCCGGTAAGCCCGGTCAGGCTGAAGCAGATGCCGCGCGTGGACTGGCGGGTTTGAAAGTGCTGGTGGTTGAAGATCACCCGATGAACCAGCAGATTGCACGAGAGGTTCTGGAAGGTGCTGGCATCATCGTCGACATGGCAGGCAATGGCGCAGAAGGTTTGCGCAGGGTTCAGGTCGCCAGCTATGACCTGGTCCTGATGGATGTCCAGATGCCGATCATGGACGGGCTCGAAGCCACCCGGAAGATTCGCGAGATGGATCGCTTTGCGTCGCTGCCGATCATCGCCATGACGGCCAATGCCATGGATCAGGACCGCAAGAGCACTCAGGAGGCTGGCATGAATGCGCACGTTGCCAAGCCCATCAACGTATTCGAACTGTTCTCCACCATCAGGGAGTTGAGCGGTCGGACGGTGGACGATGGTGCGACAGATGATCGACGCTCGGAGCCATCCAAGTGGCGGGCCAAGAGCAGTGAGAAGATTGATCTTCCCCGAATCAAGAATCTCGACTCGCGAACCGGCTTGCGCCGCGCCCAGAACGATTTCTCCCGCTATAGAAGACTGCTCGAGATGTTTGTCAGTAGCGAACAGGATGCTGTGGAACGAATCGAGAACAGCTTGCAGGCGGGCGATACCGAAGCAGCGATTCGACATGCGCACTCCCTCAAGGGGGTGGCGGCCATGGTAGGTGCAGATGAGCTTGCTAAATGTGCTGGGGACATGGAGCAACGCATTCGTCAGGAACAATCTGATGTCGAGTCCCTGGATGTGTTTCGCAAGACAATCGATGAGGTTTGTTTGCCGCTGGCTGCCTGGTTGCAGGGCAGTGCGGAAGGACACAAACCAGCAGCCGATGGTGAACTAAAATCGGCTTCATCTGACGAAGAAAAGTTGCCCGAGTTGCTCGAGATGTTGAGCCAGCAGTTGGCGGCAGATGACACGGCCGCAGCCGATACAATTGAAAAAGTGTCGCGTGCCATGTCGGATCACCCTGGCCGAGGGCAGGTGCCCAGGCTGCGGCGTGCGATTCAGGCGTATGATTTTGCAGGTGCGATGGACGCCCTGTCAGCAATACGAAGCGCGGCAGAAAATACTCAGGAGAAGCCTTAGCAATGGCGGCAAATTTAGACAGCCAGGAAGAAGTTGCAGCAGGTTCCGGTGGGGGGATCCTCGTCGTTGACGATATTGCGCAGAACATCGAAGTGCTGGCCGGCATTCTGCGTTCCAAGTACCGTGTCCGCGCCGCAACCAGCGGTGCAAGAGCGCTCGAAATCGCCATGGGCGATCCGGCGCCGGAGTTGATTCTGCTCGACGTCATGATGCCGGACATGAATGGTCTGGAAGTGTGCCGCCGATTGAAGGCGCATCCGCGGACGCGCGATATTCCCGTCATCTTTGTCACTGCCATGAGCGAGATCGATGACGAAACCGAAGGCTTTGCGGCGGGTTGCGTTGATTACCTGTCCAAGCCGGTCAGCCCGCCCTTGGTGTTGGCCAGGGTCAAGACCCATCTGGCGCTGCACGACCAGAATCTGGAACTGGAACGCAAAGTGCGCGAGCGCACCGCTGAGGTTGAACGCACGCGTCTGGCCGTGATTCGTTGTCTGGGCAAAGCCTCGGAGTTCAAGGACGACAATACCGGGCTGCATGTCATTCGCATGAGTCAGTATTCCTACACGCTGGGCCGCGCCATTGGTATGAGCGAGCCTGAGGCACAGATGCTCATGCTCGCTTCACCGATGCATGACATTGGCAAGATCGGCGTGCCGGATCACATCTTGCGCAAGCCGGGGAAACTGGATGCCGACGAATGGCAGATGATGATGCGCCATGTTGAATTCGGTGGACAGATTCTGGGCGAACAGGATTCGGAGTTGCTGGTCATGGCCAAGACCATCGCCATGACGCACCATGAAAAATGGGATGGCAGCGGCTATCCTCTGGGGACCGCGGGCGAAGATATTCCGCTAGTGGGCCGGATCACGGCACTGGCAGATGTGTTTGATGCCCTGACCAGTGAAAGGCCCTACAAGAAAGCCTGGAGCGTAGAAAAAACACTTGATCTGATTCACAGCGAGCGCGGCAAGCACTTTGATCCCGCGCTGGTCGACAAGCTGGACGAAGTCCTGCCTGAATTCGAAGCCATCCGTGCGGAGTATGCTGAAAAGCTGATGCTCTAGGGTGGTGGCCCGCAGCGTGATCGGTCACACCGATTTTTAACTCATTGAACAAATAGAACATGGAAAAATTCAGAGCAATTCGCGTACACCAAATTGAAAAGCGCCTGGAACACAAGATCGAAACCCTTACCCTGGATGATCTGACCCCTGGGGATGTGGTTGTTCGCGTCGCTTACTCCTGCCTCAATTTCAAGGATGCACTGGCGGTCACGGGCAAGAGTCGCATCATGCGCAAGATGCCGCTCGTCGCTGGCATCGATTTCTCCGGGGTCGTGGAATCAAGCAGTGATCCTGCCTACAAGCCGGGCGACGAAGTTCTGGTCACAGGCTGCAATGCGGGCGAACTGCTGGACGGTGGCTTGTCGCAGATAGCCCGCGTTCCGGCGTCTGCGGTAGTTCCGCTTCCCAAGGGTCTGAGTCTGATGGAGGCCATGGCACTGGGCACAGCGGGATTCACTGCCGCCATGGCCCTGCGCCGCATGCTGGAGAATCATCAGTCGCCGGAAATGGGGCCTATCGTGGTCACAGGCCCGACCGGTGGCGTGGGTTCGGTGGCAATCCAATTGTTCAAGCGCGCTGGATTTGAGGTTTCGGCCCTGACCGGAAAGAAATCCGAAGCAGAGGCTTATCTGAAAATGCTCGGCGCCGATGAAGTCCTGGATCGGCACGAATTGGACATGGGCAGCAAGCCCATGGAAGCCGCTCGTTTTGGCGGCGCGGTCGACAATCTCGGCGGTGAAACCCTGGCCGGTCTGACCCGCGTCGTAAAGCCCTGGGGCAACATCGGCAGCATTGGTCTTGCGCAGGGCTTTGAGCTCAAGACCACCGTCATGCCGTTCATTCTTCGCGGCGTTTCCTTGCTCGGCATTCATTCTGTAGAAGTGCCGCGCGCCTGGCGTCTGGATATCTGGGACAAGCTGGCCGGCGACTGGAAGCCGAAGAACCTGCAGGACATCGTGCGGCGCACGATCAGCCTTGATGAAGTTCCTGCAGCCTGCGAGGAGCTGATGGCCGCCAGTGTCCAGGGCCGCTACGTCGTGAAGATCGGCGACTAGTTTCAGCAGGAACGTCTTAGGCAGCGGCAGCCGGTATCTGCATGCTCACGCAGTGCAGGCTGCCGTACTGCAGGATCAGGGCGCGACAATTCACGCCAATGATTTCGCGGTCCGGGAAGCAGGGACGCAGGCAATCCAGGGCCTGCGTGTCCTCGGCCTCGCCATATGCCGGCACCAGGACAGCACCGTTGATGATAAGAAAATTGGCATAACCCGCCGGTAGACGCTTGCCGTCCTCATCATGAATGGCAGAGGGCAATGGCAGCGGAAAAAGGCGATAGGGTGTGCCATCGGCTCGACGCAGCGCTTGCAGCTCCTGCTCCATGTTCGCGAGATCTTCGAAGTGCGGATCGTTTTTGTCCGAGCAGGCCTGGTAGGCGATGGTTCGTTCATCGCAAAAGCGCGCAAGGGTATCGATATGGCCGTCCGTGTCGTCGCCCTGCAAGTCGCCATGTTTGAGCCAAAGGATGCGTTCGACGCCCAGTTTCCGACTTAGCAGCTGCTCAATGTCCGCACGTTGCAGCTGCGGATTTCGGGTGGGTGCCAGCAGGCAACGTTCGGTGGTCAGCAGAGCGCCGCAACCGTCCACCTCAATCCCGCCACCTTCCAGAACAAAATCCACAGACTCCACAGGCGCAGAAAGCGCACCCATGAGCTTGAGTTTGCGAGTGATGAGGTTGTCGTTCTGAAATTCGAACTTGCCGCCCCAGGCATTGAACTGAAAATCCAGATGCACGGGTTGTTCATCGCGAAGCACAGTAATGGGGCCATGATCGCGAACCCAGACGTCGTCGGACGCCACGGAGTGAATACGGATGCGCCCGGTATCGGCGCCAGCAGCTTCCAGCTTCGGCAAAAGACTTTCCGACCCATCAGCGCAGTTGATCCAGACTGCCTCGAAACGCGAAATCTGCGTGGCGATATTCAGGAAGCAGGCTTCGACTTGATCGAAGTGCTTTGCAAAATCACCGTCTTGTCTGGGCCAGGTCAGCATGACCGCGGCTTGGGGTGTCCATTCGGGGGGAAGAAAATTCATTTCGATAAGCTCAATAAAAAGGCCCTGGAAACGAATACGTTCCCAGGGCCAGAAATTAGTACCCGTACTTGAGTCAGCGCGGCCCGCCGGCCAAACCGTCCCGCACGGCGATCGGTGCTGGGTTATCCGCCTGCACGGCGTCAACGACATGGTCGTACTCAAAGAAGACCGAGAACCCAGGGTAATCCCAGCGGGTGATTGGTGGTTGCTGGCGTGATCCGCCGCCTACTGCGGGATGGCGAACCTGAGGTGTGCCGAAGGCGCGCGAGACACTGGCCTTGTTCATTCCCTTGGCCGGCATGGAGATGCTGCCCGCATCGCCAATCTGGCTGGTGGCAGGGCCGGAAGCCTGAGTGATCACGACCACTTCCTGATCCTGAGCCGCGACAAACATGGGGCTGAGTGCAAGAGCTGTAGCGAGAGTTTTGATCAGGCGCATGGCAGGGTACCTCTATGGATCAGTTCGCAGAATAACACCGGCGGCAGGTGCGGCGCAGCTATCAGAATCGGGCCTCATTCGCCCTTCTCCAGGTCGTTGATCAGGGCCGCGAGAAATCGTCCGGCTTCGGCTCCTGTGACCGCGCGATGATCAAATGTCAGTGAAACCGGCAGGACCGCGGAAACCGCGGAACGGCCATCAATCACGACCACGTCGTCCCGAACGCCACCGGCAGCGACGATGGCGACGGTGGGCGGAATGATGACCGGTGTCGCATAGCGCCCACCAAAGCGACCGAAATTGGAAAGCGTCAGCGTGTAGCCACGCAGCTCTTCCAAGGGAATCCGCCGCTCCCGGGCATCGGCTTTCATCTTGTCCAAACCCAGCCGCAGTGACTTCGGATCGCGTGCTGCAACATCCTGCAGCACGCAGACGAACAATCCGTCCGGGGTGTCCACTGCGATCCCCAGATGAATCTTGTCGAGCAATCTTCGGCCCACTTCCACATGGTCGAACCAGGCATTCAATGCAGGTTCTTCTTTCACGCCCGCCGTGATCGCACGGATCAGGCGGCAACTGACGTCCTGCTTACCAGGCCAGGCATGCAGCCGGGCATCGTCCATCAGCGTAGTGGGCATGATCTCGTCCCGCGACTGACTCATGCTGTTGGCCATGGCCTTGCGTGGGCCCTTCAATTTTTCGATGGGGCCGACTTCACTCAAAATTTTGTGAACGCGCTGCACATCCGCGGCGGTAATCAGGCCGTCGGGGCCAGTTGGCGTAATGATAGTCAGGTCTACATTGAGCCGGCGGGCCAGTGCCCTAACTGCGGGTGCTGCCTTGAGGCCCGACTCACCGGCGATGCGGGCAGCCTGTTCTCGCTGCACATTGTCGGTCTGTGTCATGGCGCCAACGACGACGCCGGTATCGCGGATGGCTTTGTCTTCGTGATCAGCCTGATCCTCAGCAAGCGTCGGTGACGGCGTGGCAGTCTTTATCGGCACGGATGCCTCTGAGGCCTCGAAGGTGACTAGCGCGGCGCCGACGCAAACGGTTTCGCCCACCTTGGCGTGCAGCGTTCTGATCACACCTGCCTGGGGGCTGGGTACATCGACCACCGCCTTGTCGGTCTCGATGCTTGCCAGTGTTTCATCGGCGCAAACCGAATCTCCCACGGCCACTTTCCATTCAATGATCTCGGCTTCCTGCAAACCCTCGCCCAGATCCGGCAGCCTGAAAATGCTCATAAGGCATCACCTCCCGCAGCACAGGTAACAGCTTTGTGGCGCATTGCTTCTTGCCACAAGGCTGCACCTGCTTTGCCTGCGCTGCAAGAGGTGTTGCTCAGCGGAATGCTAGCTGGGGGTTCTTCTGCCGGTGAGAAGGGAAATGACCCAGGCAACGAGAAAGACCAGGAACAGGATTTTTGCAATCCACGCGGCATTACCAGCGATACCGCCAAATCCGAGTACGCCGGCAATAATTGCGACAACCAGAAACACGAGTGAGTAATGAAGCATGATGGTTCTCTCCTTGATATGCGCCCCGTGTGCGTTGCCAAATTCGGCTTGAGCGGCACGGGGTCTGGAGATCACTATCCATGTATCGCCTGAACCCAAAAGGAACTTAATTTGGGGTTCATGTGCAACATCAGAAAGGCGACGACCAGAATGCGCCGATCAGGCGTTTCCGGATGTCGCGGCCTCCAGCGATGCGCTTCAGTTTCCGATCGGAGCCTGCTCTATGACGGACCGCACCGCTTTGCAGATCCGCTCAACGTCGGGAATGAAATGTTGCTCCAGGCGCGCCAATGGCATGACCGTGTCATAACCGGACACGCGCAACACCGGGGCGAAAAGATTCAGCAAGCCGTGTTCCGCAAGTCCTGCGGCAATCTCACTGGCCGGTCCGTATGCGCGCGGCGCCTCCTGAACTATGACGCAGCGCCCAGTCTTGGCAACGCTGGCAAGTATCGTGTCCATGTCCAGCGGCTTCAGGCTAGCCACATCAACCAGCTCACAGCTGATCCCTTCCTCCGCCAACTGATCTGCAGCAAGGCGCGTCTCGTGCATCATCGCGCCCCAGCTCACCAGCGTCACATGGTCGCCGTCGCGATCAATGAATGCGCTATCCAGTGGCAGGGCCTGTCCATCATCTTCGAACTCTTGCTTGAATAGCCGGTAACAGCGCGTAGGTTCGAGAAAGATGACCGGATCGGGGTCGCGAATGGCTGCGAGTAGCAGCCCATAGGCACGCGAAGGATTTGATGGAGCAAGCACGCGCAGCCCCGGAATCTGTGCAAAGGTGGTTTCCAGAGATTCCGAATGATGTTCCGGTGCATGAATGCCGCCGCCATTGGGGGCGCGAATGACCAGCGGGCAGGTGATGCGTCCACGCGTGCGATTCCGGTAGCGCGCGGCATGGTTGGTGATCTGGTCCAGACAGGGGTACATGAAACCGCTGAACTGAATTTCAGCAACCGCGCGAATCCCCTGCGTAGAAAGTCCGATGGCCATTGCGGCGATCAGGTTCTCAGCCAGAGGTGTGTCAATGACGCGCTCGGCGCCGAAGCTGTCGAGCAGACCTACCGTCGCGCGAAAGACGCCGCCGTTGCGCCCAATGTCTTCTCCGAGAACCACCATCGCTTCGTCGCGTCGCATTTCAGAATGCAAGGCAAGATTAATGGCCTCGATGGTATTGAAGGTGGCCATGATCTAGTCGGCATCACCGCGTTCGCAGACTTCATTGCGCTGCCACTGCATGGACTCCGGCAGCGTCTCATAGAGTGAATCAAACATGGCCACGGGCTTGTCCGGCGCTATGGCGAGATAGGCTTCTGCCACAGACTCCGCATGCTGCTGGCACTGTGCTATCAAGGCTGTTTCCTTTTCATCATCCCAGCAATCAATCGCACGCATGCAGGCCTGAAGGCGCTTGATCGGGCACCGCTTCCACGCTTGATTCACCTCCTCTTCGGAGCGATAGCGACGCGCGTCGTCTGCCGTTGTGTGATCGTGCAGGCGATAGGTCAGGGCCTCCACCAGGCTCGGGCCTTCGCCATCGCGGGCTGCCTTTAGTGCACGTTCCAGAACGAAGCGCGTGGCAATGACGTCGTTGCCATCAACCTGCTCGCCAGGGATGCCGCCGGCCGCAGCTTTCTGCGCGATGGTCTGCGCGCCAGTCTGGTGTTCTCGCGGCATGGAGATTGCCCACTGATTGTTGCTCACCAGAAACACCACAGGCAGATTCCAGACCTTGGCGCTGCTCAGGGCTTCGTAGAAATCGCCCTTGGACGTTGCGCCATCTCCGCAGGCAGCGACGACAACCCGCTGCTGCTTCTTCAGTTTGATGGCGTAGGCCACACCGATGGCATGTGGAATGTGGGTGGCAATGGGCACCGAGAACGGAAAATCATGATGCGATGGCGTGCCTTGCGGGAAGTTCATCGAGCGCTCGTCTCCGGCCCAGTACTGCAGCGCGGACTCTGGCGGTACGCCGCGCAGAAACTGTGCTGCGTAGTCGCGGTACGCCGGGATCAGGACATCTTCGTCTTGCATGGCCAGGCCCAGCGCAGTACCAATGGCTTCCTGTCCGAGGCCCGAGGCATACGTGCCCAGCTTTCCGGTGCGTTGCAGGGACACGGCTTTTTTGTCGATGGCTCGAGCCTCGCACATGACCCGGTACATGCGTTGTAGCTGTTCAGCATCGCGTGCGAACGCTGGCAGCTCCGCAAGCAGACGTCCGTCTGCGTCGACAAAGCAGGTGCGCCGCACCTCGAATGAGGCAACGACGGTTTCCGCAGATGGTTCTGATGTTGTCATCACCGCCTCCGCAAGTGCCGCGCCCTGACGATACCACTATTGTTTCCTCAGGCAGATCCTTCTACCCAGGTTTTATGTCTGCACGGGCTCCGGCCGCTGTGTTATCGCACCGCCGAACATTCGATACAGCGCCGGCAGTACCAGCAGGGTCAGCAGGGTCGAAGAGATGATGCCCCCAATGACCACCGTTGCCAGCGGGCGCTGCACTTCAGAGCCAATACCGGTATTGAAAGCCATTGGGACGAAGCCCAGCGCCGCAACCAGGGCCGTCATGAGAACCGGCCGCAGGCGGGTGAGGGCACCTTCGCGAATCGCCTGATTGATATCCATGCCCTGCTCACGCAGTGACCGGATGAAACTCACCATGACCAGACCGTTGAGCACCGCGATGCCTGACAGCGCAATGAATCCAACGCCGGCCGAGATGGAGAACGGAATGCCGCGCAAGCTCAGCGCGAGGACGCCACCTGTCAGGGCCAGCGGCACGCCGCTGAAAATGATCAGCGCGTCGCGCATGGAATTGAAAACCAGCCACAGCAAACCCAGAATCAGCAGGAGGGTTGCTGGGACCATGATCGAGAGGCGACGGCTGGCTGACTGCAATTGCTCGAATGTGCCGCCATAGTCCAGCCAGTAGCCGGGTGGCAATGCAAGACGATGCTTCATCTGGTCCTGTACCTGGGCGATGAACGAACCCAGATCGCGACCGCGAACATTGGCCGTGACCACGACCCGGCGTTTGCCTTGCTCTCGATTGATGGCATTGGGTCCCAGGCCAAGCGCTATGTTTGCAACTTCTCCTAGCGGCACATAACCCTCACCGGGCAACATGACAGGCAGCCGTTCCATGGCCCGGATATTGGAGCGTAGTGCCTCGGGCAAGCGCACGACGATGTCACTGCGACGATCACCTTCGTAGATCAGTCCGGCTTGCCGGCCTCCGTACGCCGCGGCGATCAGATTCTGCAAGTCAGCGATGTTCAGGCCATACCGTGCGAGCAGCGCCCGCTTGGGAGCCACGGTGAGTATCGGGAGCCCGGTGGACTGTTCGGTCTTGACATCGGCAGCACCGGGAATCGCGCCCAGCAGTTCTTCAATGTCTCCGGCAACCTCGTTAAGAGTATCCAGATCGTCGCCAAAGACTTTCACCGCGACGTCGGCGCGTACGCCTGAAATCAGTTCGTTGAAGCGCATCTGGATAGGCTGGGTGAATTCGTAATTGTTACCCGGTACCGTCACCGCGAGTGCTTCCAGATCACTGACCACCGCAGCCTTGGATTTGCTTGGATCCGGCCAGTGCTTTCTGTCCTTGAGCATGACAAACGTATCGGCAACACTCGGTGGCATGGCATCGTTTGCGATCTCAGCGGTCCCGAGCTTGGCAAACGCACGGTCTACCTCCGGCGCTTTCATCAGCGTGGCTTCCAGTTGCGATTGCATCTGCACGGCTTGGCTCAGGCTGGTGCCGGGAATGCGAAGCGCGTGAAGCGCTACATCACCTTCGTCCAGGCTCGGAATAAATTCAGAGCCAAGGCGTGTCATTTGCCATGTACAGGCGATGACCAGCGCGACCGTTAGCACCAACAGCAATGCGCCGTGTTTCAAGGCGGCCGAGAGCATTGGGGCATACAAATGCCGCGCGCCGCGCATCAGGACGTTGTCCCGATGTCTGGGCGGCTGTTTGAAGATCAGTGCGATGGATGCCGGAATAAAGGTCAGCGATAGCAGCATGGCACTGCTCAGCGCCATCACCACCGTGATCGCCATGGGGTGGAACATTTTTCCTTCGACACCTGTCAGCGCGAAGATCGGAAGATAGACGGCAGTGATGATGCCAATGCCGAACAGGGCAGGGCGAATGACTTCTCGGCTGGCCTGGAATACTTCTTCCAGTCGCTGCTGCTCGCTCAGCTTGCGACCACCCGCTGCCGCGAGTCCGAGCCGGCGCATGCAGTTCTCGACGATGATGACGGTGCCGTCCACGATCAGGCCAAAATCCAATGCGCCAAGACTCATCAGATTCGCGGACGTCTCGCTGCGCACCATGCCGCTGAAGGTGAGCAGCATCGACAGAGGGATGACCATCGCCGTCAGCAGTGCAGCCCGAATGTTTCCGAGCAGCAGAAACAGCACGACGATGACCAGAAGCGCCCCCTCGATCAGGTTCTTCTGAACGGTCGCCAGCGTCTTGTTCACCAGGCTCGTGCGGTCATAGACCGTCGTCGCCTTCATGCCCGGGGGCAGGCTGCGCTGCGCCTCTTCGAGTTTGCTGGCCACAGCGCGGGCCACCGTGCGGCTGTTCTCGCCAATCAGCATGAAAACGGTTCCGAGCACAACCTCGGCACCGTTCTGAGTGGCTGCCCCGGTACGCAGTTCGGAACCGATCTTGAGGCTCGCGACATCGCCAACATGCACGGGCACACCTTCACGATGTGCGACGACAATCTGCGAAAGATCGTTCAGATCTCTGGCCTGGCCCGGTAGGCGAATGAGTTGTTGCTGACCGTTGCGCTCCACATAGCCTGCGCCCTGGTTCGCATTGTTGGCCTGGATGGCGTGAACCAGGTCTTCGAAGCTTAGCTCGTA
>TARA_R110000850_G_scaffold416_2_pt1 | contig 21057 bp, 19 predicted proteins | sample TARA_R110000850 | Tara Oceans TARA_R110000850 (sample SAMEA4397586) | marine metagenome | biome: Polar Biome; feature: [SRF] surface water layer (ENVO:00010504); material: water (ENVO:00002006), including particulate matter (ENVO:01000060) such as... | depth 5 m | reverse complement strand
AATGCGCAGATCGGCATCGGCGGTCGCACTCAGACCGGGCATCATGGCCAGGCCATACATCAGCAGCACGGTCAGCAACACAATCGGAAAAGCCACGCCGGCGCCCAGAATCAGCCAGCGCGCGCCGGCTTCGCTATGAGCCTCCGGCCGCGCCTGGGTGGCGTAGAAGGCAATCGCCATCACCGCCAGCCAGATCAGCGCAGCGCCGCTCCACATCCACCAGAACAACTGCGCGATATCCTCGGCACCGCGACCGGCCGGGTGCAGCGCAGACTGGCCGCCCTCGCAGCCGCCGAGCACCAGCGCGCCCAACAGCGTTGCGAAAACAAGGCAGAGTTTTGTCGGTCTTCCTCTGATCACATCTCGGCTTCCAGCTTGCTGTACCTTGGGCATACGACAGCGCAGCGGGCGAAAAGTTGACTCGGCGATATCAGACCATCTCCGGTGGATAACTGCTACCCTTGGCAGCTGCCAAATGCGCCAACGAGAATCCCGATGCCCGAGACTGCCAACCGCCCCAACATGGTTATTACCGTGCTGTGCGGCACCCTTACCTCCCTGGTGGTGATTGGCTTTGCCCGCCTGGCCTACGGCATCATCCTGCCTTCCATGCGCACTGACCTTGGATTCTCCTATCAGCAAGCCGGCATCCTCAGCACCACCACTGCGCTGTGTTACGTCTGTTTCGTGCTGGCTGGCGGCCTCGCTGCCGCACGCTGGGGTGCCAAGGCGTCGATCCTGTTCGGCATGCTCACCGTGGCTGCTGGCTTTGTGGGTCTCGCCTTCGCTGCGGATTTCTGGGTAGTGCTCACGCTGATGGGGCTGCTGGGCTTCGGTACCGCCTTTGCATTTGCGCCCATGGTGGCGCTGCTCGCTACCTGGTTTCCCGATAAGCGCGGCCTGGTCATCGGCTTCATGACCAGCGGCGTCGGCCTCAGCGCCCTGGTTACCGGTATGTTGGTGCCCTATCTGTTCACGCTGTTCGGGGATCAGGGCTGGAGAGTGAGTTGGGGTGTTTTCGCCGGCGTAGCCTTGTTTGTGGCGGTCATGATCGGGCTGTTCGTGCGCAATCCACCGCGGGCGAAAAGCAACAGTACCAGCGGGCTGCCGTCCGATGAGAAATGGCGCATCTATCGCCATCCACGCGTGCTGATCGTTGCCTGCACCTACGGGATCATTGGCCTGGGCTACATCATCCAGGCCGTGTTCATGATCAGTTTCATGGTCGAAAGTGGTCACAGCGAGGCCATAGCCGGCCGTTTCATGGCCATGACCGGCCTGCTGTCGATTGCCGCAGGGCCGATCTGGGGCTGGGTATCGGACTTCTGGGGGCGGGGTAACGCGCTCGGGGCCTGCTTCTTTCTGGTCATCACGGCGATGAGCCTGCCGCTGATCGATCAGACGCTGCCCTGGTTCTTCTTCCACTTTCTGGTCATGGGTGTCTCGATCAATGGTCTGTTTGCGATGATCCAGACCAGCGCTACCGACCAGGTCGCACCCCGCTACATTCCCATTGCCTTCAGCTTTGCCACCCTGTTCTTTGCGGTTGGCCAGTTCCTCGGCCCGGCCATCGCCGGGTGGCTGATCGAAACCACCGGGGGCTTTACCGCCGCATTCGGCTTTACCTTCCTGGTGCTATCGGTCGGCTTCGGCCTGACCCTGCTGATCCGCCGCTTTCCCGACGAATGGGCGGTCAAGGAGCCACAGCCGCAATAACGGATCGGCAGAGTGTTGCCGCAGGTGTCCAGGGCGGCGGATGGCAGACGGGCATGGCATAGTATTGGCTGATCGCATTCCGCCAAAGGAGCCCCAGTGTCCACCCGCGTACAGATGAGCGACATCCACCTCAGCTACCCCACCGAGTCGGGCACCGTTGCGGTACTCGACAACGCATCGCTCACCGTACCACCGGGCGAATCACTGGCAATCACCGGCCCCTCGGGCAGCGGCAAGACCTCTCTGCTGCTGTTGCTCTCCGGTCTGGAGCGGCCGGATCAGGGCGAGATCCGGGTTGGCAGCGAGCGCCTGGGCGATATGGATTCCAACGCCCTGGCCGACTGGCGCAGCAAGCATCTGGGCATCATCTTTCAGTCCTTCCATCTGCTGCCCGGGCTAAGCGCACTGGGTAACGTCAGCCTGCCGCTGGAGATTGCCGGCCAGAGCCAGGCCCGTGAGCGCGCCAGGGCCATGCTCGATGCGGTGGGTCTGAGTCACCGCCTGGGTCATTACCCGGCGCAGCTCTCCGGCGGCGAACAACAGCGGGTGGCGATTGCCCGCGCGCTGGTGCACCAACCCAGCCTGCTGCTGGGCGATGAGCCCACCGGCAACCTCGACCAGCAGACCGGCGAGAAGGTGCTGTCGCTGCTGTTCGACCTGCAACGCGAAAGCAAATCCACGCTGATCCTGGTCACCCACGACGAACGCGTGGCCGACCGCTGCCAGCACCGGGTCAGAATGGATGCAGGGCGATTGCATGCGCTCTAGTGCCCCCACCTCACTTGGCTGGATGTGCCGCTTCGCGCTCAGCGACCTGCGCTCACGCCTGTCGGTGCTCAAGATCTTTCTCGCCTGCCTGATTCTCGGCGTTACCCTGGTCGCCGCCACCGCCAGCCTGTATCGCGTGATCGAACAAAGCCTGCTGGCCGATACCCGCGCACTGCTTGGCGGCGATGTCGAACTGGATGCTAGCCAACCGCTACCCGATGAGGTGCAGGCCTGGATCCGCGCCAGCGGCCAGCTCTCGCTGGTGCGCGAACTGGACACCATGGTCAGCGGCACGAGCGCAGACGGCGGCCTGAACTTTCTGCGTGCCGGCATCCTGGTGCCGGATGCCGCCTACCCGTTGTATGGCGAACTGCAACTGATACCCGACCAGCCCCTGAGCATGCTGACGGCACAACAGGATGGCCTGTGGGGTGCGGTGATCGACCCAGTGCTGGCCGAACGGCTGGGCCAGGGTATTGGCGACCAGATCGACATTGGCGCTGCGACCTTTCGCATCAGCGGCCTGATCGAGAACCAGCCCGACCGCAACCTGAATGCCAACTGGCGCGGGCTGCCGATCATGATCTCCGATGACGCCCTGCAAGCGGCGCAACTGCTGGGCCCCGGCGCGCGGATAGACTACGAGTATCGGGTACAGACCGACCGGGATCTGACCCTGTGGCTGGCCGAATTCGAGCAGGCCTTTCCCGAGACCCAATGGGATACCACCACATTCGCCGAGCGCAGCGAGCGCCTGGCCGAACGGCTGGACCAGATTGCCACCGCGCTGATCCTGATCGCTTTCACCACGCTATTCATCGGCGGCCTGGGCGTGGCCAACAGCATCCATGCTTACCTGGACGAAAAGCTCGGCACCATCGCCACCCTGCAAACTTTGGGTCTGCGGCGCAGGCCACTGGTCGGCATCTATCTGCTGCAGATCGGTATTCTCGGCAGTATTGCCGGCCTGATCGGCGGCGCCATCGGCCTGGGGCTTTCCACCCTCGCTCTTAACCTGGCCGGGGATACCTTTGCCGCCACCGAATCCAGTGGCGCCGGCCAGTGGTTATCGGTCTGGGCCATGCCTCTGCTGCTAAGCTGGCTTTTCGCCGTGCTCACTGCCTATGTATTTGCGCTACCGGCCCTGGCCCGCGCGCTGGCGGCCTCCCCCGCCGGGCTGTTCCGCGGCAAGGTGCAGGCCGCAGCCCATGAGCCACGTAGTTGGCGCATCGCCAGCTACGGACTGCTGGCGGTGTATATCGCTGCATTGCTGCTCTGGCTGCCCTCCTCCCAACTGGGCTTTGCGTTCCTGCTCGCACTGGTCGTGCTCTGGGGTCTGCTGGAGGCATTGATCAAGGGCCTGCAGCTCGCCGCGAAGGCGCTGGAAAACGGCGGCTTTGCCGAACGCAATTTTGCCCGCCGCCTGGCCCTGGCCAACCTGCACCGGCCCGACTCGCCATTGCGCGCCACCCTGCTCTCGCTGGGAACGGCGCTCACTCTGGTCGTCGCCTGCACTCTATTGGTCGGCACCCTGTTGCGCGCGCTGGAATCGACCATCCCCGCCGAGGCCCCGGCGCTGATTCTGTATGAGGTATTGCCAGACCAGATCGAGACCCTGGAGACCGGCCTGCAGTCCCTCGACCCAGGCGCAGAAACCGAACTGCTCCCCCTGGTACGCGGACGCCTGGCCAGCATCAACCAGCAACCCATCGCCGAAGCATTGGCGGACGACGCACAGGCCAGGCGCGAAGCCATGGGTGATGAGTACAAACTCAGCTACCTGTCCGGCAATCCCGAGGATCTTGAGCTGGTCTCGGGTAGCTGGTGGAGCGCACCTGCGCCGCAGGGCCAACCCGCCTACATGGCCATGGAGGACCGGGAGGCCAACCAGCTGGGCCTTGTGGTCGGCGATCAGATCGACTTTACCGTCGAGGGTCAGACCATCCCCGCCGAGATCAAGGCCATCTACCGGCAGAAAGGCCTGCAGACGCGCTTCTGGTTTGAGGGCGTATTGCAGAACGGCGCCCTGGATGCACTGATCGGCCGCTACGTCGGCGTGGTCTACCAGAGCGATCCTGCCGCCAAGGCCTCCCAACAATGGCTGGCGCGCAACATACCCAACGTCATTACCTTGCGCACCGCCGACTGGCTGGAGACCGCCGGCGACCTGCTGGGCAAGGCCACCGCCGGTCTCGCTGCGGTTGCCCTGGTCAGCCTTACCGCCAGTCTACTGGTGCTTTCCAGCGTGGTCAGCGTCAGCCGGAGGCGCCAGCTGTATGAGGCCAACCTGCTGCATATCCTCGGGGCCCGGCACCCGGCCATTCGCTCGGCAATGCTGCTGGAAACCGGCCTGCTCACATGTGTCGCCACACTGTTCGCCACCGCACTCGGCGCACTGATCGCCCTGCCATTGGCCGCCACGTTGCTGAAATTGCCGGCAGGTGATCTGTGGTGGCTGGGGGCGTTGATAGCTGCAGCGGTCAGTGCCCTGGCCTTGCTGGGCGGGTTGCTGCCCACGCTGCGGGCACTGAAGCTGAATCAGGCGATGCTGCTACGCGAGGGGTGAGTCAGAACCCCGTCATTCATCCGGTAAATCAGGGCTCTTCTCCAACCGGCATGGTGGCCCCGCCGTGTTGACATGCAAGCGGCCCCACCCTTAGCTTGAATTTCAACAGTCGGTGAATTACCCGGCAGCGCCACCACGATAAAAACAACAGGCCCGGAGGAAGCTCCATGAAGGTCACACCGCTGAAGGCCCTGCTGGGTGTCAGCCTGTCGCTTGCAGGCGTGCTGGCGTTTGGCCCTCTCGGCCTGGCCGACGATGCCACGACCGTCCTGCCGAACCTGCTGGTGATAGGCACGCCCGGCACCTCCAGCGGCAGCTTCGCCTCGACCAATGGCTGGGGGCCGATTCTGCAGAAGGACCTGGGCATCAACGTGCGTGTGGTGCCCGAGGACAGCGAGGTCCAACGCCATCGGCGCCTGACCGAAAGGCGCGATCTGGCGCTCAGTTCCGTCTCCGCGGCCGAGCTGCGCTTCCAGATCCAGGGCATCGGCCACTACGCCACCATGGAACCCGTGCCACAGCGGGTGATCTGGCATCACAACGACACCCCCTGGGCCTTTGTGGTGTCCGGCGATTCCGACCTGCACACCATGGACGATCTCAAACAGGCGGGTCTCAGGGTGGCCCAGGGTCAGTTTTCGCCGCCGATGATGGCTGCCGTCAGAGACGGCCTGCCCGCCTACCTCGGCATGACCAGTGCAGAGGGTGCCGAACACTTCACCTTCGTGCCCGCCAGCAGTTACGTCGAGAACTGCCGTACCGTGGTTGAAGGCCGTGCCGACGTCTCCTACTGCGCCACCGTCAGTTCCGTGATGGCGGAAATGGAGGGCGCGCCCGGCGGCATCCGCTGGCTGCCCATGGACCTGGACAACACCCAGGCCTGGGATGGCTTCCTGGAGCATCGGCCAATGGTCGTACCCGGCACCATCACCATGGGCGTCTCGTCGGCCAAAGGCATCGACGGTCTTGCCTCCAATTTTCTCTACGCCGCCCCGGCGGATGTCGACGAAGCCTTCGCCTACCGCATCGCCAAGTGGTTTCACCAGTCTTACGACCGCTATAAGGGCTCGCACCCCCTGTCCACGCGCATGAGCCTGGAAGTCTTCCGCGAGTATCTGGATCGCTCACCGCTGCCCGTTCATGAAGGCACAGTGCGTTACCTCCGGGAGATAGGCGCCTGGACCGAGCAGGACGAGCAATGGAACCAGGTGGCTATCAGCAAAACCGAGAGATGGATGGCGGCCCGCAGGGCAGCTCTGGCCGAAGCAAAGCAAGGCCAGATCACGCCGAATGCCAATAACCCGGAGTTCATGGCCATCGTCGAGAAGCATACGCAGGGGCTGGAAGGCTTTCGTACCCGTCTTTGATAAAAGGGATTGCCATGAAAACTGACATCATCACTGCGCAGGAGGAGGCACCGGGCAACGAGGTTACCCGGCTGGGGTCGGCAGGTTCATGGCAGAGCATTGCCTTTGTGGTACTGACTGTCTGTGGGCTGGCCACCGGCATAGCCTATATATTCGGGCTCTCCTGGGACGGACGGCGCCTGCTTGAGGGTGAGTACTACTGGATCTTTATCGGCTTCTTTTCCGCCGCTGCCTTTCTCGCGTTACCAGCCAAATCCGGGCAGGCGAAGGTACCCTTCTACGACATACTGGCCGCCATTGCCGTTGTGGTCATCAGCTTCTACTTCGCCAGCAACGCCTGGGACATGGTCCAGGCCGGCTGGAGCAATCTGTATCCGGGCATTCTCATCTGGCTGTTGATGATGGAGCTGGCACGGCGCAGCGGCGGCACCCCCTTCCTGCTGGTCGTTCTGCTGATCGGGCTGTATCCGCTGGTGGCCGAGCATTTTCCCGGCCTGATCATGGGCGTGCCCTATCAGTTCGACCACATGATCGAGTCCTACGTCTTCCGCGCCGAAGGCATGATGGGTATCACCACCAAGATCGTGGCCGAGATCATCCTCGGGTTCCTGGTGTTTGCCGGCATCCTGCTGGCAACGGGCGCGGGTGCCTTCTTTATCGATCTGGCCAACGCCGGGTTCGGCCGCTATCGCGGCGGACCGGCCAAGGTGGCTGTGGTGGCCAGTGCCTTTATGGGCAGCCTGTCCGGATCGATCTTCTCCAATATCGCCGGCACCGGTTCAATCACCATCCCGACCATGAAAAAAGCCGGCTATCCGCCCCACTACGCCGGGGCCATCGAAGCCTGCGCCTCGACCGGTGGCGTGGTCATGCCGCCGGTGATGGGCGCGATCGCATTCGTCATGGCGATCACCATCGGCGTGGATTACGCCACCATCATGATCGCCGCCATCCTGCCATCGCTGCTGTTCTACTTCGGCCTGCTGCTGCAGGTGGACGGCTATGCCGCGCGCACGGGCATCAAGGGCATGCCGCAGGAGGATCTGCCCTCCACCCGCTCGGTACTGCTGCGCGGCTGGCCCTTCCTGTTCGTCATGGCGTTTTTGATGTGGGGGCTGCTGTACATGCGCTGGGAATACTACACGCCCTGGTATGCCTGCATCCTGATGATCGGCCTGTCGTTCCTGCGCAAGGAAACCCGCCTGACGCCCGCCCGATTGTATGAGGCCATACGCCAGATCGGCGTACTCGTTACCCAGACCTCCGCCATTATTCTGCCCATCGCCTTCGTGGTCGGCGCCCTGACCATTACCGGCGTCACCGGCTCGGTCACTTCAGGCCTGGTCGGTCTGGGCGGGGATAATCTGTTCCTGGTGATCCTGTTTGGCGTGGCCGCCTGTTTCATCATGGGCATGGCCGGGCTGGCCATCGTCGCCTATATCTTCCTGGCGGTTACCCTGGCGCCGGCGATTATTGAGGTGGGCGGGCTGAACACCATCGCCGTGCACTTCTTCATCGTCTACTACGCCATGCTCTCGGTGATCACCCCACCGGTCGGCGCAGCTGCCTTCCTGGCCGGCACCATCGCCGCCGCCAAGCCCATGCGCACCTCGTTCACTGCGATGCGCCTGGGCGTTGTGATCTATTTTGTACCGCTGTTCTTCCTGTTCCAGCCGGCCCTACTGCTGCAGGGCGACCTGACCCCGCTGTTCTACGTGCTGCCCTCGATCATCATCGGCATCATGCTGATTTCCGGCGGGCTGGAGGGCTACCTGCTGGGTGCGGGCCTGGTCAAACCCTGGCAGCGCCTGCCGCTGATTGCGGCAGGCTTTGCCTTCAGCTTCCCGGGGCCGATGACGACACTGGCCGGTGGCCTGGCATCGGCGGTGCTGGTCGCCATGGTGTGGCATCAGAACCGTCCCGCTCAATTTCCGCGGTAGGTCGAGTACCCGTATGGGCTCAGCAGCAGCGGGATGTGGTAGTGGTCAACGGCGCCATCCACCTCGAAAATCACCGGGACCTCGGGAAAGAAGCTCTGCGCCTGGTGCATGGCAAACCAGTCTCCGGTCTTGAAGGTCACCTTGTAGGTACCGGTTGCAAGCGTTTTGCCCTCTGGAAAGAGTTCAGGAATGCGGCCCTGCTGATTGGTAACCGCCTCGTTCAGGGGTTGCCAGCCGCCGGGCTGAAGCTGCTCCAGCGTCACGCGCACGTCCGGCGATGGCAGCCCGTCTTCCAGGTTCAATACGTGCACGCTGAGCGGATTGGTTGCCGCGAGGGCGCTGCTGGCCAGGCTGCTCAGCAGCAGCGCGAGGGTCCAGCGGGAGGTAGTGGTCATGGTAGTTGCCTTATGGGTTGGGTTGAAAAACCTGATCAATTGCACTTTGGGCACAGCCTTCATCGATACTGGAGCCGCCCGCGCCAGCGACACCCAGCGCACCAATCACCTGGCCGTCGATGCGCACCGGCAGCCCCCCGCCAAGCAGCAGCAATTCATCCAGGGTATTGAGATTGGCCGAACTCGGATCACCCTGCGCGCGCCTGGCAAGCTCGCTGGTAGCGGACCTGGTCGACAGCGCCGTAAACGCCTTGCGTTGGGCTGCCAGGGTGTTGTGCGGGCCGACATTGTCGTCGCGCTGCAAAGCCATCAGATGGCCTGAACGGTCGACAACCGCCACCACGGCGCTGCGATCCTGCGCATGGCACGCGCTCAGCGTGGCCGCTGCCAGTTGATTACCCAGTGCCAGGGTCAGGTCCTTGCGCTCGGCAATGCCGGAGCTGCTGGCCTGCGCCGCGCCAGCTGCCAGGCCGCCGAGGAGTAATGTGATAAGGGACAATCGATGCAGCATGGAGGTCTCCTGCGAAGTGGAATCGGTTGGTGCGCTACATGCTGTTTGCAGCACCGGTGCAGGGTGCCTACCCGCAACTGTCAGTGCCCTTGCCGGTTCATTACGTATTTGTAATGGGCAGCCACCGGCTTTCGCTCTAATCTGGCGGCACACCACGGGAGATGAGCATGCGGATTCTGGTTGTCGAAGACGAACGCAAGGCCGCCGAGTACCTGCGCAAGGGCTTGAGCGAGTCGGGGTACCAGGTCGCTGTCGCCCATGAAGGGCTGGACGCGCGCCACCTGATAGAAGAGGACACCTTCGATCTCATCATCCTGGACGTGATGCTGCCCGGCATGGATGGCTGGCAACTGATCAAGCTGATCCGCATGCGCGGTCAGACACCGGTGCTCTTTCTGACCGCCCGCGACAGCATCGAGGACCGGGTAAAGGGCCTGGAGCTGGGCGCCGATGATTACCTGATCAAGCCCTTCTCCTACTCCGAGCTGCTGGCCCGGGTGCGCAGCCTGCTGCGCCGCGCGCCATTGAGGGAGCTCGAGCATTACCGCCTGGATGACCTCGAAGTGGACGTCATGCGCAGGCAAGTGAGCCGGGGCGGCCAGCGCATCGTGCTGACCAACAAGGAGTTCGCCCTGCTACAGCTACTGATCAGCCATGCCGGGGAAGTCATGTCCCGCACCCGTATTGCCTCCGATGTCTGGAACATCAATTTTGACAGCGATACCAACGTGGTCGACGTCGCCATTCGCCGCCTGCGCGCCAAGATCGACGATCCGTTCCAGCACAAGCTGGTACATACGGTGCGGGGCATGGGTTACAAGCTGGACGCCTCGCCATGAGCACCCTGTGGCGCTCCCTGAGCCTGCGACTCGGGCTGGCATTCGCTGTTACGGGCGCTCTGCTGCTGGGTATCATCGGCATATACCTGTACCAGTCGCTGGAGCGTGAGATCGCCTGGCGTGATGATCAGGCCCTGCTCGGGCGTCTCGAACGCGTGCAGCTGCTGCTGGAAAACAGCCCGGACCTGAACGCCCCCACCGACCGCCCCGAGCTCTACGCCAACATGCTGGGTAACACGCAGCATTTTCTCTGGGTGCAGGATGGCGATGGCCGCACTCTGGTGAGTATCAATCCGGCCGACCTGGCTGCGCCGCAACTGCCGGCAACACCCGAGCCGCGATTTCACCAGGACCCGGCCGATACCTATCGCCTGGTGATCCAGCGGGTCAATATCAATCAACGCCCGTTAACGCTGATCGCCGGTTACCTGCTGGCCGACCGCGAGCAGATGCTGGCTGCTTATCGCTCCAACCTGATCGCCGTACTGGGCGCCGGCAGCGTGCTGGTTTTCCTGCTGGGCTTCTGGATCAGCCAGCGGGGCCTGCGCCCCTTGCGCCGCCTTGCCCAGCAGGCGGCCGCCATCGACAGCGAACACCTCCACCTGCGGCTGCATACCGCCAGCCAGTCCAGCGAACTCGATATGCTCGTGCACAGCTTCAACCTGGCGCTGGCCAAACTGGAGACGGGTTTCGAGCAACTGTCGCGCTTTTCCGGTGATCTGGCCCATGAAATGCGCACACCCCTGAACAATCTGATCGGACAGACCCAGCAGGCGCTGAGTCGGCCGCGCTCGGCAGAGGAGTACGAACAGCTGTTCGAGTCAAACCTGGAGGAGTTCGAGCGCCTGGCCAGGATGATCGACAGCCTGCTTTTTCTGGCGCGGTGCGTGCAGCCCGGCCAGAGTCTCGAGCTGCAATCGACGGACCTTCACGCCATCACCGCAAGGCTATGTGAATACTTCGAGGGGATGGCCGAGGACCAGCAGCTGACCCTGGCCAACCACTGCAGCGGCCAGCTGGTGGTCGAGCCGGATATGCTGACCCGCGCCCTGGCCAACCTGATCGCCAACGCGGTGCGTCATGCCGAGCCGGGCTCAACCATCACCATCGCCAGCCGTGAAGCGCCCACACATGTCCACATCAACGTGCAGAACCAGGGAGCGAGCGTAGACGCAGAGCACCTGCCAAGGCTGTTCGAGCGCTTCTACCGGGCAGACCCGTCACGTAGCCAGCCCGGTGACAGCGGCGGGCTGGGACTGTCCATCGTGGAGGCGATCATGCAGTTGCACGGGGGCTCGGCGAGTGTGGCCAATGTGGCCGACGGCGTGCAGTTCGAACTGCATTTCCCCAGGTCCACGGACACGCAAGGAACATGACATCTTTGTAATACCGGCGTCATGCCGGGGTTGGGACCACAGCCATATCCTGTACAGGTCAAGCGGCGGCACTCGCCACTGCAATCACTGTAAAAGGATCCACCCCATGAAACTGATCATCGCCATCATGCTGTCCCTCTCCGCACTGACCTGCACCCTGGCCCAGGCTGAAGATGGCAGCACACGTCTGCATGATTTCCACGAAATGCGCCAGCAGGCGGAGTAACAACCGTTTTTCAGGCGCAGCCTTGATCAGTAGGGCCGCGCCTGACTGAACGCCCGCCGATCGATATGCCAGCGCCGCAGACGTGAGTAGAGCGACGGCGGCTTGATGCCCAGCAGCGCAGCGGCGCCGTCCGCGCCGGACACCTTGCCGCCGGTCTGGCGCAGGGCGTTGATGATGTTCTCCCGTTCGCTCAGCCGCCGTTCCTGCTCGGTCATGACCAGCCCTTCCGGGGTGCTGCTGCCCGCTCCGGCGCGTTTGGCAGCAAACCCATCCGATAGCGCGCCGCTGGCCTGGGCCGGGCGGGAAGGCAGCTCGATATGCAGCCTGCCTGCCGCCGAGAGGATCACGGCCCGCTCGATGATGTTCTCCAGCTCGCGAATGTTCCCCGGCCAGTGGTAACTCTGCAGCTTTTCCAGATCCGCCAGCGACAGCGCCAGCTCGGGCTTTTTCAGTTTCTTGCAGGCCTGGGCGATCAGGTGGGTGGCCAATAGCGGGATATCCTCAGTGCGCTGGCGCAGCGGTGCCGATTCGATCGGGAACACGTTCAGGCGGAAATACAGATCCTCGCGGAACTGCCGCTGCTCCACCTCCTGGCGCAGCTGCCGATTGGTGGCGGCAATGATGCGCACATCCACCGTGCGTGTGCGGGTATCGCCTACCCGCTCGAACTGCTGGTCCTGCAACACGCGCAACAGCTTGCCCTGCAGATCCAGCGGCAACTCGCCGACCTCGTCGAGAAAGATGGTGCCGCCGTCTGCCAGCTCGAAACGCCCCGGGCGATCGGCCGTGGCGCCGGTAAAGGCGCCGCGTATGTGGCCGAAGAACTCGCTCTCGAACAGCTCCCGGGGAATGGCTGCGCAGTTGACCCGGATCAGCGGGCGCTGGCTGCGCGGGCTGCTCTCATGGATGGCCCGGGCGATCAGCTCCTTGCCGGTGCCCGACTCGCCGGTAATCAGCACCGGCGCATCGGTCGGCGCCACCAGCTTGATCTGGCGAATACAGTGCTTGATCGGCTGGCTGCGGCCGACAATCTGCCGGTAGTCGTGCTCCGCACGGATCTCTTCCTGCAGGTAGGCATTCTCCATTTCCAGCCGTTCCTTGAGTGTTTCCACCTCCGCCAGCGCCAGGCGCAGGCGGCGCTCGGCATCGCGCCGTTCGCTGACATCACGGAACACCACCACCGCGCCCACCAGCGTGCCCTCATCCCGTATCGGCGTGCTGGTGTATTCCACCGGAAACACGCTGCCATCCTTGCGCCAGAACACCTCGTCATCCACCACATGCACGATGCCGTCATTGAAGGCGGCATAGATCGGGCAGCAGTGGCTGGGATAGGGCGTGCCGTCCTGATGGGTGTGGTGAAACACCGTATGCGCGTCGCGGCCGATCAGCTCACCGGCCTCCCAGCCGAGCATCTTCAACGCAGCGGGATTGACGAAGGTCGTCGCGCCTTCGGCATTCACGCCGTAGATCCCCTCCCCCGCGGCGCTCAGAATCAGCTGGTTGTTCCGCTCGACTTCACGAAAGGCGCCCTCGATGCGCTTCCACTCCAGCAGGCCGCCGCGGTGCAGCCAGTGCAGCTCGGTCTGCTCGCGGCGGGCCTGCACTTCACTGGCATCGAATATCAGCAGCAGCAACAGCTGCCGCTCGTTTTCGACAAAGGCCGAGGCATGGATCTCCACCGGCAGACTGCCCTGCTGCGCGGTGCGCAGACTGATCTCGCCGCTGTAATAGCGGCCCTTGTCCAGGCAGGCCTGGGTCAGACTGATCAGGCGCGGCAGATCATCGGCAAACAGCGCCGACATCGGCTGCGCCATCAGCGCGCTGCGCTCGCTACCAAGCAGGGCCTCCAGCGCCGGATTGCAGTCCATCACCCGATCGATCAAAGGATCGCAACAGAGCATCGCTGCGCCGCTGGAAAGGGCCGCTGCTCGCCAGGCCGTTGATTCGTGGGCCGCGGGCTTGTGGGGAGTCAATAGTGTCATCGCCGTTCACCTGTTCAGTGTTCGATTAACCGTTCTCCACCCACCTGCAAGGACCAGGCCTTTTTATGCAATTGCATATTTTTAACTGTGCAAATGCGTGAATTATGCAAATGCATACTTGCGCCTTCGCCAATTCTCCCGCGTATGCCATTGATCCGGCTGCAAAAATCGTCAAACCCAAAACTGGCACAGAGCTTGATATAGCTACATCAGGACACCTCCGGGTGAACAGCCACAGCACCTCATTCGGGCAGCACGCCACGCCGTGCACCGGAATACGACTGGCAGGAGCCAAACATGACGATCAAGAGCCTGGGAAATCCCTATGACGGCGGCAAGGGCCTGACCCACGACGCCCAGTGTGAATGCGACAAGTGCAAGCACATCGCCCTGCCCACCGGTCTGACGGCGCAACAGTCGGCAGTCGATAATCGCGCACCGGTCATGGCCACGCCGATGTCCAGTGAAGACATGATGGAGCGGGCCATCGAGAACGCTGTGGTGCGCGCGGTATTCAACCAGAGCGACATGAGCCGCCGGCGCTTCATGCAACTGCTCGGCGGTGGCACCGTGGCCGCCGCCCTGGCCACCATCTTCCCGATGGCGCAGGCCAAGGCCGCGCTGATGGACAGCATGGGCCCGCTGGAAAAGACCAAGCTGAGCGTCGGCTTTGTGCCGATCACCTGCGCCACGCCGATCATCATGGCGCACCCGCTGGGCTTCTATTCCAAATACGGCCTGAATGTGGATGTGATCAAGACTGCTGGCTGGGCCGTGGCGCGGGACAAGTCCCTGGCTGGCGAATATGACGCCGCCCACATGCTCACCCCCATGCCCCTGGCCATGTCCATGGGCGCCGGCTCCACGGCCGAGCCCTACATCATGCCCGCGGTGGAGAACATCAACGGCCAGGCCATCGTGCTGCACGTCAAGCACAAGGACAAACGCGATCCCAAGCAATGGAAGGGCTTCCGCTTTGGTGTGCCCTTCGAATACTCAATGCACAACCTGCTGCTGCGATACTACGTAGCCGAGCACGGCCTGGACCCGGATCAGGACATCCAGATCCGCGTGGTACCGCCACCGGAGATGGTCGCCAACCTCAGCGCCGGCAACCTGGACGGCTACCTGTCGCCCGACCCGTTCAACCAGCGCGCCGTCTGGGAAAAGGTCGGCTTCATCCACCTGCTGACCAAGGACATCTGGGAAGGCCACCCCTGCTGCGCCTTTGCCTGCAGCCAGCGCTTCGCCACCGAGAACCCCAACACCTACGGCGCCCTGTTCCGCGCCATCGTCGATGCCACGCAGTATTCCCACCAGGCCGAGAACCGCAAGGAGATCGCCGCCGCCATTGCGCCACGCAACTACCTCAACCAGCCGGTGGGGGTGATCGAGCAGGTGCTGACCGGGCGCTTTGCCGATGGCCTGGGCAACATCATAGACGAGCCCGATCGCATCGACTTCGATCCCTTCCCCTGGCATTCCATGGCCGTGTGGATCCTCACCCAGCTCAAGCGCTGGGGTTACATCGAGGGCGATGTGAACTACAAGCAGATCGCCGAGCAGGTCTACCTGGCCACCGATGCCGGCAAGGTCATGCGCGAACTGGGCTACGCCGCGCCGGATATCACCTACCAGAACTACACCATCATGGGTAAGCAGTTCGACTACAACAAACCCGAGGAATACATCGATAGCTTTGCCATCCGGAAGCGCACATGAAAGACACCATCAACAGCCTGCGCCCGGCCATCCTCACCGTCCTGATCCTGCTGGTGCTGGGCGGTATCTGGGAGGCCGCCATCAACACCACCAAGAGTACCGGCGAGCTGACCGAGTACGAAATGATGATGGGCGGCGGCCAGCCGAGTGCGGGCGTACCCGCGCCCTCACAGGTGCTGGCCCATGCCTGGACCGAGCTGAGCGACCCCTTTTACGACAACGGCCCGAACGACAAGGGCATCGGCATCCAGCTGGGCTACTCGATCGGCCGCGTGCTGGTGGGCTTCTCCCTGGCCGCGCTGATCGCCATTCCGCTGGGTTTTGTAATCGGCATGTCGCCGCTGATGTACAAGTCGCTCAACCCGTTCATCCAGGTGCTGCGGCCGGTCTCACCACTGGCCTGGATGCCCCTGGCCCTGTTCATCATCAAGGACTCGGAAACCTCGGCGATCTTCGTGATCTTCATCTGCTCGATCTGGCCGATGCTGCTCAATACCGCCTTCGGCGTGATGAACGTGCGCCGGGACTGGATTAACGTCGCGCGCACCCATGAGCTGAGTCAGTGGCGCACCGCGTTTCAGGTGATCCTGCCGGCGGCGGCACCGACCATCCTCACCGGCATGCGCATCTCCATCGGCATTGCCTGGCTGGTGATCGTCGCTGCGGAAATGCTCGTGGGCGGCACCGGCATCGGCTACTACATCTGGAACGAGTGGAACAATCTGGATCTCACCAGCGTGGTGTTCTCCATCCTCATGATCGGCGTCATCGGCATGCTGCTCGACGCCGTGCTGTCACTCGCCGCGCGCCTTGTCGCCTGGCAGGAATAGGAACCCCCGATGACTGATAACCCAAACACCCAAACCGAAAGCACTGACCCCAACCGCAAGTTCCTGCAGGTCAACGGCCTGAAGAAGACCTTCCCCACCCCCGGCGGCGGCGATGTCGACGTATTCGAGGAGGTCAACTTCAGTCTGGCCAAGGGCGAGTTCGTCTGCATCATCGGCCACTCCGGCTGCGGCAAGTCGACCATCCTCAATGCCCTGGCCGGGCTGGATACCCCTTCTGCCGGCACCATCATTCTCAACGGCAAGGAAGTCACCGGCCCGAGCCTGGAGCGCGGTGTGGTATTTCAGAACTACAGCCTGATGCCCTGGCTCTCGGCCCTGAAGAACGTGATATTCGGCGTGCGCGCCCGCTGGCCGCAGTGGAGCAAGGCCGAGGTTGACGCCCACAGCCGCAAGTATCTGTCGCTGGTCGGGCTGGATGAGGCCCTGCACCGCAAGCCCGCACAGCTGTCCGGCGGCATGCGCCAGCGCGTCAGCATTGCCCGCGCCTTCGCCACCCAGCCGTCGCTGTTGCTGCTGGATGAGCCCTTCGGCGCACTGGACGCCCTCACCCGCGGCGTGATCCAGGACGAACTGGTCAAGGTCTGGAGCGAGACCCGGCAAACCGTGTTCATGATCACCCATGACGTGGACGAAGCCATCCTGCTCGCCGACCGCATCTTTCTGATGAGCAATGGCCCCAATGCACGCATCGCCGAAATGGTCCAGGTGGACATTCCCCGGCCACGCCTGCGCACCACGATTTTTCAGGATCAGAAGTACTACCAGACGCGCAATTACCTGGTGGACTTTCTGATCAACCGATCCGGTGACGAGCACGCCAGTGCGGACGACAACGTCCCCACCCGTATGCCCGATACCAAAACCCCGAGCAAATCACCCGAGCACGCCTGAAGGAGCACGACCATGAACTCAACTACCGCCACCATCATTGCCGCCAAGGAAAGCCTGGGCCTGTCCTGGGAAGACATCGGCGCCGCGCTGGAGATGTCTCCGGTGTGGACCACCTCCGCCTGCCTGGGCATGAACAGCATGCCCGCCGACAAGGCCAAGCGCCTGTGCGAGCTGCTCAAGCTGGATGACGCCACCCAGACTACCCTGCAGAAATGCCCGATGAAGACCTGGGACAAGACCGTGCCCACCGACCCGGTGATCTACCGTTTCTACGAGATGATTGGGGTATACGGCGAAACGATCAAAAGCATCATTCACGAGAAATTCGGCGACGGCATCATGAGCGCCATCGACTTCTCCATGGACATCGACAAGAAGGAAGACCCCAAGGGCGATCGCGTGGTGATCACGCTGAACGGCAAGTTTCTCCCTTACCGCACCTGGTAAGCCGCGCCGGGGCCACGGCCCCGGTTCCTTCACCTGCCGAGTACAGCCATGGAACACAAACCACCCTTGCCGCCCTTCGATCACGTCACTGCGCAGATCAAGGTACAGATGGCCGAAGATGCCTGGAACAGCCGCGACCCGGCCCGCGTTGCACTGGCCTACACGCCTGACTCCACCTGGCGCAATCGCAGCGAATTTCTCAACGGGCGCAACGAGATCGAAGCCTTTCTGACCCGCAAATGGGAAAAGGAACGGGAGTACTGCCTGCGCAAGGAGCTATGGGCCTTTACCGACAACCGCATCTCCGTGCGCTTCGAGTACGAATGGCATGATGCCGACGGCCAGTGGTACCGCTCCCACGGCAACGAACAATGGGAGTTCGCACCCAACGGCCTGATGCAGCGCCGGGAGGCCAGCATCAACGACCTGCCGATCCAGGAAAACGAGCGCCTCATCTTTCCGCGTCAGGCGGGTTGAAGACGGCGCCGATCAACGGTGCAGCAGGCTGGCTATGACAGCTTGATGTTCATGGTGATGCGCGCAGTGAAGACCGTCTTGCCGTCGGTATCCGTCACATCGACCGGCACGATCTTGTCGCCTTCGCTGCTCCAGTCGACCCCTTCTCCGCTGGCCCTGGCCGTCAGGTCGGTTTTGGCCTTGGCCAGATACTCCACTGTCATCCCCTTCGGAATCCACCGCGCGCCTGTCGGAATCGAGACGGTCGTCATCACCCCCGCCGCCAGTTCAGCCGCGTTGCACATGGCAATGGCATGCACGGTCCCCAGGTGATTGGTCACCTCTTTCGCAAACGGCAGCTGGACCACGCAGTGGTTCGTCTCCAGCTCGGAGATCAGCGGGTTGATCGTGCTGAAATAGGGAGCCGTCTGGCAGCTCATCTTGCTGAAGGCCTCAGGGCCGGCTGACTGAAACATGCTAAGCAACGGATTCATATGCTCTCCTTGGGGTTAAACCGAACAATGTTCGGTTAAAGAACATTATTCTGTAAGGCCTGGCATGTCAATGCTGTGCGTTACCGAACGAACCGGGTACCATTCTTTCCTTTTGGAGCCTTTAGATGTCGGCAGCGGACTTGTTGCAACGGAGTTTTCCCGGGCGGCGCGCCGAGCTGAAACGCAGCGTCCTCGGTGCGGCTTTGCGTTGTTTCAACAACAACGGCATCGAAGCGACCACCATCGAAATGATTCGCCACGAGTGCGATACCAGCGTCGGCGCCATCTACCATCATTTTGGCAACAAGGAAGGCTTGGTCGCTGCGCTGTTCTTCGCAGCTATGAGTGACCAGGCAGATCTGCGCCAGCGCTATCTCGAGTCAGCGCAGACCGCGAGAGACATTGTCAACGCCCTGGTATTCAGTTACGTCGACTGGGTAGATAGCCAGCCAGATTGGGCACGCTATCAATTCAACGCCCGTTTTGCGGTGTCCAACGGCCCCCACAAACAGGAACTGGCAGACAGAAACAGGCTGCGCAACAAACAGGTTCAGGAATGGTTTTCACGGCCGGGAGTCGGAGAACTGCTGAAGCCCTTTCCCCTTGAGCTGGTCCCGTCCCTGATCATCGGATCAGCGGAAAGCTATTGCAGAGCCTGGCTGTCCGGCCGCGTGAAGCAGAGCCCGAGCGTTCACAGGCACATGCTGGCCGATGCAGCCTGGCGGTCCCTCCAGGGAGCCTGACCCCGCGCAGGGGCATCGGTTACCACACCTCAATCAGACCTCAGTGATACCCCTTCATAAGCGAATTGCGTAAGGCGAATCCATCGTATTCAAGGCCCGCCCTTCTGGCATAGGATGGGCGGTCACTTTTTACTGAACGCCCACAGCCATTTCCAGGAAGCGTCCAACATGATCACGTTACACCACCTGAACCAGTCCCGTTCCAAGCGCATCATCTGGATGCTGGAAGAGCTCGGCGTGGAATATCAGCTGGTGGCCTACCAACGGGACAAGGTCACGCGCCGCGCACCCGAGGCGCTCAGGGCCATCAACCCCCTGGGCAGATCACCGGTGATCGAGGATGACGGGGTAGTGATTTGCGAATCCGGCGCCATCATCGACTACCTGGTCAGCCGCTACGGCGCAGACACCTTCGCGCCGCCGGCAAACACACCCGCCCATGCCCGCTACGTGCAATGGCTGCACTTTGCCGAAGGCACTGCCGCCTTCCCGCTGATTGCGCTGTACCTGTTGAGTGCGGACAACAGCCAGAAGTGCTTTCTGGGCGGATTCTCCCGCGAACAGATGGCCGACGTGCTGACCCTGGCCAACAACGAACTGGCCGACAAGACCTACCTGATGGGCGACCAGTTTACCGGTGCCGACGTGCTGAACTCGTTCATCTTCGAGAAGATCAGGGAAACTCAGGGATTGGGCGAATATCCCCATCTTGAGCTATACATGCAGCGTATCCTGGCGCGGCCTGCTGCGCAGAAGGCCGAGGCGCTGGAGCGGGAACATGATGCGGAGGTGTAATTTTTTCTGATATCGGCCTGTTATTACCACCCACATCCAATCATAACAATGAACCTAGAAGGGATCGTCAATGAAAGCCATCACTACCAATGAAGGCCGCAACCAGGGCCACTTGGTCGGCTTCGGCTCCAAAGCGTACCGTAACTACGTGCTCTTCGCGCTGACTCTTATCTACATTCTCAATTTCGTCGACCGGGCCCTGCTGGCGGTCGTCGGTCCCGATCTGGTACCGGACCTGGGCATTACCGACACCCAGTTTGGTCTGCTCACCGGTTTCGGTTTTGCCCTGCTCTATACCGCCGTAGGCATCCCGCTGGCGCGCTTTGCCGATGTCGCCCACCGCGTGTGGATCATGACCGTCTGTGTGGCCCTGTGGTCGCTGATGACGGCGCTGTGCGGCCTGGCCACGGAAGTGACCATCGGCTCGGTGACCATCGGCGCCTTCTGGATTCTGCTGATGTGCCGCGTCGGCGTGGGTATCGGTGAGGCGGGCTGTACGCCACCAGCCAACTCCCTGATCGCGGACTATTTCATTCCCCGTGAACGCTCCCAGGCGCTGGGCTTCTACGCCATGGGCGTCACCCTCGGCACCATGTTTGCCAACCTGATCGGCGGCTGGGTGACCGACGTGTTCGACTGGCGCACCGCCTTTTTCGTCGTCGGTTTGCCGGGCTTGCTGGTCGCCCTGGTATTCAAACTCACGGTCAAGGAGCCGCCGCGCGGCTACACCGATCCGCAACAGGCCGAGAAAAAAGAACGCGCCAGCCTGGGCGAAGCGATCCACGAGCTGATGGGCAAACCGGCCTTCTGGCTGATGACCGCCGGCGCCACCATCGCTGCCTTCTGCGGTTACGGTATTTCCTCTTTCCAGTCGCTCTTTCTGGTCCGCACCTACGGCATCACCGCCGGTGAGGCGGCAATCTGGATCAACACGCCGGTAGCCCTGTCTGCGGCCATTGGCACCTTCGC
>TARA_R110000850_G_scaffold275600_1_pt1 | contig 21058 bp, 15 predicted proteins | sample TARA_R110000850 | Tara Oceans TARA_R110000850 (sample SAMEA4397586) | marine metagenome | biome: Polar Biome; feature: [SRF] surface water layer (ENVO:00010504); material: water (ENVO:00002006), including particulate matter (ENVO:01000060) such as... | depth 5 m | reverse complement strand
TGTGTGGTATCAATGATAAAAACATTGTCGGTGAGTTTTAATTCACACCAAAATGTAAATGATTCTCTGCTCGGTTCCACTACCCAGGTGGAACCGGGTTTTCTCGCTTGCTGAAACAACTCAGATTTTACTCTCGTGAAAATTACCGGAATTCTTGAATGCGCTGTAAAGATCAAATATCGCTACTGTCTTCGTTGATGTTATTGACTGTTTTTTGTTTTGGATGCTCCGGAAGTGGAACGGAAGTCCAACTCGAAAATGTCTCCGGAGTGGTCACAATGGATGGTAAGCCACTTGCCGATGCCGTGGTGGTTTTTGTACCTGAGAAAGGGAATCCTTCCACTGCTCAGACAGATGCAGAGGGAAAGTATCAACTTGCCCATCGAGGCAACGCGATGGGCGCCATTCCCGGGAAGCATAAAGTGCTCATTACACAAGGCCAACCTCCGGCTCCTGAGATCGACCCCGACGCCGATATGTCCGAGATAGATCCGGAAACAGAAGCTGGTTTAGAAGACGTTGGTAACGAAGAATCTTCAAATCCGAATGCGAATTCAGGTAAAAAAAATCCCATCCCGGCAAAATACAATACGAATACGACTCTGACAGCAGAGGTGAAAGCGGGAGAAAATACCATCGATTTCAAACTGGAGTCGAAATAACACTTTGACATGGAAACCACATTCAACACCTGGCATTCAAAAACAGCCTGTCAGGTAACTCTGAAACGGATCTGAGTCTTACGTCTGATTTTTTAAGGAAACTGATCTTACTATTAAATTACCTGACCCGAAATTACTGACAGAACTCCTGCGGTAAACTGATTTTCGATCTTTCGTTAAAAGTTTTAACCAGGTTGAATAACGGGACATATTTTCAAAAATTAGATTATCCCTATCTCTTATTTCTTTATTTATCTGGAGATGAACATGAAGCGACTCACATCCAAACGGGGCTTTACACTGATCGAACTGCTGGTGGTTATCGCCATCATTGCAATTCTGATCGCACTGCTGTTGCCTGCAGTGCAACAGGCACGCGAAGCAGCACGCAGATCAACCTGCAAAAACAACATGAAGCAGTTGGGCCTGGCACTACACAATTATAATGAAACCCATGGCGTACTACCTCCAGGATGCATTAACGGGGCAGGTTCTGCGGCTCTAGGTGATCAAGAGGCAACGAACGGGTTAAACCACACCGGTTTTACATTACTGCTGCCATTCATCGATCAGGGACCACTCTATAACAAATGGAATTTTGATATTGCCAGTGGCGGGGCGACGAACGGCTTTTTTACTTCTGTCGCAGGCGGATGGCCTAACGACAATACCCCACTGGGACAGACGATTCTGCCGGCACTCTTATGCCCTTCTGATGAAGGTCAGACCCTTGAAGTAAGGACCGATGCCAGTTGGATGGCCACTAATGCCGCCAGATCAAATTATCTATTTTGCGGCGGATCACATTACTGTGGCTGGCCTGGAAGAGGTCTGTATTCGGCCTATCGTGAAAGTGCTAATGATATGCCCAGCGGCATAAAAACCCAGTCACAGGGTATGTTCGGATTTAACGGGGCTGCTAAATTCAAAGCAGTCACTGACGGACTCAGTAACTCAATTGCCATGACTGAAGGCTGCATTTACGGGAAACGCGATGATGCATATTCTCCCTTATGGGCGCAGCATCGTGTCTATGGATCGTTCGCTGTGAACCACCCCAATCTTGATCCCAACCACATCAACAACAAGCGGTATCATATTAATGGGCCTTACGATGCCCTTGGCGCGGCAGGTGCAGGTACAGCGGATGATCCCAGAATTTATGTGTCTGTGGCCTCCAGTGTCCATGAAGGGGGCTGTCATGTTTTGATGGGAGATGGTGCTGTTCGCTTCTTAAGTGAAAATATGGATCACACTCAGTACGCTCTCCTCACACGCATCCATGATGGTCAACCCACGGGTGAATATTAATTCGTTATTTCAGTCAGGGCGTCCTTTCGCGGGAGCCCTGACTGAGTAACCAGTTCCCTCCTGGAGAGTTCACTTTTTGATTTGCATTTACAAGGAGATGATGGTGTTTGTGGAAGTTTTTCGAAAGGTATGCCCCTGTCTTTTGAGCCTGGCTCTGCTACTCCCGACGACGGGCTGTTCCGGAGGCGGAGCCGAAACTGATGAGGGGGTTTCCGCTCCAATAGAAGATGACCCAGCCCTAAAACCTCCCGTTGATACAACAACGCCATAATAAAATAGCCAACGGGTATCCTGTTGTATCAAGTTTGATAATTTGCACGTAACTGAATTTCGATTTTTTCCTCAAACCGGTTGCCTCTCTCAGGGGTAACCGGTTTTTTTGATTAATGATCTCGCCTCTCTCAAGAGAGACCGTGCGAGGAACAGACAATTCAAAAACGGAACGGAAAGCCAAAGTGAATTCGGTAACGCCCCCTTGAATTCAGGTTTGAATTTTATTTACAAAGTTTTAGTGCCAGCAATAAATTCCATCGAAACTTTCGGTTCGTTCAAAGGTTTATTTATTGATTCAGATGACAATTTAAATTGCGGCGCTGACAGAATTCGATCAAATTCTGGTTAGCGGGGTATAAAAATGAGCGTTAACCCGGCAATTCCGCAAATATTTGGGCAAAAATAATATTTCAAAGAAAACAAATGTACCTAAAGCCAATAATTTCTGCCAGTTATGAATTTTGAGGCGAAATAATTAATGCCCGGCATGGATTTTTTTGTTGACAAATCAAAATCCAATTCATTAAATAGATATGTTCAGTCTCTTTACACATTTCTAAATGTGTTACTTTACAGCGAGAGTAGTTCTCTGTCTCTTCGGACAGTTTATTTGTTGATATATGCAAATTTCTTATTCTTATCTGTTAATTAAAAAAGTCGCTCTTTGACAGCTAGCTGAAATTTGACTGTGCTCAGATATTTTGTGTATCGCTGCGCGGCGTAAAATGATGCGCTTCGTAACCCTAAAAACGATACATACTTATACCTCCCCTGCATCGCCGTTTTCAATTCGCTTAAAAGGCCGGATAAGAGTGAGAAATGCTTTTCATTTCTCTTAATTCTCTTTCTATTACCGGAGACCTGGATGAAACGGCTCACTGCAAAACGGGGTTTTACCCTGATCGAACTTCTGGTGGTCATTGCCATCATCGCCATTCTGATTGCCCTGCTGCTGCCCGCAGTGCAACAGGCACGAGAAGCAGCACGCAGATCAACCTGCAAGAACAACATGAAGCAGCTTGGAATTGCTTTACACAATTACCATGAAACACATGGTATTTTCCCACAAATGCAAGTCGAGAACATTCGGAATACGGTTTACGACCCTCCTGGTACGGAAAGCTATCTCGGCTGGAATGTTATGCTGCTCCCCTTTATGGACCAGGCAAACATTTACAACCAGATCAACATGAATGGCCCCTGGCGTGAACCGATTTCGCCTTACACGGTCGCTCAGCTGAGCCTCTTTCAAACTCCGATAGCTTCACTCGCCTGTCCTTCGGATCCTGCTGACGGTCTGAATCCGAATATCGGTAACTTTGGAAAGTCCAACTATGTTGGTCTTTACTCATGTGCTTTTCTCCCAACTGGTGCCACTACGCAAACGAGTGTCAATTCAGCCTGGGCTGATCACACTCCCAGAAACATGAAATCGTTCCGAGATGGCCTGAGTAATGTTGTGATGCTGGGTGAAAGAACCACAGAAGGCACTTTCAGTGGCGCGGTCTGGGCAGGGTCAAATGCTACCAACAATGCTAATTCCGGTAGCTATGGAAGCTGGCAATATCACACCGCGGTCGTGCGCACCTTTGAAGGCTGGTCAACAAACTCAGATCAGGTTCTGTCATCGTACTATATGATCAATGGCATAGGCAACACCGGGTCTGCGAATGCCTGGGGACTGAGCAGTTCCCATGAAGGCGGCTGTCATTTCCTGTTAGGCGATGGTGGCGTTCGGTTTATCAGCGAAAATATCAACGGTGACACCCTGATTTTCCTGTGTGGTATCGATGATAAAAACGTTGTGGGTGAATTCTAATACTCACGAAAACGTAACTGCTTTACTCGGTTTCACCCCTTGGTGGAACCGGGTTTTCTCGCTTACTGAATCGACTCAGATATTACTCTCATGAGAAAACACCGGAGTTCTTGAATGCGCTGTAAAGACCAATTATCACTGCTGCCTTCACTGATGTTAATAACTGTTTTTTGTTTTGGATGCTCAGGAAGTGGAACGGAAGTCAAGCTCGAAAAAGTCACCGGCGTCGTCACGATGGATGGCAAGCCACTGGCCAACGCCATAGTGGTCTTTATACCTGAGAATGGAAATCCTTCCACTGATCAGACTGATGCTGATGGAAAGTATGAACTTGCCCATCGAGGTAATGCGATGGGCGCCATTCCCGGGAAGCATAAAGTCCGAATTACCACGGGGAAACCTCCGGCTCCCAAAGCCGATCCGGATGCCGATATGGCTAATGTAGATCCCGCAACGGATGCTGGTTTCGAAGAAGCGGGAACCCCGAAAGCGAAAACAGCAAAAAAGGAGCCTATCCCCGCAAAATACAATGCCAACACAACCCTGACGGCAGAGGTGAAAGCGGGAGAAAATAACATCGATTTCAAACTGGAGTCGAAATAAAGCTTTCACCAGCAAACGATCTTAAGCATCTGACATTCAATACCTTCTGCCAGATAAGCCTGTAACGGAATGGCGTCTTGCGACTGATTTTTTAAGGATCTCTCTATCAAATGGATTGACCCGCCAGTTCAGGCAGAACTCAATTGACTTAATTCAATGTGTCGTGCCTTTGTCAAGAACTTTCGTTCCGCTGAGAACGATCTCAAAGTTCTAAAATTGTTTATCCTTATCTCTTATTTCTTTATCTTTCTGGAGATGAACATGAAGCGACTTACATTCAAACGGGGCTTTACGCTGATCGAACTGCTGGTGGTCATTGCCATCATTGCAATTCTGATTGCACTGCTGCTGCCCGCTGTACAGCAGGCACGCGAAGCAGCACGGAGATCAGCCTGCGTCAATAACATGAAACAGTTGGGACTGGCGCTCCACAACTATAATGAAACCCATGGTGTACTGCCCCCCGGTGCCATTAACCCGGCAGGTTCTGGAACGATTGCAGGTCAGCCTGCAACGAACGGGTTAAACCACACCGGTTTTATTTTACTGTTACCATTCATCGATCAGGCACCACTCTATAACAAATGGAATTTTAATATTGCCAGCAGCGGGGCGACAAACGGCTATTTTACTGCTGTCGCAGGCGGGTGGCCTAACTCGAATACCCCACTGGGTCAGACTCTCCTGCCGGCACTCTTATGCCCTTCCGATGAAGGTCAGACTCCTGAAGACAGAACGGATGCCAGCTATCTCGCCACCAGTGCCGCCAGATCAAATTATCTGTTCTGCGCCGGAGGGCACAGTAATGGCTGGCCAGGGGGAGGACTCTATTCTGCTTATCGCGAATCGACTGGTAGCCTGCCGAATGGTAAGACCGGGATTCAATATCAAGGCATGTTTGGTTTCAACGGGGCTGCTAAATTCAAGGCAGTTACTGACGGACTCAGCAACTCAATTGCCATGACCGAAGGCTGCATTTACGGAAAACGCGATGATGCGTATTCCCCCTTATGGGCGCAGCATCGGTACGGCGGAACGTTCGCAGTGAACCACCCCAATATTGATCCCAGTTACATCAACAACAAACGGTATCATATTAATGGCCCTTATGATGTCCTCGGCGCGACGGGTGCTGGTACAGCGAATGACCCCAGAATTTATATCGAAGTGGCCTCCAGTGTCCACGAAGGGGGCTGTCATGTTTTGATGGGAGATGGCGCTGTTCGCTTCTTAAGTGAAAACATGGACCACAACCAGTATGCCCTGCTCACACGCATCCATGACGGTCAGGTGATTGGTGAATACTAAATCAGTTTTTTCAGTCAGGGCTTCCTTTCGCAGGCGCCCTGACTGAGTACTCAGTTTACTCCTGGAGAGTTCTTTTTTGATTCGCATTTGAAGGAGATGATGGTGTTTGTGGAATTGTTTCGAAAGGTATGTCCCTGTCTTATGAGCCTGGCTCTGTTGCTACCGATGTCTGCCTGTTCGGGAGGCGCAGCCGAATCTGAGAAAGAGGCTTCAGCTCCTATAGAAGATGATCCAGCTCTAAAGCCTCCTGTTGATACAACAAAGCCATAGTAAAATGAACCACTGGCATCCTGTTACTTAAAGCTTGATGATTTGCATGTAACTGATTTGGATTTCTTCCTCCAACCGGTTGACCCTCAATGGGGCAGCCGGTTTTTTTACGAATCCCGCTTTCATCCTATTTAACCATAGCGTCTCTCAATCTATTATACCCGGTCCAAATGGCCCTGGAGTTGCTACTGTAAAACTGGACACAGTCCGATTCTCTGCAGCCAGTAATTCGCTATGAAAACCGCTATTTTAGCCTTCAATTCAAGTGACAGCAGGCCCGATCACTACCGAAATCATTCCCTGTCGGATAATCTAGACAGTGCAATCCGGCAAGTAATATAGATTCAACTACCTATCATCAAAAATACCGAGGCTTTTATTCAATGCTGGCAAAACGAATTATTCCCTGCCTGGATGTCCATGCGGGGCGCGTTGTCAAAGGGGTCAACTTTTTGAATCTGCAGGACGCCGGTGATCCGGTTGAAGTCGCCGCGCGTTATGAAGAACAGGGAGCTGACGAACTGGTCTTTCTGGACATCACCGCCAGCCACGAAGAACGCGAGATCATTCTCGATATCGTCCGCCGCACCTCGGAAGTCATCTTCATGCCTCTCACCGTAGGAGGCGGAATTCGCACACTGGAAGATATCCGCGCGTTGCTGAACGCCGGTTGTGATAAAGTTTCCATTAACTCGTCCGCCGTCAAAGATCCGGATTTGATCCGCGAAGCCGCCTTGCGATTTGGCAGCCAGTGTATCGTCGTGAATATCGACCCCAAACGGGTACAGAAAGACGGCAAAGAATTCTGGGAAGTGCACGTGAACGGCGGTCGCGTCCCGACTGGCCTGGAAGCCATCGAATGGGCTCAAAAAGTCGAAGATCTGGGAGCAGGAGAAATCGTGCTGACTTCTATGGACGCCGACGGAACCAAAGACGGCTATGACTTGCCCATGACGCGCGCCGTTGCGGAAGCCGTTACGATCCCCGTGGTTGCCAGTGGGGGGGCCGGCTGTCCTGAACACTTATATCAGATTCTGACCGAAGGCAAAGCCAGCGCGGCGCTGGCTGCCAGCATTTTTCACTACGGAACCCATCCTGTTGATGAAACGAAACATTATCTGGCGGAACGGGGAATTCCGATTCGTTTCAAAAGCGATGTCTCTCTGGACCGGGTGTAACCGATAACCGAAAAAGGTCTACCCGTTTCCCCGGTAGAGCAACAAATTTACCGGTATCGCGGGAATTGAAGCTTGCATGTTCTTTCAGAGTCCTCAAAATAGTAATAGCGGATCCAGGTGGGTTCGCAGTAGAGAAAAGGGCTCTGATCAGAGCCCCCATTTCAGATCAGCATTTCCTGTCAATTCCGCTGCTCGCTCTTGCAGCAGAATGCAGTCTTAGAATAAGTGGAGTTTGTTTATGGCGACAACAGTTCCTGCGACCCCCAAAGACGTCAATCCCATCACAGGGCGTGTTGAAAATGAAATCGACAAAGTCTTCCGCCAGTTGATCAAGCATGGCGGTTCCGACTTACACATGCAGGTCGGCAAAGCCCCGATCCTGCGTGTCAAAGGGACACTGCGGGAACTGCAGATGGACCCCATCGACCGCGACCAGATGATGGCGTTATTCACACCGATGATGGATGAACGTAATTTGAAAATCTTCCACGATGAAGGGGGAGCTGACTTTTCTTATGTTGTGGAACACGAAGGAGAACCCTGGCGTTTCCGTGTGAACCTGTTTATCCAGCTCGGTTTTCCCGGCATGGTCTCCCGTAAAATCGAACGCTCGATCCCCAACTTTGATGGCTTATACCTGCCTCCCGTGATGGAGTCACTATGTAAGTTCGACCAGGGTATGGTACTGCTGGCCGGGGTGACAGGTAGTGGTAAGTCAACTACCATTGCTTCCATGCTGAACTGGGTGAACGATCATTACCGCAAGCACATTCTGACGATTGAAGACCCGATCGAATTCGTTTACACACAGAATAAGTGTCTGATCAATCAGCGCGAAGTCGGCATCGATGTGAAAGACTTCGAAATCGCAATGAAACACGCCGTGCGTCAGGACCCTGACATCATGCTGGTGGGCGAAATGCGTGACATGGAAACCTTCTCGACTGCGATCCACGCTGCGGAAACAGGTCACCTTGTATTTGGAACCATTCACGCTTCCAATGCCCCCAGTTGTATCGGTCGTATTCTCGACCTCTTCCCGCAGGATATGCATAAAGCGCTGCGAGGCAGTCTGGCGTTCAACATGCGTGCCATCGTCGCGCAAAAACTGCTCAAGACCATTGTCGACAAGCCGGGTCGTGTTCCCATTGTCGAAATCATGACCTTCAATCCGACCGTGCGTAAACTGGTTCTGGAAGAGCAGGACGAAAAACTGTCCGCCGCCATTCGGATCGGTAAAGACGAAGGTATGCAGCAGTTTAACGACAGCCTGAAAGGATTCATCGACCGTGAATTCATCAGCCGTGCCGACGCGTTCGAAATTTCACCGAACGTCGAAGAACTGAAAATGGTTCTCAAAGGCATCGACGTCAAAGGGGCTGCGATTCTGTAAACCTGCTGTCCCCCTGCAAATACAAAACAGGCGCTGTCACATCCGGACAGCGCCTGTTTTTTTTCATCACCGCCTGCTGAAGCTTAACGAAACTGCCCGCCTTTCACCTTCATCTGCAGGCTATAGACTTTATTCGCACAGGTAAAATACAGCGTCTTTCCATCCGCTCCCCCGAAAGTGACGTTCGAACAGAACTCGGGAACAGGAATCAGGCCCCGTGATTTTCCGTCGGGGCTCGCTACCCACACACCACCCCGACCGGAAAGATACAGGTTCCCCTCCGCATCAATGCTCATCCCGTCAGGAGAATCTTTGCGTGATGTTTCTGGATCAAAAAACAACCGACCTTCTCCTACCGTTCCGTCTGCCAGGATCGGAAAACTGCGCCACAGCTTTTCGTGACTGTCGCCCACATACAGAGTCTTCCCGTCATTCGATGCGATCACGCCATTCGGGACCGGCATACTGGTGATGATTTTTTTCACTTCTCCCTCGGTTGTTTTTACATACACGGCGCTGGTTTTTCGATTCTTGAAATCAGGGTCGGTAAAATAGATATTCCCATTGGGTGTCTGGCACACATCGTTGGGCTGATTCCATTTCGGGTTCGCTGCGACCACAATCGTATCGGCTGGCCCAGACTCTCCGAAGGCGTAACTCATTACATGCTGACCATAAGCCTGCGCGCCCAGCATGCGCCCTGCTACCGAGAGGTATGTCCCGTTGATGCCTTTGGTTTCATCCAGCCAGACGCTCGCTTTCCCCGTTTTATCCAGACGTAAGATTTTCGTGTCCTTGTCCACAAATGAAGTGAAGTACAACTGTTTGCCCGCCGGGTCCCAGATCGGCCCTTCGAAAAATGCTTTCGCGGCATACTCTTCCTGCAACTTTGCGTCGTCAGCTACTGTATCAGGTAGCGGATGAGTTTCCGTCTTCTGTTTTTGGGCCCCTGCCAACGAGACGAAATGTGACAAACTCAACACAATGGTTACCAGCATGATTCGTTTTAACATAAGTGTATAGTCCTGAATGGAAACGATTTAACGAAAACCACAGATTGCCTTTAAGGAATCGGCGATCATTTATCGTAAGTAAATACAGGAACCTGTTTCCACTTCAGAGGACTTGAAAAGCACCAGAACAGATAAGAAATATGACGGGGTCGTCAGAGAAACCAGACTGCATTCTCTGTGGGTTACTTGATTTTGGCATGCGCTCCCTGCAGACTGGGTAACAGATTCTGCACGATATCCATCAATCCACAGGAAAGCTGTCCTGCAGAATCGTACATCCATCCCACCTTGATCTGATTCAGACCGACTGCATGATCCAACCAAAAGGATTTCGATTAATGAACCATCGACTGCTCATTCTGCTGACTGTCCTGGCAGCCTCGTATTCCGAAAGTAAGAGAGCAGAGGCTGCCCCTCCGGTGCCTCCACCGAATAATACAGGGGGTGAATTCTTCAGTCCGGCGGACTCACTCAAGCAGTTTACCGTTCCCGATGATCTTAAGATTGAACAAGTGCTCGCCGAGCCCGAGGTCAGGCAACCCATCTTTCAAAACTTCGATGAACGCGGACGCATGTGGGTGATCAACTACCTGCAGTATCCGTATCCGGAAGGATTGAGAATTCTCAGCAAAGACAAACATCATCGCGCCGTTTACGATAAAATCCCCCTGCCTCCGCCACACCATGAAAAAGGGGCCGACAAAATCACCATCCATGAAGATACCAACGGCGATGGAAAATACGATAAGCATAAAACGTTTGTGGACGGTCTGAATATCGCTTCCTCGTTTGTCAAAGGCCGAGGCGGAGTCTGGGTCTTGAACCCGCCTTATCTACTGTTTTATCCAGACAAGGATAACGATGATGTTCCCGACGGCGATCCCGTGGTGCACCTCGAAGGCTTCGGCCTGGAAGACACACACTCGGTTGTCAACAGCCTCCGCTGGGGGCCGGACGGCTGGCTCTACTCTTCCCAGGGAAGTACTGTTTCCGGGAAAGTCAAAAAGCCCGGTCAGAAAGACAAGGAAGTCATTCAGACGCTGGGGCAGCTGATCTGGCGTTATCACCCGGAAAAACAGATTTACGAAATTTTTGCAGAGGGAGGCGGAAACGCATTCGGCGTCGAATTCGATGACAAAGGCCGACTCTATTCCGGTCACAACGGCGGCAATACACGTGGTTTCCATTACACACAAGGCAGCTACTACCAGAAAGGCTTCGGTAAACACGGCCCTCTCTCCAACCCCTATGCCTTCGGTTATTTCCAGGCAATGAAGCACGCCAACGTGCCGCGATTCACTCACAACTTCATTATCTACGAAGCCGAAACACTACCGAAAAAATACTGGGGACACCTGTTTGGAATCGAACCGCTGCAGGGCCGTGTCGTCGAAAGTAAGATCACCGGCGACGGATCGTCCTATCAGACAGAAGACCTGCAACGCCCTGTCGCCACCACGGACAAACGCTTCCGTCCCGTCGATATTAAGCTCGGCCCCGACGGTGCGATTTATTTCAGCGACATGTACGAACATCAGATTGCCCACGGTCAGCACTATTCCGGCCAGGTCGAAAAAGACGATGGACGCATCTATCGGCTCACTGCGAAAAATGCGAAACCGCTGGCTCCCTTCGACCTCGGCCAGAAATCTTCCCAGGAATTAATCGCCGTACTGGATCATCCCAACAAATGGTTTCGCCAGCAGGCACTCCGCCTGTTGGGAGACCGGAAAGATGCCAGCGTGATCCCCGCTCTGAAACAGAAACTGTTCTCTGCAGACGGGCAGTCTGCATTGGAAGCACTCTGGGCATTGAACCTGAGTGGTGGTTTTGATGAAAGCGTCGCGCAGAAATCGCTACAGCATTCCGATCCTTATGTCAGAGCCTGGACGATTCGGCTGCTCTGTGATGACCATCAGGTCTCCCCTGAAATCGGTCAGCAGCTCGTCGCGCTTGCCTTAACCGAACCGCACGTGCAGGTTCGCAGCCAGCTCGCCAGTTCTTCCAAACTGCTGCCTGCAGAACCAGGTCTGCCGATCGCCTTTCATCTGTTAAGCCGCTCTGAAGACCTGGATGATGTGCACGTGCCTCTAATTCTCTGGTGGTCCCTGGAAAAACGGGTTGCCGAAAACCGGACAGAATTGCTTGCATACTTTGAAAAGCCGGAAGTCTGGCAGTATCCACTGGTGGAGAAGTACATTCTCGAACGCATCATGCGGCGGTTCGCTTCCACCGGCTCACGAAATGATCTGCTGGTCTGTGCCCGCCTGCTGGAACTCGCTCCGGAAAAGTCGCATGCCGAGATTCTGATGGCGGGATTTGAAACCGCCATGAAAGGTCGTTCACAAACCAGCTTCCCCAAGGAGCTGATCACGGCCATGTCAAAGTATGGCGGACAGTCTCTGTCGCTGGGTCTGCGCCAGGGTGATCAGGCAGCCGTTGAAAAAGCATTGAAGATCGTCGCCGACCCCAAAGCCGATAACCAGAAGCGTCTCGACCTGATCCAGATCCTCGGCGAAGTCAAAGTCCCGCAGTCGGTCCCCGTCCTGTTGAAGATCATACAGAATTCCAGTGACCTGCAGTTGCAGATTGCCGCCATCAGCGCCCTGCAGCAATACCCGAATGAATCGATCGGCAATGTGGTCACCGCGCAGTACCCGAACATGTCTGACGATCTCCGCAGTGCCGCCCAGACCCTGGTGTCCATTCGCAAACCCTGGGCCTATGAATTTCTTCGGTCCATCGATGCAGGGAAAATTGATAAAGCCACCGTGCCCGTTGAAACAGCCCGCAAAATGACGGTCTACGGTGATGAAGGCATTACCGCTCTCATCGCGAAGCATTTCGGTTCCATCGCCGGTGCCACGACCGAACAGATGCAGCAGCAGATCGCCGCGCAACAGAAAATGCTCTCGGCTACGACTGAAGAACCCGATCGCTACGCCGGCGAAAAGCTATTCCAGAAGAACTGCGGCAAATGTCATAAGCTGTTTGGCGAGGGAGGCGAAATCGGCCCTGATCTGACTTCGTTCAAACGGGATGACGTGGGCCGCATGCTGGTGAATATCATCAACCCTTCCAACGAAATCCGCGAAGGCTTTGAAACCTATCTGATTGTTACCGAAGATGGCCGAACGGTAAACGGGTTCCTCGCCGACCAGGATAATAATGTGATCGTCATCCGCAGTGCCGACGGCCAGAGCATTACCGTGGAACGCGACAATATAGATGAAATGCTGCCGCAGAAGAAATCGCTGATGCCTGAAGGCCTGCTCGACAAGCTTTCTGAGAAAGAAGTTCGCGACCTGTTCAGCTATCTCCGCAGTTCACAGCCTTTGCCCTGAGCATTTTTCCTCCCGAACCGGGCGGCGATTGAGAAACCAGGACAACTTGCTAGAATTGAAGCCGACTTCCCCACTGATGGGGAGCCGGCTCTTTTTACATTCACAATTGACAACTTTAAACGAGACAGGAAACAGACCATGTCGGGGTTTCGAACCGAACGTGATTCGATGGGTGAAGTACAGGTTCCAGCAGAAGCGTACTACGGCGCACAGACGCAACGGGCCGTTGAGAATTTTCAGATCTCCGGCAATACACTGCCTCCCAGTCTGATTCATGCCATGGGTCAGGTCAAGCTGGCCGCCGCCCATGCGAACCGCGACATCGGAAAGCTCTCCGGCAGCGGAAAAAATCCTCTGAATGATGAGCAGATTAAAGCGCTGATCGATGCTGCCACCGAAGTCGCCGACGGAAAATTCGACGATCAGTTTCCGATAGACGTTTACCAGACCGGCTCGGGAACTTCGAGCAACATGAACGTGAACGAAGTCATCAGCAATCGCGCGATTGAAATTCTGGGGCAGGACCGCTTTGCTCCTGAGAAGTCTGTCCACCCCAACGACCATGTGAATATGGGACAGAGCACCAACGACACGTTCCCCACCGCCATCCATGTCGCCGTCGCCTCCAGCATACACAATCATCTGATCCCGGGACTGGAAAAACTGGCCGCCAGCCTGGCACAGAAAGCCAGAGACTGGGACCAGATCATCAAGATCGGCCGCACTCATCTGGCCGATGCCACGCCACTCCGACTGGGACAGGAATTTGGCGGGTTCGCCCGCCAGCTCGAACTCAGTGTGGAACGTGCCTACCAGGCAGCGGCTGCCGTTTATGAACTACCCGTGGGAGGCACTGCCGTCGGTTCCGGTATCAATACCCATCCGGAATTCGGTCACCGCGTGAGTGTGGAACTCGCAAAGCTGACCGGCATCTCGTTTGTCGAAGCCGCCGATCATTTTGAAGCCAATGCACAGCGCGACGGACTGGTTGAATGCCACGCCATCTTAAAAACCATCGCCACCACCCTGTTCAATGTTTCGAATAATATCCGCTGGCTCGGCTCAGGCCCCCGCTGTGGATTTTATGAAGTCAAGATTCCTGACCTGCAGCCCGGCAGTTCCATCATGCCCGGAAAAGTGAATCCGGTCATGTGCGAAAGCATGATGCAGGCCTCAACCCGGGTCATCGGTAACGATCAGACCATTACCATGTCCGGGGCAGCCGGTGGACAGTTCCAGTTGAATATCATGATGCCCGTGATGGGCTTCACCGTGCTGGAAAGCATTCACCTGCTGGCCAATTCCAGTAATGAGTTCGTGCGGCTCTGCTCCGACAATATGGAAGCCAATGAAGAAGCCTGTAACGCAGCCGTCGAAAACAGTCTCTCCATGGTAACCAGCCTCAACCCGCACATCGGATATGAAAAAGCATCCGCATTGGCCAAAGAAGCATTCAAGTCCGGTAAGACGATTCGAGAACTCTGCACCGAACAGGAGATCCTGCCGGCAGAGACACTCAAAGAAGCCCTCGATCCAATGAGCATGACCGAACCACATGCTTAACTGCCAGCGTGGATCGTCAGGAAGTCATTCGGCCGTTAAGGAGCACACTGGAGGCCATCTCCAGTGTTTCTCCTGACAGGCCTGCTGCTTCCATCTGGCGGATGGCTGCCTGGATATCATACTCCTGACGTTTCAATGTGACCTTGCCATCTTCGATGATCGCGTAAGAAACCCGCGGATCTCCGTCCCGGGGCTGCCCCACGCTGCCGGGATTGATCACCTGCTTGTCACCCAGATCCAGGTGAAAGGGAATATGTGTATGTCCCACGCAGATGAAGTTCGCGTTGATCCCCTGCAGCCGGGAAGTCCACGCTGATTCGTTATCACCCAGATACTCATCCAGGGGATCGCGGGGCGTGCCATGTACCAGATAAAAAGTGACACCCTCAATCGTAATCTGTTGTGAAATCGGTAACCGTGCCAGGTATTTCATTCTCACGCGATCCAGCAGTTCCCAATGCAGCGGCCGCGTCGCACATGCCAGCCTGCGAAAACCGGTAGAGCCTTTTGCTTCCACCCGCTGCGCGACGGCATGATCGTGATTCCCGCGCACACAGGCTGTGGCATGTACTTTGATCCATTCAATACAGGGCAGCGGATCGGTCCCGTAGTCGACCAGATCCCCGATACACAGGCAGTAGTCGAACTCTTCCTGAATCGAAGAAAGTGCCACCCAGTTGGAATGGATATCGGAAACCACAAGTACACGCATACATCATCATCCGTAATCAACGAAGTTGATATCTTATTATTTCACAATCACTTAGATTATAGACAACTCTCCAGGCGCGGGAAACCATTTCGCTCTGCCAACTCCGTTCCTGTGACTTTTTCCAGCTGCTCTCCCTGATAAATCGGCAGAAAAAATCAGCTCTGGACTCATTTTTGCGTAACTGCTAGACTCCCGCCGCATGCCTGAGGCTGCTCAACATCATTACGACCCCCGTCTACACTAGAGACGGATGTTTCTCTTCAGGATGAAGTCGGAAACTAAGCCTCAATCATTCAATTTAAATCCATCCGGTTCGGACGCTGTTCAGAAGGGATACTGATATGCGGACCATGCGACTGTTTAAACAATGTCTGATTCTTACCATCGCCATGACGGTCTGCGCGACCAGTTTTCTGCCTGTCGCAGAGGCACGTATCGAAGCCGTCAAAGGTAAGAAATACAAGCTGACCAAACGCCACGGGCCATGGATGATCATGGTCGCCAGTCTGCGCGATATCCCTGAAAGCAGGCGATCCAAAGGCTTAAGCGCCCAGGAAGCAGCCGATGAACTGGTTTACGAACTCCGCAAACGCGGCATTCCTGCCTACACCTTCAGTCAGGAATCCGTCATCCAACGGTTCAACACGCTCGACCGTCTGGGTCGGGAAGAACGTCGCAGTTATGCCGCACAGCGCGCCATGATTTCGGTGATCGCCGGCAACTATTCCGACAGCGAAGATGAAGTCGCACAGAAGACTCTCAAATACATCAAACACTTCCAACCCGAAGTCATTACTGAAAATGGAGTCTACAAAAAAACTCCCGGTCAGCCCGGGCCTCTGAGCGGTGCGTTCCTCACCATCAACCCGCTGCTTTCGCCCCAGGAAGTTGCCCAGCGAAAACAGGATCCCCTGATCGCCAAGCTCAACTCCGGCGTCGAATTCTCGCTGCTGAATAACAAAGGCAACTATTCTCTGGTCATCGCTTCCTTTTATGGAAATTCGGTCACCGAAACAGCCACTTCAAGATTTACCAATGCCTCTGAATCAGAAGAACTCAGTAACAGTCTGGACATAGCCGCACAAAATGCCTGGCTCTTAACAAAGGCCTTGCGTGAAGCGAAAAAACATGGCTTCCCTGCCGGGAATGCAACAGACATCGATGCCTACGTGCTCCATGAAAAATACCGCTCGATTGTAACCGTCGGCTCGTTCAAAGGACCAGACGATCCTCGCATCGAGCCCTATGCCAAACTGTTTGGCTCGAAAATGAGACCTCACCCGGAAACAGGTGTCAAAGCCATGACGTCCGAGTACTTTATCATCCCCGGAACTTCACCTGGTGCACCACCATTGGCTTCCTGGGTCTTCGATCCCAAACCTGTGTTGATACAGGTTCCCAAAGTAAAGTAAGCTTCCGGATCAAGTCAATCAATCATCGCGACAGCCTTCCCTCTGCTAATCAGGCCTGATAAAGTGCCAGAATTCGGGAAGGCTTCTTTTTTGCGCCGCGCCTTCTCGTGTTCGTCGCCTTTGATTGATGTCTCTTTTGAAAACAGTTCCATGTCTCATTATCCAATCATCGTTCTCGCCAGTCGTAATCAGAAAAAAGCTGGGGAAATTTCCGAACTCCTGGCCCCGCATGGCATCCAGGTTCAGAGCGTAGCCGATTTCCCGGAAGCAGAAGAAGTCGTCGAGGACGGCAGCACCTTCGGCGAGAACGCGGCCAAAAAAGCTGCGCAGACAGCGCGCACCCTCTCACACTGGACTATTGGTGAAGACAGCGGACTCATGATCGATGCCCTTGATGGTGCCCCGGGAATCTATTCCGCCCGCTTCAGTGGCGAGAATGCAACCGATGAAAAGAACAACGAAAAGATGCTGCAGGAACTGAGTGGCGTTCCCTTGGAAAAACGAACCGCCGCCTATGTCTGTAACGTCGCGCTCTCAGATCCCACAGGAGAAATCAAACTGCAGGTCGAAGCCCGCTGCCGGGGACGGATGACACAAGCCCCGCGCGGACAGAACGGGTTCGGCTATGATCCCTATTTCGAAATCATCGAATTGCATAAAACATTTGGAGAACTGGCGCCAATCGTCAAACAGCATCTCAGCCATCGTGCCCGCGCTTTCGAACGCTTCATCCCGCAACTGGTCCGACTGCTTCAAAATCAACAGAGTTAAATCCGGCTTTCAGGACAATCCGCCTCAGAAAGAACGGTCCGCGTTGTCTCCAGTCAATGGTGTCGCCGCGGCTCCCCCTGCACCACCCTCTGCTCTACGCGTCGCATAGCGAATCGGAAATGAAGGCCAGATCTTATTATCCTGCTTGGGGAATGAGTATTCCGGTCCGTCAAACAGATGCCCGAACGTCCCTTTGCGCATCGATTTCTCCGAAACATACTGAGTGAATCCCAGCCATTCCCGGTCCGGCGCCAACACGCTAAAAAAGTTTTTGCGTTCAGGAGTAAATCCGGCAAACTCGCGAGGCAGCGGTGCGGTGTGCAAGGCGGTCAGCAGAAATGCCATCGCGATGTAACCGGTCATCGCAGCAAAGCCCCAGCGGGCTACTTCGTGAACCAGCGGATGCACCTGCATGTATGCGGGCGCAATGCGCACGGTGACCTCTCGAAACAGAAAGATGAAACCCACAAACAACCCCACCAGGGCAATGATGTCCCAGCGCTGCTGCCACGAAATGGAACTCGCAACATGGTTAGTCAGTAATGTCGCCAGGGGTTCAAAAAAGTTCATCGCCAGCAGACCCGCCAGCAGCACGGAAACAAAGATGAAGCCGGCTCCCCAGGCGCCTTCACTGGCGACACACCAGATCACGATCCCCATTATAGCCAGCAGAAAGATGTCGATCATGATTGAAGTCCAGAATGAATAACGATGATTTCAATGAAAACAGGGATGAATGCGACTGCATTATGAAAAACGCAATCGACGTTTCTCACTTCACAACTCGCAGTAATTCGTCAATGGAGGTCACCCCCTTAACGACCAGCCTCAAACCTTCTTCTTTCATATACAACATGCCGTTCTTCCGGGCCTGCGCTTTCAACTGGGAAATGTTCGCCATATCTCGAATCATATCCCGCATCCGTTCGTCAAAATCAAGCAGCTCGACCACACTGATCCGCCCTTTGTAGCCCAGGCCACCACAATTCGGGCAGACCCCTTCGGGATTTTTCGGCTGCCGGTAAAAGCACTTCACTTTATCGGGAGGCAGATTGGCCTTCTTCAGAAACTCCGGATTCGGCTGGTACTCTTCCTTACAGTCCGGACACAACCGCCGCGCCAACCGCTGCGCCAGTAATGCCGACAGCGAACTGGCCAGCATGAACGGCTCCACTTCCAGGTCAATCAATCGATACAAGGCCGTAAACGTATCGTTCGCGTGAACCGTCGAAAACACCATATGCCCGGTATTCGCGGCCTGACAGGCAATTCGCGCCGTTTCCGCATCACGAATTTCCCCGATCATCACCACATCCGGGTCCTGACGCAGAATACTTCTTAAAGACTCCGCAAACGTCTGACCCGCCTTCTGGTTGATCTCAATCTGCGACACGTTATCAATCCGGTATTCCACCGGATCTTCAATCGTAATAATGTTCCGCTGGTAAGGGTCGATCTCGTGCAAAGCGGCAAACAGTGTCGTTGACTTACCGGCACCGGTTGGACCACAGCATAAAAACAGACCATGAGGCTGCTTGACGATCGAACTCATTTTGTCAACCAGTTGCTTGCGAATTCCCAACTCGGCCAGCGACGCGATCGAGTTCGTCTGGTCCAGAATACGCAAACTCATTTTTTCGCCGTGACGCGTTCCCTGGCTGGCCAGACGAAAGTCAATCTCGCGGTCAGGCATGATCGCCCGGAAACTGCCGTCCTGGGGACGCCGCTTCTCGGTAATATCCATCGCCCCCAGCACCTTGAAAATGTTCAGCACCGCATCACCAATACCACGGTCAAAACCCTCGGTGGGATACATCACCCCGTCGATACGCAGGCGGACGCCAAACTCATCTTCTTTCGGCTCCAGATGCACGTCCGTCGCCCGACGCATAATGGCATCGTAAACCAGTTCTTTCGCTGCCAGAAAACCACGTGAATTTTCCACACGTCGCGAACTGGCCGGGTCATCCCCGCGACCGGTAGCAGACCGGCCGACAAACCGGATCTCAGGTCCCATCGCCGCCTGTTGCGTCTTAGTACCACCAACACGAATCCCCATCTGCGACAGATATCGCAGGGTCATATTCCGGATGTGCTGCGGGGTCATCACCCGGCTCGAAACGGGAACCTTTGCATTTCGCTCACGAATATAAAAACCCAGGGGTCCGCCATAAGCCAGCGCCAGTACCACAAAGCCCAGCGCAAAACTGGGCATGCAGAATACAAACAGAAAACCCAGCCCCCCTGCGACCAGGATCAGAGAACTCCAGAATTCCGTATTGCACTTCAGACTGCGGCTGTCATCATCCACCCAGTACGAAGTTTTTGCCCACAACAGAAACAGCAGCACGACAGGCACGAACTTCCACAGGCTGAAATAAAAGCCCTGCATGTTCTCATACCGCGGGTCATTCCCCCGAAAAAAGGGAACTGGCAGAGGCGGATACTGCCCCTGCCTGGCAGCAACGGTGACTGTCCGCGAGGTCTGCTCCTGCTGACCACCGCCGTCATTCTGATCAGTCTGCGCAGGCAGTTCCGTCGAACACAGCACCACGCAAAGAAAGACGAACAGATACGCCCAGATAGATTTCACGCTGTTGTTCCTCAAAATTGGGCTGATATTCAAATCTGATTGACTGGGATTCCGGTCAAAGATCACTATAAAATGAGCTAATACAAGGAGATGAATTTAATCGATAATGTTCCCGGAAGAAACGGAATTCTCGGGATTTCTCCCTGTGAACCCCCTTTTCATCGGCGGTTTGTACGAACTGTGCCATTTGTTTCGGCTCAAACAATACAAGTATATACCACACATCTTAACGGTAAGTCCCCCAAAAGGGAAAGTGTAAATTCCGCACACAACCGGGGGATTCGCAAAGTCATACTGAGCATTTTGAACTTGACCCCGCCGCGCCGTCGGCGATAAGCGTTGTTTTGGGTCGCGCGCGTGCCCAGTTTACAGTGCACTGAAACACGCGCCACTTGTTCCCGGTCATCACCATAAAACAGCCTGTTTTTTCCAGATTTGCACTGCCTGGAACCACACCCGTTAGTAAAGTACCCGTGTGGGTCGCCGCACATCGGCGTCCATCACCACAGAACCGCCCCGGCATCGCATTCTGTCGGCCCCCTATCAACCTGTATCGCCACCCGATTCTGTCCATCCCCCCTTGACACCCCCACGCCTCTGCAGAAAATAATCCCGCGAACAATGAAACCAGACGGGGCCCGAAATCAGCTTCCTCAAAAAATCCATCTGCAAATAAACGAAAGAAACAATCCATCACTTCTACCTCATCCCTTATTTTCAAAATTCACATCAAACTTTCGTGAGTTTTCGTATTTTTCGTGGTAGCTCTACCAGAGAAGAACAAAGATCCGTGTGCCATCCATGAGGAAGCTTCTGTCAAGACCGTAGTGAGA
>TARA_R110000850_G_scaffold189247_8_pt1 | contig 21107 bp, 15 predicted proteins | sample TARA_R110000850 | Tara Oceans TARA_R110000850 (sample SAMEA4397586) | marine metagenome | biome: Polar Biome; feature: [SRF] surface water layer (ENVO:00010504); material: water (ENVO:00002006), including particulate matter (ENVO:01000060) such as... | depth 5 m | reverse complement strand
GCCCAGCGGCGAGGTTTACCTGGTGGGAGCAGGTCCGGGCGATCCGGACTTGCTGACCTTTCGTGCGCTGCGCCTGATGCAGCAATGCGATGTGGTCTTGTACGACGCGCTGATCTCTCCGGAGATTCTCAATCTTGTCCGACGCGATGCGGAGAGAGTCTACGTCGGCAAGCGCCGTGCCAAGCACACGCTGCCGCAGGAAGAAATCAATTCGGAATTGGTGCGCTACGCCCAGCAGGGCAAGCGCGTCCTGCGTCTGAAGGGGGGTGATCCCTTTATTTTTGGACGCGGCGGCGAAGAGATTGACGAACTAGCCGCAGCCGGCATTAATTTTCAGGTGGTGCCCGGGGTGACCGCCGCCAATGGATGCGCGGCCTATTCGGGCATTCCACTGACCCATCGAGACTACTCACAGAGCTGCATCTTCGTGACCGGGCACCGCAGCAAGGATGGTGTTCTGGATTTGCACTGGGATGCACTTGCGCGTCCAAGCCAGACGGTTGTGATCTACATGGGCCGCACTGCCTTGCCGGAACTCTGCACGCAGATGATCGCCCATGGTCTGCCTTCAGACTGGCCCGCTGCGATGATCGGGCAGGGCACCACGCGGTCGCAGCAGGTCATTGCCGGAACGCTGACCAGCCTGCCCGAACTTGTCGCCAATCGCGACGACATCGATGGCGCTAGTCTGGTTATCGTGGGCGAAGTGGTGAAACTCCGTGATCGACTGAAATGGTTTTCACCACCGGCTCCTGACGCGTAAAAGACGCGCCCCTTGCTGGAGTGGTAGTTCGCTCAGGTCTCGGGCCGAGAGCCGACTCCGGGGCTGGGTTTTTTCGCCAACCAGCTTCTGATGAGCATCTGCGCGATGCCAAAGGCGGTCATCAGAAGACCCGCCATGGTGAAGCCGCGTGGTAGCTCTGCTTCCTTGCTGATGGCGTCGAGCACATCCTGGCGGATCGCTTCGCGCATGCGTTCCTGTTCTGTCTGGCTGACGCTGACTTCCGGCTGGCGGCTCAAATCCAGGGCAAGGTTGAGTTCCACGGATTGCGCGATTTCCTGCTCGGACCAGCGGGGCAGGTGATACCAGTCCCAGCCAAACCAGATGGCAATGCCTAGGCCGATTGCGGCAATCAGTGCTCCGGTGGAGCCTGCGGGGGGCACCCGTGTGGAAGGCTTCATTGGGGGCGAGCGGCTCAATCCCGGTAGCGTTTGCTGAGATCGGCGTAAGCATCGATGCGCCGATCACGCAGGAAGGGCCACCAGCGACGGACATTCTCGCTGCGCGTCATGTCCAGTTCCACCATCAGCACGCAGGCTTGCTCTTCCGCCTTGGCCAGAACCTCTCCTTGCGGGCCAGCGGCAAAGCTGTGTCCCCAGAACTGGGAACCCTTCGTCTGGCCGCTCGGGTCTGATTCGAATCCGACGCGATTGCTGACCAGCACGGGCAAGCCGTTGGCCACCGCATGCGAGCGCTGGATCGTGATCCAGGCCTCGCGCTGGCGTGTCTGCTCCGCCGCGTCGTCCTCGGGATTCCAGCCGATGGCCGTGGGGTAGAGCAGGATATCCGCACCGGCCAGCGCCATCAGCCGAGCGGCCTCGGGATACCATTGATCCCAGCACACCAGCACGCCCAGTTTGCCAATACGGGTCTGGATCGGGGTAAAGCCGGTATCCCCGGGGGTGAAATAAAATTTTTCGTAGTAGCCCGGATCATCCGGGATATGCATTTTGCGATAGGTGCCTGCGAGGCTGCCATCGCTATCCAGAACCACTGCCGTGTTGTGGTAAAGGCCGGCTGCTCGTCGCTCAAACAGGGAGCCTACGATCACCACGTTCAGTTCTGCCGCCAGATCGCTGAGAAATTTTGTCGACGGCCCAGGAATGTCCTCGGCCAGATCAAACAGGTCCGTCGATTCGTGCTGGCAGAAATACAGGGAGGTGTGCAGCTCCTGCAACAGGATCAGCTGCGCCCCCTTGCTGGCAGCCTCTCGAATTCCGCTTTCCGAGGCGGCGAGATTGCTGTCGCGATCAGCACTATTGGCGTGCTGGATCAATCCACATTTCAAGTTTCTGCTCACGATTGATGTCAGAGAAGAGTGCCAACGGCAGAGGGAAGCTTGTAGCGCTTGTTTGTGAAGAGCTTGCTCAGGAGCAAGGTCAGCCAGGGACGTGAACTGGAGAAAGACTTCAGGGTGGCGTAGACGTGATCGCCTTCCCAGCTCAGCTCGTAATGTTCAACAGCAGCGTTGATGATCTGCTTTTCACCCTTGAGCAGGGCACGGACCTCAATACGTGAGCGCTTGGTGTCCACCGTGCATTCTGTGACTTCGCCAAACTCACTGAGGCGATCATTCACGTACGCCTTGATGGCAATGCCGAGCGCGCCGTCCTTCATTCCTCTGGCAATCTTTCCAAACATGCTTATTCTGGCTTTTTTAAAGGATGTCTGAAGCATACGCGGCCAGACGTGAACGCTCGCCGCGCGCCAGCGTCACATGTCCGCCGTGCGGCCATCCCCGGAAGCGGTCGACCACGTAGGTCAGGCCGGACGTGGTTTCGGAAAGATAAGGCGTATCAATCTGGCCCAGATTGCCGAGACAGACGATCTTGGACCCCGGCCCGCAACGCGTGATCAAGGTCTTCATCTGCTTGGCGGTGAGGTTCTGTGCTTCGTCCAGAATGATGTAACGGTTCAGGAAGGTACGGCCGCGCATGAAGTTGAGCGATCGAATCTTGATGCGCTTGGCGAGCAGATCATTGGTGGCCTGCCGCTCCCAGTCGCCGCCCTCGCTGTTTTGCGTGAGCACCTCAAGGTTGTCCATCAGCGCGCCCATCCATGGGGTCATCTTTTCTTCTTCGGTGCCGGGCAGGAAGCCGATGTCATCGCCAACCGGGACGGTGACGCGCGTCATGATGATTTCGCGATATCGCGGCTCATCCAGCACCTGCGCAAGTCCGGCTGCCAGCGTCAGTAAGGTCTTGCCGGTACCGGCGGTACCCAGAAGCGTGACGAAATCAATCTCCGGATCCAGCAGCAGGTTCAAGGCAAAGTTCTGTTCGCGATTCTTTGCGTGGATGCCCCAGACCGGTGCCTTGTTAGCGCGGTAGTCGCGGATCACGCGCAGAGTCGCGTTGTCCTCATCCATGTCCTGAACCATGAGTTCGAGGCCGCGCTCGCGGTCGTCATCGGGCAGGTACAGGAACTGGTTGATGTAAGCATCTTTAACGCTCGGGCCATGGACCCGATAGAGCGCACGTCCGCGCTCGTCCTGCCAGCTCTCCATCTTGTCGCCGTGGGAATCCCAGAAGGTTTCCGGCAACTCGGCGTAACCGGTGGGCAGCAGGTCTGCATCATCCAGGACCTGATCGCTGTAATAGTCTTCTGTGCGAATGCCGACAATCGTCGACTTGATCCGCAGATTGATGTCCTTGGAAACCAGCGTGACGCGCCAGTCCGGGTGACGTTTGGTCAGCGAAAGGGCGCTGAGCAGGATGGCGTTGTCTGCCTTGTTGCCGGGCAGGATGCCGGGAAGTTCAGTCTCGCTGGGCGTGGTCTGGAAGAAGAGCCGCCCGGTTTCCGCGGCCTTCTTGCGGCCAGAGCCGCTGACATTGTCGCGGCGGCCGATGCCGGAAGGAATCTGCAATCCCTGTTCAATCTGCGAGTGATCCTGCTCTGCGACCAATTCATCCAGCAGCCGGCTGACCTGCCGCGCGGTGCGTGCTGCTTCGCTGGTGCCCTTCTTGAGTCCGTCAAGTTCTTCGAGCACGACCATGGGAATGTAGAGATCGTTTTCCTCGAAGCGGAAGACGCAGGTGGGATCGTGCATCAGCACGTTCGTATCGAGGACGAAGATTTTGTTCTTTACGGATTCCGCCATGGATTCACCAGGTAAGGCGCGCCGGGCCTGAGGAAGGCTCGGTCAGGATGCGCGGGGCAGGGAACAATCAGAGTGCTTTTACCGCAGCCAGGACTTCTTCGGCATGCCCTTTGACCTTGACCTTGCGCCAGACCTGCGCAAGCTTGCCCTTGTCATTGAACAGCCAGGTGCATCGGTCGATACCCATGTACTTGCGGCCGTACATGCTTTTTTCCACGATGGCGTCGAACGCCTCGCAAGCAGCACCTTCAGTGTCGGCCAGCAATTTGAAGGGAAACTCGAACTTGGCAATAAAGTTGTCGTGGGACTTCACGCTGTCCTTGGAGACGCCCAGAATTTCGGCGCCGGCCCGTTTGAACTTGGCGTGCAGATCGCGAAAATCCTGCCCTTCCTGTGTGCAGCCCGGTGTGTTGTCTTTGGGGTAGAAATACACCACCAGCGCCTTGCCCTTGAAATCCTTGGCCAGTGAAATGTCTTTGCCGCCACTGGCGGGAAGCGTCAGGTTGGGGATCTTGTCGCCAATACTCAATGCCATTCGGACTTCCTGTAGTGAGATGCTTTCTTGAACTGATTGTGACCGGTCAGGGGCAGGTCAACTCTTGATCGGGTCGAGTACACCATCTGCATTGAGATCATCGCAAAGATCCATGAAGGATTCGCGTAGAGCCTGCGGATGCTGGTTGACCGGCACATGCAGCACCATCTGGACGCTGCACATTTCGGCTCCGGTATAGGTGCTCGCATATTTCTGTGTCGAGATCTCGGCGACTTCCACGTCCTGCCCACCAAAGAATTCCAGCATATGAACCAGCAGATCAGGCTGCTGCGGCGCGATCACGTCAGCGGCATAGGGGCGGAACTCCGGGCTCTGGGCGCGCGGACCGCAGCGCTCGAAGCGCACCTGGAGGTCAAGCTTGGTGGCGATACCGGGCAGCGCCGTTTCCAGGCGACCCAGCGCGCTCCAGTTGCCTGATACCACCAGATTTGCGGCGAGGCGGTCGCCGATGGGTGCGATACGACAGTCTTCGACCTCGCAGCCCCTTTCGCGTATGGCCCGAAACATCTCAAGCGGCACATTGGCCTTGGTCCTAGCGAGGACCGATATGGACAGCAGGCTGTCTTGAGAGGTCATTGGCAATTCGGTGTCTTTGGCGCCGGGCATAGCGATCTTCGAATCAAAAGGCGAGTTTATGGACGCATGAGGCAAATGACCAATCAGGGATGGCACTTTGCCGTCGGATCATGGTCATAAGCCATCATCCTTGCCCGGCTGCTGAACTTGAGCAGCCGGTATCGTCATCAACGCGTATAATTTGCGCCCCTTCGCAGCCGCCAAGCCGAGCCCCTCATGATTCACGGCAGTATTGTCGCCATTGCTACGCCCATGCACGATGACGGTCGTGTCGATGTGGAAGCGCTTGATCGCCTTGTGGACTGGCATATTGAGGAAGGTACCAATGCCATCGTGGCTGTCGGAACCACCGGTGAATCTGCGACGCTGGAAGTTGAAGAACACATTGCGGTCATCCAGCAGGTCGTTGCTCGCGCCGCGGGCCGGGTGCCAGTTATTGCCGGAACCGGTGCCAACTCCACCAGCGAAGCCATTGAATTGACCGAAGCAGCCCGAAAGGTCGGTGCCAATGCAGCATTGTTGGTGACGCCTTATTACAACAAGCCGCCGCAGGAAGGCCTTTATCAGCATTTCAAGGCCATTGCCGAAGCGGTTGATATCCCACAGATTGTTTACAACGTGCCTGGACGCACGGCGGTAGACATGCTGCCTGAAACGGTGGCCCGGCTGGCCAAAGTGCCCGGCATTGTTGGTCTCAAGGAGGCCAAGGGTGATCTTGATCGCGTGCGCACACTGCTCGCGCTGGATCTGCCAAAGAGCTTTGCCCTGCTTTCCGGGGACGACGCCACTGCCCGCGAGTCCATCTTGCTCGGGTTTCACGGTGACATATCAGTAACGGCCAATGTCGTGCCACGCCAGATGGCAGAGATGTGTCGCGCAGCGAGCGCCGGAAACGCTGAACTCGCCGCCGAGATTGACGCTAAGATTGCGGTCCTGCACAGCCAGCTGTTCTGCGAGGCCAATCCCATCCCGGTCAAGTGGGCACTTGAGCAGATGGGAAAGATGGGGCCTGGCATTCGATTGCCACTGGTCCCGCTGGATAGCCGCTACCACACCCTCGTACGCGAAGCCCTGCAAACGGTTGGAGTTATTTGAGAATGTTGCTCAGAAGTTTCTTCGTTGTTGCTTGTTGCAGCCTGAGTGCTTGCAGCATTAACTCCTATTGCCTCGCGGATCAGGACTACCAACGCGCGCAGACCGCGCCGGAAATGAAGTCCGTCAAAGGTCTGTCATTGCCCACCACCGGTTCTGCCTTGCGGCTTCCCGAAGCGCCTGAAAATTCAGAGCCTTTCGGCGTGGAAGCCGAAGATGGGACAGGCGTCTGCCTGGACAAACCGCCACGGCTGGCATCGCCGGATGAGAAATCAAGCAAGTCTTGAGGGCTCAGCCCGGATATAATCGTTCAAATTGGAGAGGTGTCCGAGTGGTTGAAGGAGCACGCCTGGAAAGTGTGTAAGGGGGTCAAACCTCTTCGCGGGTTCGAATCCCGCTCTCTCCGCCAATTTTTAGCAGTAAGTTTCAACCCCGCGCTCGTCCCGAATTGAGGCGCGTGCAACTAAAGTGGGTTTCGAGCCCGCCAGGATTCAAGGCTGAGTCCGGCCCATTGGGTTTGCTCGCAACGCCGAGAATCCGATGAGCCCGCAGGGCGACGCGGCTTCATCGCGTCGTGCTATTGCTCACTCCCCCAAATGGTTGCATCAAACTTCAGCGCGGCGCGAATCTCCCGCTGGTTCGCAAATTGGCTCGCAAGCCTCTTAGCCTGATGAAGGAGCCGACCCGTAAGACTTGCCGGGTTGAATCCCGCCCTCCTGATTGGATTCGTAGCGGCCAATCTTCCGCGAGTCCGCAGAGCGATATGGTCTTGTTGATGTTGCATCATTGACCTCTGGAACGCTGCCTCCCTCGTGCCAATTCTTGCGGGCACCGCGAAAGAAACATTTTGCTTCAGGCCAAATTTGTCCAGGGCACTTGGCGACTACAAACGGACGCTCGTGGACGTGACGGTATGGCACGCGGCCCTGGAGTCTGACCGTTCAAGACCGTGTGTCGCGATGTCGATACAGACTCCCCGAGGCTCTCGGTGAGTTATCGGTAAGTGCGCCAGCTTTAACCATCGGCAAACCTTTTCCGAATGCGAGCTTCTTCTCGCTGCAAAAACAGAAAGGGGATCTGGGGCAGATGTTGATTCGCTCCTGACCTTCCCAGCGCAGTTGGTCTTGGATTCGTGAATCTGATACGCCTGGTGAACGAAACTGTCGCTGGGGACCGTGCGCCCTGTGCGTCATTCCAACGGCAATGGCTATGGATCAGGCAGCGCATTTCCTGTCCGGGATTGGCTGCCTCCAGCTCTAAGAGAGCAAGACGGTTTTCGCACTTGGCGAACACTATCTTTCGATGGGTGTGCCGAATAGACTCAGACCTTAATGTTCACTAAATAAACGACTGTCTCAAAATTTACAGTCTGGTGCCCGGCTCAGCAGCTCAAATCAATTACCAACCGGCCCAAAAAATTTCAGCCGCATAATTGAGGAGGACAATATTGTGAAATATTCCATTTGGAGAGCTACGGGCGTCGCGTCTCTTGGCATCGCGCTCGCACTCGGTACTGGTAATGCGATAGCCAAGGTCAGTCCGGACGAAGCCGCCAAGCTGGGCAAATCATTGACCCCGGTCGGTGCTGAAAAGGCTGGCAATGCAGACGGCAGCATTCCGGAGTGGACTCCGGCCAAGCAGAAGGGCGCGCTGAGCGGCGAGTACGTGTCCAACGCACAGATCGAGGCTGAAAAGCCGTTGTACACCATCACCCAGGCGAACGCCGGCGAGTACGGCGACAAGCTCAGCGGCGGGCACAAGTATCTGCTCAAGACGCACGACACCTACAAGATGAACGTGTACAAGAGCCATCGCGAAGCTGCCTTTCCGGATTTCATCTATAAGGCAACGGCAGAGAATGCGGTCAAATGCGAGCTCCTCGGCACCGACGAGCCGGACAATTGCTCACTGGGCTTTCCGTATCCGATCCCCAAGACAGGCGCTGAAGTGATCTGGAACCATCGCCTGAAATGGCGCGGTAACTCGGTCAAGCGCAACAACGACCAGATGATCGTCCAGCCTGACGGAACCTACTCACTGGCGCAGCTCACCGAAGACGTGAAATTTGATTACGCCAATGAGAAAAATCCGATTCCCCTGACCAAGGATTCCGGCAAGTTCCTCAAGTATTTCTCGACCATTACTTCTCCGCCGCGCACCGCCGGCACCATGATTCTGGTTCACGAAAGTGGCGGTACTGGCGAGAAGGGACGAGCGGCGTGGCTGTATTCGCCAGCACTGAAGCGCATTCGTCGTGCACCGGCGGTGTGCTGTGACAACCCTTATGAAGGCACCGACGGCAATCAGTTCTACGATCAGGTCGACATGTTCAACGGTGTGCTGGAACGCTACACCTGGAAGATTGTTGGCAAGAAGGAAATGATCATTCCATCCAGCTCGTTCAAGATTGGTCGTGCCAAGTACGACGAACTGGCCAAACCCAAGCATCTGAATACCGACCTGCCACGATATGAGCTGCACCGGGTCTGGGTGGTTGAAGCCACACTGCGCGAGGGGACCTCGCACACCTTCGCCAAGCGCGTGTTCTACGTCGACGAAGACAGCTGGAACATCGTGATGGTCGATTGCTTTGATGCGCGCGGTGGGCTGTTCCGCTTCCAGGAAGGGCACCTGGCCCCGCAGTACAACGTGCAGACCGTGTTCACCGTGCCTGAAGTGATCTACCACTTTGATTCCGGTCGTTACTTCCTGACAGCGCTTACCGCTGAGGGCAAGCCCAACGACTATTCAGTGGATTACAAAGATAACTTCTTCAACGCCAACGCCGTTCAGAAGCGTGCCTCGAAGTAAGGCGAACAACACGTAAGACCTGAAGTCCGGGAGCTTCCTTTGAGGCTCCCGGGCTTTGATGAATATCGCATGCAAGTTCTGAGTTCGGAGGATCCGCACAGGCGTCTGTGCCATTAGTCTGAGACTGGCTTGCAGACGCAGTGCGACACCGGTCATAACATTGTTGATCGAGAGCTGGACCCGGGCATTTTCATTCAATATAAGCCTGCGGTTGAAGACTGAGAAAAGGAGAGGGGGAAGGCATGAATTTCAGGGACGCTAAGAATCCACGGTGCTCGCTCATGCGGCCAGCGCTCACAATGGTTTTTCTGATGTCGGCTGCTGTGAGTAGCGTCAGTCATGCCAGAACATTCGACTTCAGTGTGGGCGGTATCAGCGTTGATGGTGTCTCCAACACCACCCTGATTGCCGGCGTGGGTGTGCGCACTGAATCTCCAGAGACGCGGATGATTGGCAAAGGCCATCTTGATCCGGATGTCTGTGGCCGCGGGCCTGATGGCCTTCTCTACTACCAGTCCTGCCAGGGCATCTTCAAGGACCAGACCTTCACTGCCGAGCGCATCGTGGGGGCGCCCGGTTATGCCTCAGGAAATTTTGATCAGGGCAATCTCAACTACGATCGCGGCGACGTTACCCAGGGCGGCATCCGTATCAACCAGGATGTATTGCTGACCTGGGGCGATTTCGGATTCTTCTTCAAGGGCATCGCGTTTTATGACCCCTTCAATCACGATTTCGACGAGTATCACCCCAGCTACATCTACTCAGGTAATGTTGATGACGTCGGCTATGCCTCGATGCCCGGCGATGAACTGATTCGCGCGGGCGTTGACCTGAGTGCGCTCGGGCCGGTGGTCAATGGGCTCGGCCTCCCACCAACGGTGGTGCAGCAACTGTTGTTGAACCCCACGGCGGTGCCGGTACTCGGCGTTCGCAATGATTCGCGCCCCTGTCCCGCATCGCGCAACCCAACTGGCGGACCTTGCGGCTTGGTCTACGGCCCGGGCGGAACCGTACGTTTGAATCGTAACGACCCACAGACCAAGCGCATCGCGGGTCTGGGCTTCATTCTTCAGGATCTGAACATTTTCGGCTCTTTCGAGATTCCGGGGGACCGAGAATTGTTGCTCAAACTGGGTCGCCAGCAGGTCAACTGGGGTGAGTCCACCATCGAGTTTTTTGACTCTCTCAACATCGCCAACCCCGCGGACCTGCACAACCTGTTTCGCCTTGGTGGAAACGGTCTGGACGACTTCTACCAGCCGGTCAACATGCTGAGTTTTTCAACTTCCCTGTTTGAAAACGCCTCCATTTCGGGCTTCTACCAGCTCGAATTCCTCCCGCTGGGGGTGCCGGCGGCAGGCACTTTCTATTCGCCCGTCAACATTGGCACCAACAACGATGGGCCGAACTTCCTGACGACCGGGTTTGGCCAGTTGGCGCAGGACCCGGAGGGGATTGGTTACCAGCTGGACAGCCCGCTTACCGCTATCACCAATACCACCAGCCGCATTGTTCGCCTGAAAGACCGGGAGCCGGATTGGGAGAACCAGTTTGGTATCCAGTTCAAGTATTACGCCGAGAACTTCAATAACGGCACCGATATTGGCCTGTACTTCGCGAATTACCACTCGCGACTGCCCATTGTCAGCTTCTATTCGGCAAGCCGCTCGTGTGCGAAGGATTCGAAGCTGGCAACAGACCTCGTACTCGATTGTCCGAATTGGCCGTTGTTCCATGCAATTACCAACCCGAATGATCCTGCCGGTGCGTCGCCCGACGCAACCGGTGATGCGCTATCGCTCGACAGCATCGCTGCGGTGCTTGAATACCCTGAAGACATCCAGATGTACGGCATCTCGGCCAACACCTCTTTCGGACTTGTTTCCGCCCAAGCCGAGATCGCCTACCGGCCCAAGCAACCCCTGCAGGTCGCGCTGGTGGATCTGACCTTTGCAGCCTACGGGCCGACTCTGACCAATTGCCACTTGGGTGGCTGCCAGGGCAGTCAGGGCGGACTGGGCATTCAGCCGGACGGCAGCGTTGGAATCTACGGCTCGAGCGACTTCATCGGACTCAATGGCGCAAGGTTTGCGGACACCATCGATGCGGTTGTCGGTGCGCTGCCGGGCTCGGGTCGTTCCTTCCCCAGTTTCGTCATTCCCTACCGTGGCGGGGTGATTGGAGACAATCCTGGCAATGCCTATATCCGTGGCTGGGAAGAGTTTGAAACCTATACCTTCGATATTGGCTTGACCTACGTTGAGGGCAACACCGACTTCGGCGCACGTTTGCTGGGAGCGGATCAGATTATCTGGCTGGCAGAATTTGGCGGCGTGTGGCTGCCGGACATGCCCTCACTGGATCGTCTGCAGCTCGAAGCGCCGGGTATCGAATACCACGCCAGTGCCGGCGCTGATGGGTCCGGCGCAGATGGTTCGCGCCAGGCCTGTTCTACCAACGCCGCCTGCAATATTGGCCCGGATGGTCTGCGGTTTAATCCGCACCAGCAGGACCGCGAGATGTATCCCGATGACCTGTCGCTCGGATACTCGCTGGTGGTGTTGATTCGTTACGAATCAGTGCTGCCCAAGATCAGCATCGCGCCACAAATCATCTTCAAGCATGACTTCTACAACACTACGCCAGGTCTGGCCTCGAACTACATCGACGGCCGCATCATCTGGGATACCGGTATTGAAGTGCGGTATGGAAACGCCGCGTCATTCAACTTCGGATATCGCGCAGTGGCGGGTGGCGGTGTGGCCAACAACCTGGGGGACCGCGATGAAGCGCGCGTATTCCTGAAGTACGCGTTCTGATTGCAGGCAGCGCGCCGAAAACACGACATTCACATTTCTCCCAGTGTCAGCGCGAGCGCGCTGCACCCTGACCTACAGGTGATCTCATGGCTCACGGCGAGTCGCACGGCAAATTTGCCCAACTGTTTCTGAAAGTCACGCTGCCGATCGTCTTTGGCAACCGCAGGCTGACGCTGGGTGTGCTCGCCGTCATCACAGTATTCATGGCCTGGCATGCCTCGCATCTCAAACTGGATGCGGGCTACGAAAAGGGTCTGCCGGTCGGGCATCCGTATATTGAAATCTTTCACAAGTATCAGAAGGATTTTGGTGGCGCCAATACGATCCTGTTCGCGCTCATGCAGAAGGAAGGCAAGGGCGATATCTATCAGCCGGAGTTTCTTGGAACGCTGAAGAAGCTGACGCAGGCAGTCTTCTTTACTCCCGGCATCGACCGGCCGCGCGTAAGTTCGCTTTTCACGCCAGACGTGCGCTATCTGGAGACCATCGAAGGTGGTTTTCGTGGTGGCAACGTCATACCCGCGGAGTACGCGCCGACCCCTGAAATGATGGAGCGCATCCGCAGTCATGTAGCCAAGGCCAAGGCGGTGGGGCGGTTTGTCGCCAATGACCAGACCGGCGCGATGGTTTTCAGCGAAATGCTGGAGCGTAACCCGACCACGGGTGAAGACACGGACTATTTCGAGATTGCCGATCGGGTTGAAGAGGTGCGTCAGCGTTTCATCAATCCGAAGATGTACGAGTACACCATTACCGTGGATCAGGGGCCCTTCAAGGCGGGGGAAGTTGTCCACCGGGGGTATTCCGACAAGCGCGGAACGCTGTTCCGATTTGAAACCATCAAGGCGGAATTCCGCGACGCGGAAGGCGCCAGCATCTGGCATGACATTTCGGGAAGCAATCTCACGGTTGAAGAAGTCACTAACCCTGATTACAACCCGGATATTGATATCAAGATCGTCGGGTTTGCCAAGGTGGTTGGCGATATTGCAGATGCAGTACTTGGCGTCGTTGCATTTTTTGCCCTCACCATCTTCCTGACCTGGATCATCCTGTGGTGGTACTGCAGTTCGCCATGGATTGCATTGTTGCCGCTCAGCTGCGGTTTGCTTGCAGTGGTATGGGAACTGGGCATCCTGCGCATGGCGGGGTATGGATTGGATCCTTTCGCCATTCTCGTGCCTTTCCTGGTCCTTGCCATCAGTGTCAGTCACGGCATCCAGATCACGAGCTTCTGGCTCAACGAAGTCGCAGAGAAAGGTACTGACGCGTTCAATGCTTCGCGCAACACCTACAAGCGTCTGGTCATCCCAGGCCTCACGGCGGTGCTCGCTAATGTGATCGGATTTGGCACTATCCTGCTGATTCCGGTGCCGATCATCCGTGAGATGGCAGTCAATGCCATGTTCGGTTTGCTCGCGGTGATTCTCTGCAAGAAAGTATTACTGCCGCTGTTACTGACCTACGCAAGCCTGCGCAATCCTGAGAAATGGAGGGCCAGTCAGAAATCTCGCGACAAGATGCTGGACCCGATCTGGCGGATGATCGCCCAGATCACCACGCAGAAAAAATATGCCGCTGCGATCCTGATCGCGAGTGCGGGTGTTTTTGTTGCCGCCTATTACTTCGAGCACAAGTATCTGCAGTACGGAGATCTCAAGGCTGGCGTGCCGGAGCTCAGGCCAGATACCCGCTATAACCTTGATTCACAGGCCATCGTGGATAACTTCGCCATTGGCGTTGATGTCATCAAGTTTGTTGTCGAAGGCAAGGCCAACGGTTGTATCGATTACGACATCATTTCCGAGGTGGATCGCTTTGAGTGGCGCATGCGCGGAACACCGGGCGTGCAATCGACATTGTCACTGGCTCAGGCTCAGAAGAGCGTGTTCCAGGCCTTCAACGAAGGTAATCCCAAGTACTGGAATCTGCCGCGCGGATCTGACGGCCTGGTGCTCGCCGGTCAGCCGTTCCCAACGTCTACCGGACTGCTGAACAAGGATTGCAGTGCGGTGCCGGTGCTGGTGTTTACTGTCGATCACAAGGCGGCAACCATCGACGTCATTGTTGCCGCTGCCAAGGACTTCATCGCCGAGTTGCCTGAGGATTCTCCGGTAACCATCCAGTTGGCGACGGGCAATGTCGGTGTCATGGCTGCGACCAACGACACCGTGCGCGAAGCGGATCGCTATGTGTTGATCACGCTGTTCATCGCGATCTCCATCGTGGTGCTCATCTCCTTCACGGGATGGGTTTCGGTGCCGTCGATCGTGCTGCCGCTGATCATGGTCTCGATCTTCACCTACGCACTCATGGTGTTTCTGGAGATTGGCGTGACGGTGGCCACATTGCCGGTCGCTGCTTTCGCAGCAGGCATCGGCGTGGACTACGGCATTTACATCTACAGCGTGTTCGAGGAAAACGTCAAAGACAAAGGCATGGCGCTGCGAGAGGCTTACCTCGATACCCTTCGCAAGACGGGCAAAGCGGTGGCGGTGACCGCTGCGGCGCTGACCGCCAGTGTTGCCACATGGGTACTTTCCGATCTGCAGTTCCAGATCAACATGGGACTCTTGCTGGCAATCATGTTTACCGCCAATGCTGGCGCGGCGATGGTCTTGCTTCCTTCCTTCGCTACCTTCCTGTTCAAGCCATCCAAGGACGGCAAGCCTCCCCAGCAAGGCACGCTTCCCGGAAACTCACAGGAGGCACACTCATGAGTTTGCACATTCATATGACTGGGCAGTCCAAGAGCCTGCTGGCTTGTGAAGACCCGTTGCAGCTCCCAGCTAGGGCGTCGCGCGCTTCATCGCGGCTTGCTGCAATTCTGCTTGCGATTTTTCTATCTTTTCCGATGATCAGCGCGTATGCACAGGAGTCCACTGCTGAGCCTGCATCGGTAGACGAGGAGGCCGAAGCGCTGGTCGAGGCTGCGCCGCCGGAACCGGTCGCAGCACCTGTGCGGTCAGACAAGCAGCCCAAGCCGGCAGAAATGTCGTCTTATGCCGTGCGTGGATTGTTACTGGATATCGACTACACCGGAGAACAGCTGATTGCGGTGGGCGAGCGGGGCAACATCATTGTTTCCAAAGATGGCGCTCAATGGACGCAGCTGGAAGTGCCGGTTCGCGCAACATTGACCGCCGTTTCGTTCGTAGATGCCCAGCATGGCTGGGTCGTGGGGCACGATGCCACGATCATTCACACCCGTGACGGCGGCGCGACTTGGAGCGTTCAGGCGTTCAACCCGGAGCTGGAGCAGCCGCTGCACAATGTTCTGTTTCTGGATCAATCACGAGGCTATGCATTCGGCTCGTTTGGCTTGTTCTGGCAAACCAGTGACGGCGGCAAGAGCTGGATGGAAGTGCATGCGCCGACCGTGCTTGAAGAGGGCTTTCATCTCAATGGCATGGCACAACTCAAGAACGGGGAACTGCTTCTTGTCGGAGAGGCGGGCCTGCTGGGTTACTCAACTGATGGCGTGAGCTGGGAGCGTCTGGAGTCGCCCTATGAGGGCAGTTTCTTTGGCGTGGTACCGCGTGGCGAGAAAGGTGCGTTGGTCTACGGCATGCGTGGAAATGTCTATGTGACGGACGATGTGAGCGAAGCCCAGTGGCGCAAGGTTGAACTGGATACTGTGAGCTCCATATATGGCGCATGGGCAAAGGACGACGGAGCCGTCATTCTGGTGGGCGCTGACGCGACCGTCATGACCGTTCAGGCTGATGGTTCAGTCGAGCACGCTGCGACCGATTCCAGCCATGCCAGCACTGACACAATCAATAGCGCCGTGCGCTGGCCGGGCGGGCTCATGACCGTTGGTGAGTCCGGTGTCCAGCCTTTTGGGAGCAAGGCCGCTGAGTAGGGCTTGAACTGCAAGCTCCACTGATCGGTCAAACGCTCAGACCAGATGGTACTTGCGGGCATAAGCGACGGCTGCGGTGCGACTACGCACGCCGAGCTTTTCGAAGATCTTGTGAACATGCCATTTAGCGGTGGACAGGGTGATCAGCAGCTCGTCAGCCAGCTGCTTGTTGCCCAGGCCAGCAGCAATCAGGCGCAGAATTTCGAGTTCCCGATTTGTCAGAGGATTGATCAGGCCTGAGCCGTTGGCTTGTGTATTCAGTAATGGCTTGTTGACGCTTTCTCCGGCAGCGGAACCATTGAGCAACAACACGATCCTGTTTTCGAATTCGTGCTTGTTCCTTTGCCTGTCATCCAGCACATGTGTGGCTCGCTTGTCCTGGATGTATTCCAGAATATCCAGCAAAACACGTCCCGCACTGAAGAGCGGGTAGGCGTGATTCTCAGGCGCAGCAATGCTGATCACTTTGTCCAGTTCCCATGCAGCCTGTTTCTGCTTGCCCATATTCCACAATGCGATTGACCTGAGTGCCCCAATTTTTTGCAGCAGCATGATGCGACCCTGACTTTGAGCCGATCTTCGGGCAAGAGTCAGTACTTGTAATGCCGCAGCATGCTTGTTTTCGGCCAGATGCATCTGGGCCTCGGTCAGTCGGGTGTACTCCACGATGCTGTTGCGATTATCTGCATTGATCAGCGGGTGTTCAGTGCTCAGGATGTCGGTGCGGCGCATGGTGTCTTTTGCGCAGCTGATGTGGTTGCTGCGCAAGAGCAAGTTGATCTCTTCAGCGACCAATGCGTAATAGAGGCGTGGCTGATTCGTTCTCAGTGCAGTTTCCTGCCCCTGATGTAGTGACCTCTGGGCATTTTCCAAAGCGCCGTTCCAGGCTAGCAGGCGTGCTTCATTGCGCAGAGCCAGCAGCAGAAACTCAGGTGGATTTGAAATGGATGCCAGCACCCGACCTTGGGAGAACTGCTGCTGAGCCACCTCAAAGTTGCAGCGTTGCACCGCGACCTCGCCTTTTATCAGGGCGGCAATGGCGGCAGTTTGGGTATGGCCACGGGATGGTGCGCCTGCATTGCGCAGCGCGCGATCAGCATTGGCGTCGGCCGCAGCAATATGGCCGAGCTCAATATTGGTCATTGTGGCCAGCGCATCAGCCCAGACGACGGCGTAGGTGGAATCGGCCTGCTTGCCAAAGGTGTAGGTGTCCGTCGCAGCGCGCGACGCGACTGCAAAATTATTCAGAAGATAGTTGCTATAACTTTTCGCCCCTGCTGTGGAAGCAAGCTGGATGGGCGCGTAGCCGATGAGTTCATGCAACAGTTGATCGCTGTATTCGGCCCCTGCCGTGGCCTGTTCCGAGCACACCATGGCAATCAGGCGGATAACCTTGGTCAGGGCGATGTGGGAATCGCGCTCAGTGTCACTCAATTGCCAATATGAATTTTCCGTCTGCCTGAGCAGCCCTTCGAGCTCCTCACACAGGGCGACGGCGGTCGCCGTGCTGTCACGCGTGAAGGCCAGGGACCAGGCATGCGTCAGCAGAATTTGAGGGCGCTGATAGTGATACTCGCGCGGCAATCGTCGCATCCAGTCGAAGATCATGGCGTGGTCCCCCAGCTCAACGACAACGGATTGCGCATGTTCGGCAATCAGATCCGCCGCTTTGTCGTACCGGGAGCCATCCAGACAATATTGAACCGCTTCGGCCAGGCGACCCTGGGCGATGCACCAGTCTGAGGCCCGAATGCACAAGTCCTTTTGCTCGAATCTGCCATCAAGAAACAGTTGGTTACGCAAGAACTCCGAGAACAGGTGATGATAGCGGTACCACTTCTGTTCCCGGTCCAAGGGAATCAGGAAGAGGTTCTCTGATTCGATGCGATCCATCAGGCGGGCGCTGTCATCGCGCTCGGTGATGGCATTGCATAGCGGCGCTGAAATTTTTGATAGCAACGAGGTCTGTAGAAGGAAGTCTTTGATCTCCTGATCCAGGGCCTTGTACACCGCCTGAAAAAGATAGGCCTTCAGGTCCTTGTCCCGGGCAGAGAATGCTTCCAGGAGTTCTGTTGGGCTGCCCTTTGCGTTGCTGATTGCCATGCCCGCGAGTTTCAACCCTACGATCCAGCCTTCGGTCTTGTCATGCAACAACTGGGATGTTGCAGCAGGCAGGTCGATCGAGTGCAGGTCTTTCATGAAGTTCGTGATCTGCTCAGGCGTCAGGTTGAGATCACGATGGTCCAGTTCAGACAAAGTGCCGGACAGGCGTCTGCGGCTCAGGTCCAGCGGCAGCGGCGTTCGGGAGGCCAGCACCGTGCACATATCTCTTGGCGCATGGCTGAGAAGGCGGTTCCAGAAGCGGATGATGTCGGGGTGATTCAGAAGCTGGAAATCATCCACGAACAACGCGATCTTCCCCTGATTGGAAGCAATCAGCCGGATCAGCGCGTCGAAGAATCCATTCAGATCGTCAGAGGCCTGTGCCCTGAGAAAGGCCTGTGCCCTCTCGGCATTGGATATGTCGAGCTTGTACAGAGCCGCAGTCAGGTAACGGGCAAAGATAGAAGGATTATCGTCGCCTTCCTCCAGGCTGAGCCAGAAGCAGCGGTATCCATCTGACTGTAGCGTTGCATACAGATCCACCAGCATGGTTGATTTGCCGGAACCCGCTGGTGCGACAATGCTGACCAGGCCCGTTTCCCGCGCCGCATCAACCAGCTTTTGGTCAAACTCCTTGCGGCTCAGCCGCTTCTTTAGGATCTGTGGCGGGCGAATCTTGGTTTCGATGATCTCGGTGACCGTTGATTCGCTATTGCGCACCTGGGTGCTCCGCATGCGTCCTTCTTTTGCAGGGAGTTGCTCTGAATGCATTGTCACTGCACTGCTTGAGGTTTTGCATTTGCTGCGGCCGCACCACACCTGCAGAAAGTATAGTGAGTCCTGCACCCCTGGCGATAACATGAGGGACAAGAATCAGCAGGGCTTATGCCTTGCGGATATCCTGATAGGCGATGACTTATCTGCTTGGGATTATGGTCGTCCACACTCCACACTGTACTGAAATACAAGAATCAAACAAATGGATAATCGTCAGCGAACAACGACCGGCCTGGTACAACAGTGGGTGCAAGAATGCCCAGATCGAATCTGGCTCAGGGAGCGCTCGGGTGATGAGCATTTTGAATGGAGCTGGAAATCTGCACAGGATGAATCGCTCGCCATTGCAGCCTGGCTCGAGTCAGAGTTTGGGAGTCAGGGGATGCGCGTTGGCATCTTGTCCAGGAATCGCGCGCACTGGTTTCTCGCTGATTTGGCAATTGCCGCTTCCGGAAACGTCTCCGTTCCTCTGTTTACGACCCTGACACCAAACACGGTTGATTACATTCTCAGTTTTTCCGAGGTGCAGCTGCTGGTTCTGGGAGAGGCGGATAACTGGGAGAAAGTTCGTGATGTCGTGCCCGATCACGTGCGTATTCTGTGCCTGCCAGGTGTTCAGGGTCCTGAGGGTTCTACGCGTTGGGAGGACATCCTTACAGCACATGCGGGCCAGCAGCCCAAGCACGAATGTCAGCCGGAAGATCTGCTGACGATCGTATTCACCTCGGGCACAACCGGTAATCCCAAAGGCGTTCTGCAGTCGCATGACTCCATGCTGGTGCCGATGAAGCGCATTGAAAAGCCCGCTCACATGCGCAAGCATTCCCGCTTTCTGTCTTACCTGCCCCTGTCTCACATCGCCGAGCGACAGTTGGTGGTAATGACCAGCCTCAATCTGTGTGGAGAAGTCAGCTTCAATGAGAATCTGACGACACTGGTCCGGGATATGGGCGAAACACGCCCCAATTTTTTCTTCGGCGCGCCCCGCGTCTGGGAAATGCTGCGCCAGGGTGTGATTGCCAAATTCGGTTCACCCGAAGCTTTCGACAAGGCATATGCCGATGATCCGGAAGGCATGGGACTCAAGATTCGTACCCTGCTTGGCCTGACCGACTACGACTATCTTCTGACTGCGGCAGCGCCGACCCCTGCGTCGATGATCCATTGGTATGAACGACTGGGCATCCAGTTGCTAGAGGGCTTCGGCCAGACCGAAGCCATGGCCCTGATTCTCAATACACGAGAGGTCCGCAGGATCGGGTCGGTTGGCAAGCCCATTGAGGGTGTCGACGTCCGAATCTCGGATGTAGGCGAGCTGCTTTGTAAAGCTGCTGCTTGTTCTCCGGGCTATTACAAGCAGCCTGAAAAGACGGCGGAGACCTTTGTTGACGGATGGGTCCATACCGGAGACAAGGCACGCATTGACGATGACGGTTATATCTACATCACGGGTCGCGTGAAGGATTACTTCAAGACCATTCACGGCAAGTTTGTGGCGCCAGTGCCGATCGAAGACAGCTTTGCTGCCAACGAGAACGTAGAACAGCTTTGCCTGTTGGGGCGCGGCTATTCCAAGACCGTCATGGTTTGCGTGCCATCGGCGCTCGCCCAACAAAAGGACAGGGCGCAGATTGAAGCGAGCCTTCGGGAGACGGTGGCGGCGGTGAACGCAAGCGTTGAGAAGCATGCGCGCATCGGTGCTGTCGTGATTTCAAGCGCTCCCTGGACCATTGAGAGCGGTGCGATGACCCCGACACTCAAGATCAAGCGAGATGTGATTGAGGCGCAGTTCGGTGAGCGGGCGCAGATCCTTGCGACCCAGGCGGCGGAACAGGGGCAGATTTTCGTCGAGTTCGACTCGTAAGTCCTTGGCCAGTGGCAGTCTCATTGCGCTGGCCATCATCCTGATCCCGCTTCGGTTGAAAGGCGCTGGCGCAATTTGTATTTGAGAACCTTTCCACCGACGGTGACGGGTAGTTCGTCGACAATCACGACCCGCTTGGGCGACTCGTAGCCCGCCAGCCTGTGGCGGCAGAAACTGATGAGTTCTGCTTCGTCGATCGTGCAGTTTTCCTGCGGGATGACGACGGCTGTCACGGCCTCTCCCCATTTCTGATCTGGCAGGCCGACTACGGCAACGCGTGATACGCCGGGGAAAGCGGCCACGACGGACTCGATGCGCAGGCTCGACACATTCTCGCCGCCAGATTTAATGACGTCCTTGTAGCGGTCCACCATGACGCGAAGGCCGTCGTCCCGGAACTCGCAGACATCGCCGCTGTGAAACCAGCCGTGTTGAAAAGCTTCGCGGGTCGCCTCCTCATCCCTGAAATAGCCCGCGGTGACGATAGGGGAGCGATAAACAGCTTCTCCGGGAACGCCCGGTTGCTTGTGCAGGGAGTTCCCTTCTGAGTCCATCACGGTAGAAGCCAGAAGCGGCGAGGGGACGCCAACTATATTGGTCGCGGGCGCCGTCTGATGGTAGACCTCCGGCCAGCGATCAATGGAAAAGCGGTGCAGCGCAATGCATTCCGTCTGCCCGAAAATGCCGATCAGGTTCACGCCCTTGCAAACCTGGCGAAGGCGCTCGGTGGTCTCGGGATGCAGTGCGCCCCATCCATAGA
>TARA_R110000850_G_scaffold86204_1_pt1 | contig 21203 bp, 23 predicted proteins | sample TARA_R110000850 | Tara Oceans TARA_R110000850 (sample SAMEA4397586) | marine metagenome | biome: Polar Biome; feature: [SRF] surface water layer (ENVO:00010504); material: water (ENVO:00002006), including particulate matter (ENVO:01000060) such as... | depth 5 m | reverse complement strand
ATCAGGGCCATCTTTAAGCTATTGGTAGCAAGGGTAAAGAAACGGGGGCAATCCGGTTACGAACTGACCCCATTTCTGCCTCGATTGGAAAATGCGGTGTTAAGTCCTTTCAGGCATAAGCATTGCATATCACAGGCAACAGGCCGCCTCTAAAATCCCGGCCGGGCAAGGACCAGACATGATCGACATGATGACCCAGTTCGTTTCCGGCCAGACGCTGCCATTCTGCGTGTTGCTCGGCGGCTGTATCATCGTTGTCGTCGAAGCCTTCCGTGCCAGCCGCCGCGCGCTGTGGGGCGACATGTTCGCCGAAGACCTCGAAGAATAGGCTGGCGTTTCAGGCCGTCTTTTCGACAAAGACCGATCCGGCTGAATACCCCGCCCCGAACGAGCAGATCAGGCCCTTGTCACCGGGCCTGAAGTCTCCCGAATGCTTGTGAAAGGCGATGATCGACCCTGCCGAGGACGTATTGGCATAGGTGTCGAGCACAGTGGGGCTCTCATCATCTGTCGCTTCATGTCCGAGGACCTTTGACGAGATGAGCCGGTTCATGTTGGCATTGGCCTGGTGCAGCCACATGCGGCGCAGGTCAGAGCCCTGCAGGCCAAGCTCGGCCAGATGTTCGGCAATCATGTTGGCGACCATGGGCACCACTTCGCGAAACACCTTGCGGCCTTCCTGGACGAACAGCTTGTCCGGCGCGCCGATGCCTTCCGGTGCAGCGCGGTTCAGGAAGCCGAAATTATTGCGGATATTGTTCGAGAACTCGGTCTTCAGCTTGGTGCCCATGATTTTCCAGTGCCCGTGGGGGGCAATGCTTTCTTCCTCGACCAGCACGGCCGTGGCCACGTCACCAAAGATGAAATGGCTGTCACGGTCGGTGAAGTTGAGGTGGCCGGAACAGATTTCCGGATTGACCATCAGGACAGACTTTGCGCTGCCGCTGCGGATGAAGTCTGCTGCTGTCTGGATACCGAACGTGGCGGATGAACAGGCCACGTTCATGTCGAAGGCGAAGCCGGTGCAGCCGAGCGCATCCTGAATCTCGACGGCCATGGCGGGATAGGCGCGCTGCATGTTCGACGCGGCGCAGATGACGGCGTCAACGTCTTGAGGTTTGCGGCCGGCACGCTCAAGCGCCTCGCGCGCCGCCAGAACGGCCATTTCGGCCATGACGGAGATCTGCTCGTTGGGACGTTCGTCAATCCGCGGGGCCATGGTTTCAGGGTCGATGATGCCGTCTTTGTCGACCACGAAGCGCGACTTGATGCCTGACGCCTTTTCGATGAATTCGACCGAGGAATGGGTTTTCGGGTCAACCGTGCCCGCGCCGATCTCGGCTGCGTAGGCGACATTCCAGCTGTCGGCCCACGCATTGTAGCTTTTGACGAGTTCTTCATTGGAAATCGCATGCGGTGGCGTCCAGAGACCGGTCGCCGATATGACTGCAGTTTTCATCTTGCCCTCAGGGTGAGCGCATTGGGGTCTGCGCCTCGAATGATCGCTAATTCAATGAACTAGGTCTAAACCGCGTTTGGCTCAGGGTCGAGAGAAGACATGCACACGTTTATTCTGGCCAGCGCAGACCGGAATCGGTTGTCTGTTTGGCCGCCTCGGGCGGAACACCATGCGCTTCGGCCTGCGCCTGGCGGTCTTCAGCCTCTTGTCGGCGGGCCTCAAGGCTATCAGCCTGGGCCCGGTCGGCGGCTTCCAAAAGTGCGATTTGTGTCTTGATGCAGGACGCGCGGGCTTCAGGCCCCGGCGAGCTGGCGCAGCGGTTCCAGGCGACCTGCTTGCGGTAGTCAACGCCGGAGGTGGCCGTGCAGGCTGCGAGCAGTGGCAGGCTTGCGAGTGTAATGATGGCAAAGCGTTTCATGATCCGGACTCCTGTATAGCTTTATGGCGCGGGCAAGTTACATCATGGTCATTCACCATGCCGACTGCCTGTGCCCAGGCGTAGACGATCGTGGGGCCGACAAACTTGAAACCCCGTTTCTTCAGGTCCTTGGACATGGCTGTCGACCAGTCGGTGAATGTCGGGGCCTGCCGGAAGTCCTTCCAGCGATTGACGATGGGCTTGCCGCCCACCCAGTTCCAGCAATAGTCCGAGAAATCCTCACCCGCTTCGGCCATGTCGAGGAAGGTGCGGGCATTGCCGATCGTGGCTTCGATCTTTTTCGGACTGCGGATGATACCTGGGTTCTGAAGCGCCTTCGCGATGCGGGCCGGTGTCCAGCGGACAAGGCGCTCGGGGTCGAAGCCGTCGAATTCCTCCCGAATGGAGTCGCGTTTGCGCAGGATCGTGATCCAGGACAGTCCGGCCTGCATGCCGTCCAGCTGGAGCTTTTCCCACAGCGCGCGCGGGTCGCGCTCCGGCACGCCCCATTCCGTGTCATGGTAGCCGCGATAAAGCGGGTCATCAAGCGGCGCCCAGGCGCAGTGGAGCGCGTCAGTCATTGGCGGCCGACAGGGCGATCAGTTCGAGGTCCAGCCAGGCCGGACGGTCGATGGTGATGGGGCGGCCGCCGCAGGTGAAGGCGTGGCCGGCGGCTTCGGCCGAGACCAGCCGGTCGGTGCGCAGGAGCGCAAGGCCGTGGGTGCCTGACACGCTGGAAATGGTACCGATGGAGGAACCGGCCAGCACGTCGGCGCCGACTTTCAGGCCGTCGCCGTGAACGGGCAGGGTGCGCTTGCGGATCTTGCCCTTGCGCTTCATGCGGCTGGCGACTTCCTGGCCGACAAAGCAGCCTTTCCTGTAGTCGATCCCGCCCATGACATCGAGGTTCACGTCGGTCGGGAAAACTTCCGAGCCGCGGTAGTCCGCGCCCCATTCGGGAACACCGGCGGCGATTCGGGCGGCGTGCCATTCCTCGCGGGTCATTTCGAGGCCGATCTCGGCCTTCGGTGATATGGCGCGGTGGGGCAGGTGAGTGGAGCGGACATCGACCCAGCTTCCTTCGGTGACGACATCTTCCGTCAGGCGTTCGATCACGACGTCCGAGCGCAGGCGAAACAGCTTGAGCCGCTTTTCCAGTTCATCCGCGGCGCCGCTGTGCACATCAAGATAGATATTGTCGAGCGACAGCATGGCCAGGTAATCGGCGATAATCTTGCCTTGGGGGGTCAGCAGCGCGCCATAGCGCATCTCGCCGGTGTTCCAGTTGTCGACGGAATGTGTGACCGTGCGCTCGAGCAGGGCCAGCATGTCCGGGCCGGACAGGCGGATGATGGATCGGTCGGGAATGATGCGCTTTGACATACGGTCAACCTAGTGGGCGCTGAGCGGTTTGTCAGTGTCTTTCGTGCTGTGCCCGCGCGCGACTGCACTCGTACGGGATGACAGGTGCCGCGCGCAGTAGCATAAGGAAGCCATGATGAAGACATTTGACCTGATCCTGCGTGGCGGCACCGTTGTCACACCCGGCGGCCAGACCCGCACCGATATTGGCGTACGCGGCGAGCGGATCGTTGCGATTGGCGACCTGTCAGGCACCAGCGCGGGCGAGACCTATGACGCCATCGGGCTGCACATATTGCCGGGCGTGATCGACAGCCAGGTCCATTTCCGTGAGCCGGGGCTGGACTGGAAGGAAGACCTTGAGACCGGCGCGCGGTCTGCTGCGCTGGGCGGCGTGGTTGCGGTGTTCGAGATGCCGAACACCAATCCGTCGACGACCAGCCCCGAAATGCTGGCCGACAAGCTGGCTCGCGCCAAGGGGCGGATGGACATTGACCATGCCTTCTATGCGGGCGCGACGCACCACAATTTCGGCGTTCTGGCCGAGATGGAGGCCACGCCGGGCTGCTGCGGCGTCAAGGTGTTCATGGGGGCGTCCACGGGTGACCTGCTGGTGCAGGATGATGAAGGCGTTGAGGCCGTGCTGCGCGCGATCAAGCGCCGGGCCGCATTCCATTCCGAAGACGAGTACCGGCTGGCTGAGCGCCGCGAGCTGGCGGTGACGGGAGACTGGCAAAGCCACATTGTCGTGCGGGACGTGGAAGCGGCGGTTTCGTCGACGCGGCGCCTGCTGCGCATCGCGCGGGCCTGCGGCAAGCGTATCCATGTGCTGCACATTTCCACCGCTGAAGAAATGGAATTGCTGCGCGACGCCAAGGATGTCGCCAGCGTGGAGGTGCTGCCCAACCACCTGACGCTGGCGGCGCCCGATTGCTACGACCGGCTGAAGGGCTTTGCACAGCAGAACCCGCCGGTGCGCGAACAGCGCCATCAGGATGCGCTGTGGCGTGCGCTCAATGCCGGGATTGTCGATGTGCTGGCCACCGACCACGCGCCACACACGATCGAGGAAAAGGAACGGCCCTATCCGGCGAGCCCCAGCGGTATGCCGGGCGTTCAGACGCTGGTGCCGGTGATGCTGACCCATGTGAATGACGGCAAGCTGAGCCTGCAGCGTTTCGTGGAGCTGACCAGCGCGGGGCCGCAGCGCGTGTTCGGCCTCGCCGACAAGGGCCGCATCGCCGAAGGCTATCATGCCGATTTCACGGTCGTGGACCTGAAGCGCAAGGAGACCATCACGGCGGAATGGTCCAAGTCGAAATGCGGCTGGACACAATTTGACGGGTTCGAGGCGACCGGCTGGCCGGTGGCGACCATTGTGCGCGGCGGCTTTGTGATGCGCGACGGCGAGATTGTCGCCAGGGGCGGCGGCAAGCCGGTGCGATTCAACGAGACGCTGGAGCCTCAGGCTTGAGTGACCGCAAGGGGCTGAATCGGGGCCTGTTCTGGCTGTATGAGGGGCATGGTAAATGGCCCTTCACGTTCCGCTGGGCGATGCTGATCTTCGACCTGCTGACAATCATGTATTTCCTTGTAGCGCCCTTTGCGGAGCGCGGGTCGCAGCATTACGGAATAGACTATGCCATCGGTGCCGTAATCCTGCTGGACCTGATGGCGCGGTTCTATATTGCAAAATCGAAGCGGCGATTCCTGACGCGGTTCATGCCGTGGGCGGATCTGATCGTCGTCATTACCATGTTTGCGCCCCTGCTGGTGGCCAACCTGGCCTTCCTGCGGGTATTGCGGGCTGTTCGAGCCGTCAGGGCCTTCACCTTCATCAAGCGGGCCGGCCGCATGTGGGGCTTCATTACACGCCACGAGCAGATCATCGACCGGGTGACGAACCTTGTTGTGTTCATCTTCATCATGGCCGCTTTGGTCTATGTCTCGCAGGTTCACATCAATGAGGATGTCGATTCGTATCTTGATGCGCTGTATTTCACGGTGACGAGCCTGACGACGACGGGCTATGGCGACATTCTGCTGGTGGGAGACAGCGGCAAGGTGATTTCCATACTCATTATGGTGCTGGGCCTGACCCTGTTCCTGCGGCTGATCCGGGCGATCCTGCGGCCGACCGACAAGGTGGAGCAGGAGTGCGAAACCTGTGGCCTGTTGCGCCATGATCCTGACGCGGTCCATTGCAGGCATTGCGGCGCCGTCATTCACATACAAACAAAAGGCATAACATGAGTTCCTCAAGCCTTCCTTTCCGCGAAGTGCCTTATCTTCCGCTCAGACTGGACGTCGACCGGCGTGCCGACGGGACGATCTACCTGAATAACGGGCACCCCCTGAAGCCCTGTCCACCGCACATGCTGGCGCCGCTGGTGAAGTGGGCGGCCGAGGCGCCGGGCCGTGTCTGGCTGGCCGAGCGGGTGCCGGAAAACCCGGCATCCGACGGATGGCGGGAGATGACCTATGGGGAAGGGCTGGAGCGCGTGCGGCGGCTTGCGCAGGGCTTTATCGATGCGGGCGCGGGGCCGGATACGCCGGTGATGATCCTGTCGTCGAATGCGATTGACCATGCGCTGGTCATGTATGCGGCGATGTGGACGGGCAGCCCGGTCGTGCCGGTGACACCGGCCTATGCGTTGCTGAGTCAGGACTTTGCGCGCCTGAAATATATCGACCAGCTGACCAAGCCGAAATTCATCTATGTCGAGGATGGCGCCGCGTATCAGCGCGGACTGGATGGCATGGGCGTTGGCAACCGGCTGGTTCTTTACAGCCGCCATGAGCCGAAGGGCTGCGACTGCGCCAATATCGGCCGCTTTGCCAAGGAGCCGACCGAGGCTGTCGATGCGGCCTATGCGGCGCTACGCCCCGATACGGTGGCGAAATACATGCTGACATCCGGTTCGACCGGCGAGCCGAAGGCCGTGATCAACCTGCATGGCATGGTGGCGGCCAATGCGAAGATGATCCGGTCGGTCTGGGACGAGGCGCGCCTCGAGGCGATCACCGGCGGGCCGCAGGTGATGTGCAATTTCCTGCCGTGGAGCCATACCTATGGCGCGCATTCCATCCTTCACAACATGCTGGACTGGGGCGGAACGCTGTATCTCGACCAGGGCGCGCCGACGCCGGCCCGCCTGCCGGAAATGATCCGGAACCTGAAGGAAATCTCCACGACGCAGCACACGACCGTTCCGGCGGCCTGGGCGGCCCTTGCGACGGAACTGGAGCGGGATGACGCCCTTGCCGAGGCCTTCTTCAGGCGCCTGATCTGCATGGCTTATGGCGGCGCCGCGATGGGGCAGGATATCTATGAGCGTATCCAGGCCGTGGCGGTGCGGGTGACTGGCGAGCGTATCTCGCTGTCAGCTGGTTACGGCGCGACCGAGACATCGCCGACCGCATCAAATGTGCACTGGCCGAATGATGTGATGGGCCTGATCGGACTGCCGCTGCCGGGCAATACGTTCAAGCTGGTGCCGAATGCCGGTAAACTGGAGCTGCGCGTGAAGGGTGTCAACGTGACGCCCGGCTATTACCGAAACCCGGAGCAGACCGCTGCGGCGTTCGACGAGGAAGGCTATTACCGGCTGGGCGACGCGGTTCGGTTCGTCGATCCCGAGCAGCCGGAAAAAGGCCTCGCGTTTGACGGGCGCACCGCCGAGGAATTCAAGCTGGCGAGCGGGACCTGGGTGTCGGCTGGCACGGTGCGGGTTCAAGCCGTGGCGGCGACGGGGGGCGCGCTGTCCGATGCGGTCGTGTGCGGCCTCAACCGGGATGAAATCTGCCTGCTGGGCTTTCTCAACGAGGCCTGGTGCCAGCGCCTTGTTGGTGAAGCCCTGCCGATGGCCGACCTGTCGCGGCATCCTAAAGTCATCGCGGCCGTGAAGGCGGGTCTGCAGAAACACAATGCGGCCAATCCAAAGCCATCGGCGCGAATCGCCCGGATCCTGCTGCAGGAGACACCGCCGCAAGCGGACGCGGGCGAGATTACCGAAAAGGGCTATATGAACCAGGGGCGCACGCTGGACCTGAGAAAGGGCCAGGTTGAGTTGCTTTATGCGGGTTCTGTATCTGATCCTGTAGTATCTATTGGCGCCTGATCCTGAAAAATTCGTGACTCTCGTCTCATTTTTTCCGATTCGGGCGTCGCAATTGTGTTTCCCGTTGCCTAGAGTGCCCCGCGAGTCGCCCGTCCATTCTGGCGGCTTCAGCCAGATCCCCTCTGGCTGAGGGACGGATCGCAAAGTTGCCGACAGGAACACCATGTCTGCCACGGCCTTCGCGGTCCGTCCCGCTTTGACCCTTCGGGCGAACGCGCTAGACAAGCGCTGACACAACAAAGGGCAGGACGATAATGAGCCATTCAGCTGAACGTAACATGACTGGCGCGGAAGCCCTCGTCTCGACCCTGGCTGATCATGGTGTCTCTGCCTGTTTCGCCAATCCGGGCACGTCCGAGATGCACCTTGTCACCGCGCTGGACCATGAACCGCGCATTCAATCGGTCCTGTGCCTGTTCGAAGGCGTTGCGACGGGGGCGGCGGACGGGTTTGCGCGGGTGGCGGGCGGCCCGGCGATGACGCTGCTGCACCTTGGCGCGGGTTATCTGAACGCAGGGGCCAACATCCACAATGCGCGCCGGGCCTGGACACCGATGGTCAATGTTATCGGCGACCATGCGGTGCCGCACCAGCGTTACGATGCGCCGCTTGCATCCGACATCAGGGGCATGGCGGGGCCAAACTCGGTATGGATCAAATCGGCTGACAGGGCGGAAACGGCGGGCGAGCTGGCGGCGGAAGCGTGGGAGGCCAGCCTGTCGCCGGTCTCCGGCCCTGCGGCGCTGATCCTGCCGGCAGACACAGCCTGGCTCGAAGGCGGCAGGCCGGGCGCGAAACGCGCGCGGCCGCTGCTGCGCGCGCCGGATGCCCAGCGGGTCGATGCGGCTGTGGCGGCGATCAGGGCCGCGAAAAAGCCAATGGTGCTGATCAATGGTACGGCGCTGACTGAAAGCGGGCTGGCGATTGCCGCGCGGCTGAAGGCGGCCGGTGTACGCGTGATGACGGACACGTTCTTCCCGCGTCAGGCGCGCGGGGCCGGGCGGTTCATTCCCGACCGGATGCAGTATTTTGCCGAAGGCGCGATGGCCGACCTTGAAGGCTGTGACCTGATGCTGGTGGCGGGCACGCAGGTGCCGGTGGCCTTTTTTGCCTATCCAGGCAAGCCGAGCGTGCTGGTGCCGGAAGGGTGCACCACGATGATTGTGGGCGGACCGGAAAGCGACAGTGCGGCCATCCTTGGCGCGCTGGCTGACGGGCTGGGCGCGAATGAGGCGGCGCCTTTCGCTGCGCTGGAGCAGCCGGGCACGCCGTCCGGGGCGCTGAATGCAGCCAGCGTGGGAGCGTCGATCGCGCGCCACCTGCCGGAGGGGAGTTTCGTGTCGGATGATGGCGTGTCGAACGGACTGCCAGCCTTCCTGATGACGCAGAAGGCCAGGCCGCATGACTGGATGATGCTGACGGGAGGTGCCATCGGGCAGGGCATGCCGCTTGCGCTGGGTGCCGCCCTGGCGGCGAGGGACAGGAAAGTGCTGTGCCTGACCGGGGATGGCGCGGCCATGTATACCAACCAGGCGCTGTGGAGCATGGCGCGGGAAGGGGCGAACGTGGTGACTGTCGTGTTCGTCAACCATTCCTACCGTATCCTGAACATCGAGCTGGCGCGCACGGGCGCCGGCAATCCGGGGCCAACGGCGAAAAGCATGCTGGAACTGGACCAGCCGGAGATTGACTGGGTGGCCCTGTCGCAAAGCATGGGTGTGCCGGCGGTGGCAGTGGGGTCGGGAGAGGCCTTTGACGCAGCGCTGGCGCGCGCCTTTGCCGCCGAGGGGCCGCAGCTGATTGCGGCACATGTGCCAGCGCGGTGAATTCGCCTCGCACGGGCATTGAAGGACAGGGTTAACAGGGCCACATGGCCGCTATGAGTGATTATCCAACCAGTGAGCATGAGAGAGACCAGTTGATTGCGCAGAGGCCGGGTGCTGGCCAGCTGGCTGGCCGCGTTGCCGTGGGCGCGACCAAAGGCACGTTCAAACTCGTTGCTTTCATCCTGAATTTCTTCATTCCGGGGCTTGGCACGTTTTTCATCGGGCGCATCGGGACGGCGATCATACAATTGTTGCTGATCCCGGTAGGGATCGTGCTGATTGCCTTTGGCGGCATTGGCGTTCTCGTGCTGGTCGCGAACTGGGTTTGGGCGCTTCTGACGGTCGTGCAGGCCTGGCGCAGGACGGATGTGGTCTACGTGCGGCCGGATAGGCGGCGCTAGATTCGCCTGATGTTAAGTTTTTGACCTTAGTCGCCACAGGGGCTGACAAGGGAGAAAGCCATGGACAATCCCGACTTTGGCATGATCGCCATCATTGCTGTGGTGGCCCTCGTCGCCGGTGTGATCATCTATAATTCCGTCAGGAAACGCGGAGCCGGACAGGGCGCAGCCAAAGGGCCGATGCCTTCGCAGCCAGCTGCTGATGCGGCCGCCATGCAGACTGTGATGTCGCGCATCGTGACGCAGGCCCATTCGCAGCCTGCCTTCGATCAATATCTTGCCGACCATACGCCGGAGCAGCTGGACGACGTGCCCGTCTATGCCGTCGCGCACATCATCACGGCGTCCATTCCCTCGAAATCGCGGTCAAAATGGCTAGAGCTGGTTGCTGCGACCGTCGTGCCGCGCGGCGCCGATCCGGAACTGGTCCATACGGCGGACTATTTCTGGGAGGTGCATGAAAAATGGCTGTTCAGCGAGACGTCTTTTGCAGACTTCTGTAACCAGTACCTGATCGCGAACAAGGATGCCTGGTCACCGGCCATTCATGAGCGGATCGTGCTGGCCGGGCTGACGGCGCTGGCCTCCCGCGATCCGGGCGATGCCGCCAGTCCGGCAGACATAACCCGCGTCGCGACCGATTTTCTCGATGGGCTGACCATGGTTTCAGACGCCTATTTCGGCGCAGACTCCGAACACGTCCGTGGGCGCCTCACGGGTGAGGCCGACAGGCTCGCACTCGGTATGAAGGCGGGTTAGACGCAGCAGGAAAAGCCGGACTGGCGGGCGCCATCCGGCTTTCTCGGAAAAGTGCGCGGGAGGAAAGCTCCGGGCCCGCGTTTTGAGTCTGTTGGTCTGGAACGTGCGCACCTTCTGCCCGCCATCCCGCGCCCGTTACAGGTGACCGCGCAGGAGGGCACCCCCGCGGCCTGGCCAATATACGCCTGGCGGGGGAGTTGTGCGACAGGATGGTGTGATCTGCCGTACGTCTTGGGCCGTTGTGGTGGAGATGGGCGCGGGGAGGGCGAAATTTGCCGGGCTCGTCCTTCGACTTCGCTCAGGATGAGCCTTCGCATGGCGGGATCAGTCCTCGCCTTCGTCCGAATCGTCATCACCGGAAAATCCCTGGCGGGGGCGGGCGACGAGTTCGCCGAGGTCTTCCAGGTCGATGAAATTGTCGGCTTCCCGGCGCAGGTCATCGGAAATCATCGGCGGATTGGACGCCACGGTGGAGACGACCGAGACGCGCACGCCGCGCGCCTTCACGGCCTCGACAGCGCGCCGGAAATCACCGTTTCCGCTGAACAGGACGATATGATCAATATTGCGGGCGGTTTCGAGCATGTCTACGGCCAGTTCGACATCCATGCTGCCGCGCACGCGCTTGCGGCCTTCGCGGTCGGTAAACTCCCGCGCGGGCTTCTTGATGACGGTGTAGCCATTATAGGCCAGCCAATCGACGAGAGGGCGGATCGGGCTGTATTCGTCCGTTTCGACCAGGGCGGTGTAGTAGTTGGCCCTGAGCAGGCGGCCCTTGCCCTGGAATTCCTTCAATAGCTTGCGGAAATCGATCTCCAGACCCACGGCGCGGGCGGCGGAATAGAGGTTCGCCCCGTCAATAAACAGCGCAATACGCTCGTCCTTGTAAAAGGCCATTGGCTTTATTCCTCCGATGATTTAGGCTCGCGGCTAATAAAACGCCGAAATTTCTTATATGACTGGCATACTCAGGCTGCGTTTCAGGCGCAATAGCTGGGTTGCGCCGGCGTGCTGCACTGCATATAAGGGGCGGCTTCAAGGAGATTGACTGCCCATGGCCCGAGTGACCGTCGAAGACTGCATCCAGAAAGTGCCAAACCGTTTCGAGCTCGTCCTGCTCGCAGCGCACCGCGCACGCATGATCCGCGAAGGCTCGCCCCTAACGGTGGATCGGGACAATGACAAGGATCCGGTCGTGTCGCTGCGCGAGATCGCGGAAGAGTCGGTCGACCTGAAAGTCGTCAAGGAAGCGATGATCTCCAACCTGCAGGAAGTGCGTCCGAGCGAGGAAAGCGAGCGCGAAGCCGATCGCATCGCGCTGATGTCCGTCCCGGCAGCCACCGAAGACGACGTGATGCGCGCCTATCAGGCTGAAATCGAGTCCGGACGCGACGACCGGCTCTAGGAGGCTCCATGGACGGCAGCGCCCTTTCCGCGAAGGACAAAGGGGCTGGCGAGGCGGCTGGCACGACAGTTTCGACTGAAAATCAGGCTGAACACCGCCACGTGCTGTCGCGCGAGGAGCTGATCGCGAAGGTGCGGGCCTATCACCCCCGTGTGAAATCCGAATTGTTGGGTGCGGCCTATGACTTCGCCAAGCTGCATCATGGCACGCAGACGCGTGATTCCGGCGATGCCTATTATTCCCACCCCGTGGAAGTTGCGAGCCTGCTGGCGGATGTGCGCCTCGACGAGGTGACCATTGTGGCGGGCTTGCTGCACGATGTGGTGGAAGACACCAAGATCGACATTGGCGACATCGAAGTGCGCTTTGGTGCCGATGTGGCCGAACTGGTCGACGGCGTCACAAAGCTGGACGCGCTGGAATATTCGTCCAAGGAATCGGCCCAGGCCGAGAACTTCCAGAAATTCATCCTGGCCACGACGAGCGACCTGCGCGTGCTGCTGGTGAAGCTGGCCGACCGCCTGCACAACATGCGCACCCTGCATCATCGCAAGAAGCCGGAAAGCCGCCAGCGCACGGCGCGCGAGACGATGGATATCTACGCACCGCTGGCCCGGCGTGTGGGCCTCTACTCGCTGGCCGCCGAGATGGAGGATCTTGCGTTCGAGGAACTCAATCCCGAAGCGCGGCGTGCGATCCTGTACCGGCAGGAAGAACTCGCGGCCGAAAATGCAGACGACCTGCAGCGCATTGATGACGACCTGCGCCAGCTGATGGATATTTCGGGCATCGAGGCCAAGATCAAGGGGCGCCGGAAACAGCCCTATTCGCTGTGGCGCAAGCTGGAGCGCAAGTCGATTTCGTTTCGCGATGTGGCTGACCTGTTTGCGTTCCGCATCGTGGTGAAGGATGTCGATGCCTGCTATCGTGTGCTGGGCGAGGTCCATACGCTGTGGGCGTGCATTCCGGACCGGTTCCGCGACTATATCTCGGTGCCCAAGCCCAACGGATATGCGTCGCTGCACACGACGGTGCGCGCGTCGGGCAATCGGCGCGTGGAACTGCAGATCCGCACCGAGGCGATGGACAGGACCGCCGAGTTCGGCGTGGCGGCCCACTGGGGCTACAAGAACAAGTCCTATGGCTTTGACGCAGAATCCGCCCGTGCAGCCGGTCTTGACCCGGCCGCCAACCTGGAAGCCTTTGCTGAACTGATCCAGGACGGGGCCGATGCCAGCGAGTTTCTCGAGCACGCCAAGCTGGAAATGTATCGCGAGCACGTGTTCGCGTTCAGCCCGAAAGGCAAGCTGATCATCCTGCCGGCGGGTGCCATGCCGCTGGACTTCGCCTATGCCGTTCACTCGGCTGTGGGCGACACGGCGATTGGTGCGCGGATCAATGGCGAAGTGAAATCACTGCGCCGTCCACTGAAGAATGGTGACGTGGTGGAGATCCTGCGTGGCAAGGTCGCGGCGCCGGTCGTCGGCTGGGAAGCCATGACGATCACCGGGCGCGCGCGATCCGCCATTCGCCGCCTTGTGCGCGAGCGTGACCAGATGGAATTCCGGCGGCTTGGCGAAGGCCTGATCAATCTGGCGCTGCGACGCGCGGGCATCGATCCGATCGACGTGAAGATGACGCACACGGCGCAGCTTGCCGGGTTCCAGACCCGCGAGGAAATGGCCGAGGCAGTCGGGCGTGGGCGCGTATCGTCATCCGACATCATGGAAGCGGCCTTCCCCGGCTATCGCGCCGAACGCTTTGACGACGAGAACAAGCTGCGGCTGGACAATGAGCATGCGCGGCTGCTGGTGTCGGGCACAGACCTGATGCCTGGTGTAACCCTGCATCTCGGCCAGTGCTGCTGCCCCCTGCCGGGCGACCGGATCATGGGTGTGCAGGAGCCTGACAAGGGCCTTGTCGTGCATATCGCGAGTTGCCCGAAGCTGGCCGAATATGATGATCATCCGGAGCTCTGGGTTGACCTGAAATGGACCGAGCTGGCCAAGACCGGCGCAGTGGCCGTGGGGCGGATCCGCGTCAATGCGTCGAACGAAAAAGGCGTGCTGGCCAAGCTGTGCGCCGCTGTGGCGCAGGCGAACGGCAATATCACCCGTATCGCGACGCATGAGCGTCACGCCGATTTTACCGAACTGGTAATGGAAATCGAGGTTGAAGACCTGAAGCGCCTGACGCAGATTCTCGCGGCGCTCCGATCCCTGGCCGTGGTGGACCGGGCGGTGCGCGATCAGGAGGTGGAAGATGACGAATGACGACGTGCTCGCGGTGTTCCGTGAGGCCGGAGCCTTGCTCGAAGGCCATTTCATCCTGTCGTCCGGACGCCGCAGCCCGGTCTTCCTGCAAAAGGCGCTGGTCTTTTCGCAACCCGAACTGTCCGAGCGGCTGTGCAAGGCGCTGGCGGAGAAGCTGACGACGACATTCGGCAAGATTGACGTTGTGGCCGGCCCGGCGGTGGGCGGCATCATTCCGGGTTATGAACTCGCGCGGCAGCTGAAAGCGCGGGCGATCTTTGCCGAGCGTGTGGATGGCAAGCTGCAATTCCGGCGCGGCTTTGCGATTGCCGAAGGCGAGAAGGTGCTGATTGCAGAAGATATCGTGACGACGGGCCTGTCCTTCCGGGAGACCGTGGAGGCGCTGGACAGGCTGCCGGGCGACGTTGTCGGCGGTGCCTGCATCATCGACCGGTCGAGCGGTAAGGCTGATGTGGGCTGTAAACTGGTCTCGCTCGCGGCGGTTGATTTTCCTGACTATGACGCCAATGACCTTCCGGCTGAGCTGGCCGCGATGGAGGCCGTGAAGCCGGGCTCGCGAGGCCTTGCCTGATGGCAGGGCGGATACGCCTCGGCGTCAACATCGATCATGTAGCAACGATCCGCAACGCGCGCGGCGGCACGCACCCTGACCCGATGCGCGCGGCCCTGATGGCGACGGAGGCGGGCGCTGACGGCATCACACTGCACCTGCGCGAGGACCGCCGGCATATCCGCGATGGCGACCTTGTGGAGATACGCACGGCGACGCAGTTGCCGATAAATATGGAAATGGCAGCGACCGAGGAAATGCTCGACATTGCCCTCAAGTTCAAACCGGAAACGGCGATGTTCGTGCCGGAAGAACGAGCCGAGCTGACAACCGAGGGCGGGCTTGATGCAGCGCGGGCGCACAATCACCTCGCGCATTTCGTTCGCCAGCTGAACAAGAATGGCAGCCGTGTTTCGTTTTTCATCGAGCCGGACATGGTGCAGCTGCATGCGGCGCATGCGCTGGGTGTGCAGATTTGCGAGTTTCATACGGGGCGGTATGTCGAATTCGTCCAGTCGGGCGAAGTGAAACTGGCCGAGCTGGAACTGGACCGGATTCGCAACTGCGCCGAAGAGGCTGTCCGTATCGGGATCGAGCCGCAGGCCGGGCACGGGCTGACCTTTGATACGGTCAAGCCTGTGGCGGAGATTGCGCAGATCACCGAACTCAATATTGGCCACTTCCTGGTAGGCGAGGCGATCTTCATCGGCTTGCCGGCGGCGATTGCCGAGATGCGCCGCCTGATGGATGAGGCGCGGGCATGATCATCGGCATAGGCAATGACCTCTGCAATATTGACCGGATCGAGAAGACGCTGGCCCGCTTTGGCGAGCGGTTTGAAAACCGCGTCTTTACCGAGACGGAAATTGCGCTGGCGCGCCGCCGACGGCGCACGGCGGAGACTTATGCCAAGCGGTTTGCGGCCAAGGAAGCCTGCGCTAAGGCGCTGGGCACGGGCGTGCCGCGCCGGGGCGTGCACTGGAAAAACCTGGGCGTGGTGAACCTGCCTTCGGGCAAGCCGACCCTGGCGTTGACTGGCGGCGCGGCGGACAGGTTAGCGGCGATGGTTCCCGAAGGGCATGAGGCCGTCATTCACCTGACGATCACGGACGATCATCCATGGGCGGAGGCGCAGGTCATCATCGAAGCGCTGCCGGTGAAATCATGAAAGTGGCCCGACCAAAACGCACGCGCCTGCGCGCCGCGGCCAAGGCCTGCGTGCCCGGCCTGACGGATGCACAGGTCAAGACGATCCAGGATCGCATCGGCTATCATTTCAAGGACAGGAACCTGCTGGAGCGGGCGCTGACCCATCCGAGCGCGGTGGCGGCAGCCGATTCCATTCGCCTGTCGAACCAGCGGCTCGAATTCCTGGGTGACCGTGTGCTGAACCTCCTGATTGCCGAGCGCCTGATCGAGCGCCGCAAGACAGAGAGCGAAGGCGATCTGGCGCCGCGTCTCAACAGGTTCGTCAAGAAGGGCGCGTGCGCGGAAGCCTTTCGGCATTTCGGCCTTCAGGAGCATATCATCCTGTCAGACGGCGAAGTGGCGTCAGGCGGCCGTGAGCGCGAGTCCACGCTGGGCGATGCGTGTGAAGCGCTTATCGGTGCGATCTATCAGGATGGCGGCCTGTCAGCCGCGCGCAAATTCATCGTGGCGGGCTGGACGCAGCAATTCTCGTCCGCCCCTGTCGAAACGCGGGATCCTAAGACGCTGCTGCAGGAATGGGCCCAGGGCCAGGGCCTGCCGCTGCCAAAATACACTGTTATTGACCGGTCGGGCCCTGACCATGAGCCGGTTTACGAGATAGAAGTGCAAGTACCGCCCCATGGGGCGGCGAAGGCGAAGGGTTCTTCGAAACGCGACGCCGAGCGAAATGCAGCCGCCCTGCTGCTGGACAGCCTGACTGGAACCCAATGACTGAAACCGAGATCAACCGCGCAGGCTTTGCCGCCATTATCGGCGCGCCGAATGCGGGCAAGTCCACGCTCACCAACCGCCTTGTCGGCGCCAAGGTTGCGATTGTCACGCACAAGGTGCAGACGACGCGCTTTCCGGTGCGCGGCGTGGCGCAGGTGGGCGATGCGCAGATCGTGCTGGTCGATACGCCCGGCATCTTCGTGGCCAAGCGCCGGCTCGACCGAGCCATGGTCAAGGCGGCCTGGAGCGGCGCGGCGGATGCTGATGCCATCGTACACCTGATCGACAGTTCGGCGTGGGTTGCGGACAGAGCCGGGAATGCCACCGGCGCGCAGAAAATGTCGATTGCCGATGACCGCCGCGTGATAGACCAGCTGAAGCTGACCGAAAAGCGCGCCTTCCTTGCGCTCAATAAGATTGACCTGTTCCCGCATGACCAGGTGCTGCCTGTCATGGCGGAGCTAAGCGATACGGGCGTCTATGATGAGATCTTCATGATCTCGGCGGAAAACGGCGATGGCGTCGACCGGCTGGCCGCTGCGCTCGCGGAGCGGATGCCTGCGGGCACGGCGCTCTACCCGCCGGACCAGACGGCCGACCTGCCGATGCGCCTGCTCGCGGCGGAAGTGACGCGCGAGAAGCTGCTGCTGCGCATGCACCAGGAACTGCCTTACCAGCTGATGGTTGAGACCGAGAGCTGGGAAGAGAAGAAGGACGGATCGGTCCGCGTGCAGCAGGTCATTGTCGTTGGCCGCGACGGCCACAAGGCCATGGTGCTGGGCAAGAATGGCGCGTCGATCAAGGAGATCGGGCGGCTGGCGCGCAAGGAACTGATCGAGATGCTGGACCGGCCCGTGCATCTCTTCCTGTTCGTGAAAGTGGACGAACGCTGGCAGGAGCGGCGGGACAGTTATTCGGGCATCGGCCTGGAGTTTGATGTTTAGAAGCGAGCACCTGCGCGCCCGCGCTCGTCCTTCGACTTCGCTCAGGATGAGCGCTACGTTCATGCGGCAGGCTCATCCTGAGCGAAGTCGAAGGACGCAGCCGGGCTTCGGGGCTTCAACATGAACTGGACCGATGACGGACTGATCCTTGGCGGACGCCGCTTTGGTGAAGGCGGGCTGATCCTCGATGTGCTGACGAAAACACGGGGGCGGCGGTCCGGCCTGGTCTATGGCGGCGCATCGCGCGCGCGGCGTGGACAGTATGAGGCGGGCAACACACTGTCCCTTTCATGGACCGGGCGGCTCGAAGATCAACTCGGCCGGTTCGATGTGGCCGAGGCCAGCCGCGAGCGGGCCGCGCGCGTGCTGGATGATGCCGGAGCCTTGGCGGCGATTTCGGCGGTGACGACGCTGTTGCGCGGCGCGCTGGACGAGGGCGATGCGGCGGGTTCGGCGCTGTATGACGCGACCACTCTGCTGCTCGACCAGATCGAGTCGGAGGACGTCTGGCCAGCGCTTTATATCCGCTGGGAGCTTGGCCTTCTGTCATCCCTCGGCTTCGGGCTTGATCTTGAGGCCTGTGCCCTGAGCGGCGCGAATGACGGGCTGACCCATGTGTCGCCGAAGACGGGCCGGGCCGTGCGCGGATCGGAGGCCGAAGATTATGTCAGCCGGCTCCTTCGCCTGCCGGGATTCCTTGTATCGTCCGGGGCGCCAGTGGGCGTCACCGACATTGCTGACGGCCTCGCACTGACAGGCCATTTCATCGAAACGCGCGTGTTTAACGGCATGAACCGCGCCGTGCCTGCGCAGAGGGCGCAGCTGGTGGCGCGGCTGTTGAAGCGGGGCTAAACGCTGGCGCTGGGGCGGGCACCGACGCGCTCGAACCAGGCGGTGAGGTTCTTCAATTCCGGGTTCAGCGGCTGGCCAATCTGGTTGCCGAAGGCCTGGAAACAGAACAGCAGGATGTCAGCAAAGGTGAAACTGTCGCCGGCGATATAGTCGCGGCGGGCAAGCTGGCCGTCGAGGAAGGTGAGCTTGTCCTGCGCGCGGGCCTTCAGTCCCGGTGCGGCGTCTGGCAGGCAGCGCGTGCGGTCCTTGAACATGGCGAGGCCCTCGGCAAAGCGGAAGCCATTGGTCATGGGTTCCAGCACATTGAGGTCTGTCCAGCGTGTCCAGCGGCGCGTCTGGGCGCGTTCCTCGGGGTTTGCACCGAACAGGCTGTCGCCGGTATGGGTCTCGTCGAGATATTCGCAGATCGGCCAGATCTCTGTAATAATGCTGCCATCGTCGAGTTCGAGCGCGGGCGACTGGGCGGCCGGATTGACCGACAGATAGGGCTCGCCGAGATTCTCGCCCTTGACGATATCGACCTCCTGCGTGGGCAGGGTGATGCCGCGTTCGGCCATGAACATGCGCACGACGTGCGGGTTGGGACCGATGGATGTGTAGAGCTTCATGAGGCGCTTCCCTTTGGAATGATTGTTGCTTTTCAGCTTGTTGCAAGGATGTAGATCGCCCGTCCTGCAAGCGGGAACAGCATCAGTGTCGATGCGATGAAGAAGTAGAAGCGGATCATCACCTTGTTGGCCGTTGCCTGCCAGAGCGAGTGCCCGATCCTAATGACGACATAGGCCCACGCAAAGCCGACATCGATGAGGCCAGCCGCGCCGCTGACCGCGAGGGCGAGCGCCAGCGCATAGAAAATGGTCGGCTGTTCCATGAGATGGTTGTAATTGTCCGAAATCTGGCGGACTTCCGAGGGCAGGGCGTTGAAGGCATCGCCGCGTGTGTGCTTGGCCTTTTCAGGGTGCATCTGCGCCTTTTGCATCGCCGGGACACGCGTCTTGAGCATCCATATCCACATCACCAGTGACCAGGCCGCAAGGACGGCAACGGGCAGAAGCATGGCATGGGTCATTTGAGACTCCCTGATCTTCTTGTTTTTCAGCAGTGTAGCGAAGATTGCCGGGTGCAGAAGGGGAGTCCCTGCGGCAGGTGCTTATCGGCAGACGCCGCCATTGCCCATGTCGAAGTGGAAATGGTCCGCGTGGGCGGCATTGTAGTCAGGTCCTAGGGTGACGGAGAAGATATCGCAGCCGCCTTCATGCACGCGCTTGAGAAATTTCGCTTCCGGACCGCCCTGTTTCCAGTGGGTTTTCACGTCGATAAGGCGGCCATCTTCGAGGCGGAAGCCGGAAATGTCGACGGCATTGGCGTGGGCATGTTCGGAGAGGCGGCCGCTGCCGGCGATGTTGCGGCAGGAGAAGCTGCCATAGGTCTCGATGCGGGCTAGGGGCGAGCCGAAGATGTCCACCGCGGCCGGGCGGGCGACGTGGCGCTCCCAGGTGTAGAGGGCGGCTGTCTGGGCGCAGGTCATGCTGAGCGTGGCGGAATAGGGGGTGAGGGTGCGATCAAGGGTGAGGGCACCCCGCAGGCCGCATTTCTGGCCTTTGGGGTCGTCTTCCAGCCGGGTGTAGAGGATGGCCGCCGAATCGAGGGCCGCGAAACAGACTTCCGGCTGGTCACGAGCGCGCTCCAGCTTGGCTTTGGTGCCGAAGCCGATCCGGTCTGTCAGGTCGATGGGCGCGAACGGGTTGTGCCGTGGAGGCGCCAGCCACAGGAGCAGGGCAACCACAAGCACGGGTACGCCGAGGAGGAGGAGCCAGGCCCGAAACTCAGTCATTTGCTTGCGTTTTACCCATTCCTTAACCAAACCGCCGTTTCTGTTAATGCTGCGCAGTGACCCGAGTCGGTTTAGACCGAGGTTCTGCACCAGAATGTGGCACGAGATGCAAAGAGGCCAGAATGACCGACCTGCTAGACGGCGGCCCGGAAGACCGGATCATCAATGAACCCATGAGCGAGGCGCTGTCCAAGCGCTATCTCGCCTATGCGCTTTCGACCATTACCTCCCGCGCGCTGCCGGATGTGCGTGACGGCCTGAAGCCGGTGCAGCGGCGCATCCTGTACGGGATGCGGGAGCTGAAGCTGGATCCCGAAGGCGGTTTCCGCAAATGCGCCAAGATCGTCGGTGACGTGATGGGTAACTACCACCCGCACGGCGACAGCTCGATCTATGACACGCTGGTGCGCCTGGCGCAGGATTTCAACGTCCGCTACCCGCTGGTCGATGGCCAGGGCAATTTCGGCAATATCGACGGCGATAGCGCAGCCGCCTATCGTTACACCGAAGCGCGGATGACCCATGCGGCGGAACTGCTGCTGGACGGCCTGAGCGAAAACGCGGTCGATTTCCGTGCCAATTATGCCGAGAATGACGAGGAGCCGGTCGTCCTGCCGGCCGGCTTCCCGAACCTCTTGTGCAATGGCGCGACCGGCATCGCGGTGGGCATGGCGACCAGCATTCCGCCGCACAATGCGGCCGAGGTGATTGACGCCGCGCGCTTTCTGATCGAGACGCCAAAAGCCACCACGGCGGACCTGATGCAGTTCGTGAAGGGGCCGGACTTCCCGACGGGCGGTGTGATTGTTGAATCCCATGAATCCATGCTCGACGCCTATGAGACGGGCCGGGGCAGCTTCCGCATGCGAGCGAAATGGGAGGTCGAGGATACCGGCCGGGGCACCTACCAGATCATCGTGACGCAGATTCCCTACCAGGTGCAGAAATCACGCCTGCTGGAAAAGCTGGGCGAACTGCTGGAACAGAAGAAGCTGCCGCTGCTTGACGATGTGCGCGACGAGAGCGCCGAGGATGTGCGGCTTGTGCTGGTGCCGCGCGCCAAGACGGTCGAGCCGGAC
>TARA_R110000850_G_scaffold222600_1_pt1 | contig 21238 bp, 14 predicted proteins | sample TARA_R110000850 | Tara Oceans TARA_R110000850 (sample SAMEA4397586) | marine metagenome | biome: Polar Biome; feature: [SRF] surface water layer (ENVO:00010504); material: water (ENVO:00002006), including particulate matter (ENVO:01000060) such as... | depth 5 m | reverse complement strand
CAATTTTATTGGCCAAAGGTGGGTCAAAATAAATGGCCATTGACACCTAGTACGGGCTCGATAGCCCCCAGTGATTTCCGTAAGCGGGTAGCGCTCTGGAATCGGCCCATCCTCTGCTAGGCGCCCTTTCGGACAAGAGCCCGCGACTGGGTAATTCCTATCTATCGCCGCATCAAGTGCCGCGCGGTCGACACCAGTCTGACCACCGCTAATGGCTTTCATTGGATACTGCTTTATCTCAGACGTTATCAATCTTTAAGCCTCCCAACGGCAATCATATCTGTCATGAAATTCAACGGGACTGGATCGCCTTTCCACCAGTCTACTCTCCAGTCGAACGGTCATTGAGCCTGACGATTAGTGGCAAAGTAGGCTAAAGCCATCAATCAGACATTCATCAATGCCGTCGTCCATCAATTCAGACAACGTCATTCGAAGTGTCAAAGGTTAAGTTGAAGCGGAACAAATCTAAACTCCCGCAACTGGTGAGAGAAAGCCCATGTTTTACACCGTTGACGAAGTCAGTAGTCGCTACAAGGTCTCAACTAAAACCATATGGCGTTGGGTCAGAGAGGGGAGATTTCCCAGGCCAATCAAGGTCGGCCCTAAGACAACTCGTTGGAGGGAAGAGGACCTGCAAGCCTTTGAAAAAGGCTTACGATAAGTCGTCGTCCTTGCAAAAGGGGTAGAACTCGTCTGCGTACGACGCGGCGAGGCTTATTCGAGTCCATTTTTTCGAAAAATCCTGCGAGCCCTTGCCTCAAGTGGCTCTGAGAAAATTAATGCTAAAACACAGGTTGAGGTCACAAACAGAAAAAACGACCCAAAGCCGTAGAACGCCAACTCCATGTTCATGTGTACACCTCTCCTCCAGCCTCCTACTTAGCTGAACTCCAACGATTCTGATGACAAGATAGCCTAATGGTACGGTACGTCGGGAAGAAAAAATGCGCAGCACACATCCATAACTCATTAATGTGTCAGCCGCTGAAAAACTCAGCAGATAAATGCAATCAAAAAATGGCCTAGAAGCTGTAATTCGATTTTTCGCGAAATTAGACGCGACTCACGCTGTTGATTCCTCGTTACTCTGGCTGTGCAGTTAAATCAACATACGAGGTAAGTCATGAATTTGAAAGAAAAGCTTTGGGAAATCATTGAATTGCACTCTGTCGTCGAGTCGGCTTGGTTGAGAATCGAGTGGCTCAGTGAAGCCAGGGACGAGTACCAACAAGCCCTTCGAGAAGCGGAGGAAAAGCACGACGAGGTTGTTGAACGTCAAAAGCAGCTCATGTATGAACTCGCCAAACAGGCGGTGGTGGAAGGCATCGCGGGCGTGAACGATCATTTGCCAATGCTTCGGCCTGTCGAATTTGGGATTAAAATGCACACGCTGCTGGAGGAGCACGACAAGGACGGTAGTGACGACGAAGCCAGGTACCGCGCAGGAGCAAAATACATGTAGTTTTTGAGAGCCCAATGTTGTCTTGGCGAGGGCGTTTCGCTTTGCCGAAAAATACTGGCCCGCCATGTAAGGCGGACCAGTATCAAAAAACACTCTGAGTCAGGCTTTATTTCAAGCTGGGCAAAGGCCAGAAAAAAAGCATGTCTGACCTGCACTCAACATGCTAATCATCGGTGCTACTGAAACAGTAATGTTTATATTATCAAAAATGGCTCGGGGGCCTACTGGACTGCCCCAGGTCTACCAGACACTTCTGGTCGTTTCGAGCATGCATATCAACAGATACTGACGATGTTTCAGGCGTTCACTAGGTTGTCTTTACTCAACCCCGTCAAAATTAATCCTAGATGTAAAGGATTCCCACCACCGTAAAATGGGTTGGGCGGTCTGCCACTTTGTACCCAGTGGTGGTGCGTTTGGAATTCGAGGCTGCGCAACCTTTGCTCCCAATAATCACGCTCCGAAGGTTCTAAGACGTATTTGTGGGGCTCTGCCAGCAACTGTCGAATCAGGAAAGCGATAAGGTAGATTAGCTGTCCCTCGCTATTCCACACAAGAAAGAAGATGTCCCATTGATCTGACCTTTCACTCCCTATCTCCATTGCTGACAAAAACCGGCGAATATCAGTGAAACCCAGAATTGTTTGAATGTAGTAGATCGCCCCTTCCCAATAAGCGCCTAGCTCGAACGTATTCGCTGCATCAACTGGGTACTGGGGTAAAGGACATCCACGCCCATTCTCATCGTTTTGCCACATCATGACATGGCTTTTGTAAGCCTCATGCCAGTCATTGCCAGGCTTCAGATGAGGCGGCCGAGTGAAGTAATACTTTTTTCCTTTCACGCGAACCATGCTGAAAAGGGGCGGCCCCTTGATCCATACGCCGGGGGTCGTCGTGGCCAGCCTTTTACGATTGTCTTCTTGATAGTCTGCCCCCATCACAGGCAAGTGGCCTTGCTCTGCCTCGCCGAGCATGTAAGCAAACCAGCCGGAGTATTCAAAATTGAGGTGTCTGGTTCTCGCCATCAGCCGAGGGAACCTGAGTTTGATTCTCTCAGCTAACTCTCTCGCGGTATCTGACCTTGCGTCAGTCCACTCAAAATACTCGTTTCCAAGATGCCCAGAAGAGTGACGCGCTGACTCAACTCCTTCTTCTGGAAGCTCGCTCCACATTTCCCCATCCCATTGGAGCTGGTCAAAAGGAAGTAGTCTGCAACGCCAAGAGGTGCCAGAAGGAGCCATTGGACAGTATACGGCGAGGTCTTGGTAGCCCTGTTTGTGGAGTTCGTGAACAGCCGCCAACAGCCGAACGCATCTGCGGATTACAGCATCTTTGATCATCGCATCCGATCCTTAACAGCTGGAGGATGGGGTGGTTTTGCAATATCCCAACATCACTAGAGAACTGAATCGAAGCGGAAGCTTTATTTGTTTGCTCCGCCACCACAAGGTTCGAGGCTCAGGCTTTGTTCAATTCGCTTCAGCTCCAAAAAATGTCATTCCGCCAATCCGCAGGGAATCCCATAACCTTTTCAGAAACCGAGGGGAATTCATCGAACAGTGATTTTAAGCGCTGCTGCCAACTTGTATCAGGGCTAACCGTTCTCATTAAATGATTAAGCATGCAGAGCACCACATAGATCCGCACATGGTGGCTGGGCCGGGTCAGGGAGGCAGGCCAGGGAAACGAAGCTTTCTTCGGCAGTTCCGGTTTTATCCCCAGTTCCCGATTCCACAGTCTGGCATGGTGTGCGCAAATATTTCTGACAATGGTTAGTGTGTGAAGCCAGGACTGGAGCAAGCGCCAGGGCAGATCCATCCGTTTCGCAATCGCTTTCTTATCAGAGTCTCTCGCCAACCCCGCATAGAGGTGAGACAACGACCCCATAGTTAACTCTTCAAGAGCTGCCCAACCGGGCATCAGCTGAGGCTCACCGTAGGTGAGACCGTAGTGCCGAGCATAACTCTCTTTGGAGCGTTTTATCTTGAGTTCAGTTTTTCGCTCTTCCGTTGTATGGGCCAGCCTATCGATTCGATCACATTCTCGCTCGTAATCCCGCCGTTCGCTCTGCTGCTTACCGCGAATAATCTGCAGCAGTTGCTCATGGTTGTAACCAGACTTAAAAAGTGTTCGATCAAGATACCAGTGTGCACCATACATGGGACCCATATAGTTGCTGATCATGGCCCGAACCGCGACTTCCACCCTTTCGATAGCATCCATAACCAGAAGTCGAAGCCGTCTGTCAAAAGCATACAGGTTGCTAAGATCGCGAAAACCCGCATCCTTAATAAAGTGATGATCGTAACCGGGAACCTGAAATGGTCGCATGTAAGGCGTGAGGCGGAAAAAGCTAACGACTTCGAGGAATCGAGCCGCACGCTTTTCGTCGTTGATCTGCAGCCCTCGGGCCTTCAGAAGCTCAAGTTGTTGAGTAACGTCTATGGCGGGCTTGGCGAACTGCGTCATGCCTGTTTTCTCCAGGCATAAAAAAACCCGCTCGATTTGTGCGTGACTGCCGAGGCAGACATAGGCATGGCGGGTGTGTTGGCACTTAATATAGTGATGGCATCCTGATTATGCAAGCTCAACTTGTTCCCTCGTCGACTCTGTTACTCAGATAGGCTGCATGGTATCACCGAGCGACGACTTCGACACAGCAAGGCGTCTGAACACCGGAGTTAGATTCGCAAGCTTCTCAGTGCGCAGCCTCGCCATCAAACCATGTAGGCAGTTAGACCACCAACTGTCAGCTTGCAACTGCCAGGCCTTTCTGGAGATAGGTTAATTGACTCACAGGAAAAACCGTTCTACCCTTTTTCTCGCGCTTATCTGCGGTCGGCTACCGAGCTTGATGCTCACTTTTCCGCTCCCCTCTGCTGCACGGGAGGTTTCAGCTGCAGGTTCCAATCAGATTTTGTATCTGGAGCGCACCTATTGTGAAACCTAATCCTATGAAATGGAGAAAACCATGTGCAGGATTGATGCGCCCTACGGCGATCGCTACCTCGATGAAAAAAGTGACCCCACTGAACGTTTCCTTCAGGCGCTCGACGAGTCTGAAATCGACGGTCAGTCCCGCTCACTGCTGACCAAACATTTCTCTGACAACTGGAATCGCATATTCGGATCGGCGACGGATCTGGAAAAGGTTCTTAGTGCCGCCCAGCATGAGACTTCAGATCAGAAGAAATGTGCTGCAATTCTCTCTTCCGGCCGCTTGGCTCAGAAACTGACCATGCAGCTCCTGAATAAGCACCCGATCATGCACCAGGGTAATGAAGTCGCTGATCATGGCTCAGAAGTGTTTCTTTTTGCCCAAGAAATCGCTCAAACACTCTTTACCGCATCGCCCTACGCACTGTACAAGGCGCTCACAACCTTAGGGACAACCGCATCCTTAGCGGTGTCCTACGAGTGGCTTGTCACCGCGTTGTATGGCGAAGATTTCTGTTTCTCCCCGACGCTGTTCGACGACCCTGTGCTTGTTGCTGAAGACGAATCGACAAGGAACGAGATGCTCTGGGGCTTCTTCAACACGATGTCCCAGTATGACGACGGCAGCCAGAAAGATTTGGCAAGCACATGCGGATTCCAAATCCAAATCAAGAACCTGATTTCCCTTGCCTCGCTACAGTCTCAAGATGGCCCGCCGACCCTCGGTTCTCACAAGCTCCTTCAGGGTATCCGGTTCCTGAAAGCTTGGGTCGCATCCGACGCCGCAGCAGGAAGACTAGCCAGCATAAACGAGGGAGTATTCCGTAAACTGGGATTTGAGTGGTCTAACTTCGATTCGACACTTCGCTCTTTCGATTCTTCCGATTACGCTCAACTCGACGTGTCCGAGGCGACCGTTTGGCTGGACAAAACCAGAATCCAATTTTGGGAGGTTCTATGCCTCCATATGGATCTAACCTCTGCAGATGATCAGCAGATTGAACAGTGGGCTTCACTACTGAACCTATGCTTCATATCTCTCAGCGTTCGCTATCCTGGAATCGTGACGAAGTCGGTTGAGGAACGGGAAGCCACTGAGAACGAATACCTGAAAATTATCTGCTCCGAGCTCACTGACTTCCAACTGAAAGCTTGGATACGTTGGTCGATTCGCAAAGACATTCGGTCAGCACAACGTCAATCCGAAAGAGCGTTCCTCGGGACAGAGTTTTGCGGCGATGAAAGCAGGAAATGGTGGGCGTCCGAATACTCAGCCATCTGGAAAGCTCAACTCGAAGACGAGCTCAGCAACCTCGATATCGAGACTAAACTGACCGTTCTTTCCGGCGCATTGCGCCGTCTTCCCAATGAAGCCGCTGCCCGCGAGTATCGGGATTGGTGGGATGACCTTTTTGAACAATTGATTCACGATCCCGATTTCCCGCCTGCCTTGACGCCGCAGTGGTCGATTTCTGCCGCTGATAGACTGGACAACGAGCTAGTGCTTCCCTACATCGATAAAAGCGTCGGATTGCTTCGAGGAGAACTGTCCAATGGCGCACAGCCACACCATCACAAGCAGCTTGAGGAATTACTGAGAAAACTGTCCTTTCTCAAGCCGTCAAAAGCATTGCGGCATCGACTCATGTTGATGCGTTCGTCAACGGAGCCACTTTCTGACGAGTCGGTTTCTCGCTTCAACCCGGTGAACAGCGAGAACTCCATTGATTGGTATTTGCCTCTGAGAGAGGCAGCATGGGACCGTCTGGCAAAAAGAACGAACCTGGGATCTCCTCTTAGCAGGGAAGAATACGAGCAAGCTGCACTGGAGTGCTACGAGTGCTTTGCATTGGAATTGGTTGAATTCTGCCTGAGCCGCCTTCGCCTCCGGAAAGGAGAGAAGCCCAAAGCTGGTAAATACGATGCTAGCCAAGTAACCGAAAAATCGCCCATTTGGCGCCAAGGGTATTTGAAGGCGTTACTGGAACTCGGCCTTGATCCAAACGGGAAAGCCCATAAAACGGTCTACTTCACCAAACAGTTCGATCCTGATGAAAGTGTTCGAGCGGTTGCACAAGAGTGTTATCGGGCTGTCCGCCGAGAGTCCAAAAAGAACCGGAGCATCCAGGATTTCAAGCGCGGACTGATTGCCGCTGAATGGTGGTTGTTGATGAGTCAACGGCTTGAACTCAATCTCGACGTTAACCACGAGGAAGCACTCAAGACCCGGCGCAATTTGTTGCGCAATCCGTAATTAACCGAAAACCTGACCCCAAATCCAAGTGGTGTACTGGAGCCCGATGCTCCTACCCTGACGCCCCGCGTCCGCCATGTAAAAACTTCACGGTCCGTAAAACGGATTCCGTCAAGGAGTATACGCATGCGTACGAACACCCTTATTTTTTCAGCAAACCGATCGGCCACACCTCCTGCCAAGGTCCCCGCGGTAGATGAGCTCACCATAAACTGGCACGTCACGGAAGCCTGCAACTATAGCTGCCGGTATTGCTACGCAAAATGGAAAGACTCCCCCAATCCGCGGGAGTTATTTCATGACCGCAGGCGAACCCGCCAGCTGCTAACCGAGTTATTCCGATATTTTGACCCCACAAACACCAACAATCCGTTACGTGAAGAACTCTCCTGGAAGACAGTCCGCCTAAATCTCGCCGGCGGAGAACCCTCGATCCTTGGCGACCGTTTGTTGGAGATTGCCCAGGTAGCCCGGGAAGTTGGATTTCAGCTTTCCATTATCAGCAATGGCTCACGACTGACGCGTTCCATGATTAAGGAACTAGCGCCGCATTTGACCTGCCTGGGAATCAGCCTGGATTCAGCAAATCCGACTACCAACATGGAGATTGGCCGAGCCCTCCGAAGCGGACAGCTCCTCGACCTTCAGGAGCTTGCAGGCCATATACGTCTGGCGCGCAAGATCAACCCCCGACTCACCATAAAGCTCAATACTGTCGTGAACCTCCTGAATGCCGGAGAGGATCTCAGCGATTTGGTTGGAGAGATACGCCCCCAACGCTGGAAGATCCTGCGCATGCTCCCGATTGTTGACCGCTCGTTAGCGATCAGCGACGAGGAGTTTGTCGCCTTTGTTCGAAGGCATCGCGCTTTCCAGTCGGTTCAATGTGTCGAGGACAATCGAGACATGTGTGAGTCCTACCTCATGGTCGATCCCTTCGGGCGCTTCTTCCAAAATCACCCCTCATTAGCCGGAGGGTACCTATACAGCGATCCCATTCTAGCCGTTGGCGCACAGGCCGCATTCTCGAAAATGGCATTCGATTCGGCCAGCTTTCAATCCCGCTATACGGGCGAGCTGGGAGGGAAACAGTGAAAAGGTACAGCTCGAACAAAGACTGGAACGTCGTCATCAGACGCCTCGTCAAGCTCGGGTGGAGGTATCGTCGCGGTGGAAAGCACGGACGACTAACCCATCCCGACTGTTCGAAAACACTCATTGTTTCGAATTCACCGAGCGACCACCGGAGCTTGAAAAACTTCATGCGAACTGTCAGGTCGACCCGGGGCTAGATCGAAAGAGCCATCAGCCATATGCAACATGAAGCTCTCTGGACCTCCTTTCGGAGGAGGTCCAGAGGCAGATTGCGATCGAGGCCTTTTTAATGGATCAACTCGCTGAGAGTTCCGACGCGCCCCAAACCATTGAGATTCAATCTCGACTTCCGGCCGGTTTCCGGTCGCTTCCATCCCTTTAATGCCAATAAAGTTGATGGGCTATTCGCCCATTATCGTTATTTCCTTCTAACGAAAAGCTGAGCATCCAAATTTGCCAGTGTCCGGATTTCGGACACTGATTTCTTAACAGTTGCGAACTTAGCTCTAAGGCGTAGAACCGTCGCATCAATGGGTAAAAGCATTCTTAGGGCAACGATCAAAGTCCGGTCCCCGGACACCGAATTCTTATCAGCCTTGTGCCCAAAGTCGTCGTTAATCGGTCATAATATTGATATATTGGGATTTTTTATGGCCCATAGTTTTGGCGCAAGCAATTGAATATACAGATTTTTGCCGATTAAGACCGCTTGCCATCGGCCTGAGCAAGTGCCCTCCGGAGGCAAGGGTCACTGAAAAAATCCGGAACCGAAGGCAACGGTCAAACATGCCAAACTTGTTGAAATCCGCCCGTAGCTCAGCTGGATAGAGCGCCGCCCTCCGGAGGCGGAGGTCAGAGGTTCGAATCCTCTCGGGCGGGCCATTAAGCCTCTATTTTCAACAACCTAAAGAATTCCATCCTGAATCTGCAGTCTAAAAATCGAATTTCCTCCGTCGCTTTACCAGCCACAAACTCTTGACCTTTAGCCGTTCACGGCACACCCCCCAGATTTTACGTTGTTATCTGTCTGTGCCCAAATGGTGCCTAAACGGTGCCCGACATTTCGAACGCCATGTTTAGCTTGAGAGCTGGTCGACCCTTGGTCGTTTCTGGGCACAACCATCCATGGGCACAGGAAAATGACCGGACACTACCCGATCGTTATTCCCTATTCACGTATGACGACTTCGGCTAATTGCCTAAAAAACAGGTAGGATGTCTTTTAAATAAAGTTGCTTTGCTAAGGAGTGGTTAGCTTGGAGGCTGTAGCATCCCCTTCCGATGTAGAAGATTTCCTCAAACGCTGGAAAAACAACACTGGGAGTGAACGCTCAAACTTCCAGTCGTTTATGCGGGATCTTTGTGACCTGCTGGGCCTTCCGCGCCCTGAGCCGGGAGATGGTGACTCTGGACAGAACGCCTATGTCTTCGAGCGCTTCATCGCACCTCAGCGCGCTGACTCGACCACGGAAAAACGCTACATAGACCTGTATCGGCGTGACTGCTTTGTCCTCGAAGGCAAGCAGACCGGCAAAGAACTTGCATCTCGCAGCCACCAGAATGCTATTAATGCTGCAGTCAGCCAGGCAGAGCGTTATGTGCGAGGTTTGCCTCAAGACGAAGTAGAGCATGGCAGACCTCCGTTCGTCGTTGTGGTAGACGTTGGCAACGCAATCTACACATACTCTGAGTTCACTCGCACCGGCGGGAACTACGTCGCCTTTCCCGATCCCCGTCACCATGAAATACGCCTGGACGATCTTCATCGCCCAGAGGTCCAAGACCGGTTACGTCGGTTGTGGCTTGACCCCGAAAGTCTCGACCCCAGCAAACATGCTGCCCGAGTTACCCGGCAGGTAAGCACCACGCTGGCCAATCTGGCAAAATCCCTTGAGCAAAGCGGGTTTGCAGTCGAGCGCGTTGCCAATTTCCTCAAGCGTTGTCTTTTCACCATGTTCGCGGAAGACGTTGAACTACTGCCACGCTCCTCTTTTCAGGACTTGCTTGTCGAAGTCAAGGACCGGAACCCGGCGGCCTTCCCTCAAGCGGTAAAAGCGCTATGGGACAACATGAACACAGGCGGCTACGACCCTCGCTTGATGCAGGATATTAAGCGTTTTAATGGGGGGTTATTTAAGGGAATCGACCCAATCCCACTCACGGCGGAGCAGATTCAACTGCTCATCGACGCTGCCAAAGCGGATTGGCGCTTTGTAGAACCGGCTATATTCGGCACATTGCTTGAACGAGCCCTTGACCCCAGGGAACGTCATAAGCTGGGTGCTCACTATACGCCCCGGGCTTATGTTGAGCGCCTTGTACTACCTACCTTAATTGAACCATTGCGGGAGCAATGGGGTGATGTCCGTGCTGCAGCCGAGACATTGCTCCGTCAGGACAAGCCAGACAAAGCCCTCCAAGAGGTCAAGAAATTCCACTACGAATTGTGCGAAACCCGGGTCCTGGACCCGGCCTGCGGCTCTGGCAACTTCCTTTACGTGGCGCTGGAACACATGAAACGCCTGGAGGGAGAGGTGTTGGCGTTTATTGCTGAGCGCAGCCAGGGTCAGGGCGTGCTCGAAACCGAGGGGCTTACCGTAGACCCTCACCAGTTCCTGGGGCTTGAAATAAACCCCCGGGCCGCAGCTATTGCAGAGCTGGTTCTCTGGATCGGGTATCTTCAGTGGCACTTCCGACTTAATGATCGCCTCGACCTACCAGAACCCATTCTCCGTGACTTCAAGAACATCGAGAACCGCGATGCGCTAATCGAATACGACGACAGAGTTCCCGAAACTGATGCCGCCGGCAAGCCTATCACCATCTGGGACGGCATCAGCATGAAGATCAGCCCTGTCACAGAAAGGCTGGTTCCGGACGAATCGGGGCGCGAGGTCGTTTATCGCTACCACAGCCCCAGGCAGGCTCAATGGCCGTCTACAGACTACATCATTGGCAACCCACCCTTTATTGGTGCCTCAACCATGCGTCGATCTTTGGGCGACGGTTATGTCGACGCAGTCCGCGCTGTATTCAAGGGCACCGTTCCGGATTCTGCCGATTTCGTGATGTACTGGTGGCACATTGCGGCTGAAATGGTACGCCACGGCCATATTCAGCGATTTGGCTTTATAACCACTAACAGCCTTAGGCAAACCTTCAACCGCCGGGTATTAGAACCCCACCTGAACGATGCAAAAAAACCGCTTTCCCTGGTATTTGCGGTGCCGGATCACCCATGGGTGGACGTGAATGATGGTGCAGCGGTAAGAATTGCGATGACAGTAGGCGCAGCAGGCGAAAAGTCCGGACAGTTGCGGCAAGTTATCAAAGAAACCGCGAACGAAGACCGAGAAGCAAGGGAGGTTCAGCTAAGCGCCAGAACTGGACGACTTCATCCTGATCTGAATGTTGGTGCCAATCTGTCAAGCGTTGAGACATTAAGGGCAAATGAGGGAATCAGCTCACCAGGCGTGAAGCTGCATGGTTCTGGCTTCATTGTGTCGCCGGAAGAAGCCAGGGAGCTAGGGTTAGGTTCTATCGAAGGTGTTGATAAAGTCATCCGGGAATACAGGAATGGTCGAGACCTCACGCAAATGCCTCGTGGCGTTATGGTCATTGATTTATTTGGCCTGGAGCCAGGCGAGGCACGGAAACGATTCCCAGCAGCATATCAATGGGTTTTAGAGCGCGTAAAACCAGAAAGAGACCAAAATAAGCGTGCAACTTACCGCGATAACTGGTGGATATTCGGAGAACCTCGCAAAGACTGGCGCGCCATATCACTTGGTCTCTCACGATACATTGCCACTGTAGAGACGACTAAGCACAGGCTGTTCACATTTCTGAACGATGACATACTCCCAGACAATAAGCTAATCAATATAGGATTGGAAAGTGCTTCCCACTTGGGGGTATTAGCAAGTCGTTTACACGTTTTATGGTCGTTCGGAACTGGAAGCCGTCTCGGAGTTGGGAATGACCCCGTGTACGTCAAAACTCGCTGCTTCGAAGCATTCCCTTTTCCCGAGCTGTCGGCGGATTTCGTCCAGAAAATAGGAAGCATTGCAGAGCGTATCGATTTACACCGAAAAACTCAGCAAGCCGCCCACCCCGGGCTAACCTTAACCGGAATCTATAACGTGATGGAAAAGCTTCGGTCCGGCAAAGAACTGACCGACAAGGAAAAGGCCATCAACCAGCAAGGACTCGTCAGCACGCTGCTTCAGGATCACGACGCGCTGGACATGGCTGTTTTTGAAGCCTATGGCTGGCAGGATCTCGCACAGGAGATTGTCGGCAAACCCGGGGCAACCACACCCTTACCCGACAAAACTGCCAGCCAAAGCGAAGCTGAAGAAGAGCTTTTACTGCGTCTGGTGGAGCTCAATCAACAAAGAGCCCAAGAGGAGGCTCAGGGCCGTATCCGGTGGTTGCGCCCCGAATGCCAGGCACCGGACGCTGTACAAGCAAGTGCTGAACTTACACCAAAAGATCAGCCCGCAACCAAGCCAGAAGTTGCCAGCACCAAGGTAAAAATGGCACTTCCGAAGGCCATGCCGGAGCAGCTTCGGGTGCTGCGTGAAGCACTTTCAGAACGGCCGCATACTACAGAAAGCCTGTCAGAGCTTTTCAAGCGGAAACCGAGAAAGGCCGTCGAGGAGGGGCTTCACTCGTTGGTGGCTGTCGGCCGGGCAGAATATGAGGAAACAACCGCTACCTGGCATGTTATCGGGTAACTGCAGGATGCTGCCATGAAAGAAAATACCCACATCCGAACCCAGGCCTATCTTGTCTCCCGGCATCACCATCCAGCCTGGAAGCTACTCTCTGCTATCAGAGGGCCGCTTGTACTGAGCTGCCTCCAGGCTCTGATGGAACAGAATCGAGACGAGATTCTGTTCGAGGATGCGCAGCAGATGCTGACGCAGATCCTCACTGAACACGCCAACAATGATGAGTTCAAACTACAGACTGACGATCCCTCGGGCGACGCCCGGCGGGAGCTAAGGGCCTGGATTCGACGCGGATTAATCGTTGAACGTGAAGGAAGACTTATAGCTACCGATGCGCTGCAAAAGGCCCTCGCCTTCGTAAAGAGCCTGGATGATCGAATCATGACATCCACCGCCTCCCGCCTTGCCACCGTGCAGCGCGAGATTGAAAACCTGGAAACCCGCCTGAATCCCGACGCACAGAGCCGCGCCGATCAAATTCGAAGAAAGATAAAGGATCTTGAAACAGAACTCGCGGACGTTGAAGCGGGTCGATTCAAGGTCTTGGAAGGCGCTGAAGCCGCCGAAGGGATACGGGAGGTATTTAACCTTGCAACCAGCTTGCGGGCAGACTTCCGGAGAGTCGAAGATTCATACCGGGATGCAGATCGGCGCTTGAGACAGTCCATAGTCAGCGAACAGCACCATCGCGGGGAAATAGTGGATCGGCTGCTGGATGGGCACGACAGCTTGTTGGAAACATCCGAGGGAAAGGTCTTCCATGGGTTTCACGAGCAGTTGGGTCGATCAACCGAACTGGACAACATGAAACACCGGCTGAGAACGATAGTACGTCATCCCTCGACCCGACAGGCACTGACCAGGCAGCAACAGGACGACCTTCGCTGGCTGGTGATCCGTCTGGTGCAGGAGTCGGCGTCGGTTATCAAAGCCCGTGCGAGAAGTGAGCGTGACGTAAAAGGCTTTTTGAAGACAGGCCTGGCTGCAGAGAACCACAGGGTTGGAGAGTTGTTGAACGGCATACTCAATACAGCACTGCAAATCGACTGGTCGAGTCACAAAGTGCGTAAAAGTGAAGCTCCCCTACCCCCGATGGCCGTGGCGGTGCCCAGCTTACCCCTGATGGAACGGTTAAGATTCAAATCCACAACCGAAGAAGCATCCAATGATCTGGAGCTCGCTGAACAGAGCGTAGATCTCGAGGATGTCGATGCGGAGTTCTGGCGAGCATTCGACGGCCTAGACCGGGAAGCCCTGTTCCGGGACACCGTTGAATTGCTTTCGGTAACCAATGAGCCCATGACGATTGCCAACCTTGCCAGTCACCTTCCGCCCACTCATGACCTGGAAACCCTCGCGCTCTGGCTGAGCATGGCTCGTGAAGCCGAAGTGGCCATTTCCGAAGACCGGGAAGCCGTTGACGTCACCGACGCTGCCGGCAATAAGTTACGTTTTCACGTTCCGAAACTGGCACTGACACGAGATGCCGTGCAGTCCATCGACTGGGAGCTTTAATGCCATGTCCGACTTTTTCGACCGCTTGACGGCCAAAACAGAAGATACGCCCCCAGACGATGAACATTCCGACGTTCATGCTGATCCGTCCAAACCGGATCAAACGCCGACTTCCAACGAGGAGGAGCCTTCCCGATACACGCCCAAGAACCTGAAAACAGCCACACAAGAACTGTTGAAATACGGTTTGCTAGAAGCGGACCGCAAGCCCAATCTGTACCAGGTTGCAATCAACCAAACCTCGGCGATCGACCAGATTCTGGAACCCTTGGACCTACGCCTGATGATTGACGACATACGGGGTCTGGCGTTTCTGGTTGTTTCAACTCAGCTGTTCGCAGAGGAAGATGATGAGTGGTCCCACCCGCTAGTGCGCCGTCAGCGCCTGAATCTGGAGCAATCGCTGCTCATCGCCATTCTCCGCCAACACTTCATTGCCCACGAGCAGGAGGCAGGGCTGGGAGCTGGCGAAGCTACGATTGAACTCGATGAGCTGTTACCCCAGCTGCACCTATACCTGGGAGACACGGGTAGCGACGCAAGAGACCAGAAGCGATTGCGCAACCTGCTGGAAAGCTTGAAAAACCATGGCATAGTTTCGGAAATCGATGCCAACGACCAAATCATTATCCGACCTATTATCACTCATCTCGCCAATCCCGAAAACCTGCAGAACCTTCTGCAACACTTCCGAAAGCTGGCAGGCCAGCCCCCAGGTACTGAGGAGGACCAACCATGACACGCTCACAAGAGGACCTCTTTACCTCGGAGATCCTTCCCTCTTCAGCATTCATCCTTACGCATCTGGACCTTTATAACTGGGGACCGTTCGGAGGGCGCCATTGCGCGGAGATTGATTCCAGAGGCACTGCAATTATTGGCCCAACGGGAAGCGGAAAAACGACACTGGTCGATGCACTGATGACACTGCTTACCCACCAGCCGCGATATAATCTCGCATCTACTGGCGGCCATGAGAGTGACCGGGACCTGATGTCTTACATCCGTGGTGTTTCAGGCGCTGGAAATAATTCCGGAGACAACAGTCACGTTGCCCGGCCTGGCAAGACAATCACCGCTGTCAGCGCCCGATTTCATAATGGCAATAAAGCCGTTCGAATTGGCGCAATATTCTGGGTCGACGGCAGCAGTTCTTCAGTTGGCGACCTGAAACGTCTATGGCTGTTCTCGGAGCAGGACGACCAGGGTCTGGATGACTGGTTAGCTATCCATCATGAGGGTGGCGCACGAGAACTGAAGCAATATGCCCGAGACGCTTCCGGCATACAGATCAACGACAGCAAAAAGGCATACCTTGCGCAGGTAAGACGTTTTTTCGAAGTGGGTGAAAACGCCTTTACCCTGCTCAACCGAGCCGCCGGGCTCAAACAGCTCAACAGCATTGATGAGATATTCCGGGAACTGGTTCTCGATGATCACTCCGCCTTTGAACGCGCAGCGGAAGTGGCCAGCGAGTTCGATGACCTGGCAACCATCCACGAGGAGTTGGAGACTGCTCGCCGACAGTACCAATCACTGCTCCCTATCTCCGAGACTTACGAAAAACATCAGGCTGCAAAGGAAGCATTGAGTCAAAATCAAACACTCAAAGACATACTGCCAATCTGGTATGCACTGGTCGGCTATCAACTGTGGACCGACCAAATCCGTGAGCTTGAGGGACAGATCAAGGTGTCCAACGAGACCATTGCAACCCTGGACGATGTGGCCTCAACGCTGAAAAATAAGGCGAACACGCTCAATGACATCTACCTCCAGGCCGGCGGCGCCAGTATTGAGCAGCTAAAGGAGCAGATCTCCCAGCAAAAACGGTGGGTCAGGGAACGCGAAAAGCATTCTGGCGATTATCGTACGCTAACAAGGAGGCTTGGCTTAGACGAGACGCTGTCCGCTTCCGCACTGCGCTCCAATCAACAGGTGTGCAAAGAAAAACAGCAGAAGCTTTCAGCACTGCAAGACAGCCAGGATCAGAATGTCCTGAGCCTGGGTGTAAACTACAGTAAATTCGAAGAGGCGATAGCTGAGCTCAAGGATGAGGTCGGGCGCATCAAGGCTCGCCCCAAGTCGAATATAGACGGGCATTTTCAGGAGTTCCGCAGCGAACTGGCGTCAGCCCTGAACCTCGACGAGGAAAACCTACCGTTTGTTGCAGAACTGGTGGAGGTAACAAAAGAAGAAAATGCCTGGCGCGGAGCTATAGAGCGAGCCATCGGAGGTCACCGTTTGAGACTTTTGGTTCCACCTGCAGCCATGAAGACTGCTTTGGACTGGGTAAACCTTCGTGATAACCGCCTCCACGTTCGATTGCTTGAGGCGGAAGTGCCGCAGAGCAAATCCCAGTTCATGGAAGATGGCTTCACCCGTAAACTGAATTTCAAAGAACATCCCCACCGTGAGGCTCTGAAGAAACTGCTGGCTGGTATCGACCGCCACTGCGTCGAGTCACCGGAGGCACTTCGTGAAACATCTCATGGCATGACCAGGCAAGGGCTGATGTCTGGCAGGCGGGGCTTCTTCGAGAAGCGGGATAACCAGCGACTGGATAAAGGCTGGATGACCGGTTTCGACAACCGGGACCGGTTAGCGGCTTTAGATGAAGAACTCTCGGCGACCCAGTGGAAGGCTGATCAGGCTCTGGCGGATCTGGAGTCGGCGCGTAAGGCGCTGACCGAAACCCGAACAGAGCATCAGCTTTATACCAGCCTACTGGATATCAACTTCGAGCAGATTGATCTTCCAGGTGCTCAATCTGAGCTGAAGGAACTTCACGAACGACTTCAATACCTTACCGCTCCTGATTCTGATGTGGAGAAGGCCCGTAAGCAGTTCGAAGAAGTCGACAACGAGTTAACGGATACGCAGAAAAAGCTGTCTGGCGAACGCACTCAACAAGGAATCCTGGGCACTCAGCGTGCCCATGCCACTGAGCGTCTTGCCGAGATGCTGGAGCGAATTGGCGAGGGACTTACCGATGACCAGCAAACCCTCGCTGACAGGCACTTCATTCCCCCTGCGGCTGGCCAACACGACAAACTGGACCGGCTAGAACGAACTCAAACCGTTGAGCTCGATGATCAGATCAAGACCTTGTCAAAACAGGTGAGCGGGTACGAACTGAATCTGACCCAGCAGATGGAGAAAGCCAAGATCATCGACACCGGCGCGCTTGCGGAAACCGGTAGCAATATTCGCGATATACCGGAATACCTCGAGCGCCTGCGGATTCTTGAGGAGGAGGCATTACCCGAAAAACTGGAGCGTTTCCTGAACTACCTGAATCACTCGTCCGATCAGGGTGTGAATCAGCTTCTGGCTCACATACAGAACGAGGTGTCCGTTATTGAGGAGCGCATCGCGGACCTGAACTTGACCTTACGGCGAGTCGACTTCCAGCCGGGCCGCTACCTCAAGCTCGAACCCAGACGGGTCACTCATGAATCCCTGCGAACTCTTGAACAGGCGCAGCGTCAACGACGGGCGGATGCCCTGAAGGACGATCAGGGCGAAAGCCATTTCCGGGCCCTAGAAAACATGGTGAAGCTGCTGCGAGATGCCAGTGACAACAAACGGACAGTCGGTGCCCGCGCCCTACTCGACCCTCGCTACCGGCTGCAATTTGCGGTTTCGGTAATTGATAGGGAAACGGCAGGAGTCATCGAAACCAGAACCGGTTCCCAAGGCGGAAGCGGTGGCGAGAAAGAAATAATCGCCAGCTATATCCTGACAGCTTCGCTGAGCTATGCACTCTGCCCTGATGGAGCCACACAGCCGCTGTTTGGCACCATTGTTCTTGATGAGGCTTTCTCGAAAAGCTCTCACGCAGTCGCTGGCCGCATCATCTCCGCACTTAACGAGTTTGGTTTGCACCCTCTGTTTGTAACTCCAAACAAAGAGATGAGATTACTGAGAGACCACACCCGTTCGGCAATTCTAGTCCACCGCAAAGACGTGCGAGCTACCCTGACATCGCTGAGCTGGGAAGAACTGGAAGCTCACGCAGAGAAAATGACACGGAAGACTCATGAAATCCCCGGCTGATCTGGCACTCAAGCTAGCCAGGCAATGGCAAAACGCAGATATACGAGAGCAACGTCTGCTGCATCCAGATAGCTGGCCACTCAGAATTCCAATTGGCAAACCTTCTGGGCGTGTTATATCCGAGGATCTGGAAAGGGTTCGCAAACACTTAAATCAGTGGCGCAATGTGACGATAGGACGGGTCGACTGGAGTCCCAAAAAATTTCGTAGTGCCAGCGAGGACGTCCAGATTCCAGAATTTTGGATTCTGAGCTCGCCAACGGAATGGATTGACGCAGCAAATAACAACGAGGTTCGCGGCGAATACCAGACTCTGTGTCGCTTAGTACCGGCAGTTGATGAGCGTTTTCATCGCTTGCTAATCCGAAAACGCCGTCTAGTGCTAGACAAGCCTGAAAACGAAGTTATTCAGTCAGCCAAGGTCGCGCTCCTCTTATTTCCGGGGTTGGCAGAAGGAAAACCGCTTCGAGCTCTGTCGGTGGGAGGCATCGACAGCAAGTTTTTTGAACGGAACCGCCAGTTGCTTATCCAGATGTTGGATATCCTGTTTGAAGGCCAAGTCAGTGAGCTTGGACTGGAAGCCTTTCTCGGCGCAGATGATGAAGGCCATCATTGGTTGTTGATCATGGACCTTGACGGTGAGTTACTCCCATTTTCACAACTCCGAGTGCGTGCCCGCGAACTGCTACAAGCGCCTCTACCGGGAACATCCGTCCTTATTGTTGAAAACGAACGCTGCATCCACCAGTTGCCGCAGGTTACTGAAGCCGTCGCGATATTGGGGGCCGGTCTAAATCTTTCCTGGATGCGGGCTTCCTGGCTAAACGAGAAGAAAGTAGCTTATTGGGGAGACTTAGACACATGGGGGCTCACCATGCTGGCGAGGGCCAGAGAACATCAACCAGCGCTGACGCCATTGCTCATGAACAAGATTATTTTCGATACCTTTGCTAATGAGATGGCGGTTCAAGAACGGCAACCAGCTGACTCTTTACCCGTCGTCGGCCTCATGCCAGAGGAACGGGAACTATTTATCGATCTGCTGGGGCAGACAGAGGGAAGATTAGAACAGGAATTCCTGCCGGAGAGCGTTGTTCACAGCTCAATAGCTCATTGGTTGGAGAAAGCCTGAGATACAGAGAGGAATGGCATTTATCACGCTATATGAGCCTGTAGATAAATCCGTGTAACTGCCCACCTTAGCCAACAACTCTCTGTCATCAATGAAATGGGGAAACTGTTCATGGATGGAGATCACATCGTATATATGCCGAGATTGATGCTCCCCCAGTTTCTCAACACCCCGGTGGTTTATCTCGTGGAGCGCAGTCAGTTTTTCGAAAAACGTACGGTCACATCCCAATACGTCTACAAAGCAATTGTCGCTATGGTCTGCCACGTTGGCCAAAGCCATCGGCTGAATATCATGACTGCCTGAGGGTTCCAGTCCTGCCTTACCACCGCATTCGAGAAAAACTCTGGGCTTGATATACCCCCCACTCGGAACGTCGAATATCTGGGGGTATTGGATCTCAATATCCATACCGTTCCTCAGCACACCCACTCCAAATGTGCTGTTAATCTCTAACAGTTCATCACGAAGAAATGGGGCTATCACATCGCTCACCGCTGCCTGCGTTGCTTCATTCAGCAAAGCCACGCGCTTACTGGTGGCAGTGGCGCTCTCATGATCGGCTGGTTCCGGATAACCCAGTAAGTTCATATCAAGTGAGAGATCAATATCCTCGGACATCCGGTCAATACAACCATAGACTTTGCTCAGAGTGGTGCCGCCCTTAAACATAAAAGGATTCGGTGTTTTTTCCGTATGGTAGGGCTTCAGCCGCTCAAAAAGCAGCTTCAGCACCAAAGTGACGTAGTAGTCTTTCTCGAGGACGAAATGCGGAAGGCCCGTGGCAGTTGCTGCCGCCTCGAAAAGGTCCAATTGGTCTTGGGTGCTGAGCGTGAACAGAAATGGCTTCGCCACTGGGTTACTCCAGAACTTGTTTTGCCCAATTGAGCTTTCCGCTGAATGTCGCCAGCAATTTAGCCTGCCCCTTGGGCGTCAACTCACTGAAAGCTCTCACGAACGCTTGCTTTTCACGAGCTGCATGGCTCTCTCCGGCGTACTCAAGCGCAACCCATAATTTTGCCGCGAGCTTCTTTTCGCCTATGGGCAACCCCGCAAGCCCCTCTACTGCGGACGCAAATGATCGACTGTAATTAAACTGAATGACGGTTTTCCCGAGCGTGATCGGCTGAATCCGTTTGTTGGAGATAAATATCGGCTTCATGGGAAGTTGCGTCGAGGCACCTAGCTCATTCAACACTTTGGCTCCTGAGGGTACAGCAAACACCTTACGCTCTCGCTCAAGAACAGAAACGACTTTTTCAGGTGAAGCCAGAACAATGCCAAAACGGGTCTGCTTCAGCCGCTGCCATAAGCCACGTTCGATCGGCACAACAACCTTCTCTTTCTCAAGCTGATGCAGGCTTTGAGAAATCCGGCTACCATGCCCACCAAGGTGATTCACCAGCTGTTTATGCGTGAAAATGCTTCCGTACGGTCGATGTTTGACGTACTCAGCAACTTGTTCCGCGATGCTCATGCCTTTAACCCATTACTTTTCAGCAAAATACATATAATCTGACTAAATAGATTGTACACTTTACCGACAAGTTTATCACGCAAATCCCTTCTGCGCCTCTGGCTTGGCTCAAGACCCTTTGAGATCCCTCGGGCTGACTTCGTTAGCAGATAGGTTGTCTATAACTGAGTAACTGCGTAACGTGGGATATTCAGGGCATGGGGCAGCGGTCAAATTGGTCTACATCGGACAACAGCAACCAGACAACCCCGTGCCCACAATCGGCTTAAATCGTACAACTGTTGGTTTAAAAAGAGTTTTCCAAAAGAGCCTTCGCAACAAGTTACCAGCCGACAAATTTTTCAGCTATTGCCTCTGCTTTCCAGAACTCGAAAGCCCTCAGTTTTGATCTTTGTACTGTCAGGCTAAACGCCCATAGTCTTCTCTGTTTTTTCTACTATGCCCCATCGCCGAAGCACCTCAAACAACTTGCTGAACCGGCCCGTGCCAAGTCGCCACCGTCACGCCCAGTTGATGTAACAGTGCCCGCTGCCGCCCTTCGACGCGATACCTCTAGCGGGCTATA
>TARA_R110000850_G_scaffold150335_5_pt1 | contig 21247 bp, 24 predicted proteins | sample TARA_R110000850 | Tara Oceans TARA_R110000850 (sample SAMEA4397586) | marine metagenome | biome: Polar Biome; feature: [SRF] surface water layer (ENVO:00010504); material: water (ENVO:00002006), including particulate matter (ENVO:01000060) such as... | depth 5 m | reverse complement strand
TCGGGTCGGCCGCTTCATTCGTCTCAATGCCCTGCGCCTGCGTACGGCTGCGAACCGCAACGCGCGCTGAGGGGCGCGGCACTCAATATTGCTCAGGGCGGGTTCACCCGGGGGCCGCCATTGTCCGGCCGCCGCCTTGCCGGTCGTCACTGAACGCAGTGATTGTTCACGCTTTGCTTGAGGACATAACCATGAAAAAAGTCACCCTGTTGATTCCCTGCCTGCTGGCGGGTCTGTGGATGGGCAGCGCTGCTGCCGCCGACCCCCACGGCAAGCTGACCGATGAGCAGCGCGCCCGCATCGAGGCCCGGTGTGCCGAGAACCCAGAGCGTTGCGAGAAGGTGAAAGACCGTCTCACCGAGGCCAAGGCCCGTTGCGACGCCAATCCGGCCGCCTGCGAAGCGCGCAAGGATGAGATGAAGGCCCGTGCCGAAGCCCGGCGCGAAGCCTGTGCCGCTGACCCGGCAGCCTGCGCCGAGCAACGCGACGCGGTCCGCGAACGGGTCAAGCAATACCAAAACCCTTAGTTGGCGGGCTCAGCGCGGCACTTCAACGGTGCCGGCGCTGCGCACAATCGCTTCCAGGCGCTTGCCCGAGCTGACATTACGCACCGGAATGCGCTGGCCCACGCCGCCGTCGGCCAGCGCTTCGCCGTTCATGCGGATGGTCACCGCTGCGGTCTGCACCTCGATGCCCACCCGGTCACCGCGCCGCACCACCGCCGGTCGCGTGACATCGGCCGGGCCCAGTACCCGCCCTGCCGGCAGGGCCCGACGGCTGTGCAGGCCGATGACCGACTGAGGGTCGTCAAAGCTGCCATAGCCGGCGGCGAGCGCCGTTCGCGACTCCAGGGCCACGTCTTCGGCACGAATGACCGTGTCGCCTGCGATGCTGCGCTGGAGCACCACCACCTGATCGCGGCCCACGGCGCGGACCGGCACGTAGAGCGTCCACTGCGGCTGCGTGCAGCGCACCAGAACCGTGGCCTGGCGACCGCGAACGCTGCTCAGTTCGCTTTGCAGCGGCGCCTCGCAGCGGGCGACCTGCACGCGCGGATCAAGGCTGGCGGCGGCGGGCGTGAACGGCGCTGCCTGCTCGGCGGCGGCGCGCAGCTGTGCCACGGGCGTTGCCGCGTGCGCGGTGACCGTGCCCAGCAGCAGGGCGATGAGCAGCAGTTTGACTTTCATGGTGCGACCCGCTGCGGCGACCGTGCGCGGCCGCGCGTGGCGGTGCCGTTCGCCCGATGAAGGGGCGATTGGAAAATGCCGGGCGTGACGCTCAAGTTATCGGCGCTGTGGCCGATAGGAGGGCCATGAGTGCCCTACTTGATCGAATTGACGAACAAACCCGCCTTGCCGGGCACAACCGGCTGGCGCTGCTGATCTTCGGCCTTGGCGATGCCGTGCGTTACGCGGTGAACGTCTTCAAGGTGCTGGAAGTGACGCCGCCCAGCACCCTGACGCCGGTGGCCGGCGTTCACCCGCTGGTGCAGGGGCTGGCCGAGCTGCGCGGTCAGTTGATGCCGGTGATCGCCCTGCCGCAATTGTTGGGCGGGTCGCCGCCGGTGCATCCGCAGTGGGTGGTGACCGAGTTCAATGGCCGGCGTCAGGCGTTCATCGTGGCCAACGTGGAGCGCATCGTGCACGTCGATGTGGCCAAGCTGCAGGCCCCCGACGCGCAATCCGGCGAGGCCATCACCGGTCTGGTGGAAACGCCGCAGGGGTGGCTGAAGCTGCTGGATTTCGAGCATGTGCTGGCGCGCATCATCGGCGAGCCGCCCGAGTTGCCCGATGCCTGGCGCGGCCGCCTGGGTGACCACGCGCCCGAAGTGCTGGTGGTGGACGATTCGTCGGTGGCGCGCGGCCAGATGCAGCGCACGCTGACGGCGCTCGGCGCGCAGCCGATTCTGCTCAACGACGGTGCCCAGGCGCTGGCGTGGCTGCTGCAGGCGTCGGAAAGCGGACGCCTGGCGCGTGTGAAGCTCGTCATCTCCGACCTCGAAATGCCGCAGCTCGACGGCTACGCACTGACCGCCCGCATCAAGGAACATCCGCGACTCAAACACTTGCGGGTGCTGCTGCACAGTTCTTTGTCGGGCCGTTTCAATGCTGATCTGGTGGCCAAGGTCGGGGCAGATCGCTTCGTGCCGAAATTCTCCTCCGAGGCCCTGGCCAACGCGGTGCTCGAAGACCTTTCGGCGGTTTGATCGTGCCGTTGACGGCGTGATCGCGGAGATTTTGCAAGGCCCGACACAGGTTATTTCGTCGAGGCACGCCGCATGAGTGGACCCCTGGCAACACCGCTGTTCGGCATCCATGAGGCGGCACTGGGACTCCAGTCTCGCCGACTGGAGCTGATCAGCGCCAACATCGCCAACGCCGACACGCCGGGCTTTCAGGCACGCGACGTCGACTTTGCCAAGGCGCTCAGCCAGCAACAGCCCGCCGCCGAGCTGCGCACCGGTGCCCACGACTATCAGCGCTATTCGGCGCAGCCGTCCCTCGATGGCAACCAGGTGGACTTGCCCATGGAGCAGGCCGCTTTTGCTGACGCCGCCCTGCGCTATCAGGCCAGCCTGCAATTTCTCGAATCCCGGGTGCGCGGCTTGATGACCGCGCTCACCGGTCAATAAGGAGCATCGCCATGAGCAGCTTCCGCATCTTCGACATCGCTGGCAGCGCCATGCAGGCGCAGTCGGTGCGTCTGAACACCGTCGCGTCCAACCTGGCCAATGCCGATTCGGTGGCCACCCGCCCTGAAGACGCCTACAAGCCGCGCATGCCGGTGTTCCAGGCCATGCTCGATGCCCAGCAGGGTTCGCAAGGGGGCGCCAGCGTCGGCGTGCAGCGCATTGCGGAATCCGAGCGCCCGGCCGAGGCGCGTTTTCAGCCCGGACATCCGCTGGCGGACGAGCAGGGCTATGTCTATGCGCCCGCCGTCAATGCCGTTGAAGAGATGGTCAACATGATGTCGGCCAGCCGCTCCTACCAGTCCAGCGTCGAGGCCATGAACACGGCCAAAGAGCTGATGACCCGCACGCTCAACATCGGTCGATAACCATGGACGTTCTTTCCGCGTTGTCCCCCGGTGCTGGCGCCAGCGCCACGCCCAACAATCAATCGTTGGGCCAGCAGGATTTCATGCGCCTGCTCATTGCCCAGTTTCAGGCGCAGAACCCGCTGGAGCCATTGGGCAACACCGAATTCATTGGCCAGCTGGCGCAGTTCTCGGTGGTGTCGGGCGTGCAGCAGTTGGACAGCAGCTTCCAGGGTTTTGCCCAGCAACTGACCGGCGACCAAGTACTGCAGGGCGCCAGCTTGCTGGGCAAGCCAGTGCAGCGCATCAGCGATCAAATCGGCTTTGACGGTACGAGCGCCCCGATCATGACCTTCGACGTGCCGCCTGGTGCGGCGAAGGTGGAAGTGGACGTGCTCAACGCCAGTGGCGTGCGCGTCGCCCAATTGATTCAGAACAACCCTGCCGCTGGCGACTTGTCCCTGGCCTGGGACGGCCTGTTGGCGGATGGCAGCCGCGCGCCCGCCGGCCTGTACAGCGTGCAGGCTCGTGCGGTGGCCGGTGACGCGACTGCGGCGATGGCCGTGCGTACCGAGGCCATCGTCACCGGCATCAAGCCGACTTCCCAGGGTTTGCAGTTGGTCCTGGATGACGGTTCCACCACGTCATTGAACGACGTCACCCAGATTCGTGCGGCCCGATAAGCCGCGTTCACTTTCGAGGAGTTAACCATGAGCTTTTCTACCGCCCTGTCGGGTCTGAACGCCGCCACCCGCGATCTGTCGGTGACCGGCAACAACATCGCCAACGCCGGCACCACGGGCTTCAAGATGGCCCGCACCCAATTTGCCGATGTGTACGCCACCTCGGCGCTGGGCCTGTCATCCACGCAGGCCGGTAGCGGCGTGCGCGTGGTGGGTATTCAGCAACAATTTTCGCAGGGCAATATTGATTTCACCAATAACGCCCTCGACCTGGCCGTGAACGGTGAAGGCTTTTTCACCCTCAATGCCAACGGTCAGACGGTCTACGGCCGCGCCGGTGCCTTTGGTCCCGATCGCGATGGCTTTGTCACCAACCCTCAGGGGTACCGCTTGCAGGTGTACCCGCCGCTGGCCAACGGTGGTTTCGACACCGGACGGCTTACCGACCTGCAACTGCAGGTCGGTGATTCCGCCCCGCAGCCCAGCACCACCGTCAGTGCCGAGATCAACCTACCTGCTGCTTCTGGCACGGCCTTGGGCGTGGCATTTGACCCGACTGATGCCAGCAGCTACGCCCACACCACCAGCCTCACGGTGTACGACTCGCTGGGCGCTGCCCACACGGCCGCGCTGTACTTCGCGCCCACCGACACCCCGGGGCAGTGGGATGTGTATACCGTCATTGACGGCGCAGTGACCGGCGGCCCGACCACCGCCAGCTTCGATGCCGAGGGCAATCTGCTCACCCCGGCTGGGGGCAGCTTTACTTTGCCACCGGTGCCGCAGACCAACGGCGCGGCCGATATTGAATTGACGGTAGACCTTTCCGGTGCCACGCAGTTTGGTGATCGCTTCAGCGTGGCCGCACTCACGCAGGATGGCTACGCCACCGGCCGACTGACCGGTATTGAAGTGACGTCCGAGGGCATCGTGCAAGCCCGCTTCACTAACGGACAGGCCCGCGCGCTCGGTCAGGTGGCCATGACAACCTTTGCCAATCCGCAGGGCATGCAGGAGCTTGGCGACACCGTCTGGGCAGAAACCTTTACCTCGGGTCCGGCGTTGCGCGGCACCGCGGACAGCGGCAGCTTTGGTTCGATACAGGCAGGCGCACTGGAAACCTCCAACGTCGATCTCACCGCCGAGCTGGTGCGCATGATCACCGCGCAGCGTGCTTTCCAGGCCAACGCACAAATGATCACGACCACTGATCAGATCACACAGACCGCTCTGAACCTGCGCTAGGGACGATTGCAGCTAGGAGATCACTATGGATCGCGCCGCCTACATCGCCATGAATGCCGCCTCGGAAGCGCTGCGTGCGCAGTCGATCACGGCGCACAACATCGCCAATGCCGGTACCTCCGGCTTCAAGGCGCTACTGACCCACACCGAAGCGGCCAACGTGGAAGGTCCGGGTTGGCATTCCCGGGTCAACGGCGTGCTCAAGCCGGAAACCTGGAACGCCCAGGGCGGCGCCCTGCAGAGCACCGGTCGTGATCTGGACATCGCACTTGCCGACGACCGTTGGCTGGCGGTGCAAACCGAAGACGGCGGCATTGCCTACACCCGCAATGGTGCGCTGCAGATGACGGCCAATGGACAGGTGCTGGACGGCGAAGGCCGGCCGGTGCTCACCGAAGACGGCCCCATGGCCTTGCCGCCGCACAGCGAGCTGATGATCGCCGCTGACGGCACCATCAGCCTGACGCCTCAAGGCAGCGAGGCCAGCGTGCGGGCACAGGTGGGGCGGCTGAGCGTGATCGAGGCCGCACCAAGCGAACTCAAACGTCGTGCCGATGGCCTCTTCGAGCCGCTGCCCGGTGCTGACACCAGACCGGCGGCCGGCGCGGTGATGGTCAGCGGGATGTTGGAGGCCTCCAACGTCAATGCGGCCGAGCAACTGGTCGCGCTTATTGAACACAGTCGCCGGTTTGAGTTGGCGACCAAGGCGATGAAAACCGCCGACAGCCACGGTGAAGTGGCCCAATCACTGATGCGCATCCGCTAAAGGACTTGTTATGAACCCCGCACTCTGGATTGCCAAAACCGGCCTCGACGCCCAGCAGACTCGCTTGTCGGTGGTGTCGAACAACCTCGCCAACGTCGGCACCACCGGCTTCAAGCGCGGTCGCGCCCAGTTCGAGGACTTGCTGTACCAAACCATCCGCCAGCCCGGCGGTGCCACCAGCCAACAGACTGATTCCCCCACCGGCCTGATGCTGGGCACCGGTGTACGCACCGTGGCCACCGCCAAGGAGTACGCCCAGGGCAATGTGCAGCAAACCGGCAACAGTCTGGATGTGGCCATCAATGGCCGCGGCTTCTTCAAGGTGCTCATGCCGGATGGCAACGCCGCCTTTACCCGCGATGGTTCGTTCAAAACCAATGCGCAGGGCGAGTTGGTGACCGCGCAGGGCTACGCACTGGAGCCCGGCATCGTGGTGCCCGATACCACGCAGAGTTTGACCATCGGCGCTGATGGCACTGTCACCGCCCAGTTACCCGGTCAGGCGCAGCCGGTGCAGATCGGCACCTTGACGCTCTCCGACTTCATTAATCCCTCCGGCCTGCAAGCCCGCGGCGAAAACCTGCTGGTGGAAACCGCCGCCAGCGGCCCGCCGAACGAATCCACTCCCACCCTCAACGGTGTGGGCGGCTTGGTGCAGGGCGCCCTGGAAAGCTCCAACGTCAACGTGGTCGAAGAGCTGGTGTCGATGATCGAAACCCAGCGCGCTTATGAGATGAACTCGAAGGCGATCTCGGCCGCAGACGACATGCTGCGCTTCATCACCAACCAGCTCTAGGGCACGGTCATGAAACGCCTACTGCTGCCACTGCTGGTGCTGCTTGTATCGGCCTGCGCCAGTCGCCCGGTGGCGCTGGAGGCGATGCCTGAGGCAGAGCTGCCACCGCTACCGCAGGCCGAGCCCGGTGCCATCTACAACAGCGGCCTCGCGCTCGACTGGTTTGCCGATACCCGCGCCCGGCAAGTGGGCGATGTGCTCACCGTGTTGTTGGTGGAGCAAACCCAGGCACAAACCAGCAGCGCCACTTCCACCAGCAAATCCAGCAGCGCCACGCTGTCCGGGCCCACCGTGTTCGGCCGACCTGTGACCGCAGGCGGGGTGGAGGTGCTGTCCGGCAGTCTGGGCGGCGACCGGACCTTCGAGGGCGCGGGCGGATCCAGTCAGTCCAACCGTCTCACTGGCGCGCTGTCGGTGCGGGTGATCGAGCGCGATCCTCGCGGACTGCTGCGGGTAGCGGGGCGCAAACAACTGGCGCTCAACCGCGGCGACGAACTGCTGGAACTCTCGGGCTGGGTACGCCCGGAAGACATCAACCCCGACAACACCGTGCGCTCCGACCGCGTCGCCAGCGCCCAGGTTCGCTACGCCGGGCGCGGCGCGCTGGGCGATGCCAACGCCCAGGGCTGGCTGAGCCGGTTCTTCAATTCGCCGTTTTTCCCGTTCTGAGGTGATGCCATGAAACGTGCATCCAAGCGTCTGGCGCAGCGGCAACGGGTGGTTCGTGTGCTGCTGGTCGTCGGCGTGCTGCTGGCGATGATCTCGGCACCCTCATTCGCGCAGGACGAACGCATCAAGGACCTCGCCAGTATTGCGGGCGTGCGCAGCAATGGCTTGATGGGCTACGGCCTAGTGGTGGGCCTGGACGGCTCTGGCGACCAGACCAGCCAGTCGCCGTTTACCGTGCAGGCGCTCCGTAACTTGTTGACGCAACTGGGGGTGACCATCCCGCCCGGTGTGAGCCCTCAGCTCAAGAATGCTGCGGCGGTGATGGTGCAGGCAGATCTCCCGGCGTTCTCGCGGCCCGGGCAGCTCATCGATATCACCGTGTCGTCCATCGGCAATGCCGGATCCCTGCGCGGCGGCGCGTTATTGATGACTGCGCTCAAAGGGGCAGACGGGCAGGTGTATGCCGTCGCCCAAGGCAATCTCATCGTCGGCGGGTTTGGCGTGGAAGGTCGCGATGGCTCGCGCATTTCGCTCAACGTGCCGTCTGCCGGACGCATTCCCAACGGCGCCACCGTGGAACGTGCAGCGCCCGCCGCCTTCACTGATGGCCGCTTGGCCCTGCAACTGCACACGCCCGACTTCACCACCGCGGCGCGCGTCGCCAGCACCCTGAACGCGGTGTACGGCGCCGGTACGGCGCAGGCCGAAGATGCCGTCACGATTCGTTTGGCGCCGCCGCATCCTGATCAGCGGGTGGCCTTTCTGTCGGAGCTGGAGAACGTTCGCGTCGAGGCCGGGCAGGCGCCCGCGCGCGTGGTCGTCAACTCCCGTACCGGCACCATCGTCATTGGTGAGAGCGTGCGGGTACGTCCGGCCGCCGTGGCCCATGGCTCCTTGTCGGTCACCATTTCCGAGCGGCTGGACGTGAGCCAGCCCAACCCGTTTGGTCGCGGCGACACCGTGGTGGTACCCGATACGCAGATCAATGTCAGCCAGCAGGGCGACGGCCGCATGTTCCTGTTTGATGCAGGTGTGAGCCTCGCCGAGATCGTGCAGGCGGTGAATCAGGTGGGTGCCGCACCGGGCGATCTCATCGCCATTCTCGAAGCCCTGAAGCAGGCCGGTGCCTTGCGGGCGGAGCTGGTGGTGATCTGATGGACGCCGCGCCGCTGGATGGCCGAGTTGACGCCTTACGCGTCGCCGCAAAGACCCAAACCCCCGAGGCCGCGCGGGAAGTCGCCCGCCAGTTCGAGGTCATGTTCGCCCAGCAAATGCTCGCGGGGTTGCGCAGCACTGCGCAGGTGCCGGGTAGCGGGGTGAAAGATCTGGGGCCCATGCAGTCGATCATGGATCAGCAGATGGGCGAGCTAATGACCCGCGGCAGGGGTCTGGGCCTAGCAGAGCAGCTCATGCAGCAGTGGCAGCGCTCGGGTCAGGTGGCCTCGGAGGCGCCGGACATCACCGCGCATACACTGTCGGCCTTGGGCACTGCGCCCGCGCGGTTGCGCTCGGTCCCCGCCGCTGAAGCGCCCACGACGCCGCCGACACCGTGGCGTGAACGTGCCCAGAAATTCGTCAGTGATTTACTGCCCCTGGCCCGCGAAGCGGCCGAAAAGCTGGGTGTGGCGCCGCAGGCCATCATCGCCCAAGCAGCGCTGGAAACCGGTTTTGGCCGTCACCAGCCGGGTGGGCACTCCAACAACCTCTTCGGGATCAAAGCCTTTTCGAGTTGGCGCGGTGCCAAGGTCGACGCGGAGACCACCGAAGTTCGTGACGGCCGGGTCAGGGCCGAGAGGGCCGCGTTCCGCGCCTATGACAATGTTTCGGAGGGCGTTCGCGACTATGTGGCGCTGCTCAACCAGCCCCGCTATACCGCTGCTCGGAATACTGGCAACGATGTCGCCGGTTTTGCACGCGGCTTGCAGGAGGCCGGATATGCCACCGACCCCGACTACGCGCGCAAAATCACCGACATCGCCCAGCGGCTGGTGCGTGAAGGCTGGTTACGATGAGTGATCTGTTAAGCATCGGGCGCACCGCGCTCAACGCCTACTCGACGGCGCTGGCCACCACCAGTAACAACGTTGCCAATGCCGCGACGCCGGGCTTCAGCCGCCAGCGCGTGGACTTTGCAACACAGCCGCCGAATGGCCTGCTGGGTAACGGCGTGATGCCGGCGCAGGTGCGCCGCATCAACGACACATTCTTGCAGGCGCGCCTCACCGATGACGGTGCCGCCGCTGCGCGTCATGGCAGCGCGCGTGAATTGTTGATTCGCGCCGACCGGATGTTGTCCGATCCGCTGTCAGGCATTGCAGCGCCCCTGCAGAGTTTGAATACCGCCGTACAGGCGGTGATGGCCGATCCCGCCTCGTTGGCGGCACGCAGCGTCTTGCTGGCGGAGGCCGGTGGTGTTGCTGACCGCTTTGCGCAGCTCGATGCAAGCTATGCCCAGCTTGATCGCGAAATCGACGGCCGAGTGTCCGAATCGGTCGGCATCGCCAACGGCTTGGTGGACAACATCGCTCGGTTGAATCAGCGAATTGCGCAGTCGACGCCCGGCAACAACGGTCTGCCGCCGGGTGACTTGCTGGATCAGCGGGACGAGGCGGTGCGTCAACTGGCAGAACAAATTGGCGTGACCACGCTGATCCAAAGCAATGGCTCGCTCTCGGTGTTTCTGGAGGACGGGCAGCCGTTGGTACTCGATGGCCAGGCGCGCCATCTCAGCGTGGTGCCCACAAGCTCGGCGGGGCGATATCGATTGGAGTTGGATTCGCCCGGCGGCCCGGTTGCCGTGGGCCGTCCTGCTGGTGGTGCGATTGCCGGGCTGCTGGACGCCCGTGCGCAGGCCGTCGATGCACCTCGTGCGGCCTTGGCGACGCTTGCAACCGACATCGCCACCGCCTTCAACGCCGCGCAGGGTGCGGGGCAGGATCTTGACGGCAATCCCGGCGCGGCGTTGTTCAACGATCCACCCCTGAGCGTGGCGATCACCGATCCCCGACAACTTGCACCCGCAGGCCCACCGCCTGCGGGTGTCGCAGACAACACCGCCTGGGCCGACGTCGCGACCTTTACCGGGGCGCCGCTGGCCGCTCGCGCCGCTGAGGTGATCGGGCAACTGGGGCTGTCGGCACAGCAGGCGGATGCTCGTGCCTCCGCGGCACAGTCTTTGGCCGAACAGGCGCTCACCGCGCGGGATTCGGTGTCCGGCGTCAATCTGGACGAAGAGGCCGCCAATTTGCTGCGGTATCAACAGAGCTATCAAGCTGCGGCGCAGATGATCGCCACGGCAGACACGGTGTTCCAGACCTTGCTGTCGGCGGTGAGGAGATAAGCCATGCGTATCGCCAGTGACACCCTGTTTCGCACCTCCACCGCGTCGATGCAGGCGCAGACCGCGCAGTTGGTGAAAGTGCAGCAGCAGATCAGTAGCGGACGCCAGTTTCAGCACGCGCACGAAGCGCCAGCTGCAGCAGCCAGTGTGACCGAATGGGAAGCGGCATTAGCCCGTATCGAGGCGCAGGGCGACGCCGCCTCGCGTGCGGCGCATCGCCTGGGTCTCACTGAGAATGCCCTGGACGACGGACGGTTGATCATGGAGCGGGTGCAGGAGTTGCTGATCTCTGCCGGGAACGGCAGCTTCAACGATCAGGACCGGGAGCTGGTGGCCCGTGAAGTCGAATCGTTGGCGGAACAGTGGCGCACTCTTGCCAACGTGAAGGACGGCAGTGGCCAGGCGCTGTTCGCCGGGACGGCCCTGGGCGAGGCCTTTGATGTGGCCGATCAATATCTGGGCACCACGGATACACGGCGGATCGAAGTGGCCGATGGCCAGAAGATTCGCGATGGCATTCCCGGTGACCGAATCTTTGGTGACGTGCAGGGCCAAAGCAGCTTCGCGTGGCTGGATGCCGCTGTGACCGCCGTGCGAGAAGTTGACCCCGAAATCCGGCGGGCCGCTCTGGATGACGCGCAGTCAGGCTTGACCGCGTTGGCACTGAATACCGAGTTGGCGCGCACCGAAGTGGGCGTGCAACGGGCGGCGCTGGATCGGGCCGCCACCTGGCGCGATGCGGCCGGTGCCGAGCTGACCCAGTCGTTGTCACGCCTGCGGGATACTGACCTGATTGAGGCATCCACCACGCTGACCCAGCGCAGTACCCAGCTTTCGGCTGCGCAGAGTGCGTATCTGCAGGTGTCGTCGCTATCGCTGTTTGAGCGGCTGCGATAGTGCCGCCGTGGGCCGGCGAAAGTGGACTGACGGCACGATTATTGCCACCCTTCCAATTCGAGACGGGCTGAATGCCATCGTGATGACGTAAAAACCTTCATCTGCGCTGGTTAGCCTGTCGCGACTATTCGTTCACAGGGGGTTCCATGCGCATTCATCAGGGCTTGACCAAGGCCGCGCTCCTTGGGTGTTTCTTGTGGATCGTCGGGGGGCTGGCCGCCCCGGCTGCGCAGGCGGTCGTCCCGTGCACCACGGCCACGTCGCAGGGATCGGTCACGAGTACCGCGCCCAACTTGAAAGCCTGTTTGCTCCAGTTGCAACGCAGCGACGCCGTTCCCGATGGCAAGGGCTGGGTCTATGGGCAATTTGGCCGGATTCGCGTGGCCGCCGGGCCGCGACAGTCGTGGCGCTATTACGAAGACTCCGCCAGTTGGTCGCTGCTGGATGGCTACCCCGGCCGATTACCCCCCGCTGCGGTCGTGCGCCGGGTCGTGCCGCAGCCACCGGGCAAAGCCGAAGCGGTTGCCGCACCGGAGTCGGCTACACCGCGCCCCACTTTTGGCGAAGCGCTACAAGTGGCGCTTTCCACACCCAGCATGGGCATTGAGGACCCGCATCAACTTGGTGGCCCTGGCTCGCTGAGCTGGTCAATTTCCCAATTTGGATTTCTCCAACATATTCAGGGGCCACAGACCTGCGGGGTGTGGGTGGAGGGTCGGTGGTATCGCATCCAGTCGCCGTCCAAGCCGCACTGCGCCCAACGTTTGGCGCAGCTGGCCCGTGAGGTCGCCGTGATCCGCACCGTTAAGGCGACTTGGCATGATGAGCCGATGTGGTTGGGTGCCGACGCGGTGTACGTCAAAGACGATAAAGACCAGTGGGTGGCTTGGGCCGATTTCTGAGTCACCTCAACGGCCTTCATCAAGTCGCGGCCGGGCTCGAACCCTCCATGTAAAGGGGTATGCGATACTCCGCGCCCTCAATTCTAGGATGGGAGCGTCCAGTGCTCGATTGGTTGATTCCGGTGGCCCACGCCCAGCAGGCGGCGCAGCCGAATGCGTTCATGCAGTTCATTCCGCTGATCCTGTTGGTGATCGTTTTCTATTTCCTGCTGATCCGTCCGCAGATGAAGCGCAACAAGGAACACAAGGCCCTGATCGCGTCGCTGGCCAAGGGCGACGAAGTGATCACCAGCGGTGGCCTGGCCGGCCGCGTGGTGACCCTGGGCGAAGCGTATGTCGGCATCGAAATTTCCGACGGCGTTGAAGTCAAGGTGCAGAAGCCCGCCATCAGCAGTGTGCTGCCCAAGGGCACGCTCAAGGCGCTTTAATTTGTCGCGGTTGTCATGGAATGCGGGCGGGTCGACCGCCCGTATCGCGTTATGAAGCCCTTTCCGCTCTGGAAAACCCTTGTCATTGTCCTTGCCTGCGTGCTGGGCGCGCTTTACGCCGCGCCCAACCTGTTTGGCGAAGATCCCGCGGTTCAAATATCGGTCAGTGAGGGCGCGCTTGCGGCGCTGGACGCGCCCGTGGCCGAGGCGCTGGACGCGGCCGAGATTCCCTACCTCAGCAGTCGCGCGGAAGGCGATCGCTGGGTGGTGCGTCTTGCCGATACCGATGCCCAGCTCGACGCGGCCGAAGTGCTGCGCCGTGAACTCGGCCGCGGTCGGGTCGTGGCCTTGAGCAGCATGCCCAAGACCCCGGCCTGGTTGATGGCGCTGGGCGCCAAGCCGATGAATCTGGGTCTGGACCTGCGTGGCGGCGTGCACTTTCTGCTCGAAGTCGACTTGAACGACATCAACGTCAAGGCCCGCGAGCGTTACCTCAACGACCTGCCCGCCTTGCTGCGCCGCGAAAACATCCGCTACACGGGCCGCCGCGAGGTGGGAGACGCCGTGGTGCTGGAGTTCGACAGCGCCGAGCGCCAGGCGGCCGCGCAGAAGATCATTCTTGAAGAGTTTCCAGAGGTTGATCTGCTGGCCAAGGGCGCCGCTGAAAAATTCGCACTCGAAGCCCGGTTGAGCGAGGCCGAAGCCAAGCGGCTCGCCGATTTCGCCGTGCAGCAAAACCTGACCACCCTGCGCAACCGCGTCAATCAGTTGGGCGTGGCCGAGCCCATCGTGCAGCGCCAGGGCGCCTCGCGCATCGTCGTGCAGCTGCCCGGCGTGCAAGACACCACCCGGGTGAAAGACCTGCTCGGCGCCACGGCGACCCTGGAATACCGGGCCGTGTCTGAAGAAGACGCGTTTCTGGCCGCGCGCACCGGCGTGACGCCGGTCGGCACCGAGCTGTTCTACACCCGCGACGACGAGCGGCCGGTACTGCTGATGCGCGACACCATCGCGGCCGGCTCGCAGTTGATCGATGCCTCGGCAACGATTGACGAAAACGGGCAGCCGGCGGTCAGCGTGACTCTGGATGGCAGCGGTGCGCGGCGCATGCTCGCGTTTACCGAGCGCAACGTCGGCAAACCCATGGCCGTGCTGTTCCGCGAGCGTGAGGTCATCACCAATTACAACGCCCGTGGCGAGCCGATGCGCGAAACCCGGCAGATTGAAGAGGTCATTTCAATTGCCACCATTCGCGGCGTCTTCGGCAAGCGCTTCCAAACCACCGGGCTGTCGAGCGCCGAGGCCCATGATTTGTCGCTGCTGCTGCGCGCCGGGGCATTGGCGGCACCGGTCGATATTGTTGAAGAACGCACCGTGGGCCCCAGCCTTGGCGCCGACAATATCGCCCAAGGCCAAATGGCGGCTGTCATTGGTCTGGTGGCGGTGGTGGTCTTCATGGCGATTTACTACAGCGCTTTCGGCATGCTCGCCAATATCGCACTGGTGGTGAACCTGATACTGATCGTCGCCATCATGTCGATTCTGCAGGCGACCCTCACCATGCCGGGGATTGCCGGCATCATCCTGACGCTGGGCATGGCAGTGGATGCCAACGTGCTGATATTCGAGCGCATACGCGAAGAGATTGCCGACAAGGTCAGTCCGCATGAGGCAATCGAGTCGGGTTTCAGTCGCGCATTTCTGACCATTGCCGATTCTCAATTAACCACCTTGATTGCCGCCGTGGTGCTGTTTGCCCTGGGCAGTGGTCCGGTCAAGGGCTTTGCCGTGACGCTGACCGTGGGCATTGCGACCTCGATGTTCACCGCCATCGTCGTGACCCGCGCGCTGGTGCATCTGGCCTTCGCGCGTCGCAAACTCACCGACGTGCCGGTTTAAGGAAACACCATGCGCTTCTTCTCGCGGGTTCCGCGTATCGATTTCATGTCCGTTCGCAAGCCGATGATGGTGTTTGCGGCGCTGGTGACCGTGCTCAGCATCGGGCTGGTCATGGCGCGGGGGCTGGCGTTCGGCCTGGACTTTACCGGCGGCGTGCTCATTGAAGTGAGCTTTGACGGGCCGGTAGAACTCGATCCGATTCGCAGCCAGTTGGCCGGGATTGGGCTCGAAGGCGCCACCGTGCAGTATTTCGGGACGTCATCGGACGTGATGATTCGCGCCGCGCCGGACGATGGCGCCGATGCCGATGAGGTGTCGACCCAGATCATCACGATGCTCTCGGCTCACGTGGATCTGACGCCCGAATTGCGGCGGGTGGAGTTTGTGGGTCCGCAGGTGGGCGATGAACTGGCCACCGACGGCGCCCTGGCAGCGCTGTTCGCGGTCATTGGCATTCTGATTTACGTGGCGCTGCGCTTCGAATGGAAGTTCGCGCTCGGTGCCATCACCGCCACCATTCATGATGCTGTGCTGACGCTGGGCTTCTTCGCGCTGTTTGGCATTGAGTTCGACCTGACGGTTTTGGCGGCCATTTTGGCGCTGATCGGTTATTCGCTGAATGACACGATCGTGGTTTATGACCGCATTCGCGAGAATTTTATCGACGCACGGCGATCGAATCCGGTGGATGTCGTCAATCTGTCGGTCAATCAAACCTTGGCGCGGACGATCGTGACCGGTGGAACCACGCTGTTTGTGCTGTGTGCCTTATTCTTCGTTGGCGGTGCGGCGGTTCACAGCTTCTCGATTGCGCTGATCGTCGGCATCATCGTCGGCACTTACTCCTCAGTATTCGTGGCCAGCAGCATGGTGATTCTGTTGGGTGTGACGCGCGAAGACATGCTGCCCAAGCAGGAAGAAGTTGACGAGACGCCTTGAAGCGAGACTTCGGGATCAGTGGGAAAAGTAAACTAATTTTGTCTTTGCAGATTTCAGGCTTTATGATGGCGGTCCCCAGGCTTTAGTTTAAGGATCATCATGTCGAGCTATAACGAGCTTTTAAGCCAAATCGAAGCGCTGAAGCGCCAAGCAGAAGATGTACGCCGGCAAGAGCTGAAAGCGGTCATTGACGAAATCAAGGTGTCGATGGAGAAGTACGGCATCACCATCGCTGACCTGCAATCGGCCATTGGCCGTGGCGGCAAGAAGAAAACCACGGTGGCGCCGAAATACCGCAATCCGGCAAGCGGCGAAACCTGGACCGGCCGCGGCCGTGCGCCGCGCTGGCTTGCAGATGCCGAAGCCTCGGGCCAATCACGGGATGCGTTCCTGATTCGCTGAGATTCGCTCAGAGAGGTCTTCAGCTGTACTGAAAACCCGGCGAAAGTGCCGGGTTTTTTGTGGGCGTCGCAGGCCCGTTCATCACGCAAATATGCGTTCGCAGCCTCGGCGCCGGCTTCATCCGGCCCGAAACAATCGTGGCGGCCCTTAAAATGGGGCATGCCGATTTATCTTGATCACAACGCGACCACCCCCCTGGCCCCGGAAGTACTGGAGGCCATGCTGCCGTACTTGCATGGGCCGTATGCCAACGCCTCGTCGTTGCACCGCCTGGGGCGGGCCTCGCGCGACGCCATCGAGGCGGCGCGGGCTGAAGTGGCCGATTTGCTCGGTGCCCAGGCATCGCAGGTGATCTGGACCTCGGGCGGCACCGAGGCCAACAACCTCGCGATCAAGGGCGTCATGCACCAGGGCGGCCGCCTGCTGTACGGCGCGACCGAGCACCCGGCGGTGATGGAATGTGCCGAGTCCTTGATGGCCGTGCCGCGAACCGTCGTCGAGTCCATCCCGGTCACTGCGGGCGGGCTGATTGCGCTGGACCGCCTCCACGCGCAGCTGGCGCAGGCGCCGGTGACCTTGGTTTCGGTGATGGCCGCCAACAACGAGACCGGCGTCATCCAGGATGTGGCGGCGATTGGGCGCGCAGTCCATGAAATCCCCGATGCGCTGTTTCATGTGGATGCGGTGCAGGCTGCGGGCAAGCTGCCGGTTGACGTGCGGCAGATGGGCGCCGATCTGCTGACGGTGTCCAGCCACAAGCTGTACGGCCCGAAAGGGGTGGGTGCGCTGCTGCGGACGGCCCCGGTCGATCTCTGGCCGTTGCACCATGGGGGTGCGCAGGAAGGGGGCCTGCGGGGCGGCACCGAGAACGTCGCGGCCATCGTCGGCTTCGGCGTGGCGGCGCGTCTGGCCCAGGCGCGGTTGGCCGATCGGGTGGCGCATCTGCAGGCCTTGCGCGACCGTCTTGAAGCGGGGCTGGCGGCCATTCCTGGCCTGATCCGGTTCGCCGCGGACAGCCCGCGCTTGCCGAATACCGTGCAGATGGCCTTGCCCGGCTGGGCTGGTGAGACCCTGTTGATGGCCCTGGACCGGCAGGGGTTTTGTGTCTCCAGCGGTTCGGCCTGCGCCATTGGCCACGGCGCGCCCAGCCATGTGCTGGTGGCCATGGGGGTGCCCGACGCGGTGGCGATCGGCGCGATCCGCATCAGCCTGGGGGCAGAGAACACCGCCGAGCACGTCGACCGCCTGCTCATTGCCCTGACCGCGCTGGCCCAGCAGGGTGTCCGCGGATGACCGCCGACTGGATTGCGCTGGACCACGCCGCCACCACGCCATTGGCGCCCGGTGTGTTCGAGGCGATGCGGCCGTGGCTGGACAACGCGGTCGGCAATCCTGCGTCGGACCATCGTGCCGGCCGGGCGGCGAGGGCCGCGGTCGAGGCGGCGCGCGCGGCGGTGGCGCGCTTGGTCGGGGCCCCGGCCGACAGTCTGATCTGGACCAGCGGCGCGACCGAGTCGATCAACCTGGCGATCAAGGGCGCGTTGGAATTCGACGGCCGCGCGCCGGCGCACGTGATCAGCTCGCGAATCGAGCACCGTGCCACGCTCGACACCCTGCGCTGGGTGGCGGGCCAAGGTCACAAGGTGAGCCTGCTGAGCCCGGACGCGCGGGGCACGATCAGCATCGAGGCGGTGCTCGCGGCGTTGACGCCGGCGACGCGTCTCGTGAGCCTGATGTGGGTGAACAACGAGCTGGGCACCTGCACCGACATGCCCGCGCTGGCCGCCGCCTTGCGCGCCCGCGGGGTGCTGTTGCACGTCGATGCGGCGCAGGCGGCGGGCTGGTTGCCGATCGATCTTGAAACCATGCCCATCGATCTGCTGTCGCTGTCCGCCCATAAGCTGGGCGGGCCCAAGGGCATCGGCGCGCTGTACGTCTGCCGCAGGCCACGGGTGCGGCTCAGCCCGCTGCTGCACGGCGGCGGCCAGGAGCAGGGCATGCGCTCGGGCACTCTGGCGACCCACCAGATCGTCGGCTTTGGCGCCGCGGCGACGCGGCGAATGGCGCAGCGCGAGGCGCTCGCCGCCGACGTGTTGCGATTGCGCGACCAATTGGCGGCGCAGTTGCAGGCGGGCATTCCCGATCTGCTGCGCAACAGCCCGGTTTCCGGCAGTCCGCACATTCTCAACGTCAGCGTGCCGGGGGTGGATGGCGAAAGTCTGCGCGCCAGCCTGCCGGACCTGTTGTTTTCCAGTGGCTCGGCCTGCTCTTCGGCCACGCGCGAGCCCTCGTTCGTGCTGCGCGCTCTGGGCCATGACGACCCCCTGGCCGATGCCTCGCTGCGGCTGTCGCTGGGCGAGGGCAGTTGCGACGCAGAGGTGCAGGCCGGTGCCGCGCAGATCATCGCGGCGGCCACGCGGCTGCGCGATTTTGCCGCCGGCTTACCGCCGCCCGCCGTGACCGGACTGGACAATCTGTATGGCTATTCGCCTGCCGTCTGGCAGCGTTTTTGCGCGGCGGACGCGGTCGGCAGTCTGGCGGGCGAGGGGGTTCACGCGGCAAAAGCCACCTCGCGCGCTGACGGCGCCTGGTTGGAGATCGGCGTGCAGATCACCCAGGAGCGTGTGGTGGCCGCGCGTTACCGGGGTGTGGGGTGCCCGGTGACGCTGGCCGCCGGGCAATGGTTTGCGGAACAAATCACCGGTGCCGACGTCTCAACCTTGCAGCGGCCGTGGCTTTTGGACGTGCGCAACGCGCTTGAAATCGCCCCGGAGAAGTCCCACTGTGCTGTGATGGTTGATGATCTGGCGCGGGCCCTCTGGTCCACGCCGCCGTGAATGGAGTTTCTGCGATGAATGACACCCCGACCCAATCCGCCCCCGAAGCCGTTTCCCTTACGGCGTCCGCCGCCAAGCGCATCCAGCAGCAACTGGCACGGCGCGGCAGCGGCCTCGGCCTGCGGGTGGGGGTGAAGCGGTCGGGCTGTTCAGGCTGGGCCTACACCCTCGATTACGCTGACGCGGTGGGTTCTGACGACACGGTGTTCGAATCGCACGATGCCAAGGTGGTGGTAGCCCGTCCGCACCTTGAACAATTGAGTGGCATCACCGTTGATTTTCAGCGTGACGGTCTGAACGAGCGCTTTGCCTTCATCAACCCCAACGTGAAAGGCACCTGCGGCTGCGGGGAAAGCTTCGCGGTCTGAAGCTGGCGCGACGGCGGCGTCGTCAGACCTGGCGGGCCGCAATGGCTTGAAGGTCCGCCGACCGTCAGTTTTTTCGAGAGATTCAGTGTCTCTTCGGCCCGTGTGCCGTGGGTCGCCGGTTATACTTTGGGGCTTTCTTGATCGCGTTCCGCGCTGGCGGGTGCGATCTCCCTACCGTTTATCCCCAAGGAGTGACCCGTGGCTGTTGAACGTACGCTGTCGATTATCAAGCCCGATGCCGTGGCGAAGAATCACATTGGCGAGATCATCGCGCGTTTTGAAAAAGCGGGCCTCAAGCCCGTCGCCAGCCGCCTGATGCATCTGACCGATGCCGAAGCCGGCGGCTTTTATGCCGTTCACGCCGAGCGCCCCTTTTTCAAGGACCTGGTGAGCTTCATGACCAGCGGGCCGGTGTTGGTGTCGGTGCTGGAAGGCGAGAACGCCGTGTCGGCCCATCGCGATCTGATGGGGGCGACCGACCCCAAGAAAGCCGCGCCGGGCACCATCCGTGCCGACTTTGCCGACAGCATCGACGAGAACGCCGTGCACGGGTCCGACAGCCTCGAGAACGCAGCCGGCGAAATCGCCTACTTCTTCCGGGCCACCGAACTCTGCCCGCGGACCCGCTAAGGCATTGATCGCACTGCCGCGCGCCATGACCGAACCGACCCCTGCGCTGTCCACGCCAGCGGCTGCCAAGCCGCTGGCGGACGGGCGCCGCAACCTGTTCGGCATGGATCGCGTGCAGTTGCGGGACGCCTTCGAGGCCATGGGCGAAAAGCCGTTCCGAGCCGATCAGGTCATGCAGTGGATTTACCGGCGCGGCATCGGCGACTTTGAGGCCATGTCCAACCTCAGCAAACCCCTGCGTGAGCGTCTGCACGCGCATTTCGTGGTCGGCACGCCCGAAGCGGTGGCCGAACAGGTCTCGCGGGACGGCACCCGCAAATGGGGATTGCGCCTGGCCGGTGGCAACGCCATCGAGACCGTCTTCATCCCCGAGGGCGACAAGGCCGCCATCGAGCACACCGCCGGTCAGCCTCGGTATCGCGGCACCCTGTGCGTGTCGTCGCAGGTGGGGTGCGCGCTGGACTGCAGCTTTTGCTCCACCGCACAGCAGGGCTTCAACCGCAACATGACCACGGCGGAGATCATCGCCCAGGTCTGGTTTGCCGGAAAGCAGCTGCACTGTGATTTTCAGAACGAACGCGACATTTCCAACGTCGTGTTCATGGGCATGGGGGAACCGCTGGCCAATTACGGCGCGGTGCTGCCCGCCATCCGCATTCTGCTGGACGACTTCGGCTTTGGCCTGTCGAAGCGCCGTGTCACCGTGTCGACCAGCGGCATGGTGCCGTTCATCGACCGGCTGCGCGAAGATGTGGATACCGCGCTGGCGGTCTCGCTGCACGCCCCCGTGGATGCCTTGCGTGACGAATTGGTGCCCATCAACCGCAAATATCCGATTCGCGAACTGATGGAGGCCTGCCGCCGCTACACCGCCGGCAAGGACCGCAAGTCGCACATCGTCTACGAGTACGTGATGCTCGATGGCGTCAACGACCAGCCGGCGCTGGCCCGCGACCTGGCCAAGCTGCTGGGCAATTTGCCCGCCAAGGTCAACCTGATTCCCTGGAACCCGTTCCCCGGCGCCCCGTACCGGACATCGCGACCCGAAACGGTCAAGGCCTTTGCCGACATCCTGCGCCAGAAGGGCATCGTCACCACCACCCGCAAGACCCGCGGTGAAGACATTGATGCGGCCTGCGGGCAGTTGGTGGGCCAAGTGGCGTCCAAGCAGAAGAATCGCCTTCGCGGGATTCCGGTGGTGAGCCAGTGACCGCCCGCAGGCCCGCCCGACTCGCCTTGCTCGCATCCCGGCCGCTGGCCGGGGCCCTGCTCGGTGGCGCGCGTGCGTCCGCCGGGCAGTTGGTGGGCCAAGTGGCGTCCAAGCAGAAGAATCGCCTTCGCGGGATTCCGGTGGTGAGCCAGTGACCGCCCGCAGGCCCGCCCGACTCGCCTTGCTCGCATCCCGGCCGC
>TARA_R110000850_G_scaffold277120_1_pt1 | contig 21281 bp, 20 predicted proteins | sample TARA_R110000850 | Tara Oceans TARA_R110000850 (sample SAMEA4397586) | marine metagenome | biome: Polar Biome; feature: [SRF] surface water layer (ENVO:00010504); material: water (ENVO:00002006), including particulate matter (ENVO:01000060) such as... | depth 5 m | reverse complement strand
AAACACTCCTTAAGGAAAAGTCCAAATTAGTTTGAAGACATACAATAATGAACGAGACCTATTTTTTTATATACATAACTGGCTTCTGAAAATATCTTCTCATCTACTGTTAATTGCAATGCTTTATGATATACATCTAATGCTCCTTTATGTTTTGAGTTTTTTTCTAACCGTCCTGCTTCTTCAATGAGCAACCGTATTTCATTATTGCTTGAAATTGTTTCAGGTTGAATGGCATAGATATTTTCACAATATGAAAAAACCAAGAGTAAATAAAGGAAATACAAGATATGGAGATTTTTCTGCATAGTAAATAGTAAAAAGATTTACTCATTACGAAAATAGGCTAAAATCTTATGATTTAGGATATTGAAGTAAAAAATACGGGAATTTCCTTATTGCATGAGTGGAGAGTGTGTTCAATCTTTGAAAAAGCTATAAACCCCTTAAAAGCACAATATTATGAAAACAACATTAACTCCTTTAGTTCACAACCGTTTGAAAGACATAAATGCTGTTCAAAGACTTTCTTCAAATGACACTGCTTGTATTAGTGAAATCAAATCTGTTCTAAAGAAATATCAAAATCAAAACAAATTTGGAATTACTTTGCTTCATAAACACTTTGACATTTCTGAAGATGAAATAATGGTAGAATCTATTGATGTTGAAAATAGAGTTTTGACGACACGTCCTGTTAAATTAAAAGAAGCTCAAAAAACTTCTCTTGTTCAAACAGTATGGTGCTTTTCAAATGACCCTATTTTGAATAAAAACTGTGAATCCGTATGCCCAACTGATAAAAACGGAAATCATCTTGGCTATAGAGATCATCTATAGATAGTTGTCTAATTATATGATATGCTATTTATATTAGCCAATAAGTACATCATATTATGAAGACATATTTTAAACATCCAGAATGTTTGAATGGGGAAGTTTTCCTTTCAAACATGTCTCTTGAAAATTACCAAAACTTGGAATTTCAGACCAAAAGAAAAGGAAATATACCTTATGACGGAATCGGGGATGAATTAAGTTATGAAAATTGGTATCCAATTTTCATTGAACAACAGGAATTAGACTCTTTAAATCGTAGTTTACAAGAGGTGAGAGATTTAATTGTTAAGCAACAATAATATAAATAAGATAAGTAATCATATTATGATAGAATTTGAAAAAAGAGGTTCATTAACCAAAGACCAGGTTATTAAATTAACATCCCTAATGCAAGAAAAAGGTGAACTTTTAAAAAATGATTCAGAAAAAGTAGTTTTTTTTGAAACGAAAGAATTTCCTACTGTCGGAAACTTTAATACTGGAACAGCGAGACTAAGTTTAAAATGTGATAATAAAGGAAATCATTTTAGAATTAAAGAAGGAAACCCGTCTGCCAACGTACGTTCCGAATACTCTGTTGAATTAAAAGATACAGATATTTACAATCTTATTTATATCTTAAACAGACTTGGCTTAACAGATGGATTTTATAGACCTACGGATAGAAAAGATTATAAGTTTGGCAATCTTATGGTAACAATAAAAACTAATTGTGTAATGGGAGACCATTTTGAATTAGAATTAATAAACCCAGAAAATAATTTTGAAATAGAAAGTAAAACTTTAATCGAGGAAATCAAATTAGAGTTTTGGACTACGGAAGAATATAAAACGAGGATAGCACATTTAATGGGAAGTAATCCAGCAATCAACTTAATAGAATCTAAAATATTCTAGAAGGATGGAAAGTCAATTCAAGGAACTGCTACATAACTATCAACACAATTTCATAGATAAGAATCATCATAACTCAATAAAAAATAATTTAAAAAATTTTGAAACCTCTCAGCTTATTGCATTTTGTGAGGAGGAAATTAATTCTAAACAAATAAAAGAATCAGAATCTAATATCCAATTTCTTATGAAACTAATTGATTATTCAGCAAGGACAGACTCATATTTTGAGGAACAAAGAAATCGTTTACTAAATTATAGCCTTGCTTTGGGCGGTTTTGCTACAACTTATATTACAACTCTTGTAGGATTATATAATCAGTTACTAATTAGCAAAAATTTATTTTTCACTATAACAGGCTTTGTAATTATTCTTTTAGGATGTGTATCTACTTGGGTTCTTTATATATTGTCATTTTCACCAACTTTTCCTCATAGAAAAAGGAGTTATTCACCTTTTTTCTTTGTTTATAATGTCTGTTCAAAATTTTCATTTCTGTCTCTTTCTTTTATTCCACAAAGTGATAACAAAAAAAATGAGGCACTAAAGGCATTTCATTTAGATTTGGCAACCTATATAAACAGAATTTCTGAATTATCCTCAGAATTTAGTTCTGTCTATAAAAGTTCGCTGACACAGGTAATAATGTTGTTTAGGACATCTCAGCATAAATCGAAAAGCGCAAACCTTATGAGAACAATATTGAGTTTTACTTTCTCTATAGGTCTTTTTGTATATATCATTTTATTAATCAGAGTTGTTATTTTATGAAATATATCCAAGAACAAACCATTGGAAAAGCCTGGATTAAGGCAATGCAATTAATCATAAATAATGGATTTGAAGGAATATATGATGGTAATGATAAAATTCTTGAACATATTCCTGTTATTATAGAAATAACTCAGCCTAAATTAACAGATACAATTATTCAAAAATATGCAAAGAAAGAATCTTTAGATTTTATGATGAATAATTTTGTTAAAATGGAACCAATATTAACTTGGGGGTACTCTTATGCTCAAAGATTGTATGATTATGATGGAACAAATCAAATTAATGAGATAATAAATATTCTTAAAAAGAAACCTAATGCGAAGTCCGCAACAATAAATTTATTATGCTTGAAAGGTGATAAAGAGCACAAACCTTGTTTAACATCTCTGGATTTTAAAGTTAGAAGAGATACACTTATTATTATGGGCAATTTTAGGAGTCAAGATATTGGGAAGAAAATGTATGCTGATGCAGTAGAGCTATATAAAATTGGCAGATATATCTCTAAACAACTAGGTCTTAAAAAAATTATTGTTATGCATATAATAAATTCAGCTCATATATATATGAAAGATTTGAATAATATATATAAGATATTAGATTCTTTAAGAATTAAATATCATAAAGTAATAAATTAAAACAACTACATTTTTAGGAAACTTAAACACTTATGGAACATAATAATTTAGTCTACAAAATCTAAAAATTTATGGGACTGTAGTTTAAGTTTTTATTTTCATCTAGAATAACCTAGTAACCTAATATAAATATTACGGGTATTTCCTTATTGACTAGCTACATAAACGCTCTTACTTTAGCCAAAATAGTGTATCTCATGAACGAAATAATGTACTACCTAGTAGCCTATGGAACGTATTTGCTTTACATTCTAATAGGATTAATAATCTTCCGAATTATTTTTACTTCTTGTATAAAGAACTACCATTCTAATTGGAATACCCTGATAGATAATTTCGATTTTTCAACGGAAACCTTTTATAAGCATTTCAAAAAAGAGCTATTGAGCCACGGCATTAGCGGTATTACTGCTGATAGTGTTTCCTTATTTGAAGGCAATATATTTTCTGCACGTAGAAGATATATCCGTATTATTTGGAAAGACTATCAATATGATATTTGTGCCGCTCCATTTGGAGATGGTTTTTTTATTTCGTGGTGGCTCCTTTATAATAATTCTTTGGGACAATTGTTAGTATCAAAGATTCCTTTTGCGGGAGGTTGGTTGGGGAGAAAACTTTATCCTTTAACCTACTACAAAATAGATACCGCATCAATGTTCATGACCTTTGCACAAACTTCTGTCCTCAAAGTGATTGATGACATTACGAAGGAAAAAGGAATACGTTCCTTATCTGGAGCCCAAAGAAAACCGATACTGAACGATATCTTTAAGCGTTGAGTACATTAGAAGAAAGAGCTACAATAGCCTTTTATCAATGGGAATCAAGAGGGCGGGGCTATTTTCATTTTGACACGACCATTGAGATAGAACCACCCTACGTTCCATTTGTGCCGATCAATTATTCAGCCACCACAAATATTGACGATGGCAGAGTTCCATCACTCCTCAAACAATTTACCAATCTCCTCAACCCTCCAAAAGAAGTTGAGGAAGAATCAAACATTGAGGAGATAGTTCCAGTTGAAATAATTACACGATTAAACCGAGAATGTATAAGCATAATCTTTCCCAATAATACTGATATTTCTGCACTCTTGATACACGAAATATTGAATCTTTTGAGTTTTTCTGAAGAATCATTTTCTTTTGAAATACTTGCTCAAAAGGGAGAAATTAGAATTCAATTCACCTCTAGCAAATCTGACAGCTTACGGTTACAATCACATCTCAAAGCATTTTTCCCAACTATCATTATTCAGATAAAAGATACACTCGATATTAATTTTGACCTTCATAAAACGGTTGCGATATCTGATTTTGGACTTGATAATGAATTTATGCTTCCCATAAGCAGCACTGACAGCTTGGCTATTGATCCCTTGACCTCAATTATTGCAACGCTCGGAATAATAGAAAAAAGCGAAACCGCTATCTTTCAAATCATTTTTAAAGGTGTTACTGCTCCTTGGTCAAGAGATATGCTTTATGCAGTTTCCGATGGTCAAGGAGGTAGTTTCTTTGAGGGGTATCCTGAATTTGTAAAATGTACACAAGAAAAAGTTAGCTGTCCGCTTTTTGGTGTAGTGATGCGCATTGGGGTGCAGGGCCTGACTGAAGAACGAAGCAGTTCCATTGCAAGTGATCTAGCAAAAACTATAACCACCCTATCAAGCTCAGAATATAATAGGCTTATCCCCTTATCAAATGAAGGCTATAAATACGATGACCATTTAAAGAATATTTTTCATAGGACGAGCAATAGGATAGGGTTTATTCTTAATTCAAAGGAACTGGCACATTTTGTTCACTACCCAAACAAAACAGTCGTGAGTGATAAACTTGGTTTGAGCGAAGGAAAAACCAAAAGAGAGGAATATCTATCAAAAGAAGGAATTAGTATTGGCCTAAACACCCACCACGGGCAAGAATATCCTGTTATCCTAGATACTCAATTCCGACTTTCCCATACTCATATCATCGGGGCAACGGGGGTAGGTAAATCGACGCTCATTGCCAATATGATGCTAGAGGATATCAAGCAGGGAAGAGGATGTGCTCTTTTTGATCCCCACGGGGATATTTGTGATGACATCTTAAAACGAATTCCGAGAAATAGGATTAATGATATTGTTCTCATCAATCCATCCGACAGTGAATTTCCTATAGGATTCAATCTTCTTGAAGCACATACCGATCCAGAGAAGATTGTTCTCTCCTCTGACCTTGTTTCCGCCTTTAAACGCCACGCAACGGTGTGGGGGGATAATATGACAGCAGTGCTTCAAAATGCGGTGAATACTGTTTTAGACAGTACGAGAGGTGGCACCTTGATCGAATTAAAGCGTTTACTCATTGAAGAATCGTTTAGAAATGAATACCTAAAATCGGTAGATGATGCCTCACTCCATTATTATTGGAATCACGAATACCCTATGGTACGAAAGGGAATTGCTCCGCTCCTAACCCGTATCGACACCTTTCTCAGACCAAAACTTGTCCGATATATGTTGGCTCAAAAATCAGGTGTGGATATTTCAGAATGTATCCGGGATAATAAAATTGTCTTACTCAAACTTTCACAAGGTCTCATTGGAGAACAGAATAGTTACTTGTTGGGTTCGCTCTTCTTGGCAAAGTTTAACCAGGCTGCACTCGCTCGTCAATCAGAATCAAGAGAGGAACGTTCACCCTATATGCTATATCTGGATGAATTTCAAAATTTTATAACCCCAAGTATAGTACAGATTTTAAGCGGCGCGAGAAAATATGCTCTTGGAATAACCATTGCCCATCAGGAACTTGGACAAATTCAAGATAATTCTTTACTTAACTCAATACTCTCAAACCCCAACATCCGTATTTGTTTTAGACTTGGTGATAACGATGCGAAACGCCTGGAGTCTGGTTTCTCGTATTTTGATCAGTCTGATTTACAAAACCTTAATCGAGGAGAAGCTATTATGCGTGTAGGTTCAAGCAACAATGATTTTAACTTGAAAACCATTCGGCTGTCAGATGAAATCGAGGATTATTCTGAAACCATAATTAAGAATGTTCGCTTGAAATATGCAACTCCTAAAGAAGAAGTTGAAGAAATCCTTAATTCATTACTACTAAAAGTATCCACTAAATCCAGCGGTCATAGAGAAAGTTCAAATACAAGGATAAAAGAATCAAATGAAGAAATACCCACTACTATATCAAGTGAAATTTCTAATCCCAAAATTTCAGAGGAAGAGCGAAATCAATTAATTGCTTCAGAAAATACATCCCTTGAAATACGAACCCACACCTATCTGCAATCAATTATTAAAAAACTGGGGCAAGACCGAAACTTTATTGCAACCATTGAATCGCCAACAAGGGATGGCAATCGTATTGATATTCTCCTTGAACGAGACGGATTGAAAATAGGATTTGAAATTTCAGAAACCAACAAGCCAACTTACGAAGTTGAGAATATTAAGAAATGTTTAAAGGAAGGTTGTATTCCCGTAGTAATGGTTTCAAAGAACAAAAAGCATTTAGATGCAATTGAGAAATTATCTTTAGAAAAACTTTCAGTAAAAGATATACAACTAGTGAAATTCATTCAACCAGATGCCATAGCACCACTTTTGGATTTATATATCACACCACCTCAGAGAAACGAAGAAATAATAAAAGGATTTAGGGTGGTAACTGAATTTGAAAATTCAGACAATGAACAAATAAAAGGCATCAAATCCAAGCTCAAAAGAATATTTAAGCCGAAAAAATAAAGTTCCGTATTTCCTTTACTTTTTTCCACAAAGGAATTAACTTAGGGCTTAAAACCTTGAAAATATGAATGTTGGAATATTTATACGGGTAAGCACCCTAGACCAAGTAAACAACACCGACTCGGTAGAAACCCATATTGAGCGTGGAAAACTCTACGCTCAAGCACGAGAGTGGAACGTTGTTAAAATATACAATCTTGCCGGAGTATCGGGCAAGAGCACCATCAATCACAAACAGACCCATCAAATGTTTGATGATATTTGTTCTGGAAAAATTGATGGTGTCATCATCAGTTCCTTAAGTCGCTTGGCACGGAATACCTCAGAACTCCTTGAATACAGTAAGTTTTTTGAAGAGCAGAACGCTTCATTAATATCGATTAATGAGTCGCTTGATACTTCCACAAGCGGAGGTAAGTTCTTTTACACCCTCCTTTCTGCACTTTCTACCTATGAAAGAGAAATCACCTATGAGCGTCAAATAGCAAGTCTCAATTACCGCAGAAAGCAAGGGAAGTTTACAGGGGGAATGGTTAGCTATGGGTATAAAATAGTAGACGCCGAAGTTGTTATTAATGAAGAAGAAGCTCCAGTCCGCAGATTGATCTATGACATTTTTTTGGAACACAGAAGGATGAGCACCACCGCAAACGAATTGAATAAGCGAGGATATGTATCACGCAAAGGGAAACTCTGGTCAGACACTACGGTAAGGAGGTTGCTCATGAATACCGATGCAAAAGGAATGCGCAAATGCAATTATCGAGGACAAACATCCAAAGATAATCCTTCAGGCATTAAACCACATTCAGAGTGGCAGTATCTGCCATGTCCAGCACTTATCTCGGAAGAAAAGTGGGATGAAGTAAATGCAATCATCCGTGACCAAGAGAAGGGAAGTGTCTTTAAACAACCGCTCAATTTACGAGTGCATCTATTCACTGGTTATTTGAAGTGTGCAGAAGGTCATAAAATGAGTATAAAATCTAAAAGCAACCGATACACCTGTAAGAAATGTAAATATGGAATTGGTAAGGATGATTTGGAAGAAGTGTTTTTGAGTAGATTAAAACAGTTCCTTATTTCCGACCAAGAACTTTCAGAATATAACAAATCAAATATTCAAGAATTACAATTGAAAACTGATGAGATTGAGTTTGCCCAAAGTGAACTACAAAAACTTGAAGACAAACTTGAAAAGTTGGTTGACCTCAACATCCAAGGTGAAATTCCAACCAAAGGATTTAAAAAACATTACGAACCCATTTATATTCGAAAGGAAAATTTAGAAACAACTATCAAAGATTCAAAATTAGAATTAGAACAGTTACAACAAGCGAAATCATCGTTTGATGTCATAGCCAATAAATCATTGAATTTTTACCACAATTGGAAAGACCTTGATAGAGGAGAAAAACGTTCTGTTGTAGAGTCCATCACAAATGAAATCATTTTTGATAATAAAAGCATCGTATTTAAACTTAAACAGATAGCACCGCTATCTTCTTTGGAATTATCCACAAATGGTCAACAACGAGGCACAACGTCGTCATCAAAGGCGGGTTGGTCAAAGTAGTGGAAGGCTATGTAAACAAAGGACAGGAAATCGCCGTGGAAGGAAAACTCACCACCCGTTCCTGGGAAGACAAAGAAGGCAACAAACGCTATATCACAGAGGTGGCGTGTAACGAGTTGTTGTTGATGGGGAAATAGTAAAATTCCAAGTTTCAAAATCCAAATTCCAAGCAGGGCTAATTCTTGTTTGGAATTTTGTGTTTTGTATTTTGTTACTTTTAAATTAAAGCTTTAGATAAAACTCCTTCACCATCTCCTTAAATTCCTCCGTATACTGATGTCGGGAGATTTCAAGTATCAGCTCCTTTTCCTCCACTATTTTTTCCGTAAAGGAAAACTGCAATAAGCTCCTTTTTATAGTAGCGTTTTTTGTGCCGCGAACGCGGGTAATATATTTAGGGAAGAGGTTATAATTTTGTGTCGTTCTGATAAACTTTTCCTCTTCAGGAAATGGAATTATCACTGCAAATTCCCCTGCATCGGTAAGCAATTGGGACGCATAAGCCACAAGGTCTTCAAAAGGCAAACTGTCATTAAAACGCGCTTTTTTTCTGTTTTCAGGAAGGTCCACTTCTCTTTCGTTAGGAACAAAGTACGGTGGATTGGAAACAATCAAATCATATTTTTCATCTTCCGGTTCCTCTGCAAACTCATCCAGTGAAGCGTGAAAACAAAACAGTCGGTCTGCCCATGTGGAATTTTCAAAATTCTCGACGCATTGCTCATATGCATCTTCATCGATTTCTATGGCGTCAATTTGTGGTGCATCACTGCGTTGTGCCAGCATCAGGGCAATCAAGCCGGTTCCTGCTCCAATATCCAAAACAGTTTGTGGATTTTTTTCCAAAGAAACCCAACTGCCCAGCAAAACCCCGTCTGTACCCACTTTCATGGCACAACGGTCTTGTTCTACAATGAATTGTTTAAATGAAAAACTCATTTTTGAAATTAGTTAGTAATGGTGAATGGTTAGAGGCGAGTTGTGAAATGTAAAGAAACATCTTTAAAAGTCTTAATACTTAATACTCAAATCTTAATACTAATTAAAGATACATTTCAATCAACCCTTCGGGTGTATCTAAGAGCAGGGTTTTGCTTTTCTTATCCACTTTTTTGATAAAATCATCATTTACGGGAATGAGTATTTGCTTACCGTCGCGTTCTATTTCAAAAAGTGCCTGAGCAGCGCTGTCATTGACCCCTTTTACAATACCTATTTTTCCAAAATTTACATCTTCTGCGCTAAAGCCAATGATCTCGTGGTAATAAAACTGATCATCCTCCAGTTCGGGAAGGAAGCTCAAAGGAAGATATACATCCAGTCCGATAATTTCATCGGCTTTTTGTTCAGTATCCACATCTTCAAACCGCACGCGCAGCAAGGTAGATTTGTGCAGCCCGCTTTGTTCAATAAAAAATGGAATCAAGTTGTTGTTGTAATCAACAAAAACCGATTCCATTTCAGTGTACAATTCGGGTTCGTCTGTATCAAGTTTGATTAAAACCTCCCCCTTGAAGCTGTATTTTCTAACGATTTTGCCCAGGTAGAAACATTCTTCCTTTTGCATCGTTTATTGAATTAAGCTTCTTTTTTCTCTTCTTCTGCTTCTTCAGCAGGAGCATCTTCAGCTTTTGGAGTTTCCTCAGCTTTTGGAGCCTCTTCTACAGGAGCTTCCTCTGCTGCAGGAGTTTCTTCAACTTTAGATTCAGCTTCAGGAGCAGCTTCCTGAGTTTCCTCAGCAGCTTCTTCTGTTGCTTCTTCAGCAGTTGCTTCGGCTTCAGCCTCAGCAGCAGCAGCCATACGTTTTTCATTCACAGCTTTTTCAGCGGCAAGTGCGTCAGCTTTTGCTTTTGCTTCAGCTTTGGAAAGTCCTTCTTTTTTAGCAGAAATTCTTCCTGCTTTTTCCTCTAACCAAGCCTGAAACTTCTCTTCAACTTGTTCTTCGGTTAAAGCGCCTTTTGCAACTCCTCCTAATAAGTGTTTTTTCATCATAACACCTTTATAGGAAAGAATGGCTCTTGCAGTGTCTGTAGGTTGTGCACCATTTTGCAACCATTTTACTGACCCGTCAATATCAAGATTGATCTCAGCGGGGTTGATGTTTGGGTTGTAAGTTCCCAGTTTTTCAAGGTACTTACCATCCCTTGGTGAACGTGCGTCAGCAGCCACAATCCAGTAAAAAGGCTTCCCTTTTTTACCGTGTCTTTGTAATCTAATTTTTACAGGCATATTTAAATTAATTTTTGAGGTTCTCGACCTCGGTTATAATTGAGGGCGCAAAGATACTATAAATTTTGTATTTACGATTTAAAAACAGCAAATTAAGATTGAAAAGTTTAAATAAAAGCTTTTTTTCATTAGGTTTGTAAAATTATATAAGGATTTTAACTTTCTAGCGTTTGATGAAAGAAACATCCACAATTGTAAAATATATGAGAACCTTTATGCTATTTTTATTTGCAGCTGTTGCCCTGATTGGCTGTGAAGACATTCAAACAAACAATCCTGCGATGCAGGCCAGCCTTAATGACGAACTTTACAGGGCGATTGATGCACGTGCAGAAATCAACCCTAACGGATCTGTTGTCATTCAGGGAATTACCGATTTGGAGACACTAACCCTTACATTGAGTGGAAGCTCAGAAGGTGTTTATACCCTTGGCGGGGAAGGAACAAACAGAGCTGTTTTTGAAGATTTCCTGGGCTCTGTATACACAACAAGGCCTTTTGGTGACGGCGAAATCATTATTGAAAATTCCTCTGACAACACATTGACAGGTAGATTCAGTTTTAATGCATACCGCTTTGGCCTTGATACTTTAAATGCCCGTGGCGGTGTTTTTTACAGGGTTCCCATCATTGCAGGTTCAACTGAAGAACCTATACTTTCAGATAATGACCTAACAGCAGTAGTTGACGGGGAAAATTTTACAGCGGCACAAATTGTGGTCCTTAATGAATTTGGGGAAATTGTAATAAATGCCGCTTCATTAAACGGTACTGCAATAGCCCTTGAATTTCCGGATACTATTACTGAAGGGGAATATACAATTCAAGATGATGGAGATGAAATTTCTTTAATCTATCTTTCCGGGGATGACGCTGAGGGACTGAGTGGTACATTGGTTATAGTTTCACATGATACAGTGGAAAATATAGTTACCGGTACTTTTGAATTTGAAACTGCAGACCACATCATAACAGAGGGTCAGTTTACCATATATTATTAAACCTAACAAGCATCCATATCAAAACGTCCGGGGTATTAAATCCCGGACGTTTTTTTATTATTGTTAATAACTAAACTTTTATTTCAGCATAAAGATTTAGTATTTTTAAAGGCTGATTTTTCTCGCCAAAAACCCTGATGTATGTACCTGATTTTTGATACCGAAACCACCGGATTGCCTAAAAATTTCAACGCTCCTATCTCTGACACAGATAACTGGCCGCGTTGTATCCAGATTGCCTGGCAATTGCACGATGCCATGGGTAACCTTGTCGAAAGTCAGGATTATTTAATTCAACCGGACGGATTCAACATTCCTTTTGACGCCGAAAAAATCCACGGCATTTCCACAGAACTGGCCGAAAAAGAAGGAATCCCCCTCGACAAAATGTTGACCCTTTTTAATGAAGCATTGGGCAAAGCCAAATTTATCGTGGGACAAAACGTGGGCTTTGACATCAACATAATGGGCGCTGAGTTTTACCGAAAAAACACAGAAACCCCACTCACAAAACTCCCCGTACTGGACACCTGTACGGAACATACCGCACAACTCTGCCAGATTCCCGGTGGACGCGGCGGAAAATTCAAACTCCCCACCTTAACCGAATTACACGAGTATTTGTTCAACAAACCTTTTTCAGAAGCGCACAATGCCACTGCAGATGTTGAAGCAACTACCCGTTGCTTTCTTGAACTCATAAGACGCCAAGAGTTTACTGCAAAACAACTGGATGTTCAGCCAGATTATTTTGAAAATTTCTCCGAAGCAAACCCAAAACCAATCGAACTCATTGGGTTAAAGCACATCAACCTGAAAAAGGCCTCAGAGAAAATCAGGAAAGAACTGGAAAAAGACAGTTCAGAGGATATTTCGCTGGCAGACATCAAACAAAATATAGCCGATTTAAAAGAAGTCCCATTCGCACATCTGCACAACCATTCCCAGTTTTCGATTCTACAGTCCACATCAAGCACACAGGACCTTGTAAAAGCAGCTGCAGAAAACAACATGCCGGCACTTGCCATCACCGATACCGGAAATATGATGGGCGCCTTTCACTTTGTAAAAGCCGTGGCCAACCACAATGCAAAAATCACCAAGGAAGCCGAAGAAAAAGAAGAAACACCGCAACTTATCAAACCCATTGTGGGCTGCGAATTTTTTGTATGTGAAGACCGTACCAATAAAAACACCAAAGACCACGGTTATCAGGTGGTTTTTCTTGCCAAAAACAAAAACGGCTACCACAACCTGGCAAAAATGGCCTCCATTTCCTATACCGAAGGCTTTTATTATGTCCCGCGTATCGATAAGGAAGTGGTGGAAAAATACAAAGAAGACCTTATTGTACTCACTGGAAGTTTGTATGGCGAGGTGCCTTCAAAAGTGCTAAACATTGGAGAAAATCAAGCTGAAGAAGCCCTGCTATGGTGGAAAGAACACTTCGGTGACGACCTCTATATCGAGCTCAACAGGCACCACCAGGAAGATGAAGACCGCGTGAACCCGGTGCTAATTGAATTTGCAAAAAAACACAACGTCAAAGTAGTTGCCACAAATAACACCCACTACATCAATCAGGAAGATGCCAATGCGCACGATATTTTACTCTGTGTCAAGGATGGTGAAAAGCAGGGAACACCCATAGGCCGCGGAAGGGGGTATCGCTACGGACTGCCCAACCAGGAATATTACTTTAAGAGCACAGAAGAAATGAAAGCCCTTTTTAAAGACATTCCAGAAGCCATTTTCAACATCAAAGAAGTCATTGACAAAGTAGAGACCTTCACGCTTGCGCGAAATGTGTTACTGCCCAAGTTTGATATTCCGGAAGAATTCATTCAGGAAAACGATGAAGACGGAAAGCTGGGAGAAAACGCATACTTAAAACACCTTACCTATGAAGGTGCAAAAAAAAGATATTCTGACATCACAGATGAAATCCGTGAACGACTTAACTTTGAACTCGATGTCATCGCCAATACAGGTTACCCCGGATACTTTTTAATTGTTCAGGATTTTATTGCTGAAGCTAGAAAAATGGGTGTATCCGTAGGTCCCGGAAGGGGTTCTGCCGCAGGTTCTGCCGTGGCTTATTGTTTGGGGATTACCAACATTGACCCTATTGAGTACGACTTACTTTTTGAGCGTTTCCTGAATCCGGATCGTGTGAGCATGCCCGATATTGATATCGACTTTGACGACGAGGGCCGTAGCAAAGTGATGGATTATGTCATTGAAAAATACGGAGCCAGTCAGGTAGCACAAATTATCACGTATGGTACTATGGGAGGAAAATCTGCTATCAGGGATACCGCGCGCGTGCTCGACCTACCGTTGGGAGATGCAGACCGCATTGCCAAACTGATGCCGGCAATGACCAAACTACACAAAATTTTTGGGTATTCTGAAAGTGAACTCCGTAAAGCCTTCCGTGCTGAAGATTTGGAAAAAGTCAATGAATTGATCACCATATCCAAAGGTGATAACCTGCAGGCGCAGACTATTAATCAGGCGCGGATTTTGGAGGGTTCTGTCAGAAACACGGGTATCCACGCTTGTGGTGTGATTATTACGCCCGGTGATATTACCAACTATGTTCCGGTGGCAACCGCAAAAGACTCAGACCTATATGTCACCCAGTTTGACAACTCTGTCGTTGAAGAAGCCGGACTCCTGAAAATGGACTTTTTAGGACTTAAAAACCTAACCATTATCAAAGATGCGGTCGAACTGGTAAAGATTAAAAGAAACATCGACCTGGACCCGGACACGTTTCCGCTTGACGATGAAAAAACCTACGAACTGTTTCAACGAGGGGAAACGGTCGCTACCTTCCAGTATGAATCTGCCGGGATGCAGAAATACATGAAAGACCTGAAACCCACGGTTTTTGCAGATTTGATTGCGATGAACGCCCTATACCGCCCGGGACCAATAGAATACATCCCAAGTTTTATCAGAAGAAAAAATGGCGAGGAAGAAATCACTTATGACCTTCCTATTATGGAAAAATACCTGAAGGAAACTTACGGTATCACCGTTTATCAGGAGCAGGTGATGTTGCTTTCGCAAGAACTGGCAGGATTTACCAAAGGTGATGCCGATGTGTTGCGGAAAGCGATGGGTAAAAAAATCTTTTCGGTACTGGAAAAGATGAAGCCCAAATTCCTGGAAGGTGGAAATGCCAATGGGCATCCTGTGGATACTCTGGAAAAAATCTGGAAAGACTGGGAAGCCTTCGCCAGTTATGCCTTCAACAAATCCCACTCCACCTGCTATGCATGGATTGGCTATCAAACCGCTTACCTCAAAGCCAATTATCCCGCAGAATACATGGCAGCTGTGCTTTCAAACAACATGAACGACATCAAAGAAGTCACCAAATTCATGGAAGAGTGTAAGCGTATGGGCTTAGAAGTATTGGGGCCGGATGTCAATGAATCATTTTATAAATTTACAGTAAATGACCAAGGTGCCGTGAGGTTTGGGATGGGCGCTGTAAAAGGTGTCGGCGGCAATGCCGTTGCCACCATTGTTGAGAACAGAAAAGACGGTAAATACAAATCGGTTTTTGATCTGGCAAAACGCATCGATTTAAGGTCTGCAAACAAAAAAGCCTTTGAAAATCTTGCTCTGGCAGGTGGCTTTGACAGTTTTGACACCCACCGTGCTCAGTATTTACACGATGAGGGCGATGGGATTATTTTCCTCGAAAAAGTGTTGCGATATGCTGCCAAATTTCAGGAGAATGAAAACTCCTCACAAATCAGTTTGTTTGGCGAAGCCAGTGATGTACAAATTCCCGAGCCAGAAGTGCCCCCCTGTGAAGAATGGGGCACCATGAAAAAACTCAAATTGGAAAAAGAAGTGGTGGGCATCTATATTTCAGGCCACCCGCTCGACGATTTTAAAACCGAAATAAACACTTTTTGCAGAAACCGCATAGCCGACTTTTATCATTTGGAAAAATTTGTCAATAAAGAAATGATTTTTGGCGGAGTCATTACCGAAGTGCAACACAGAGTTTCCAAAAACGGCAAAGGCTGGGCTTCCTTTATCATAGAAGACTACAGTGATTCTTTTGAATTCAGGATTTTTGGTGAGGAGTATCTCAAATTTCGCCATTTTCTTATTCCCAACGGATTTTTATTCTGCAGAGTCTTTGCAAAAGAAGGCTGGATCAATAAAAATACCGGTGAAAAAAGCGATATGCGCATTCAGTTTAATACCATTCAGCTGTTGCAGGATATTTTAGAAAATAATTCAAAAAAACTCACCATTCAGTTTAAGATGGATGAGATTCTCGATGCCCAGGTAGAGGCATTAAAAAACCTACTAAAGTCACACAAAGGCAACCACTCCTTAGACTTTTACTTTTTTGAACCTGAAGAAAACATCCAGTTACAGTTGAGCAGCAGAAAGCAAAAGGTTCAAATTTCGCAAGAGTTGCTCGATGCCCTTGACAAGGAAAACTTTTTGTACAAGCTCAATTAAATATAACAATTGCTAATAAGTTTATAACCAAAACTGATTTGAATTTTGTAAGTTTTGGCAACTATTTTGACTAAATTTGTAAACTATTAAAAACAAAAATTATGGCATTAGAAATAACAGATGCAACGTTTGAAGAAACGGTGCTAAAAAGTGATAAACCCGTATTGGTTGATTTTTGGGCAGCTTGGTGTGGCCCTTGCAGAATGGTGGGACCCATCATTGAAGAAATCAGTAAGGACTATGAAGGCAAAGCCGTTGTGGGCAAGGTAGATGTAGATGCAAATCAGGAATTTGCAGCAAAATATGGAGTGAGAAATATCCCTACAGTTTTAGTGTTTCAAAATGGAGAAGTTGTGGGACGTCAGGTTGGCGTTGCCCCAAAGACAACTTATGCTGAAGCATTGGATTCGCTCCTTTAATAAATAAATATTAAATAAAATGAAAAGGTTTAGCAAGTTGTTAAACCTTTTTTTATTTTTAGAAAAAAATTAGACAATGAGTAAACCCACAAAAGTTCAGGACACAATAGACATTAAATTACTGGATGAAAGAAAAGTTTTTCTCTGGGGACAGGTAGATGATGACTCGGCCAAGCATGTGGTTGACCGTTTGCTATATCTCGATGCCCTTGAAAAAAAGGACATTCATTTATATATCAACAGCCCGGGAGGCTATGTCACATCAGGCTTTGCTATATATGATTGTATGAAATCATTAAAAAGTGATGTTTCGACAATTTGTACCGGTTTTGCTGCTTCCATGGGTTCGATTTTGCTCTCAGCGGGAACCAAGGGAAAACGTTTTATCCAGCCACATGCCAGGGTGATGATCCATCAGCCAAGTGGCGGCGCGCGCGGACCTGCAAGTGATATTGAAATCACAGCCCAGGAAATTTTAAAGACCAAAGAGCTAAGCGCAAAAATCCTCGCTGAAAATTGCGACCAAAAAGTGGAAAAAATCCTCAAAGATTTTAATCGTGACCACTGGATGGATGCAAAAGAATCGGTCGATTATGGTATTGTCGATAAAGTGATAAAGTAAACGAAACGAACCCTAGGTTTTGAAACCGTCAAGGGTGGATAAAAAATGGACATACAAACGCAAATCAACGAAATAACAGGGTTTAAAAACCTTGAACTCCTCGCCACACAAGTGGTGGAAGGGTTTATTTCGGGTTTGCACAAGAGTCCGTTTCACGGGTTTTCATCAGAATTTGCTGAACACAAAGTGTACAATTCCGGCGAAAGTACTAAACATATTGACTGGAAATTATTTGCAAAAACAGATAAGCTGTTCACCAAGCGTTATGAAGAGGAAACCAACCTGCGTTGTCACCTCATCATTGACAATTCCACCTCGATGCACTACCCCGCAAAAAAGGAATTCAACATCAACTCTTTAAATAAAATTGCATTTTCGGCTTTGGCCGGTGCCGCAGTGATGAATTTACTCAAACGGCAACGGGATGCCGTGGGTCTCAGTGTCTACTCTGATGAATATGAGTTTTATGCCCCGGAAAAAGGCAGTGAACGTCACCATCAGATGTTACTCGATAAACTCAATGAAGCCGTCACCACAAAATCAAAAGACAAAAAAACCGAAACCTATCAATTTCTGCATCTCATTGCTGAAAAAATGAAACGCCGCTCACTGGTATTTTTGTTTTCAGATATGTTTCAGGACAACCTGGAAGAGGAAAAACTTTTTGAAGCCCTGCAACACTTAAAATACAACAAACACGAGGTCATTCTGTTTCATACCATAGATAAAGGCAAAGAGCTTCACTTTGACTATGACAACAAGCCCCGCCGTTTTGTGGATGTGGAAACCGGAGAGTTCATGAACCTGTATCCGGATTCCATCAAAGAGAATTATGAAAAAGCAGTTGCTGCTTATTTCAAAGAGTTGAAATTAAAATGCGCACAATACAGAATAAAATATGTAGAAGCTGATGTGCAAGCAGGCTTTTCAAAAATTTTGACCACCTATTTAATTGAAAGACAAAAGTTCACTTAAAGATTTCAAAATTTTTAAATATTTTGTTTGTGTAAACTAAAATAGGGTGTATATTTGCCCTCGCTAATAAGCAAACGGTCTGGTAGTTCAGTTGGTTAGAATACCTGCCTGTCACGCAGGGGGTCGCGGGTTCGAGTCCCGTCCAGACCGCTAAATGGGAAATCAAATTTCCTCAAAACCTTGTAAATCTTATGATTTGCAAGGTTTTATGTTTTTAGGGCAATCATATAATTTCATATCATTTGCATCTAAAAGGTCACAAATCGTCAACATATTTTTTTATCTGCGATTATGTTGACAGATTGACGTAACTTACTGGTGTTAGTATAGTTGATTTGACTTTCGTCTCACTAAATGTTTAATCATTAAAGACGACAATTATGCGAACTTCATCAACATTTTCAATATTGTTTTGGGTGTACGGAAAACGTGCTGTAAACAACAAAGCAAATATCTACATTCGGGTTACCTTAAACGGTAAACGTGTCAACATTAGTCTCAAGAAGAAAATCAATATTTCTACTTGGGATGAAAAACTACAAAGAGCAAGTGGGACCGATAAGGATTCCCGTATTCTCAATCTTTACTTGAACGAAGTACAATCAAAAGTATATAGGATTTACGAAGATTTCAAGAGGGATGAAGTGCCTTTCACTTCCCAAATGGTCAAAGCCAAATTTTTAGGCGAAGATAAAACACGTTTTTCCTTTCAAAACCTTGTTGATTACTACAATGAAAAGATGCAACATAAGTTGCATAGGAATACGATGGGTCAATATAAGACCAGTCAACGTTATATGATGGAATATATTCTAAAGGAATACAAACTGACAGACATCCCACTTTTCAATCTTGAATATGGTTTTATCGTGGGCTTTGAAGATTTTCTTCGGTCGTATGTACCTAAAAGCGGACAATCTAAAATTGGCAATAATACCGCAATGAAGCATATTAAGCGTTTACGCAGAATGGTTACTCTTGCCTATCGGATGAAATGGATTGAAAGAGACCCGTTTGTCAATTTTAAAATGAAAATTGAAAAGAAAGAACGTGGTTTCCTTACAGATTTTGAATTATTAAGTATTGAAGATTTGTCTTCTTCCATAGAGCGTCTTATGGTTGTGAAAGATTTATTTGTTTTTAGTTGTTACACCGGTATTTCTTATGTTGACATTGTACAATTAAATGAAGATAATATTGTAATGGGTATAGATGGTAGTCCTTGGATAATGGCCGAAAGAGTAAAAACAGGTGCACCATTCAAAATTCCACTATTACCCAAAGCTGCAATCTTAATAGATAAATACAAAGACCATTATAGAACCAATGACACATCCAATCTTTTGCCCAAGTTATCTAATCAGAAATTGAACAGTTATTTAAAGGAAATCGCTGACCTATGTGGTATCAAAAAAAACCTGACTTTTCATATGGCGCGCCATACTTTTGCTACCACAGTAACTTTAAGCAATGGTGTTCCAATAGAGACAGTATCTAAATTATTAGGGCATACCAAACTATCCACAACACAAATCTATGCAAGGGTCGTTGAGAGGAAAGTGAGTGATGATATGGCGCTTCTCAAATCAAAAATTGGTTGATGAAATTTTATAAGCATTTACTAACTGTTGAAATCTTCAATTGAGATTTTAACAGTTTGCATTTTCATTCCACTACCTTTACAGACTAAAATAGTGTGTATGATTATAAAGGTAAAATGGGAAGATTTTAAAGAAGAAATCGATGGGTTTGTATCTACTGGAAATGCAATTGTCGATAAATATAGGTCTTCAAAAACAGAAGATGAATTTAATAATTTTAAGGAAGAAAAACAATCTTGGGAAAATACTGTTGTTAGCTATGTTCGAGCATCTTTTGAACCAGAAAACAGAAATTTTGCAAATGAGTTTAAAGCTCAAAGAGGATATAATACTGGCTTTAAATTAGGGACTGACCAAAAAATTAAAAATGAAATTCAAGCCCTAAAAGATGAAATCAACGGGCTTGACTACTACTTGAAAATGTTATTCATTTCAGATGCAATTGTAAGGCCAGATGAAATTGATTTGAATGAACGTCAAAATCTTGACACCGAAGGCATACTCGAACTAATACTTTCAAAACTATATGACCTTTATAAAGATGGTAAATACCATTCTATTAACTGGATTCTTGAAGGCAATGGAATTAAATTAAACGGTCGTGGCGAAGATTGGGACTATGGAAGAATGCTTGAAAACCGAGGATTTATTGAATGTATGAATGGCAGGAATGTAAATGCCAAACTGAAATTGGAAGGTAAATATGCCATTGAGCAATCAAGAAAAGCCCAGACAACGGACTATTCCAAAATTAGTAATTCCGATGAGGAACTGAAAGAACTTATAAAACAGGTTCTCTCGAAAATTGAAGGTTTAGGTTTTGGACAGCAAATTATTTTCGACGAGTTCGATGAGCTTCGCGATGACATTCCGCATTTGAGCAAAAAGTCATTTGGTCAATTATTAAAATCGAAACTTGGCGATTTAGTAACAGCCAAGGCATTTGATAAGGCATTAGCGAGCGAAATATTCAAAGAATTTACAAGTCAAGTATTGCCATTTTAATTTATGAGGTTACGCAATACGTGTTTTCAGATAAACAACGTATCTATGGTAAATCTACAGTTTCCTTCTTCGTAAATAATCTTGAGCCAGATGATAGTGTAACACGAACTTTTGAGAGTGAAGATGAGACCGTGAATTGGCTTATGGACAATGACGATTACCCAAGAATGTTATTTGAAAACCTATTTCACACATCCAATTCTGTAATATTTCATTGCGGTGTTAAAGAGCCTATTACAAATTCCTATTCAAATGCTGTAAAAATTATATTGACATTTTTCTTTCACAACAACCATACGCTATCAAACAAACTTCATCCACAAAGAGGCAGATGATACATTAAATAGTGTGATTAATTTCTGATTTCATACTGCTGATTAATCTTTGCACAGCCTGTGCATCGATTAATTTGTATCTTTGTCAAACTTTATGAAAAT
>TARA_R110000850_G_scaffold90138_3_pt1 | contig 21287 bp, 29 predicted proteins | sample TARA_R110000850 | Tara Oceans TARA_R110000850 (sample SAMEA4397586) | marine metagenome | biome: Polar Biome; feature: [SRF] surface water layer (ENVO:00010504); material: water (ENVO:00002006), including particulate matter (ENVO:01000060) such as... | depth 5 m | reverse complement strand
GGGGAAAGTAAGAGAAAAAGGGGTATGATGTGTTATCTCCCACCCTCACATCCTCTCAATCATCCACAATTAACAACAATAAACAAGTAGCACCCAGCATATTACCTCCATTCACGGGGTTTATAGAGACTGGGTTACTACTGTGTCATTGTATTAGTTGTCCATTGTATTAATACCACACACACCATTAATAACGTGCATGAGGCACAATATAAAAAAGGTTCTAAAGTTGAATTTCCCAGAGCGAAGCGATGGGCATGTAGCATCTAACTATATCACCCACTGTATTCTTCACCGGTTGATGGGTAAACAAGTTGGATGATTCTTTTTTTACTTGCACTGTATTTCTATTTCACTTAATCACTGTATTCACATTAGGCCCATTGGAAAAAAGTTTTGTATTTTGTATTCAGACCTGGGACATTTTTAGGAAAATGTTTTCACAATAAAACTCCTCAACGTGTTGGATGTTGAGGAGTTTGTGAGTATGTTAGTCTAATGGGAATGCTGCATCAAGTGCTGCAAACTCCATGGACTCTTCTTCTGACCATTCGTTAGGAATAGATTCAATGTAATTCATAATGTGATTCATAGTGTTAGTGTGAGTGTTAGTTAATGATAAAAAACATGCTTACATTAGTGATTACATTACTATAACGTTAATAATAATCAATCACATACCCAATTTAATGTTTATGTGTAAGCATGTCTTTAGTTAATAAAACTCACACCCTGTTAAGGATGTGAGCAATAAATTTACTCAGGCGTTGCAACATCAAGTGAGGCAGCACCAAGCTGATCACGTAGCTCTTTCACTTCCAATAAGGAAACTACAGAAATGATGCGTGTCTGAACGTTGTCAGGGTAAGCATCATCAACGTGATTATCACAAAGGTAGAGCTTGTTAGGCTCAAGCCCCTCACGAGAGAACATAGTACCATTGTAAATAGTACCTGTGGCTTTTCCAGCCAAAACTTCGCCGATAAAAGGCATGTTGTTGTTTTTGTCTGCTTTGAATTTGTCAGACGTTACTTGTTGGAATTTTGCTAAAAACATAATATAGAAATTTAATAAATGCCATTGGAAATGGTTGGCAAATCTACCATTGTAGGATAATACATCCCAGAATATAAAAAAGATACTAAAGTTTAATTTCCCGAAGGGTTTTGTTTAACTCATTGTAACTAGCTAATAGATTTTAACCCTTTCAGGAACATAGCTAGACAATGGTTAATACTTCCTGTTACTCTTCTTTACGTCTACATGAATAAGGAATAAACACGATAAGGATACTACTGTAAAGAATGATGCCATTACATAGCTAAATGATTCTCTTGTTAATTCAAATGATAAGAATAAGAGTGCCACTAATGTTATGATAAATAAGATGATTGCTTTCATGATTTTAATTTGTTAGTTAGTTAGTGAGTCTCCCCAATTGATTTTTAATTAATAGAACACACGCGTTAACTTGTTCAGCATGTTTCCCTCTGAAAAGGTTTAAGTTTACGTAACGACGTTGTGTGTTCTAGAAATCAAATATGAAAAGACATAGTTATAATAAAAGTTCCTTGTTACAGAAACCAATACCCTACATCCCAAAATATAAAAAAGGTAGGGGGTGAAGTTGAATTTATCCCATACACTCGCCAATTTTAAAAAAAAAAAAAAAAAAATAGCCACCGTTATGATGACTATTATAAATGATTATATTTTATTTATCCACAACAATCCAGTCTTCAGCTAGTGCATCTGATCCAGATGGTGACCACATAGCCACGTCTCCCTGAGCAGTAAACAACTGAAAGTAAGGTCTAAATTTAAGTATCGCTCCTTCAGAAAGACCATGGCTCTTACGAGTATTCTCATTAGCCTCTATACCGTCTGGATAACCAGGCATAATAACAACATACATACCGTTACCATTCCATCCTGATCTAGCAAACTTTAATCCATTCTTCATTCCTTCAACAGCATGTCCAAACGGCAAACCAGATGATAGCCTGTATGAATCTACAAATGCTTTTTTAGGGCTCCATGAAATGTATCCTTCGTGATTCTTATGATTTGATTCAGAACCTTCATACTCTACAAGATAACCTTCGTCGCTACCGTTCTCGTCATAAGGCATCTTCCATTCTCTATAACGATTATAAGCACCTCTGTTCATTAATGACGCTTTAATTCTTTTTAATCCAATGTAACTATCCATAATATTTATTTATTTTCTCAAAAGTAATGATAATAAACATAACACAAACTATTTTATTAAAGTATTTTTATTATATTCGCCTAGTATTAAACAACATAGATATGAAGAAAAGAAGAGAGGGTGGTTACTACACGCCAACAATAGAAGAGTTTTACGTAGGCTTTGAGTATGAGATAACAACAATGTCAACAGGTGGTTTACTAATGATGGACTTCTCTAAAAACACAAGTACAAAACTAGGAGAGTGCAACCATAAGGTTTGGGAGAAGGCAGTACTTACTTCAACGATGGCTGATACAGGAGAAATGATAACAAGCACTATTGGTGATATGAATATAACACGCAAGGACGAATCATTACCAATGGACCACAGAGGTATAGAAGATATTGTCTCCTTTATAAAGTCAAAAAAGATTAGAGTTAAATGTCTAGACCAGGAGGATATAGAGAGCCAAGGGTTTGTTATAGATGAAGAAAAATCTAAAGAAGATAACAGAAGTCTATACTCAAGAGGTAACGTAAGGCTGATTCATTTTACTGAAGGCCATATTGCAGTGTACACAGCAGATCCTTCAAAGTGTGACATATTCTCTAGAATTAACATAGATCCTATACTGATCAACTATATTGAAGTTAAAAACAAGTCAGAATTAAAAAAAATACTTAAGCAAATTGGGCTATAAAAAATACTTATCAGATAAAGGGTTCGTTTACAGTGAGAAGAAATACGCATGGATAAAGGCACTTGGTTGGGGGAGAAGCATACAGGTAGCTATGATTTTAAAAGGACTTTTCGAGATTAAAAAAGATAAAGACATAGTGTTCTCTAACTTTATAGACAGCTTCGATGAATTTAAACACGTAATAGACAAAGTAATCGATAATTGACAAATAGTATTACAGATAAGCGTAATACACGCAGCTTATTACATAATAACGTAATACTAAAATATATTGCGTATCTTAGCCAAATAATTTTAAACACAAAAAACATGAGAGTAATTAAAAACACATTGAAACTGTTAATAGGAGTCGCACTTTTCCTTTTTTCATTATACGTAATAAAGTACACGATAGTACTTGGCCTGGTGGCTATCATAATATCCAATACGTATAAAAGAAGATTCTTTGAAGGGCTTTACCGGATAGGAGACGTTTTAATTTCAGCAGCGTATTGCATCGATGTTTTTGGGTGTGTAGTTCTCCAGGTTCCGTTACAATTCTTATTCACAAAGAGCGGAGGACACAGTTTTGGAGATAAACATGAGACAATCAGCTATGTACTAGGAAAGAACGAGCAGACACGCACGCTGAGCACGCTAGGAAGGTGGATGGTAGATGTTCTTGGCTTTCTAGACGAAGACCACTGTGAAAAGGCAGTAGAGATATTTGAAAATAGAAATAACTGCTAAAAATTAACAATAAATATTAATAATCCTAGCAGAAATGTTAGGATTTTTTTTGTTTTATAACTAAAATAACATATCTTTCCCGGATGATTATACTTACACAAATAACAGGAGCACTTGCATTACTTTCGGTAATTGCATACCCAATAATTAAATTCATACTTAAAGGAGCTGTTGACTGGTGCTTTATAAGTGGACTTGTATTGGGTTTAAACTCTGGCTCTCAGCATTTTAAAACTAAGATGGATGGAGTAGACAGAATATTTGAAATGTACACGATACAATTTCATTTATTATTTATTACAATCAGCATGGCGTTTTCAGTTGAAAGACCTGATGCTATTGAAAATGAGAAATAATTATGGCGTTGAAGAAAAGAAGAACAGAAGAAATAGCTAAGAAGAAAGAATATAAAAGCGGTCAAGAGTGGTTTGAAGATAGTGTTCGAGCCATGATGAGTGCTAAATTGTTGTCATCGGTAGGAATCTCTTCTCACAGCTTAAGCGGATTAAATAGTTCAAGCTTAAACAATCAAAGAAAGACGAACATGAAACTATATGGAGGTACGGGAGGAGGTTCAGGTGATTTTGCTACTCAAGGAGATGCAGGAGATTCTAACACAAATAACTCAGTCACAGGTATTAGTCTTGATTCTTTGTCAAAAATAGAATACAAATCAAGCGCCGACCCTTATTCCAGGGTAGGAATTAGAGATCAAATTGAAGATTCAAACAAGATCCATTACCACAACTTAGGGGGGATGTGGATGAAAGACCCGTCAATGAGCTTGCTTAGTGCTTACCCGGTAGTTCATCAAGATGATTACAAAATAAAAGACACTTGTGAAAAGAGAAAAGAGCCATGGTCAGAAAAATAACCTAATTCTATAATGATATAGAAATTAGGATGTTTAAATAGAATAGATTACATTTGCCAAATAGTTATTACAGTGTTTTAACTGGTATAAAATCTGAAGCCAAACAATCAACACATATTGAATGGGCGCAGATGACCAGGGAGGTTTAAGTAATAATGTTGAATTACCACAGGAAACCTTTTACATTATACGCTCAAGATTGGACTGGATACGGAACAAGTAGATCCTTCTGAATTAACAGATGTTATCAGTCCTCGCTAGAAATACACTGTCTTGAGGAAGGTGTAAAGAAAACTGTTCCAGAGCATGCTCAACAAGGCAAAGCTCAAGGAATTTGTGTGTTTTAGAGTTAATGTTTGTAATGTTGTTTGATAAATATTCTATATAAGTACCCATGGGTTATTCCTATGGGTATTTTTTTTTTAAAAAAACTTGTTTGGTATAGTATAATCATTTACATTTGACAAATCAAACTAAATAAAGCATTATAACATGGAGATGAACACTAAGGAAAACATAGAAGACATAAAGAGGAAAATAGCAGATGAGAAATTAGATCTTAATCAACTATCAAAGAATCTTAAAATAGCTCCCTCTAAAAGAGCTATATATGATCTCACTAAAGATCTGTTGTTAAAACATAACGCTCTTATATTCCACAAAGGCTCTTCATTGCCTTCTTCACAACGAAAGATGGTAATGAGTAGGGTTGCATACGGAATTAACAGAGGGACGATAAAGACTGAAGAAGTTTCTTATGAAATAAACAAGCTTAACGCGTTAATTCAAGGAGAACTAATAAAAAACTTAAAAAATGTTAATAGCGACGATAAGGGATCAGAAGGAGTTACCCAGGAAGATTAAAAACATTCTTGATACAGCAAAAAAAAGAAGTGAAACAGCTATAACAATAATGACAGACAGATCCTGGCACATGGAGGTTTTTGATTTCTTATTAAAGAATAAAAACGTAGGGAGAGTTAGAATCGGAGACGACACGGTGTTTGTTGTTAAAGAAATGAGAATAGAGCTTGTTCCAATAGATTATTACGTATGATAGTTGTAGAAACACCAAAAGGAAAAAGATCATGCTCTTATACTGAGTGGGTGTTTAGAAAAGAATGGGAAATAACTCAACATAATGCGTTATTAGATAGAATGCGTAAGGAAAAAAGATAATGAATAAAATAGAAAAGAAAATAAGCCTGATGTTAGACATATCAGCTTTACTTTTATTTTTTGCAGTATTCATACTACTGGTTTTTCTAAGCATCAAAGAATCAGAAACATGTACTTTAAATACAATATAAAGAATGGCAATTCCAATTAGAAAAAAAGCTAAAGAAATAGCAGATGGTTACAAGAATCTGCTTAAAGATAAGGCTGGCTTATCAGACGAAAAAGATATAAAAATATTCAAAGCAAGAAGAGAGATTTGTAATGCGTGTGAATTTAAGTCAGCAATGGATCGTTGTTTACAATGTGGTTGCCCACTGGCAGCAAAGACTAGAAGTTTAACAAGTAATTGCCCTGTAGGAAACTGGTAAGGGACTAAAGGATATAAATTATGATGCTTATAATAGAATTGAAGCCAGATGTAATAGAGTTTCTTGAAAACACAGGAACAATCTGGGTTGATGGTGACGAGAGATCTTACGTAGTTAACAACAGTTGGTATAAGCCAACAAATGAGAAAGGGGTTTACACTGTTGAGTTTTTACAGGCTAAACATCCGAGAGAATAACAAACATTTAAAATAACATAATGACAGACATTAAATACAAAGAAGAAGTAAGAGTTGGAATTAAAGCGGGAGTAGACAAGCTGGCCAACGCTGTTAAAGTTACGATGGGACCAAGAGGGCTCAACGTTATTATACACAGAAACAACGGGCAAGATCCCCAGGTTACTAAAGACGGAGTAACTGTAGCAAAAGAAATAGAGCTTGAAGATCCGCTAGAAAACATAGGAGCCACAGTAGTTAAGAGGGTTGCTGAGAAAGCTAACGATAGCGCAGGAGACGGAACAACAACAGCAACAGTGTTAGCTCAAGCAATACTAAGTGAAGGGTTAAAGCTGGTCGCAGCAGGTTACAACCCTGTAGAGATTAAAAGAGGAATCGATAAAGCAACCCAAGCAATAGTAGATCAGCTTAACAAGATTGCTATACCGGTAAAGCACGGTGACAAAATGATAGAGCAGATTGCTACTGTCTCTGCTAATAATGATCCGGAAATAGGTAAGATTGTTGCAGACGCATTTAGCATGGTTGGTGAAGATGGAGCTGTATCGGTAGAAGAAGGTGCAGGATTTGAGACTGTCGTAAATAGAGTAGACGGATTACAGTTCGATAGAGGTATGGCATCTACTTATTTCTCTACTTCCCCTGAAAAGGCTGAAGTATTAATGAGAAACCCTATGATACTTGTAGTGGATGGTAAGCTTACTACCACAGATCAAATAATGGCTGTACTAGGTCCAGCAATAAAGATGGGTAAACCTTTGCTAGTAATTGCAGAAGATATAACAGGAGACGCGCTCTCTACGCTTATACTAAATAAATTAAAAGGAGGACATCAATTAGCGGCAGTGAAAGCTCCAGCCTTTGGAAAACTAAGAAAAGATTTAACTGAAGATATAGCAACCATAATCGGTGCCGAGGTTGTGCCTAGTGATATGGTTGCTGAAATAACTCCAGAATACTTTGATCAACTATTGGGCTCTGCTACAACAGTTAAGATTGAAGCTATGTCTACAGTGATAATGGGTGGGAAAAGAAGCGAAGAAAAGGTCTTGGCTAGGATCGAAGCTATCGATAAAGAGATCACCCTAAACAACGCAACTAAATTTGAAATAGATAAGCTCAAGGAAAGAAGAGCTAAACTAGGAGGTGGAGTAGCTATTATAGAGGCAGGAGCTAAGTCTGAGATTGAGATGAAAGAAAAGAAGGACAGGGTTGACGATGCTAAAGAGGCAGTAATATCAGCACTAGAAGAAGGAGTTGTAATTGGAGGAGGGTCAGCATTACTAATGTGTAAACACCTAAAGATTAAGACTATAGAAAATACCGATGAAAAAATAGGGGTGCAAATTATGATGAAGGCAATCGAAGCACCGTTTACAATCATTTGCGAGAACGCCGGTGTAAACGCAGAACTTAAAATGCTACAGGTTACGGACTGCAAGGTAAGATCAATAAGAAACGGAGGGTATGACGCAAAAAACGACAAGGTTGTTGATATGCTTGATGCCGGAATACTAGACCCAAAAAAAGTTACAAGAATAGCTTTAGAGTCTGCAGCTAGTGTTTCTGGAACACTACTAACGACAGCATGTGCTTTAATACAGAAATGAAATGAAAAATAATAAATTAATCCTAGAAATAGAAAGAAGAGAAAAGTACAACAAAATGACTGCATTTCCAATGTACGACACAGAGGTAATTGAAGACATAAAAAAACTAAACGTTATGACAAATAAAGAAGGATACGAAAATGAGCCAGTTACCTATTGTAAGACATGTTTGTCTATACACATCAAGACAATCAACTTTGATAAGGGCCCTGACGGCGAAGAAAGAGAAGTAGACTATTGTGTTCCTTGTGGAAATACAGACTTAGAAAAAGTTCACATCTCAGAATGGGAAGACCTATATGAAGAGAAATACGACGAAAGGTTTTTAACCAAGAAAAAAGACTAATTGATATGGACATATTTAAGCTTGATGGCTGGAATGTAAATAAATTTAGTTGCAAATATATAGACTCGGATCTTAGGGTCCTTGAGGAAAGAGCTACTTCTTTTCATAACTCAATAGAGTCTATAAACTCATACATGTCAGACGCAAGGTACATAGTCCACACGTTTATTAAGGGTTCAGAAAAAAAGAACAAGTACAAGCTATCAGTAAAAATAAAACTTCATGGAGAAACAGGGTATAAACATAAAAAGAATACACACGGACAAGAAATCTATATTTAGATATTGGCTAGAGTTTCTTAAACCTTATCACAAATTGAGGCAAAAAGAAATTGAAGCACTTAGTCTTTTGTTGTATTATAGATACGAGCTATCAAGAGAAATCAAAGATATAGAAATGGTTGAGATGATATTATTCTCTACACAAACAAGGACTAAGATTAGAGCAGACCTTGGCGACATGGGACAAAAGGTATTTAACAACTTGCTAACATCTTTAAGAAAAAAGAAGATACTAACAAAAGACAATAAGATAAACCATATTCTCATACCACAAATGACTGAAAATGGTTTTAAATTAGTTTTTGATTTTGAAATAAAAAAATGAAGTTAAATAGGGCCGATAAAATAAAAGCGATAGAGCTTTCTGAGAAGCACGGCATTGAAATAGGTTTAATAGAAAAGATAATTTCTTCTCCTTATGAATTCATACAAAAAACCACAAGGAATTTAGTGTTTGAAGACAATCTAACTAAAGAAGAGTTTAGTAAAATAAAAACCAACTTTAATATACCTTCGTTAGGTAAATTGTTCGCTTCAAATTATTTATACGATCAAATTCAGAAAAAAAAGAATAAAAGTTAGGTAGTGTAATTTACTTAAACTATATTCGTTAAATATTATTAATTAATTAAAATTTAAAAGATGAGTCAAGAATCAAATCAAGAAAGCCAGGTTAGTCAAAAGCTTTTTATTACTACAGAAGAAATAATCAATGCAACTTTGACTTACCTAGCTAGTAAGCCTTATTCGGAAGTTTCCAAGTTGGTTGAAGCGTTAATGCAATCAAAACCTTATTCGCCAGAGCCACCAGTAGGACCTTCTAATGAAGAAAAGGTAAAAACTAGAAAAGCACCATTAAAAAAATTAAAAAAATAAATTAAATGGAAAGCCTAAAAGAAGCTCAAGTCTCTAAAGACATTGCTAGGTTAAAGTCTGAAGAGGCTAGGGATCTTGGGGTTCAAGATTTCTTTAACTCGCGAGACAAGTCTAATAGAAAAACAAAAGGACTTGTTGACGATACTTCTGACATGTTGTCAGAAGAAATAGAAGCAAAGGAAAGATTGTATGAAGAATCATTAAAAGTAGATAAACTTCCAGAAGAGGTTACACCTATGTTTAGCGGAATTTTTCTTACTGCAAAAAGAAACAAAACTTCAGAGAATGGAATATATCTTCCTACTGCATCTTACGGAAAGGGTAGCGATACAGATATGGATGTAGATTTTTCTAAAGATCAAACCGTTTTAGCTGTTGGTCCTCATGCTCAACAAGTCCTTCCGGGGATGGAAGTTGTTCTTAACATGGATAACTTTAAAAAAAGACTTGAAACCACGGTAGCCCAGAAGCTAGGAAAAGAGTTTGAGTTTATATTGCCTATTGAAATAATCAATGGTGCTGAATACCTTTATGTCTCAGAGAGGGATATAAAATACATTTCAAATAATAAAAAATAATTATGAGCGAAAAAAGCGTAGAAAAAATGGATTCTGAGACAAAACAACAGCCAATGAATGAGCAGGTTTTATCACTCATGAACAAAGCATTGTCTTTGTTAGAGTCAGCACCTCAAAACATATCAGTTAGAGGAGGTATTGTAAAGCTTAAATTGGCTATAGGATCTGTTACTCAGGCAGGTGAATTTCAAGAGGTAGAAAAGGACGGAAAGGAAGAATAACCTACTACATCACACACTTATAAGGATAGCTCTACTTGACGGTAGGGCTATTTTTTTGTATATTGCCCAAGGAAGAACCGATTAAAGAAATTAAAATGAACCTTTTTGAAATAGTGAACAACGTTGTGACGTTCAGTCCACAGGCGTTAATGATAGGTCCCTTTAAAAAAATATGGGATGCTGATGAGAGTGAAGACAAGATAAATGCTAATTTAGGATTAGCATTTATTTACTACATGTCTGACGAGAGGAGTGACTTTATGCACATATTAGATGATGATGAAAGAGCTGAAGAGATAAAGAAATTTATAGACCTTCCATTAAGCTGGAATGATAAATCAAAAGAAGTAGTAAGAGCAATACATTATTACGAGCAGTTATCAGTAACCACTAGTACAAAGTTGCTTCAGAGCACAAGGTTAATACTGCAGAAGATAGGTTCGTTTTTAGATAATGTAAATATGGAAGCTGTTGACGAAAGAACAAAAAAGCCTATCCATGACATAACCAAAATAACTTCTGCTGTTGAAAAAATACCTAAGCTAATCAAGGCTTTAAGTGAGATAGAAAAAGAAGTAATAAAAGAAAAAGAACTTAAGGCACAGTCTGGAAACAGGACTCAAAGTCTATTTGATGACGGAGGAATATGAGTCATAGAAAGTTTAATTCAATACAGACAGAGCTTACTGATGAGATTCTTGATAGAATGCCAAGGGAAGAGAAGCAGGATCTTTTAGACAATATAGATTCTATAATGTTTATTCAAAACCTTTCTGCAGTAGATAGAAAGAGGGTTTCTGATTTAGATAGGTGGGAGAATCCATTATTGCCAACAACATCTATTGATCCAGAAATAGCAATAAGAAAGCTAGATCCAAAAGGAAGGATAGCAATAAGCCTTACTGATCCTCACATCCTAGAAGACATGGACTTCTTTAGGCCAGCAGCAATATTTTTTGAAAAGAATAAGTGTTACACAAAGTTGTTTCCTAACAAAAATCCTAATTCAGAGTATTATAAGTTCTGGAAAGAAGAAGCTAGAAGATGTCGTGAAGGGTACGTAAGAGAGTACGACGGTGAGTGGATCCCTGGTAATTATTACTTTCAACTAAACTACGCTCCACTACTTAGAGCAGAAATTATAAAAGGAACTAAACAAGCTGATAGGCTTGAAGGGTTTGCTTATGTATATGACGCGGATTACTGGTTTTTTCATTATTGTGAACAAGCTAGAGCACAAGGTATGCACGGAGCAAACCTTAAGCGAAGAGGTTGTGGGTATTCTGTTAAGGCATCAAATATGCTTGCCAAGAATTTTATACTTGGAGATACAAGCAAGGCAAAAGAAAAGGTAAAGTCGTTCGCGATTGCTAACGAAAAAGAATATCTTATTAAAGATGGTATTCTAAACAAGTTTGTCAATGTAATTGATTGGAATGCAACTCATACTCCGTGGCCGCGTATCAGATCACTTAAGGATTCCTTAAACGATATGCACTGGAGAATGGGTAGAAAAGATAATCAACGCGGAGTTGAGGTAGGTGTATTAAACGAAGTAATGGGGGTGACGCTTAAGAATGACCCTCAAAAAGCAAGGGGTAAAAGGGGTGCGTTAGTACTTTGGGAGGAAGCAGGTAAGTTTTCTGACTTTCTTACAGCCTGGAAGATTGCACAACCATCGGTAGAAGAGTCTGGATTTGCATTTGGATTTATGATGGCCGGTGGTACCGGAGGTGTAGAGGGTGGTGCTTTTGAAGGACTAGAAGAAATATTCTATAACTCTGCAGGTTACAATATTATGTCAATGCCTAATGTGTTTGATAGAAATACAAATGGTAAGGGTAGGTGTGCTTTCTTTTTCGGAACGTATCTTAACTTCCGAGGTAAGATGGATAAAAATGGTAACAGTGATGTTATCGGAGCAATGATTGAGATTAACAAAAACAGATCTAAAGTAAAGTACGGATCTTCTGATGTTAATACCATAGTTCAAACAAAGGCTGAGGAACCAATAACTCCTCAAGAGGCAATCATGCGTACAGAGGGTACCGCCTTCCCGGTTGCTGATCTTAGAGATTACTTAGAAGAAATCATGCCAGATATGCAGAGGTTCTGTGACTCACACTGGGTTGGTAGTTTATCATACGATGAAGGAGGTTTTGCTAAATGGGTAAACAATTCAGAAATGGATCCTATCCGAGACTTTCCTTTTAAAGTTAAAGGAAGCGCTAACTCTGATGGAGCTATAGAGATATTTGAAATGCCTAACAAAGACAGGGATGGAAATGTGTTTCAGAATAGATACATAGGTGGTATTGACCCAATTGATAATGATTACACTATCGGAGGATCTTTAGCTTCTATAATCATCTTTGACTTGTGGACAGATAAAATAGTTGCAGAATATACCGGAAGGCCAAGACTTGCTGATGAATTTTACGAGACTTGCTTAAGGTTAACATCATTTTACAACGCCCAGTCTAATTACGAGAACAACCTGAAGGGATTATTTTCCTACTTCTCCAACAGAAATGCATTGTATCTATTGGCCGACAGTCCGTCAATTTTACGAGACATGGACATAGTTAAAAGTAACTTATTTGGAAACAGAGCAAAGGGTACTAGAACAACAAAAGAAGTTATCAAGCTAGGTAAGACACTTCAGAGACAATGGCAATTAACTCCTTACGAAGAAGAGAGGTACGATGAAGACACTGGAGAAAACACCTCGTTTAAAATACCTAATCTAAGAAGGATTAGAAGCGTTGGATACATAAAAGAGTGTATCGCATGGAATCCAGATATAAACACAGATAGGGTATCCGCTATGGATATGGTGATGATATTAAGAGAAGATAGAGCAAAGCTTACAGATAAATATGAAGATCAACAAGAAGTAGATTCAGACACGTTTTTTCACGATGATGCTTTTCTAGATGAAAACTGGCAAAAGGCACTTCAAAAAATGGATAGAAACCAAGGAATAATTGATGGACTTTAGCTATAATACAGGTATAAACAACGATGATGAATTACTTAAATTTACATAATATATTTTAGATATGTCAGATACAAAAAACTTTCCTAGCCAAAAGCTACCTTTTAGTAAAAAAGGCAAGCTGTGGAGAAGGGATCATATGGACTGGGCCGATGACAATAGTTACTTAAATAACTCAGCCGTCCGTAGAAAATTAAAACAAAAAAGAATCAACCTAAACCTATATAACGGAAGAGTTGACCTTGATGATATGAAGTTAATTCTAAACCCAGGCGGTATGGAACAATTCTTTGTACCAGATGCTATTCAGCACTATCCTATCATAACTCCTAGAGTGAACGTACTAGTCGGGGAAGAAAAGAGAAGAAAGTTTGACTGGTCTGTGCAAATCATTAATCCAGATACATTATCAAAAATAAAAGCAGACAAGAAGAAGTTGGTTGACGCTAAGTTAATGGAGATGCTTCAGTCTGATGTTTCCGATGAGGAGTTAGAACAAGAGTTGCTTAAGTATGGTGACTACATGAACTTTGACTACCAAGACATGCGAGAAAAAAGAGCCAATCTTTTAATGAAAAATTACATTGGTAAATTAAACATGAAGATTCTTTTTCAGCAAGGGTTTAAAGACGCCTTGATAATGGGAGAAGAGGTTTATATGTTTGACATAGTTAATGGAGATGTTGTGTTTGAAAAGCTTAATCCATTAAAAGTACATACCTTACGAGGAGGTTTTTCAAATAAGATTGAAGATTCTGATGTTATTGTTTTAGATGACTTTTGGTCACCAGGTAAAATACAGGATTACTTTTATAATGACCTTAGCGAGCTTGAAGTTAAAAAGCTAGATGAAGGTGGATGGGGAGGAGACAACGTTAATTTAGACGGAGTGTCTGAAGCTGTAGATGATGTGGCCGGATTAAAGCTTCTTGATAGAGAAGGAATGGATTCTTACATAGATTCAACAGGTATTCATGACAGGCAAGATTCTTACGGAAGAAACACATATACAGACGGAAACGGAAACGTTCGAGTTCTTAGAATGTTTTGGAGGTCAATGAAGAAAGTAATGAAGGTTACCTTTTTTGATGAGCAGGGTAAGAAGCAGACAAAGTTTAGGTCTGAAGAATATATTGTGAATAAAGAAATGGGAGAAACAAGCAAAGTTTTGTGGGTCCCTCAATGGTGGAAAGGAGTTAAGGTAGGTAAAGATACTTACCTTCAGATTAAGCCAAAAGAAATACAGTACAACAAAATGAATCAACCAAGCTACAATTCTTGTGGTATTGTTGGTCAAATATATAATACCGGTGACGAAGAGTCTGTAACAATGGTAGACAGGGCTAAGCCTTTTCAATATCTATATGACATCTCTTGGTACAGAGTAAATGAAGCTTTAAGTAAGTACTTAGGATCTATAGTTGAATTAGATCTAGCAAAAGTGCCTACCGGATGGTCAGTAACTAAGTGGTTGTACTTTGCCCGTAAGTCTGGAATATCTGTTGTAGATAGTTTCAAAGAAGGCCAGAAAGGAATGGCTAAAGGAAGGCTAGCAGGATCTGTAGGTAACACGACCGGTAGAGTTCTTGAACAGAGAGTTGGTGACTTTATTCAGACACACATCGATATGATGGAGTTTGCCAAAGCACAGATGGATGAAATAACAGGAGTTTCCAGACAAAGACTAGGACAGGTTGAAAATAGAGAAACTGTTGGAGGGATAGAAAGAGCTGTTAGTCAGTCTAATCATATTACTGAAGAGTTGTTTACAATGCACGATTATTGTAAAAAGAGATGTTTTCAATTACTAATAGAGACTGCTAAAATTGCACTTAAGGGCAAGGATGTTAAGTTTTCTTACATTGGTGACGACATGACTCGTCAGTTAGCAGAAATTGACGGTGATGAGTTTGCTGAAGAAGAATATGGATTAGAAGTTTCTAATGATGATGAGATAAATAGATTAGAGCAAAAGTTAGATGGGATGGTACAGATGGGATTACAAAACCAGATGCTTTCTTTTTCTACTGCTATTAAAATATACAACTCTCCATCAGTAAGAGAAATTCAAAGGCTCATAGAAAAAGATGAGCAAAAAATGACAGAAAGTAGATCAAAACAATCTGAAAATGAAAACAAGCAGTTTCAAGAACAACTAAAAGAAACAAAGAGACTTGACGAAGAAAACAAGAGAGTAGATCTAGAAAAATTCAATAGAGAAGACGAGACTAAGCGTTATATTGCTGAGCTCCAGGCAGAGACTGCTAGGATTCAAAAAGAAAATAACGATAGGGGTGTTGAGAATGATGATGAAGAGTTTGAAAAGTTTGAATCTGAACTGGGAATTAAAAGACAAGCTCAGGAAAATGACATGGAAAAGCATAACGATCTAATGTCAAGAAAAGATAAAGAAATTGAAATAAAAAGAAAGCAAGCAAACAAAGCTCAAGCTACAAAAAAATAAAATAACTTATACGTACAATAAAACAATCAATACTTTAGCTATAATATATAAGTGCCCTTTTTGAGAAAAAAGGGTATTTTTGTTAATCAACAAAACATTATGGGAATTATATCATTAGACATATCGGCGAAAGTCAATCAACCGCCTAGTGCTTCAGGTTGGCTTGTCATAAACTTAAATTACAGTTCTACATATGTATTCACTCTTTCTGATTTTACTACAGGAACAACACCGCCATACTCTGATCCAGAAGGAGATGATTTACAAAGTATCAAAATAACGTCTCTTCCATTACAGGGACAGATACTTAAGGGAGTAGTCCCTATTGTGGCTAATGATGTAATTACCTATTTAGAATTAGGAAATGGAGACTTAAGTTATGTCTCAGATGCTTCAGATGTAAATGGATACACTGACGGATATGCGGAGTTTTTAGTTTCCGATCAGGGATCTATGAATTTCACTACTTCTCCTAAGAATATTACATTTGCAGCTTCTTACGACATTAATACAGTTAACGAAGCTCCATCATCAGTTGGTGACGGAGAACTTACTGTTGGTATAGGATCTACAACCGTATTTACAAGAGCAATGCTTACAACAGGGTTGAACGCTGCTTATTCAGATCCGGAAGGAGATGCCGCTTTAAATTTATTAATAGAGACGGTCACTGTTAGCGGAAGTCTTTTTTTAAGCGGAAGTTTAGTTGTGGTTGGTCAAGTAATTCCTTTTTCAGAAATAGACTTAGGTAATTTTACTTATGTAAATTACAAGCTAGGAGATGAAGGGGTGATAGAAAGTTTTAATTTTAAAATTTCTGACGTAGGTTCAGGAGAATACGTAGGATAACATGGCAGAATTTCAATTTAATATAACAGACTCTTCTTTTAAAGTTGTAAAGCAACCAGACGTAGTAACAGACTGTGCTACAATATTTAAGTGGAAAGTAATATCTACAACATCAAATTCAATAAGATTTAATATAGGACAGATAAATCAATACTATAGCAATGCGTTTTATACGATTGCTGGAGTTGAATACCCTTTTGATCACACAGCAGACGTAACCGTGTCTTATGGGCCAGATTTATATATATCATTTTCAATAGGAAACTCAGGAACTCCCGGATCATTTCACAAGTGTATTTTAAACGTGTGGGACGATACTACTGTTGAAGACTACAATCAATACACAATAAAAGTCTCAAGAAATAATGACGGACTAGCATGTGATAACCCAACAGGAGATGGAGGTACTTATGATGAGCTTACTGATACTCCTGATAATAAAACCGGAAGTTCACTAAAAATTTTAAGAGTAAATGCAGGGGAAACAGGGCTTGAGTATGTAGATGCCGGAACTTTAGGTAGTGATCTAAATTATACTCACGTACAAGCATCAAGCACATCTTGGGTGATAGCTCACAATTTAGGTAAAATACCATCTGTAACTGTTCAAGATAACTCAGGAAACACGGTACATGGAGACATTACATATACAGATCTAAACAGCTTAACCATAACATTTAATACTGCTTTTGCAGGAAAAGCTTATTTAAACTAATATGAGTCATATATTTGGAACAAATACAGACTTCAACCTAAATGAAGCTTTAAACTTCAGGGCTGAAAACATGCTTGCCTTTCCTACTGGAAATGAGGTAGGGAGAATAATTATGCATACAGGTTTAAATAACTTTTACGGATACAATGGTACCGACTGGTTAAACTTAGGTTCCGCAGGAGGTGTTGGATCTTATGTTCTTCCAACGGCGTCCACAACTATTTTAGGAGGGGTAAAGATAGACGGAACAAGCATTACAATATCTAATGGGGTAATATCTTCTAATTCAGAAGAACCTGCTATAGTTTCTTTAGATGAAGGAAATGGAATAGGGTACACCATATCTGGAAGAGACTCTTCATTTTATGGAAATCTTGGTCTTGGAGCTTTAGATGTAAGTATATCAGATAGTATTTCTTCTACTTTAGGAGGGACAGGAGACGTTACACTGACCTCTGGATATGCAAACCAAAACTCTGGATTTGCCGGACTGGTAACCGGATGGCTAAATACATCTTCTTCTCCAGGGGGATTTACTGGGGGAACTCAAAATACAAATGGAGGATTTAGTGACTTTGTTACTGGGACGTATAATTTTACCGCGCAAACAACAGCTAGCAGTAATGGCTATAAATTTATGTCAGGAATAAGAAACGTTTCTAATTCTGGATTTGGAAATGGAACGCTAGGCTGTGGAAATATAAATAACACACATTCAGGCACTGTTGTTGGTCAAGCTGCAGAAACACTGACAGGAGGAGGAAACCAAGGATCAACACCAATGTTTGTTGTTGGTAATGGTGTTTTTAACTTTAGTTCAAACGTACTGGATACTACCTCTAGAAGCAATGCCTTTAGAGTTTTTCACAGCGGAGCAATTACCGGTGACAGTTTAACAAACGCACTTATAGGTTCTTCTGGTGCTCAGTCGTTAATAACCAGAAATTTTGTTTTTTCAACAGTACCAACTACATCAACATCAACAGGTGTAACAGGGCAGACAGCAGTAGATGCAAACTACATATATAAATGCATAGCAACTAACACATGGGTTCGAGGAGCAATGGCTACCTGGTAATTTAATAAAAAATTTAATGGAAATATTTAATAAGGACGTAACAGTATTAGGAGGACTTACACTTTCATTAACCAATGCAACGGGTAACATCCTCACAATAGACGGAACTGGAATAGCAAGATTTAGAACACCATCACAAGTGTTAGAAGACATAGGAGCGGCTACAGCAGCGCAAGGTGCCTCTGCGGATACGGCGCTACAGCCTAATGGAGACGGATCTGGACTTTCAGGAGTTGCTACAACAGAAGATTTAAACAGAGTATTACACACAACGTCTACAGGATTGTCTGAAGGAGGTTTTTTAAGCGTTAACACAGATAACACAAAGTTTAACATTGACGCTGGAATTGGATATATTGTAGACGGTCATACAGACGTAGAAATTCCGATTTCTACAAAAATTACTTTTACTCAAAAACTAGCAGTAGTACCACAATTCTTAGCAACACATAATGCAAGTTATGTTTCAATAGATATTAACGGTAATGTTTTCCAAACCTCTGCACCACTTACTGCCACGCAAAGAAGAAATTACATAAGACTAGGTTTGTTGGTTCATCCTAACAGAACTACTATATTTATTACCAACAACAAACCAACTATAAACGTTGAGCTAGGTGGTCAAGTTCAAGACATTCTTGACGCTTTAGGATTTAGGTCGTTATCTGGAAACCGAGTACTTCCAGCAGCATCTACTGGAATGGAAATAAAAAAGGAAATAGGTACTGCATTTAAACCCGGTGCAAACTTTGACACGCTTATTACTCAACCGCACTCTTTTATACTTCAAGCTCAATCCCCTATAACATTTAGGTATCGTCTGCAAAACGGTAACGAAGGCACGGATAGAACTACAATAAACCCTACAATTTACGATTTAAACGGTGTTGAAACCGCTATACCCCCAACCGCTACTCTTGCAAGTGTTCAGCAAGTTTATATCTTTCAAGAAGGAGATGTAAGAATACAGCCGGGACAAAAGTATTACAACAACTTAACAGAAGCAGTAACTGGTCTTAACTCAGCAGTATTTAACACTGAAGAAAATATTTCTAACAACGGCTTATATTTAGGTTCTATTGTAATGATTTACGGTACTACGAACCTTGATAACATACTACAAACAGTTTTTGTACCATCACAAGGAACTACTACAAATGGATCTGTAATAGCACCTGCTTTAGGATATACGGCAGAAGATGAAGGAAACAAACAAAACAGTCTTGTAGCTGATGGAACTGGTTTAAAGTATCCCACCGTTGATGCAGTAAATGCTGGAACAGCAACTACAGCACAGGGAGCTAGTGCAGATACTGCCTTTAGCTGGGGAGACCATGCAGGATTGTATGCGTCAACTGCTCAAGGAGTATTAGCTGATAACTCTGTACAAATTACTGGAAATCAAAATGTTAATGGGCTTAAAAGCTTTTTAGATAGTTTACTTGTCGTTGGTAGAATTGATTTAAACGACACAAACAATAACCTTGTTTTAGGCTCAGCAAGTTTTAACTTTAACACAACAGGAGCAAATAATTCGGTATTAGGAATATATGCTTTACGTTTTAACACGACAGGAGGTTTAAACACAGCGGTCGGTGGTCAAGCCTTAGCTTTTAACTCAACAGGAAATTCTAACGTAGGCGTTGGATCAGCAGCTTTAGTTTTTAACACAGTAGGAAGTTTTAACGTAGCAGTTGGCGAACAGGCTGGAGCTTTTGCAATCAATGGAACACAAAATACAGACTCGGAAAGAGGTATTTTTATAGGTTTTGATTCTAGAGCGTTAACAGCTGGGGGAATTAACGAAAATGTGATCGGTTTTGACGCACAAGGGAACGGCTCAAATACAGTTACTTTAGGGAATGAAGATATTGTAGAGACTTATTTAAAAGGTCAAATTATAGGGGATGGAACAGGTTTAACAGGAGTAGCATCAGCAGCTCAAGGAGTTCTCGCAGATAACTCGGTTCAAAAAATAGGAGAGACCAATCAAGTAGTTGAGGGTTCTTTAGGGTTAACAGACGCAGGAAATAGCGTGTTTATTGGTACTAACGTTGGTTTAAATGACGATTTAACAGACAATAGAAATGTTGGAATTGGCAACCTTGCTTTGGTAGAAAATATATCTGGCTTTAGAAACACTGCAACTGGTATGTTTTCTTTGAACAAAAATACATCTGGACATCAAAACACTGCTATTGGATATGAATCTTTGTTGTCAAACACAACTGGAATTTATAACACATCAAGTGGAGCCCTTTCTTTAGAATCAAACACAACTGGCTTTTATAATACAGCAAATGGATATAGGTCTTTGCAGTCAAACGTAAGTGGAATCAACAATACTACAATTGGCGGTCTTTCTTTACAGTCACTAACAAGTGGATCTGGAAACACATCAATTGGGTATAGTGCAGGAAGGCTTACAAACGCTGGCGCATCAAATCAAACACCTACTAACAGTCTGTATTTAGGTAAAGATACAAGATCATCAACAAGTAATAACACTAACGAAATAGTAATAGGAAACACTGCAGAAGGTAATGGTTCAAATACAGTCACTCTAGGAAACGACTCAATCACAGATACTTATTTAAAAGGTAAAGTTAGTGTGGTTAATGAGATTGTTGCTGGGTCAGCATTAGGAGATATTGTTTCGTTATTTGCTGATAGAATAGGTGCTACAAATATGTATGGTTTCGGTGTTGCAAGTGGAGTACTTTACTATAAATCAGGTGGGAACCATGACTTTTATACAAATAAAAATCAAGATGGTACTCCTAACGGTGTAGTGAGAGCTGGTAGTTTTTCTGGAAGTGGAAATCTTATAACTGGAGTTGTAAAAACTACAGGTAATGAAAGCATAGGTGGTAGAAAAACTTTTACTGGTGGGCTTACAGTATCTAACGGTACTAATAGATTTGCCTTATCTAGTACTGTAAGTAACTTAATGGAGTTTAATAATGGAATATCTAGAACAGATTATTTCGGTAGAATAAATAACACAGGTCTTAAGTCTGTTAATGAAA
>TARA_R110000850_G_scaffold84471_4_pt1 | contig 21303 bp, 23 predicted proteins | sample TARA_R110000850 | Tara Oceans TARA_R110000850 (sample SAMEA4397586) | marine metagenome | biome: Polar Biome; feature: [SRF] surface water layer (ENVO:00010504); material: water (ENVO:00002006), including particulate matter (ENVO:01000060) such as... | depth 5 m | reverse complement strand
GCATCTCAAGCCGATATGCGGAATTAATCGCTTGATGAAACATATTGATCCCGCTCGCTATCTCGAACAGCCCTTTGGCCAAATCGCAGATCTCATCAACGCCCATGCGGTCAATCAGCCCGACCGGATCGCGCTGGATGACAGTGTGGAGAAGCTCAGCTGGGCGGAGACCGCGGCACAGGTCAACCGGATCGCGGCGCAGTTGCAGGCCGATGGGCTACAGAAAGGGCAGGCGGTTGCGATCCTCGGGACGACCACGGTCCGCTATGCGCTGGCCTATCTAGGCGCGGTTGTTGCTGGCGGTTGCGCAGCGCCACTGACCACTTCGGCGACTCCGAAGCAGCTGGCAAACATGATGGCCGATAGCGGCGCGATGCATCTGTTTATCGACAGCGCCAAGCGCGCCGAGCTGCTCGAGAGCGGAGAGAAATTGCCTGCGCTCAGACATGTCATGCTCGATCAGGCTGTGGACGACGCGCCGGTGATCATGGACTGGATGGCAGGCGAGGGCGCTACGCCGGTCGATCTCGGTGCCGGTCCGAAAGACCCGTATAATATCATCTATTCCAGCGGGACCACCGGCACGCCCAAGGGCATTGTCCACAGCCGCCAGATGCGCTGGTATCATGCGGCGGTCGGAGAGGGCTCCGGCTATGGTCAGCCGGGGCAGGTCACATTGCTGTCGACTCCGCTCTATTCGAACACGACGCTGGCGCTGTTCACGCCGACCATTGCCTATGGCGGGACGCTGGTCATGATGGGCAAATTCGATTGCCAGCGCTGGCTGGAACTGGCGCAGGAGCATCGCGCCAGCCACACGATGCTGGTGCCGGTGCAATATCAGCGGCTGATGGATTATGAAGGCTTTGACGATTTTGATCTCAGCGGTCTGACCCATAAATATTGCACCAGCGCGCCTTTCTCGGCGGAGCTGAAGGCGGAAGTGCTGAAGCGGATGCCGGGCGGGCTGATCGAGATTTATTCGATGACCGAGGGCGGCGTGGTCTGCCTGTTGCTGTGCCACGAGCATCCCGACAAATTGCACACGGTCGGTATCGCCTGGGGCGGCAGCGAGGTGATCACGATCGACGAGCAACTCAACCGGCTACCGGCGGGCGAAATGGGCGAGCTGGTCGGCCGGTCACAGACGATGATGTCGGGCTATAAAAACCAGCCGGAGAAGACCGAGGAAGCCAGCTGGTATGACGAGAACGGCGACCGCTGGCAGCGGATGGGCGATATCGGCAAGGTCGACGAGGATGGCTTTATCACGCTGATGGGCCGGACCAAGGACATGATCATCTCGGGTGGTTTCAATATCTATCCGCGCGATCTGGAAGAAGCGTTGATGGCGCAGCCGGGTGTCGCCGATGCGGCGGTCATCGGTGTCGCTTCGCGGCAATGGGGCGAAACGCCGGTCGGCTTCGTCGTAGCGGACGCCGGTGTGGTGCTTGATCTGGAGGCGCTGAAAGCCGCGACCAATGCGAATCTCGGCAAGACCCAGCGGGTTTCGGAACTGCGCCTGATCGACGAACTGCCGCGCAGCCATATCGGTAAGATATTGAAAACCGAGCTCAGGGATATGGTCGAGGCAACCTAGTTTGCGAAAGGGTGTTATCAATCCATGTTGATGACCTTTCTTGTCGTAGCGGTGGTGTCAGCCGCTCTGATCGCGGGCGCTCTCTGGGGTGTCTACGGGAAAATATCGAGCAAGACCGAAGGCTTTGTCATTGCCCTGGCCGGCGGTGCGCTGATTGTCTCTCTGGTCAGCGAGATGATCCAGCCCGCCGTCGAGCAAAGCAATCTCTGGGTCGGGCTGGGCTCGGTGGCGGCCGGAGCGGTTGTGTTCTCCGTCGTCGATTACTGGATTGATGAAAAATGGGGCGCGGAAGGCGGCGGCGGTTTACTGGCCGCGATTACGCTCGACGGTGTGCCGGAAAATCTGGCGCTCGGGGTGGCCCTGATCGGGGCGGCGCCGATCGAAGTGGCGGCGCTGGCCGGATCGATCCTGCTGTCCAACCTTCCCGAAGCCGCAGGCGGCGCCAAGCAGATGGTCGGCAACGGGCTGTCCAGAGGCAAGACGCTGGGGCTCTGGGCAATGACCGCGCTGATCTTGTCGGCAGCAGCGATCATCGGATATTTCGCGCTGGAAGGCGTCTCGCCGCATGTGTTGGCCGCGACCCGCTGTTTCGCCGCTGGCGCGGTGGTCGCCTCGCTCGCCACCGAGGTTTTTCCCAAGGCCTATAAAGAGGATCATCATATGGCCGGTGTGGCGACTGCAATCGGTGTGATATTGGCGGTATTTCTCGGCGAGCTGGCCACAGCCTGAGGCGGGCCGGATTTTACGGCGACAGGAGACAAAGGCACTAGACTCGAATGGGGCGGCCCACTAAGCGGCTAAGCCATGTCCATAGCTCATGAAGAAACCATTCTGATCGTCGATTTCGGCTCTCAGGTCACGCAGCTTATCGCCCGCCGGGTGCGCGAGGCGGGAGTCTATTCGGAGATCGCTCCGTTCAACACCGCGGAAGAGGCGTTTCACCGGCTGAAACCCAAGGGCATCATCCTGTCCGGATCGCCCGCCGGAGTGCCCGACGAAGGCAGCCCGCGCGCGCCGGATGTGATTTTCGAAAGCGGCCTGCCGATCCTCGGCATCTGCTATGGCCAGCAGGTGATGACGCACCAGCTCGGCGGCACCGTGGAATCGGGTGCCGGCGGTGAATTTGGCGGCGAATTCGGCCGCGCCTTCATCGAGATTAGCGAAGAATGCGTGTTGTTCGACGGCTTGTGGAAGGTCGGCGACAAGCATCAGGTGTGGATGAGCCACGGCGACAAGGTCACCGAATTTGCCCCCGGCTTCCGGATCGTCGCGACCACCGAAGGCGCGCCTTTCGCGCTGATCGCCGATGACGAGCGGCGCTATTATGGCACGCAGTTCCACCCCGAAGTCGTCCACACCCCCGACGGCGGCAAGATGATCGCCAATTTTGTCCGCCATGTCTGCGGCTGCGCCGGTGACTGGACGATGGCGGAATATAAGGACGCCAAGATCGCCGAAATCCGCGAGCAGGTCGGCGACAAGAAAGTCATCTGCGGCCTGTCCGGCGGCGTCGACAGTTCGGTGGCGGCGATCCTGATCCACGAAGCGATCGGCGATCAGCTGACCTGCGTCTTTGTCGACCATGGCTTGCTGCGGATGAACGAGCGCGAGCAGGTCGAGACTCTGTTCCGCGACCATTATAATATACCGCTGGTTGTGGTCGATGCCGAGGCGCGCTTCATGGCCGGCCTTGCCGGTGTCTCCGACCCGGAGAAGAAGCGCAAATTTATCGGTGGCGAATTTATCGAAGTGTTTGACGAGGAATCGGCCCGCGTTGGTGGTGCCGATTTCCTGGCGCAGGGCACGCTCTACCCCGATGTGATCGAGAGCGTTTCCTTCACCGGCGGGCCGAGCGTGACGATCAAGTCGCACCATAATGTCGGCGGGCTTCCGGAACGCATGAACATGAAACTGGTCGAGCCGCTGCGGGAATTGTTCAAGGACGAAGTACGCGATCTCGGGCGCGAGCTCGGCCTGAACGACCAGTTTGTCGGACGTCATCCGTTCCCCGGTCCTGGCCTTGCGATCCGTATTCCCGGCGAAGTGACCAAGGAACGTTGCGATATATTGCGCAAGGCCGACGCCATCTATCTCGAGGAAATCCGTAACGCCGGATTATATGACGCGATCTGGCAGGCCTTTGCCGTCTTGCTGCCGGTCAAGACCGTCGGCGTGATGGGCGACCAGCGCACGTACGATAATGTTTGCGGCCTGCGCGCCGTCACCAGCACCGACGGCATGACCGCCGACGTCTACCCATTCGACGCCAGCTTCCTGACCCGCGTATCGACGCGGATCGTCAACGAGGTGAAGGGGATTAACCGGGTGGTTTATGATTATACCAGCAAGCCGCCGGGGACTATTGAGTGGGAGTGACGCGGTTAACCGCAAATGCGCGGGGCGCATTTGCCCGCGGCGCTCGGCATCGCAAGATGCCGCATGGTGGAGAGCGATAGTCCGAATTATTCGGCGACGCGAGGAGCCGCGGGGCCGATCACCGACTTTGTGAATGCCTCGGTCCGACAGGCTCAGGACGAACGGAGATTTGCGGTGTCACATCCTTAGTAGTTGAGGCCAAACGCTCCCTCCCGTTCGTCCTGAGCCTGTCGATGGATTCCATGCGTTTATCTTCAGTCGTGACCGTCTTTTTCATGGGGTCAAAATGGCGTTAAGGTAGCCAATTTTCGAGAGAGGGGGGTGCGCGATCACTGGGTGTCTGGTCCGGCAGTTGTTGACCACCCGCCGCCGCCATACTAGACCTGAATTTAATCAAACAATTAAATTCAGGAGAGACCCGCCATGAAAGCCATCCAACTCCAAGCCCCCGCATCGCTCGACAATCTCAAGCTGGTCGACCTGCCCGATCCGGCAGCGCCCGGCCCCGGCGAAATCGCGGTGCGCCTGCGCGCTTCTAGCCTCAACTTTCACGATTATGCGGTGGTCAAGGGGATGATCCCGACGGCGGAAAACCGCATTCCGATGTCCGATGGCGCCGGTGAAGTCACTGCGGTAGGTGATGGCGTCAGCGATTTCGCGGTGGGCGATATGGTGGTCTCGACCTTCTTCCCCGAATGGATCGACGGTGCGCCGCCCGAAGGCGGTTTCAAGCGCGTGCCCGGAGACGGGATTGACGGCTATGCGGTCGAGCAGGCGGTTGGCCTTGCCACCGCGTGGACCAAGGCGCCGAAAGGCTATAGCGCCGCCGAAGCCGCGACTTTGACCTGCGCGGGGCTGACCGCATGGCGTGCCTTGTTTGTCGATGGCTGTGTGAAGCCGGGTGACACGGTGCTGGTGCAGGGCACCGGCGGTGTCTCGATCTTCGCGCTGCAATTTGCCAAGGCGGCTGGCGCGACGGTGATCGCGACTTCGTCGTCCAATGAGAAACTGAAGCGGCTGAAGGAACTCGGTGCCGATCATCTGATCAACTATAAGGAAGTCGAAGCCTGGGGGCCGAAGGTGCTCGAACTGACCGGCGGGAAGGGCGTGGATTGCGTCGTCGAAATCGGCGGGCCGGGCACGCTCAACCAGTCTATGATGGCGACGCGGATCGGCGGGCATATCGCGCTCATCGGCGTTTTGACTGGCTTTGCCGGACCCGTACAAACGGGGTTGCTAATGGGGAAGAACCTGCGCGTGCAGGGCCTGACCGTGGGCAGCCGGGCGCAGCAGGTCGATATGATCGCGGCGATCGAAGCCAATGGCCTGAAGCCGATACTGGACAAATCCTTCCCGCTCGCCGATCTTGGTGATGCTTTCCGGCATCAGGAGTCGGGCAAGCATTTCGGCAAGATTATCGTCGATATCTGACGAGATCCGGCGAACGGAAGGAAGTGAAAATGATCTACGGAAGCTGTCTTTGCGGATCGGTCACCTATGAAGCGGATTGCGACAACGGGCCGATCCTTCACTGTCATTGCCAGACCTGCCGCAAAGCCCATAGCGCCGCCTTTTCCACCGTCATGCCGATTGCATTTGATGCCTTTAAATGGACCAGCGGAGAGGATCTTCTCAGCCATTTCGAATCATCGCCGGGCAAAGACCGCTATTTCTGTTCGCGCTGTGGATCGCAGCTGATCGCCGAGCGGCGGTCAGCGAATATGATCATGCTCAGGATGGGCTGTGTCGATACAGAAATCACGCAAAGGCCCGACGCCCATATCTGGCGTTCGGATGGCGCGCCATGGTATGATCCTGACCATGACATCCGCCAGTTGGCGGAAGGCTATGTGAAGGCCTAGCATCGCTATGCAGATTTCCGCTGCCACAGAGGCCGACATGGGCGAGGTCATCGCTCTCTGGGAAGCATGTGGTCTCACGCGGCCGTGGAATGATCCGGCGGCGGATTATCGTCTGGCCGTAGCGAACGGGACATCCGCGATATTGCTTGCCTATAGTGAAGGTGAGCTGGTCGCCAGCGTCCTGACCGGTTTCGACGGCCATCGCGGCTGGGTATATTATCTGGCAGTTGCGCCGTACGCGCAAAAGCAGGGCCTTGGTCGAAAGATGATGGCAGCCGCCGAACATTGGCTGCGTGAACGCAATGCTCCGAAAATCCAGCTGATGGTGCGCGATGACAATGAAGCCGCGATCGGTTTCTACAAGGCGCTCGGATATGATGTGCAGCCGGTTGTGACCATCGGCCGCAGGCTGGACTGATTGATCAAGGTGCCGCGGTAGTCGGTACCAGAAGCTTGCTACTGACAGGCGGCTCACCCATATTCCGGTGATGCTACTAGACTTGGGCCCCGATCATCGCACCGAAATATTGCGCCGGATGCACAGCAAGCTGATCGCGCAATTTGGCCGGGTGATCCGCCCCGATGACAAGCGCCGCGATCCGATGTGGACATTGGTGCAAGGCGTTATCGGCGCGCGCGCGAAAACCGCGGTGTCCAACGACAATGCCGACCGATTGCTCGCTGAATATGGGTCGTGGGAGCGCGTCGCCGAGGCACCGATCGAGGACCTGACAGCCCGTCTGCAAACCGCCACTTTCCCGGCGATGGCGGCGGAGCGGCTCAAGGCCTGTCTGCAGGAAATCATCGCGCAGCGTGGCAAGGCCAGTCTGGATCATCTTGAATCCAAGGACACGGCGGATGCCATGGCCTGGCTGGAGACTTTGCCGGGGATCGCGCGGAAGATCAGCGCCGGCATCATGAACACCAGCCAGTTTAATCGCAAAGCGCTGGTGCTCGATTCCGGACACCGCCGTGTGGTGCAGCGCATGGGGCTGGTGCCGGCCAAGGCAGATACGACGCGCGCTTATGACGAGCTGATGCCGCTATTGCCGGCGATATGGTCAGCGGAAGATCTGGATGAACATCATCTATTGGGAAAACGCCTCGCCCAAACCATTTGCCGGCCAAAACGACCGGATTGTCCGTCCTGTCCGGTGGGTGCCGATTGCGAGACGGGAGCCGCCTTATGATAAATGATCAGCAGGTTGAAACTGTTTTCCGCCGTCTGTCTGAAGCCATGCCGGGACGCACGAAAGATGCCAAGGGCCCCAAAGGCCAGCCCGACGCTTTTCGGTCCTGCATTTCCTGCATGCTCTCGGCCCAATCACTGGACCGCAACACCGCAAGGGCAGCGAGCGCTCTGTTTGAGCTTGCACAAACGCCGGAAGAGATGCTGGAACTGGACGATCGCGATATTGCCGCAGCGATCAAACCGTGCGGCTTATATAATATGAAAACCCGCAATATCAGGAAATTTTGCCAGCATTTGCTCGCCGAACATGGCGGTGTCGTCCCGAATACGCGCGAAGGCCTGTTATCGATGCCCGGTATTGGCCGGAAATGCGCGGATATCGTGATGAGCTTCACCTTCGGCGCAGATGTGATCGCCGTGGATACCCATGTGCACAGGGTCTGCAACCGAATCGGCTTGACCGATGCGAAAACTGCGGACAAGACCGCGCAGCAGCTGGAAGCGCGCAGTCCCGATTGGGCCTTGCGCGACGGCCATTTCTGGCTAATTCAGTTCGGGAAGCGAATCTGCACTTCCCGGAACCCCAAATGTGACAGATGTCCGGTCAATGACATCTGTCTCTGGCTCAAAGCGCAGCAGAAACAGGACCCGACCGATGAGTAAAGAAACCAAGATGTACGGCATTTCCAATTGCGACACCGTCAAGAAGGCGCGCAACTGGATGGAGCGCAACGGCATCAACTATGTTTTTCACGACTATAAAAAATCCGGGATCAACCGCGAGAAGCTCGAAATGTGGGTGATGATGGTTGGCTGGGAAGCGCTGATCAACAAGCGCGGCACCACTTTCCGCAAGCTGCCCGACATGGTGAAGGAAAATATCGGCGATGATACCGCGGTGATGGTCATGATGGAAAATCCCAGCATGATCAAACGGCCGGTGCTGGAACATGGTGAAGAGCTGGTCGTCGGATTCAAGGCATCGGATTATGAAGCCGTGGGACTGACCGCGCGCAACAGCTAGCACCGACGGTCCTGTTCCATGCAGCTGTGCCACCTGCTGGCGCGCTGATCCTGGGGCGAAGCAGGCTTTCCTTGCAGTGCTCGTTATTTTGCTCCGCATACCCCGATTGCCGTATCGCCGATCGGCATTTCTGATTTTATCAGCGCTTGTGGCATCAAACTGTTATATTCCGAAGCTATTGGGCTTCGGATATCGCTGACAATGATTGCTGCCGCAGGTTTTGGTATCAGGAAAAGGACAAGCAAATGGTTCAGGCAAAATGGAACGGCGTGGTGATCGCGGAAAGCGACGATACAGTGGTGGTCGAGGGCAATCATTATTTCCCGCGCGACGCCGTCTGGTCGAAATATCTGGTACATAGTGACACCAGCAGCCACTGCCCGTGGAAGGGTGACGCATCCTATCACAGCCTGATCGTCGAAGGCGAAACAAACGAAGACGCGGCCTGGTATTATCCCGCACCGAAGGAAGCGGCCGCCGAAATAGCCGGACGGATCGCCTTCTGGAAAGGCGTCGAGGTCAGCTGATGGTGCGCAGCGCTTTTGCCTTTATCATGATAGTCGCGATGCCTTTGGCCGGATGCGCGGTGCAGGCTGAACCGGTCGGAGATGCGAGCATGACGATCAAGACACTTACCGGAGAACCGCCGATCATTATCGCCCATCGCGGCGCCAGCGGCGAGCGACCGGAACATACGCTGGCTGCCTATCAACTGGCAATCGAGCAGGGCGCGGACTTTATCGAACCCGATCTGGTGCTGACCAGGGACGGCGTGCTGGTCGCCCGGCACGAGAACGAGATTAGCGAGACCACGGACGTAGCCGACAGGCCCGAGTTTGCGGCGCGCAAGACCAGTAAAACAATCGACGGGCAGGACTATACCGGCTGGTTCACCGAAGATTTCACTCTGGCCGAGCTGAAAATATTGCGGGCCAGGGAACGGCTGCCCGAATTGCGGGTGGCAAATATGCAATATGACGGTCAATATGAGGTGCCGACCTTCGAGGAAGTCCTGCAATTGCTCAGCGCCCATGCGGAGAAAAGCGGTAAGCGGATTGGCGTCTACCCGGAAACCAAGCATCCAAGCTATTTCAAGGCCCTGGGGCTGAGTCATGACGAGCCTATGCTCAGATTGCTCACGCAATATGGCTATGGCGGCAAGGCAGATCCTGTCTTCATCCAGTCGTTCGAGGTCGGCAACCTGCAGGCGCTCAACGAAAAAACGGAGATACGGCTTGTGCAACTGGTGGCCAGCGGAGGCGGACCTCCCGACCGCAAAGGCCTGGGATTTTCAGTGGACAGCCTGAAAGAAATCGCCACCTATGCCGACGGGATCGGGCCGTCGAAAGATATGGTTATTGGCCGCAACGCCCTTGGTCAACTGAACGAGCCGACAGGGCTTGTAGAGGCTGCGCACAAGGCTGGCCTGCTGGTCCATCCCTGGACCTTCCGCCGCGAAAATTATTTTCTTCCGACCGATTTCAAGAGCGGCATTGATCCGCGCGAGCCGGGTGATCTGGCGGGCGAAATACGCGCATTTGTCGCCGCTGGCGTGGATGGCCTGTTCAGCGACAATCCGGCTCAGGCGGTTGCCGCCGTCAAGCAATAATCGCGAAGCTGGCCTTATCTTGCGGCCTCGCTTATCAAGGCCGGTCTATCAACGTCACTGCTGAGGCTTGCCATGTCCACGACCTTCAAACTCGATACTTCCACCAGCCGCGCCAATCCGCGGCCACAGCCGATGCGTCGGCTGTCGGTTCCCAAAATCCAGGGCCGCAAGGTCGACGGGGTGACGGCAGAACCGGTGGTCATGCTAACCGCCTATACCGCGCGCACCGCACAATTGCTCGACGCGCATTGTGACATGCTGCTGGTTGGTGATTCGCTGGCGCAGGTGATTTACGGTCTCGATTCGACGATACCCGTGACCCTCGATATGATGTGCAACCATGGTGCCGCGGTGGTGCGCGGCAGTTACCATAGCGTCGTCGTCGTCGACATGCCGTTCGGTTCCTACGAAGCCTCGCCGGAGAAGGCCTATGAGAGCGCTGCCCATATATTGAAGGAAACCGGCGCTGCTGCGGTCAAGCTCGAGGGTGGTGAAGTAATGGCCGAAACCGTCGCTTTTCTGGTCCAGCGGGGGATTCCGGTGGTCGGCCATGTCGGTCTGACACCACAGGCAATCAACGTGCTCGGCGGCTATGCCGCGCGCGGGCGCAGCGACGCAGAGGCGAAGAAAATCGTCGGTGATGCGGTTGCTCTCGACAAGGCCGGTGCCTTCGCGATCGTGCTGGAAGGCGTGCTCGAACCGATCGCGATCGAGGCGACCAAGGCGGTGGATGCGATCACCATCGGCATCGGTGCATCGGCGCAATGCGATGGTCAGGTGCTGGTCACCGAAGATATGCTCGGCATGTTTGACCGCACCGCCCGCTTTGTAAAACGCTATCACAATATAGCCGAGCAGATTGATCAGGCGGCCGAACAATATGCCGGAGAAGTCCGCGAGCGCAGTTTTCCGGGGCCGGACCAGCTCTATCAACCGAAGAAATAGCGAGAATTCTGACTTTAGGGCGATCCGCCGTTCAGCCTGTGGAAATGGTCAATAGACTTTTACATTTGCTATTGCGGACGCTAAAGGACAGCCGATTGCCAAGAGCGCTCGTCTGACCGGCGAAACAGGCACGTGAAACAGATTTGAGGAAGCCAAATTGGCCAAAGACAAAGACCAAGCACCAGAAGAGCAACCGGATCGTCAGGAACAAGTGTTTCTGCGCGAAGTCGATGAAGCGGTGCGCGAGGACCAGCTGAAGAATTTCGCTGCGCGTTACGGATTGTGGATTGTCGCAGCCATTGTCATTGGTCTCGGATCACTGGCCGGCTGGATATTCTGGCAAAACAGCCAGAATGAAGATGCCGGTCTCCGCAGCGAGGAATATGTCGCTGCGATCGACAGTATCCGCCAGAATAATCTGGACGGCGCTGCGACCGCGCTTGAACCGCTGACCGAAGCCACGCAGGACGGGTACCGGGCTGCAGCACTATTGCTGCAGGCCAATATTGCGCTGGAAAAAAATGACTCCAAAAAGGCCATTGCGGGCTATGCCAAGCTTGTTGCGGACGAGAGTCTGCCGAAGCCGTTTCGCGATCTGGCGCTGGTCCGCCAGACTGCCGCCGAATTTGATACGCTGAAACCGCAGCAGGTGGTCGACCGGCTGAAGCCGCTCGCGGTCCCCGGCAACGCATGGTTCGGCAGCGCCGGCGAAATGGTCGCACTGGCCTATCTGAATATGAATAAATCTGATCTCGCAGGGCCATTGTTCGCCCAGCTGGCGAAAGATGAGGGCGTTCCGGCCACGATCCGGTCACGCGCGTTGCAAATGGCGGGCGTTGAAGGCATTGACGCAGTGGAACTCGACGGCGATGACAAAAAAGTGACGCCGCCGAATACGGGCGCGGCTAAGGGAGAAGCTAAGGAATGATTTCCGGTAAGAAACTGATCACCGGCCTGATGGCCCTGTCTTTGCTGTCCGGCTGTGGCATTTTGGGCGGCGGCGATGGCGAAGACAAGAAAAGCACACCAACATTGGGTAAGCGTACGCCGATCTTGAGCGGCGAAAGCGGTGCGGAAGTTGATCCGTCGCTTGCTGCGATTTCTGTGATTCTGCCTACCCCTGTCGCCAATAGTGAATGGGCGCAATCAGGCGGTAATCCGAGTAAGTCAATCGGCCATGTTGCGCTGGAGGGCAATCTAGCGAAAGTCTGGACCGCCAATATCAGCGGAACGACGAAACGGGAACGGCTGGCAGCAGCGCCGGTAGTATCCGGCGGACGGCTCTTCGTCATTGATACCGAAGCCATGGTACATGCTTTTGACGCCGCAACAGGCGCGAAAATCTGGACCACCCAGATCGAAGTCAAGGGCGACGGGGAATCCTCGCGTTTTGGCGGCGGAGCAAGTGTATTTGATAATATCGTCTACGCGACCAACGGTGTTGGCGATGTCGTCGCGCTGAACGTTGCAGACGGCAGCCAGATATGGAAAGTACGTCCGGCCGGACCTTTGCGCGGGTCGCCGACGATCTCCAATGGCAATGTCTATGTGATGACGCAGGATAACCAGATCTACGCGCTCAACATGGTCGACGGATCGGTGCAGTGGAATGAGGCCGGTACGCTTGGTCTGGCCGGAATTTTCGGCGTCGCCGCGCCGGCAGCCGGACAGGGTACGGTTGTCGCGGGCTATTCCTCCGGCGAGTTGACCGCTTATCGCTATGAAAATGGCCGCAACCTCTGGAACGACGCGCTTGCCCGGACCAGCATCACCACTTCGGTGGCGACATTGTCCGATATCGATGCCGATCCGGTGATCGACCGCGGTCGTGTTTTCGCGCTGGGTCAGGGCGGCCGTATGGCGGCTTACGAACTGGTAACCGGACAGCGGATCTGGGAATTGAATATTGCCGGAATTACGACGCCGGTCGTGGCCGGTGAATGGGTGTTCGTGCTGACCGATGATGCAAAACTGCTCTGCATCGCCCGGCCGAACGGCAAGGTTCGGTGGATGAGCCAGCTGTCAGCGTTCAAGAATGACAAGAAAAAGAAGAACCCGATCAACTGGACCGGCCCGATATTGGCCGGGAATCGTCTGATTGTCGCCAACACAGAAGGCGAAGTCTTGTCTATTTCGCCTGCGGACGGAACCAGCCAAACGCTGTTTGAACTGAAAAACGGTATCTCGCTACCGCCTATTGTGGCCGGTGGCATGCTATATATTCTCGACAGCAGCGGACAGATTTCCGCATTCCGTTGAGGATCTAAACCAAAAGGACGGGACCGGCTTTATGCTGCCCAATATTGCAATCATAGGTCGACCGAATGTCGGCAAATCCACGCTGTTCAACCGTCTGGTTGGCAAGAAGCTGGCGCTTGTCGATGACACGCCCGGGGTGACGCGTGACCGCCGGGAGGGGGCTGCCAACCTGCTCGGTCTGCAATTCAATGTCGTCGATACGGCTGGCTATGAAAACGAGGATGCCAAGAGTCTGCCCGGACGGATGCGCAAGCAGACCGAAATGGCGGTTGCCGGAGCGGAGCTTGCCATTTTCGTGATCGACGGTCGCGCAGGCCTTACGCCGCTCGACGAGGAAATCGCCCGCTGGCTGAGAAGCGCGAAAACCCCGGTTATCTTGCTGGTTAACAAGGCCGAGGGCAAGGCGGCGGAATCCGGCATCTTGGAAAGCTATGCGCTCGGTTTTGGTGATCCAATTCCTTTCAGCGCGGAACATGGCGACGGCATGGCCGACCTGTTTCAGGCGATCCAGCCCTATGTCGAGAATTTCAAGGCTGCCGCGTCCGAAGAACCAAATGACGCATCCGCACCGCTCAAACTGGCGATCGTCGGCCGTCCCAATGCGGGCAAGTCGACGCTGATCAACAAGATGCTGGACGAAGACCGGCTGATTACCGGTCCGGAAGCGGGTATCACGCGCGACAGTATCACGGTCGACTGGGTCTGGCATGATGATGCGCTGACCGAGGACGAGAAACTCGACGGCATAGAGCCCGACCGTCAGGTCCGGCTGATCGATACCGCCGGTATGCGCAAGCGCGCCAAGGTCAATGACAAGCTGGAGAAGCTGGCCGTTGCTGACGCCCGTCATGCAGTGGACTTTGCCGAAGTGGTCGTGCTTCTACTCGATGCAACCAAGGGCCTGGAAGCGCAGGATCTGCGCATTGCCGACCATGCCATTCAGGAAGGCCGTTGCGTCGTTATCGGGATCAATAAATGGGACGTTGCCGAGGGGCCAAGCAAATTGTTCAATGGCATTCGTGCCGCGCTGAATGACGGACTGGCCCAGGTGCGTGACGTGCCTCTGATCGCCGTGTCGGCCTTTACCGGCAAGGGTATCGACCAGTTGATAAAGGCGGCCTTCGAAGTGCGCCGGATTTGGTCGCAGCGGGTTTCGACCGGCAAACTCAACCGCTGGTTCGAAGACGCGATTACAGAAAATCCTCCGCCGGCACCGGGCGGCAAGCGGATAAAATTGCGCTATATTACGCAGGCCAAGACGCGGCCGCCTTCCTTCGTGATTTTCGGTACGAGGGTTGATGACCTGCCCGAAAGCTATCGTCGCTACCTGATCAACGGAATCCGCCGCGAGCTTGGCTTTGGCGGCGTTCCTGTCCGGCTGATCATCCGCGCACCCAAAAACCCCTATCACGAAAAAGAGTGATTTTCCGTAAATCGGTCAAGTTTAGGCCGGTTTCTGCGATTTTTTCGGGCGGCGGTAACTAAGATTTCATGGTTAGGGCGTTAAGCTTCCGGGTAGTAGCGCATTTTTGCCATTATATTGCGGGGAGTATTGGGTGTCACCATTGGACAATGACTTGATTGACTTAACGGTTTCCGCCCAAACCCGGGCGGCGCTCGGGCCGGATTTCGTCCGGATACTCGGGTATTTTCGTGAAGATGGCACACAATCTGTCCGCAAAATTGAAGATGCAATGCGCACGCACGATCCCGTCGCAATGGTTGATGCGGCGCACAGCCTCAAAGGCGAGGCGCTGCAATTCGGCGCCCTGCAACTCGGCGAAACGGCTGAAACCATCGAAATGACCGCTCGCGCCTGCGTCGAACATCACGAAACCCCCGAAGAAATACTCCCTCTGGTAGTGGCTCTACGGCCGATGTTTGAAGAAACGCTGGCGATATTGGAACAGGGTGCCAGTCCGGTCGTACAGGAACGCAATCCTCTGGGGGCCAGCCGGCGGTTCGGTTGAAACCGCCGCTATCGTTCTATTCGACCGGTTTCGACTGCAGCTGGATATAATTTTCAATCCCCATCCGTTCGATCAGGTCAAATTGCTGTTCGAGCGAATCGACATGATCTTCTTCGCTTTCCAGGATCTCGGCAAACAGATCGCGGCTGACATAGTCGCGTACGCTCTCGCAATGTTCGATAGCATTCTTGAGCATCGGCAACGCCTCATACTCCAGTTCCAGATCAGCCTTGAGGATTTCCTCGACCGTTTCACCGATTTTCAGGCGTCCGAGCAATTGAAAATTGGGCAATCCGTCGAGAAAGAAAATGCGCTCGGCCAATTTGTCTGCATGTTTCATTTCGTCGATTGATTCATGCCGCTCGAATTCAGCCAGCTTGGTCACGCCCCAATTGTCGAGCATGCGATAATGCAGCCAATATTGGTTGATTGCGGTGAGTTCGTTTTTCAGAGCTTCGTTGAGAAACTCGATGACTTTTGTATCGCCCTTCATGGCAGATTCCTTCCCGCTATTTAACAAATCCATTGCCTGCCCCATACAGTATTTTCGCGGGAAGCGAAAGAGCGGCTTTTATAGAAAATGTAATTATTTCAATGATTTGCTAAAGAGAATGCTAAGCGGTCGCAAGTTGTGATTTGATAATCGTCTGGGCAAATGCGAGACATTGCCCGCATTTCGGTTTGCGACCAAGCTGGGCATAGACCTGCGATGGACGGTCTGCCCCGCTACGCACGGCGGCTCTCAGGTCTTTTTCCTTGATCGCATTACAAACACAAACAACCATAACAGCTCCTTACAACGACTCGTATATCGCTAATGAGAATAGATCGCAATATCAAAATTGTATATCGACTATTTAGTTTCCATCCGTCAAAAATCGGTTACATCGGCTCACTGAGCGAACAAGAGGTGCCATGCGTAAGATATTCCCTGTTTCATTATCGGTTGCGGCGGTTCTCGCTCTAGCTCCGGCAAATGCTTCTCCTGTATCTGATAGCGCCGGGAATCATGCCGACGAAGAGATGGTGGAAGAAGGGCCTGTTTCAGAGCTTTTGCTGATCATGGAGCTTTGGCAGACGTTGCCATTGGAAATGGCTGAGGAATTGCAGGAGTATCGCGCTTCGCTGGACGCCGAATTTGCCGCAAAACTGGTGCCGACGGGAGCAGCGGAACCGGAATGGAAAACCAAAGGTATCGACCTGCCCGGATATCTCGAATCTTTGCCGGGGGGCATAGATGATAATGCTCTGCTGACCGTTGGCGAGGTGCCGATGCTCCGGTTTTTCGGGAAAATTCCAGCCGATATACTGGCCGATTGGGAGCCGATTCTAGCGGGATCGAAAGCCATAGGGCCGACCGAAGCCACGGGAGGTGATTTCCTCGCAATCAGCCCAAACCATATTATTTTCGTAGCCGATGATGAAATACAGACCGGTAATGCCCGATGCATGAAAACCGCGGTCGAAAGAGCGGCAGACCATGCAATCGTCTACCGATATTCGGGCGTGCCATTTGACCCCGATAGCGATGCCTCGCTGGGAGCCGAGGCAGAGGCAATCGTTTTGCACGCTTTGATTGGCGGTCTGCGTTCGCCTATTCTCTGTTCGATAGTCGAGCGGGACCAGCGGGGACAATATAAGCATCTGTCCTATACGCCCGCTGGCCGCCCGTTGGCCCATATGGACGATCCGAACGATCATCTGGAATTTATTTCGTCAGTCGATCTGTATCAGTTGCTGAACGTCAGTTACAGCAGCGAGACTGCCGGTGATGAACCGTCCGGTTCAGCCGAAGAAGCCACCGAGCCGTCATTATAAGCGCATCGCTTGAGCCTGTCCTTTGGCCAGACTGCGCCAGAGCCATTCCAGCGGCCCATAGCGGAAGCGCATCAGCCAGGGTCGCGACCAGAGCAGCATGAGCGCCCAGGCGCCGAGGACGAACAGATATAATTCGGCGCGTCCGATCGCACCATAGAGTCCCAATCCCCAGCCGTAGAAGATGAAGGTCATCAACAGGCTGGTGCCGAGATAATTGGTGAAGGCGGCTCGGCCGACTGCCGCGATCCGTGTTATCCAGGCCGATTCCCGGAATGTCCGGATCAGACCAATCAGCAATGCAGCATAACCGATGGTCATCAGCATCTGTGACGGCAAGTTCCATGCATAGCTGGCGTTGACCATTAGCAGCATGGCAAAATTGCTGTAGATCAGGCCAATTGCGATAGCCGTCAGAATGACCATGCCGATGGCGGTCGACCATATGCCCACGCGACGATATCGCTCCGATGTCCATTGTCCGGTGATGAAACCGTTTTTGTAAAGCGCCATGCCCACCATCATCAGCGGCAGGGTTTCCGCGAGATTATAGGCCAGCAGGATAATCGGTCCGAACAGGTCATTCTGTATTTTGTCGAGAAATATCGGGCTGAACCCCGACTGATGCAGCGTGATATCCGCGGAGATCGCGTCCCCCGAGCTACGAAAGCCGGCAATGACCTGCTCGACATTTTCGATTCCGGCGGCGCTGGTTCCGGGAAGGCTTGCCTGATATTCCATATATAGCAGGCTGCCGAACATCACAGAATAGCCGATAAAACCGAGGGAGAAGATGAGCAGGGCGCGCCGCAACAGTTCATCCGCGGTCAGGTTGCGCAGGAAATAGGCGATGCAGCCCACGGCGGCGTAGAGAAATAATATGTCGCCGGCCCACAAGAGGAAGAAATGCGCGAGGCCGAAGATCGCCAGCCAGGCCATGCGGGGGAAATGGACCCTTGCGGGATCCTCGCCATTTGCCTGCGCTCGCTCGACGATCAGCATCATGCTGGCGCCGAACAATATGGTGAAAAGACCGCGCATCTTGCCGTTGACAAAAATATAGGACAGCGCCCAGGTGACGGTGTCGGGCAGATCGGTGCCGCCATAGACCGCGGGGCTGATATAGGCCATTTCCGGCATCGAGAAGCCGACGATATTCATCAGCAATATTCCCATCACCGCAAAACCGCGCAAAGCGTCGAGCTCGAGATAGCGCTGGGTGGTGACAATGTTGTTCATATCAGACCCGTTCGTCCCGAGCTTGTCGAAGGACTTTGACCTGCAGGGCCCGCTGTGTTGACGGTGCTTCGACAGGCTCAGCACGAACGGACTTCTGTAAACTCAGAATATTCACAGCCAGCTGGCGATCTGGTCCAGCGGTTTCTTGATCGTCGCGTGGACCGGTATCGTGGCGCCGGGAGCGGGCTTGCCGACCACCAAAACCATCATCGGTTTCTCGTTGGCCGGACGATCACAGAGCTGGTTGAGAAATTTCATCGGATTGGGCGTGTGGGTGAGGGTGGCGAGACCGGCGTCATGCAGCGCCGTGATCAGCATGCCGGTGGCAATGCCGACGCTCTCGTTGACATAATAATTCTGCTTCATCTCGCCCGGATTCATGCCGCCTTTGCGTTGGCCGAAAATCACGATCAGATAAGGCGCGGTTTCGAGAAACGGCTTGTCGGCGTCGGTACCGAGTGGCGCCAGCGCCTCAAGCCATTCCTCGCTGCCCTTGCTCTCGTAGAAGGCGCGCTCTTCCTCTTCGGCGGCAGCGCGCAGGGCTTTCTTCTTCTCCGGCGTTTCGATCACGGCAAAATGCCACGGCTGGTGGTTGGCGCCATTGGGAGCGGTGCCGGCGGCCCGGATCGCATTTTCGATGACCGCCCGGGGAATGGCTTCATCGGTGAAATAGCGACAGGTGCGGCGCGATTTGATCGCCTGGTAGAAAGCCTCTGACCGGGCAATGCGTTCCGCGTCGGAATAATCCGGCAGCTCGGTATAGGGCAGGGTGTCGTGCGGTTTCAAATTTCCGTCTCCCGCGTTCAAGGTTGGTAAACATCCGGATCAAGAAGGCCCGTCTGCAGGTCAAATGGGAATAACCGTCCAGATAGCTGGGTCGCGGCTTCTAGGAAAGCCAAAACCATATTGACACCAATGTTAGTAAGCAATATATATGGGGCATGAAAATCAAACATGACTTCTCCGCGCCAAGCGATTCGGACATACCGTTCGTCCATCCGGAACGCCCGGCCTCCCGCTTTCGTCCCCTGAAGGCGATCCATCATTTCCGCGAGCTGATCAAGGACAAGGAAGACACCGCACAGGTGTTCCATATTTTTGAATCGCTGCCGCGTCCCGGCTTCCGCAAGGATGCCAAGGCCTTTGTCGAAAGCGACAAGGGCAAGGCCCTGCTGGTCAGCGAACCCAATCTCGCCGACTTGCTCGACGACCACGAACGGCTTCGCAAAATGCCTGCAGGCAGCCTCGCTCATGCCTATTGCGATTTCATGGAAAAAGAAGGCCTGAGCGCCGCCGGACTGATTGCCGAATATGACGAGTTCAGCCCGGAAAAATATGGCGATCTGATCGAATGGTACGGTTTCCGCCAGCGCGACACCCATGATTTGCTCCACGTGCTCACCGGCTATGGCCGTGATGCGCTCGGTGAAGCCTGTGTGCTGGCCTTCACCTACGGCCAGAACCCGTCATTGGGCAATGTGTTCATCGCTTATGCAGCGGGTCTGAACATGAAGAAGCAGGTCAAGAGTGATGCGCCGATATTCAGCGCGATCCGCGAAGGTCAGAAAATGGGTAAGGCCTGTCCCAAGATCAACGAAGAGAATATCGCCGAGCTGCTGGCCCAGCCGCTGGATGCATTGCGCGAGCGGTTGCACATCAAAACTCCGCGTTTCTACCATGAAGCGCATGCGAAATTCCGGGCCCATAATGTCGATCCATATGACATGCTGGTGCAGACGGCCTGAATATGCTCGTCATCCCAGCTTAGGCTGGGACCCATCTAAGGGCGGTTAGATAGGCTAGATGGGTTTAGGCCCCAGCCTACGCTGGGGAGACGGCATTGATATTGAATTGATAGGAGTTAGCGCTGTTCTTTGCGGATCACCAGCTTCAGCCCTGACCAGACCGCGTCTACAGCGCAGACCTTGATATCGACAAAGCCCATCGGCAAGGCGAGTGCGCGGATAGTGTCTTCGGTGATGTCTGTCTCGACGCGCGATGCCTTTTTCGGCCAGCTCACCCAGACCTGACCCGCAGGATCGATCATGTCGCGCAGGGTTGTGAGATGCTGTTCCATGATTGCGCGTTTGCGGACAAATATATGGGCGGCATTCAAGCCGGGCGTCGGGACCTGCTCTTCCGATAGGGTAAGGTCCTGTGTCTCGATTTCCGCGCGAATGTCATCCGGCATACCCAGAAACCAGACGCGCATACCGTCCTTGAGATCGAACTTTTTTGCCAGAGGCGTCCCGGAATATCCTGAAGCCATGATCATTCTCCTGTCATTTCGTCATCAGTAACGCACGGCGGGGAGATTGGTTACAAAGACAAATCGCAAGCTGCCAGAGCGGCGCACCTTGGCCCCTCCGTCACGTCTTCGACGCGCCACCTCCCCATGCCTATGGCACAGGGAGAATGATGTTTTGATAGTTCGTTCCTCCCCGTTGCGAAGCAATGGGGAGGGGGACCGCGCGCAGCGCGGTGGAGGGGGCTAGCGAAGGCTTTGAATATATCGCAAGATACGATCCGCCACATCTACTGGATCATGCAAGACTTCTTCCGCGGATATCCTGATGGTTTCAATGCCTTGGAGATACAGGTCCCGTTCCCGCCGTTCGTCGCGTTCCGGCCGATTTCCCATATCGTGGGCGATCCGGTCGACTTCGATTCCCAGCTTCGCCGACGGACAATAGAAATCCAGGATATAGGAGCCAATTGGATGCTGGCGGCGGAATTTTATGCCGAGCGGTTTCTTGCGCAGTTGTTGCCACAGCATGATCTCGGGTTTGCTCATGGTCTTGCGAAGCTGTCTTGCCTTCAGGACGGTTTGTCTGGTTGTTCTTGCCACGGCCGCTCCGTCATCCGCCTTCGCCAAGGCTTCGGCGAACGCCACCTCCCCATTGCTTCGCAACAGGGAGGAAAGATGTATCACAAAATCTTGTGCAGAGGGACGGTCAGGCCAAAACTGTCAAATCCAACCTTTCCTCCCTGTGCCATAGGCATGGGGAGGTGGCCTGCGCAGCAGGTCGGAGGGGCTTAGTCGTTCATCCAGTCGCGGAAGAAGCTCTCATGCGCTTCCCGCAGATCGCTCACGGCAATCGACTTTCCGTTGAGCACGAGCTTGTGGCCCTTCACCTGCCCGATTTTCTCGAACGGCACCTTCTCGCGATCGAGATCATCTTCGTTGCGATAGGTGATGACATAACGGCCCTGCGCTTCGCTGAAGGCAAAGGCGCTGGTCATCTGGTCGATTTCGGCGCCCAGATTACCCGCCAAAGCCATTTCGGCGAGCGTGACGGCAAGGCCGCCGTCGCTGATGTCATGCACGGCAGTGACTTTGCCGTCGGCAATCAGTTCGCGGACAATGCGGCCGGCCCACTCTTCGTCTTCGAGATTGACCTTGGGTGGCGGT
>TARA_R110000850_G_scaffold109292_4_pt1 | contig 21354 bp, 20 predicted proteins | sample TARA_R110000850 | Tara Oceans TARA_R110000850 (sample SAMEA4397586) | marine metagenome | biome: Polar Biome; feature: [SRF] surface water layer (ENVO:00010504); material: water (ENVO:00002006), including particulate matter (ENVO:01000060) such as... | depth 5 m | reverse complement strand
TGCCGGGGCAGAGGCAGTATTTATGAAGACGATGACAAAGGGTGCGCAAGCACTCCCCTTGAACACGATTATATCCGGCGATTGCATTGACGCAATGAACGCGCTGCCGGCAGAGTCTGTCGACCTGATTTTTGCCGACCCGCCCTATAATCTTCAGTTGCGTGGAGACCTGCATCGGCCGGATAATTCCAAGGTGGATGCGGTCGACGATGAGTGGGACCAGTTTGCAAGCTTTGCCGTCTACGATAAATTCACGCGTGCGTGGCTAAAAGCCGCGCGCCGCCTGTTGAAGCCGAATGGCGCTATCTGGGTGATCGGCAGTTACCATAACATTTTCAGGGTCGGTGCGGCGCTTCAGGATCAAGGTTTCTGGATCTTGAACGACGTTGTGTGGCGTAAGTCGAACCCGATGCCCAACTTTCGCGGCAAACGTTTTACCAACGCACACGAGACAATGATCTGGGCGGGCAAGGACGAGAGCGCGAAATACACATTCAACTATGAAGCGTTGAAAGCGCTTAATGAAGGCATCCAGATGCGTAGCGACTGGGTATTGCCGATTTGCACCGGCCATGAGCGGCTAAAGGATGACGCAGGCGAAAAAGCACATCCGACGCAAAAGCCAGAAAGCCTGCTGCACCGTATTCTCGTAGGGTCTACCAACCCTGGGGACGTCGTGCTGGATCCGTTCTTCGGAACAGGGACCACCGGAGCGGTGGCCAAGATGCTTGGCCGCGATTTCATCGGGATCGAGCGCGAAGAGGCCTATCGCAAAGTCGCCGAGAAGCGGATCAAAAGCGTGCGCAAATTCGACAAGGAAGCCTTGACGACAACAACCTCGAAGCGCGCGGAACCCCGCGTACCGTTTGGCCAATTGGTCGAACGGGGCATGTTGCGGCCGGGCGAGGAGCTTTATTCGCTGAATGGTCGCTATTCTGCCAAGGTGCGTGCCGATGGCACGTTAATCGGGAATGAGGTCAAAGGATCGATCCATCAAGTTGGGGCTGCCTACGAAAAGGCCCCTAGCTGCAACGGGTGGACATACTGGTGTTACAAGAAAGACGGCAAACGCGTGCCGATCGACATCTTGCGCCAACAAATCAGGGCAGAAATGGCCAATTTGGCCTAGCCCACTCTCATCCATTTTTGAACACCGCCGGTGCCCTGCCGTCTTCAACCGAAGGCGTGCCTATAAGGGTGCTCACCTTGGCCCCGCCTGTTGGCGGGGTCTTTTTCCATTCAAAACGCATGATCTGCGGCCGCGCAAAAATCTTTCAATTCGAACCGTCATGCTATAGCCAAACAAGCATCTTCGTATGACAGCTTTTCAAGCAAGGTTGGCGCAAAAATGATTCCCTTCGATCTGGCTTTTCTGTTCGTAGGTGTCGCATTCGCTTTGGCGTTGGTTCCTGGACCCGACAATATATTTGTCCTGACGCAATCCGCGTTGCATGGCCGTATTGCCGGGCTTATCGTGACGATGGGGCTGGCATCGGGGTTGATCTTTCACACAACGGCAGTGGCCTTGGGTGTGGCGGTGATTTTCCAGACCTCTCAATACGCTTTTTCAGCTCTCAAGTATGCGGGTGCTGCCTATCTTCTGTATCTGGCATGGAAAGCTTTCCGGGCGTCATCCGGGCAATTTTCCGCAGGGAAAACACCGGCGGAAACCGCGCCCAGGCTTTTTCTGCGCGGCCTGATCATGAACATAACCAACCCGAAGATTACGATATTCTTCCTTGCGTTTCTGCCGCAGTTTGTTGACCCACAACGTGGATCAATCGTCGGGCAGTTCTATCAGCTTGGCGCGTTGATGGTTTTGGCGACGTTGTGCGTCTTCGGGTTTGTGGCTGTCGCGGCGGGGTTATTGGGTGACTGGCTGAAAAGCTCGCCTCGTGCCCAGATCTGGATCAACCGGCTGTCCGGTTTCGTCTTCGTCTCCTTGGCCGTGAAGCTGGCTTGGGCTGACAAATGACCGATTTGGGTTGGCGGGTGCGTACAATATCGTCCGGCGATCAAATCCGTTGCTCCGCCCGTTTGATCTATCTGCACATTCAGCAAGCCGTTGAAATTCGGCCCTCGCCTTCAACACATCACCGGGGGTAGGGTGTCAGTCCCTTGTTGTACGGCGTCCAGTCGGTGATTTCAGGATAATACATCTCGCGCCATTTGCGCACACGCGGGTTCATCACGTGGCGCCACACCCACGGCATCATCGCCACCATGGTCATGATCGGATAGCCAAAAGGCAGTTGCGGCGCGTCCGCCTTTCCGTAGGTCTGTAAGACCGGAAAGCGGCGATCGGGTTTATAGTGATGATCAGAATGGCGCTGAAGGTTGATCAGCAGCCAATTTGACGCGCGATGCGCAGCGTTCCAGGAATGACGGGGCTGTACGTGTTCGTATTTGCCTTCGCCAAGGTGTTTGCGGGTCAGCCCATAATGTTCAATGTAGTTCACCAGCTCCAGCTGCCAAATCGCCACCCCTGCCTGGATCAGAAACAAGCCAAGGCCAACCCATCCGCCCAGGATCAATGCAAGTATTAGGAACCCGCCCTGAAGCGACCAATATCGAAAGAATGGGTTGCTTGAGGAAGTCCAAGGTTTGTCTTTCCGGGCAAGCATTTCTTTTTCGGCCCGAAAGCTTGATTTCAGTGACTGCTTAAGCACGCGCGGATAGAACCGATGGAACCCTTCATTGTAGAACGCGGTCACCGGGTCGCGCGGCGTTGCCACATAGCGATGATGCACCAAAAGGTGCTCTGACCGAAAATGCGAATACAACACCATCGCAAGCAGGATATCTGCCCACCACCGTTCTAGCTTGTTTTTCTGGTGCATCAGTTCATGAGAGTAATTGATGCCGATCGTGCCCGTCATCACGCCGATGCCCAGAAAGATCAGCGCCTTTTCCCATCCGCCCAAATGCGCAGCTTGGGGGACGTACCAGACCAGTCCGAACACGGTAAAAAACTGTGCGGGCATCCATGCTATCGGGATAATTCTATACCAAAACAAATCATCATCGGTGGCTGAGGTATCGGCGTTCTCAAGGTTCAATCCGGCAATGCCGTCGATAACCGAAAACAGATACCAGGTTAACAAGGGCAACAGGATGACGGACCAGCCTCCGACGAACGCGGTGAGCCATGCCAGGGGAATCAGGGCGAACGAAAGCGCAAAAGGCAAAGCACGTTTGAACTGAGCCAGCTGATCTACGCTAACCATCGAGTGCTGAGGTGCCATCTTTCTAACCTTCAATCTGTGGTGCCCTGATGTGGTGGCGCGGGAACCCTCTGCTGCGATGATGCCACGCCATTGCTATTGTATCAAATCAAAGGCTTTTCGCATTACCGTCGGGAGATCTGACGGGCGAAAATCTGATACCGGGATAAACCGACCCGTTTCCGGAGTAGGATCGCCCGCAAGATCGGCCCGCATGACGGTCAACATCAGGTGAAAGTGGGTGAAGGTATGACGTACTTCTCCTGCTGCCTCATGCCATTGAGCCTCGATCGGGGCCCGGCCAGCGGGGCGAGATCCGGTCGCATCAACCCAGTCTGAACCAGGCCAGCCCAGCATCCCGCCCAACAAGCCCTTGTCAGGGCGCGTTTCCAGAAGCCACGCTCCATCTTCGCGGCGTGCGAGATACACCGTGCCATGGCGGATCGGTTTGGCCTTCTTGGGAAGCTTCCTCGGCAATTCGGCTGCCGTTCCCATTTTTCGTGCAAGACAAGGTTCACGCCACGGACAGATTCCGCAGGCGGGGGATTTAGGGGTGCAGATTGTAGCGCCCAGATCCATGATCGCCTGGGCATAATCGCCAGAACGATATGAAGGGGTAAGTGCCTGTGCTTTGGCCATCAACTCCGGCTTGGCGGCAGGCAAAGGGGTGTGAATATCGTGAAGACGCGCCATGACACGTTCGACATTTCCATCCAGAACGGTATAGGGCAGATCAAAAGCGATGGAAGACACCGCTGAGGCGGTGTAGGGGCCGATTCCCGGCAATTTCAGCAAAGCGGCATGGTCTGCCGGAAACTGTCCGTTATGTTGTTCCACCACAGCACGAGCGCATTTGAGCAGGTTACGCGCGCGGGCATAATAGCCAAGGCCCGCCCATTCGCCCATTACATCCGCGTCCGGGGCAGCGGCCAGATCCTGTAGGGTTGGCCAACGTGAGGTGAAGCGTTGAAAATATTCGCGCACGGTGGCAACGGTGGTTTGTTGCAGCATGACCTCGCTAAGCCAAATGCGATAGGGATCGGGTCGCACACCTGCCGCGCGATCTGCCGGGGATACCCGCCACGGCATAATGCGGGCATGGGTGTCATACCAATCAAGCAAACTGTCGGGTAGCGAACAGGTAGCGGCTGTGTCACGCAATCTTTATGACCTTCTCGGTTTGGTTTGGCTGGCGATATAGTACGGGATCGTTATGTTGTGGTTAGTCATTCAGGAAAGATAGTCATGCCGGCACGGCGTACCAGTACAAAAGGCTTCAAAAGGACAGATAGCTTGCTTTCCGCAAAGATACGGCAGGCCAGCGAAAGCCGTGGTTTCGCCCAATCCAGGCTTTTGACCCAATGGGCCGAAATCGCCGGTCAGGATGTATCGTCCATCTCGCGCCCGGTCGAGGTAAGTTATGGTCGTGGCGGAATGGGCGCTACATTGACCCTGCTGACAACCGGCGCGAATGCGCCGATACTCGAGATGCAAAAAGAGCAGCTGCGCGCCAAGGTCAATTCTGTTTACGGGTACAATGCGATCGCTCGGGTTCGTATTACGCAGACGGCGGCTACGGGCTTTGCAGAAGGGCAGGTCGCCTTCGACGCCAAACCCAAAACCCGACGCGAACCACCGTCCGATCCGGTGACACGACAGCGCGCCATGGATACTGTCGGACCTGTTGCTAACGAAAGCCTTCGCGATGCCCTTGCACGTCTGGGCGAGAACATATTGAACAAGACCAAACGCTGATAAAGGAAATTAAATGAAACGCTCTTTCCCAATTCTTGCGGCTGTTGCCGCTGTGGCTGCGGGTGGCTGGTTCGCCCTTGGCGGAACAGACACTGCGAACAGCACTACCTTTAGCCCTCTGGTAAGTGCCGCAAACGCACAAACTACTGAGGCCGCCGAAATCGACACATCCACGATCAAGGAAATGACCCTTGGGAATGCGGATTCCAAAGTACAGATGATCGAATACGCCTCTTACACTTGTCCGCACTGCGCGGCGTTTGATCAGGGGCCATACAAACAACTCAAGGCCGAATATATTGATACCGACAAGATCGGTTTTACCTACCGCGAGGTATACTTTGATCGCTATGGCCTTTGGGCGTCGATGGTGGCCCGTTGCGGCGAAGAAGATAAATTCTTTGGCATCACCGATCTGATCTATGCCGGTCAATCTGAATGGGTCCGCGCTGGCGAACCCGCCGCGATCGTGGGTGAGCTGCGCAAGATCGGACGCCTCGCGGGGATCGATAACGACACCCTTGAAGCATGTTTGCAGGACAGTGAAAAAGCACAGACGCTGGTGGCTTGGTGGGAAGAAAACCAAAAGGCCGACGACATCAACAGCACGCCGAGCTTTATCATTAACGGCAAAAAATATTCCAACATGCCCTATGCCGAGATGAAAGGCATACTCGACGCCGCATTGGAAAACTAATGGCAGCTCCACTGGCAGGGCTCAAAGTGATTGAGCTGGCGCGGATTCTGGCAGGCCCTTGGGCCGGCCAGACACTTTCTGATCTTGGGTGCGAAGTTATCAAGGTGGAAAGCCCCGCAGGCGATGATACCCGCCAGTGGGGGCCACCCTTTATCGAACGCGACGGCGACAAGTCGGCGTCGTACTTTCATTCAGCAAACCGGGGCAAGGCGTCTGTCGTTGTTGATCTGACCACGGACGAAGGTCAGGCCAAAATGAAGGAGCTGTTGGCCGATGCTGACATCCTGATCGAGAACTTCAAAACTGGCGGACTGGCGAAATACGGGATGGATTACGCCAGTTTGTCCAAGCAGTTCCCCAAGCTAATTTACTGTTCGATCACCGGTTTCGGGCAGGACGGTCCCTATGCCCACCGCGCTGGCTATGATTTCATTATTCAGGGCATGTCCGGTTTAATGTCGATTACCGGCGAAGCGGACCGTCAGCCCCAAAAGCACGGCATGGCGATCACGGATATCTTCACCGGCATATATGCGACCACGGCAATTCTTGCGGCGGTGTATCAGCGCAATCAAACGGGTGTGGGGCAACACATCGATATGGCTCTGCTTGATTGTGCCGTGGCCGTCACCGGCAATCAGGCAATGAACTATCTGACCACCGGAACAGCGCCGTCGCGGATGGGCAACGCGCACCCCAATTTGACCCCTTACGAAGTGTTCGAATCTTCTGACGGGCACCTGATCATCGCAACGGGGAACGACGGGCAGTTCCAGCGTCTTTGTCGTCTCCTGGGGCTCGACGATATGGCTGATGCATCGGAATACGCCAAGAATGCCGACCGGGTCGCCAACCGGCCCGAGATGATTCGCCGACTGAACGGTGCGACGCAAGTGCGCACCCGGGATGATCTGCTTGCCGCGTGTGAAAAGCACGGCGTACCCGCAGGGCCGATCAACGATATGGCTGGTATGTTCGATGATCCGCAGGTTGTCGCCCGTGGCATGAAGATCGATCTTGAAGGGGTGCCGGGGATACGGTCGCCGTTCAAATTCTCGGGGGCGGAACTGGCTTTGCACCGCGCCGCGCCCAAGCTGGGGCAAGATGACTGAAGACACGCGGGCTGGTGCTGTGCTTGCAGCAGCAAACGGCCCGAAGGTTTCAAGGTCGATCAGCCTATTTGGGCAGAGGGAGACGGTCAAGCGCCTGGAACAGCGCATTGTCCGGGGCAAGTTTCAGCCGCACCGGTAGGGTTATCACCTTCATCCTGAAAGACGCTGGCAGGCGAACTGCGTCCTTTTCAGTTGTAACTAGCTGAGCCTGTTTGGCGTCGGCATCAGCTTCGAGCCGGGCAAGCAGGGCGGTGCTGAGCGGCTGGTGATCGTCAAGTGCCTCAGCATGGATGATATGTGCGCCGAGGCCGCGCAATGTGCCAAAAAACTTTTCGGGGTGACCGATACCGGCGAAAGCCAAAGCACGCATATCTGTCCAGTCCATTCCGGTTTGCAGAGGCACAAGCTCTGCCCGGACATGCGGTAACAGGTCCGGTAAAACGGACGTGTCAAAACCGGCCTGTTCATCAGGGTTGCCGATCGTCAAAACGATATCAGCGCGCGCCAGCCCTGTGCGTACCGGTTCGCGTAAGGGCCCGGCCGGAATGCACAAGCCATTGCCAAACCCCTTGGCCGCGTCGACGACAACGATGCTTATATCATAGGCGACGCTTGGGTTTTGGAATCCATCATCCAACACGATCACGCTTGCGCCTGATTGAGCGGCTGCCCGGGCCCCGGCTGCGCGGTCCTGCGCTATCCAGACTTCGGCAAACGCGGCAAGCAACAATGGTTCGTCCCCAACCTGCGACGCCGTGTGCTTTGACGGGTCAACCAACAGAGGCCCGGTTTCCGTCCCCCCATACCCACGAGATATAATGTGGGGTGTATGGTATTTGTCGCGCAATCGTTCGACCACAGCCATCACTGTGGGCGTCTTCCCTGTTCCACCAGCGTTGATATTGCCCACGCAGATCACGGGAATGTCCATCTGCAAAGGGGTGGTCGACGCAAGACGTTTCGCAGTCCCCATCGCATACAGCGCACCCAGCGGCTGGAGCATCCGCGCTCTCCAATCTGGCGTCGTTCGGTGCCAGAATTTCGGTGCCTTGGTCATCCTCGTCGTTCCCTTGTATCGAGAGTGTCTTGCACCAGATCGATTACCTTGTCGGTCAGTGCGGCACCGCGGCTGATAACATCCCAGCCGGCATGGGCCATGGTGGCGGCCTGGTCGGGGGCTATCAATCTGCTGACCGCCGTGCCCAGGGTCGTGGCGTCGTTTACGATACGGGCCGCACCCTCTGCGACAAGCCGCGTATATGATGGCAGAAATCGACGGATTTTTGGCCCGTAAAGAACCGCCGACCCCAATGCGGCTGCCTCGAACGGGTCACACCCGCTGCCTTCGCTAACAAGGGAGCTGCCCAAGAACGATACGGGTGCCAGTCTGTAGAACAATCCGGCTTCGGCAGGATCGCCCGCAATCATGATCTGGGTCGATGCATCGGGATAGCCAAAGTCGCCCCATTTATGTACGCGAAAATCCTGGTCCGACATTCGGGCCGCAAAGCGGTTGGCCAGCGCGGCCTCGGCGGGCTGCAGGATCAACAGCAATCGGTGAGACAACCGAAGGCTTTGGCGGTGTGCGGCCAAGACGGTGCCAAGTTCGCCTTCTAGCACTTGGTTCGCAAACCAGATCGGCCGTCCCACCAAGGCGCAGGACAAATCGGCGAGGTCCGATTCGTGACACGGAAGCGCTTGGCCGCCTGCAAGCAACGCCGAGGTAAGTTCGACATTTTTTCGGTCAAGCCCGAGACGGACCAGACGGTGAAACCCCGCCTCGGAGCGTACCATGATTGCCGAGAAATGGGACAGCAAGCCGCGCGTGAGGTCGCTGAGCCATCGGTCCCTGCGACCGTCGAAGCCGTCGCTATCCCCGTCAATCAAGAACATCGGGCAACCGCGGTCAGCCATTTCGATAATCAGGTTGGGCATCAGGCGCCCCCATGCCCAGATACAGGTGTCGGGCTGCCAGTGATCCAGAAATAACTTTGTGCTGGTAGGGTGATCCTCGGGCGCGAAATCAATCAGGATCTTGCTGTTGCCTGACTGGGGCAGGTCGGAAGGTGTTGCTTGTTTAGGAATGGTTATCAATACAGACAGCCCGGGTCGGCTGCGGCACAGGCGCAAGGCCAGATCCTGAATCGCCAAAAGATTTCCCGGTTCGGGCGCATGGCACCACACCATTTCGCCCTTTGGACGATGGTCAATCGGTGAAAACGGCGCGGCACCGCCGCGTCCGGCAAAAGCACGATACGCCGCCAATCCAAACGATCGCGCCATGAAATATCAGCCCAGTTCTTCGGTCGAAGAGGCCGCTGCCTCTTCGTCGCGCAAGCGATGCAGATGTGCGATGAAATAGCGCATATGGGCGTTATCGACCGTTCGCTGCGCTTCGTTTTTCCACGCATCATAGGCGCTGGCATAGTTGGGGAAAATGCCGACAACATGAATATCTTCGACGTTTTTGAAGGCGGTTCCCGTGGGTGAAACCAGTTCACCGCCGAACACAAGGTGTAGACGCTGGGTCATATTGCGATCCTTCGTTTCATACAGTTGGGCTTGGGTCTTGTCTAAGGCATAGGGTCACGTCTGGGCAAGTCTGCCAAGCAGGGCCGCATGTACAGACGGTCCGCCCGCCAGCACACCGTTCAGCCGTGGGTCCGAATTATTGAACCGTAGCGCGGCCCCTGTCTTGTCGGTGCATATTCCGCCTGCTTCGGTCACGATCAACGCACCCGCCGCAATGTCCCATTCCCAGCTTTTGCGCAAGGTGACCATGCCATCGTACCGGCCTTGACCCACGAGGCCCAACCGGTACGCCAATGACGGGCGATGCGCCGATTTGAAGCCGGGTTCGCCGCCAGCCCAATGAACACCCGCCATGACGGGCTTGGTGGCCAGGACTGTCGCATGAACCAGATCGGTGGTTACCGAGGCTTTTATCGGCACATCGTTCAGCTTTGCCCCACCCCCTAAGGAAGCGGCATAAAGCCGGTCCAGCATGGGAAGGTACACAACAGCAGCGACTATTTCCCCGTCGCGGGCAACGGCAAGCGAATGCGACCAGGTATCGGCTCCTTCGATGAAACTGCGGGTTCCATCAATCGGGTCGACTATGAAGACATGCGACTGCCCCAGTCGGGCGGTATTGTCTTCGCTTTCCTCTGACAGCCATCCATAATCTGGTCGTGCCTGCAAAAGCCGCTCTTGCAGCATTGCATTTACGGCCAAGTCCGCTTCGGTCACAGGACCTGCCCCCTTCGGCTTGTCCCAACGCACAGCGGTCGCACCGGTGAACGAGAGAGCGACCCGACCAGCCTGCCGGGCGCAATCCATCAAAAGAGAGAGGTCATGTTCCGGCAAGGGTCATTCCCGGTACAAGCAAGGAAGGCACCACCCGGCTCAGGTGTTGACGGGCGTCGTTGGCAGCCAAGAAGTTGCCCAGCATGTCCCGCAAATTACCCGCAATCGTACATTCGTTGATCGCATGGGTGACTTCACCATTCTCGACCCAAAGACCGGATGCCCCACGCGAATAATCACCTGTATTAGGGTTAATCGTAGACCCTATCATGGAAGTCACCAGCAGTCCGGTGCCCATGTCTTTTATCAGGTCCTCTCTTGCGGCTTCGCCTTGGGCCAGCGCAATATTCCATGTCGCGGGGCTCGGGTTGGTTCCGGGGCCGCGTGCCGCATTGGCGGTTGGGGGCAACCCCAGCTTTCGGGCCGCCGCCAGATCCAATGTCCAGCTTTTCAAGATGCCGTCCTCAACGATGACCCTTTTCGACGTCGGTAAGCCTTCGGCGTCAAACGGACGTGACCCCGGTGTGCGGGGGCGATGCGGGTCTTCGATCAGATAAACTCCGGCGGGCAATACCTGTTGGTCCATCGCATCGCGCAACCAAGAGGCACCTCGCCCGATGGCCGCCCCGTTGATCGCGGCCAGCAGATGGCCGATCAGCGTCGAGGAAATGCGTTCATCGAACAACACCGGGAATGTTCCGGTTGGTGGCTTGCGGGCATCAAGGTGTGCAAGCGCGCGCGTGCCCGCCGACTCGCCGATATCTTCAGCGCTGCGCAAATCTGCCTGAAAAACCCGGCTGTCGCCGTCATAGTCACGCTCCATCCCGGATCCCGCGCCGGCAATTGCCACACAAGACAGCCCCCGGTCCGTACGTCGGTATCCACCCTCGAAACCGTTGGTAGCGGCCAGAAAGACCCGTTGGGCACCATATCCCGCGCTCGCGGATTGGACCTGTGTCACGCCCTTGATCGCCAAGCTCGCGGCTTCGGCCCGAGCGGCGTCATCTTGCAAGGTTTCAGGTGTCGGTTCCGGTGAAGGGTCGCACAGTTCAAGCGATTCAACATCCCACTGCGTCGCCAACTGGTCGGGGTCAGCAAGGCCGCTATAGGGATCTTCGGGCGCTTCCTTTGCCATGGCGATGGCGCGGACAGCCATTTCTTCAATGGTATTGTCAGAGGTATCTGAAGCGGACACATTGGCGGACCGCTTGCCGATGAAAACCCGTAAACCGATATCCACACCTTCGGAACGTTCGGCTTGCTCAAGCTTTCCGCCGCGTACATCGACGCTGATGGAACTGCCCCGAGCTGCCATCGCGTCCGCACTGTCTGCACCGGCTTTTTCCGCGGCGCGCAGCAACGCTTTGGTCAAGGTATCAAGGGATTGCGTCATGGAAGGCTCCTTGGGGGGATGGTAAGACTGCTAAAGCCCGACATGCAGGTCTGCAAGGGACGAAGAACGAGCCGAGGCAGGGGACCGCTATTTTATACGTTGGCCGTTTGCCAGAATCGATCCGTCACGGGTGAACTCGAGCCGGGATTTGAGAGTGTCCTGAGCAGCGTCGGGGACGGCAAATATCCCCAGAATCATTCGAGCGCCCATTGCGGTCTGGGCCGGAACCAGCCCTGAAGCTACCAATGTATCAAGCAAGGCACTGCCCCCGGTCAGTTTCAGGTCGACCGCCCCAACGGGTTTGAGAGTCCCGGGGTCAGGCTCGGACGTCGCATTGTCGAAGTTTACAGTGCCATTACCGGTCAGCTTGGCCCCAAGGGCTTCGATGATCAGCGAGTTGAGCTGGAACATATCCAGCTGGCCGGGAAGTGTGCCGGAATTCGCCATACTCTCTGCGGTCTGAGGGTCGAAGTAATCCATGAGCAAGGTAAGCTTGCCGGACAGGTCCAACGTCAGATTTGCCGGATCACGGGGCAACGCGCCCTGTGGGTCGATCAGGCCCCAGGTCGGATCGGACAAAGCGAGCCCATCCATGTTCAAACCAAGCGCAAAGTTCTGCGGGTCTGGCGACTTGGTCACCGGGGCGCTCAGATTGAATGCGGCATTGTCGATAGCAAACGAAAGCGCGGCAGGAAGCTCCGGCGACTGGACCGAAACCGCCGTTCCCTGTCGCGTCCCGGCATAGCTCAGCCCGTCTGCGCTGGTCTCGACAGTCAGGGTGCTGCTTTCGGTAGCTGCCGCCACGGCAACATCGCCGTTGGCCGGATCTTCGATGTTCAAGGTAACCGTACTGTTGCCACCTGTTATCTTGCCTGATGCGTCCATTCCCGCGCGCAGCATTCCAGCCATATCACTGACCTGCGCCAACCCCAGAGGAAGCACACCGTCGGACGCCATTTTCAGGTTCTTGGTCGTGCCTTCAATGACCGCCAGAGCGGGTTCATCAGGGTTTTTGAACCGCATGTTATATGTCACGGACGCGACCGTGGCATTTTGATCATAACTGCGCATGTTTCCCAAGCGTGACGTGGTGGTATTACGCACATCCATCATCGCGACATTCAAAAGCGCGTTCTGCGCCCCGTAGCTTTCATCACCGACGGTCAGTTGATCAAGGTTCAGGCCAAGCGCGCCTGCGCTGTAGGTGCTGGTCATGTCTGCGGGGTCGCCAGTCACCTGCATGTCATAACCGTTTTGGTTGATCGACAACGCCATGCGTATCGCTTTGGCGTCCGGACCTGCTGGCGTGATCTCGACCACGACGGGCATGACCGCTGGCATGACAACCGAAACGGAGCCATCGCCATTCTGTACAAAGTTCAGGGTTTCCAGAGACAGGGACATCTGCCCCTGGTCTGCGTCGGCGGCGAAATCGAACTGGATGTTACTGACGGCAAGCGTCGTATCCTTGCTGTCTTCGGTGGCCGTCAGCTTATACCCCATGCCTTGCATGTAATCACGCCAATCCTGCCACACGTCGTTGGGCGTGACACCTGCCCAGGCACCATGCGCGGTAAAAAACATGCCAAGGACGGCCGAACCAAAAATGGGGCGAAGATGGGTCATTCTAGAAAATTCCTTTGTCGCGGATCAACGGCTAAGCTGTCCTAACAGATATTATGCATAAAGGTAATTCCCGCACTGTCCGTTACAAGGCACCGCCCTGCCGCGGGTCAGCATTGTTTCGCGCGTGCGGTGTGCTTTTAAATGGCGAACCACTATGTTGTTGCTTACCAATAAACTAATCCGGGTGCTGTGCCGTGCACTAATTCCCAGATCGCACAAAAAGGAAAGCATCACATGGCAAAACATTACATGGATATGACCGGCAAAACCGTTATGATCACCGGCGCAAGCCGTGGCATCGGGGCCGAAGCGGCTCGGGTCTTTGCCGAAGCAAATGCGAACGTGGTGCTTCTGGCGCGGTCGCAGGATGCGATCGCCGACCTGGCCGGAGAGATTGGCAAGACCGCAATCGCGATTCCCTGCAACGTTGCCCGCTTTGGCGAAATGTCGTCAGCGGTGGAAACTGCATTGGGTGCGTTTGGCAGTGTCGATGTTCTGATCAACAACGCCGGCGTCATTGAACCGATCTCGCATCTCGCGACCTCTGATCCCGACGAATGGGGCCAGGTAATCGATATCAATCTCAAGGGTGTCTATAACGGGATGCGCGCGGTTCTGCCGGTGATGAAGAACGCTAAGGGCGGGACGATCTTGACCATCAGCTCGGGAGCTGCTCATCACGCGATCGAGGCCTGGAGCCATTACTGTGCATCTAAAGCTGCGGTAAACATGCTTGGCCGTTCCGTTCATCTGGAGGAGGCGAGCAATGGCATTCGTGCAATCGGCCTGTCTCCGGGTACCGTCGCGACAAAGATGCAGCGCGAGATCAAAGCCAGCGGGATCAATCCGATCAGCATGCTGGCATGGGAAGACCACATTCCGGCAGATTGGCCCGCCCGTACATTGTTGTGGATGTGTAGCCCCGCAGCCGACAAGTTCTGCGGAGAGGAGATATCGCTGCGTGACGATGATATCCGCAAGGCGGTGGGCTTAATATGATAGAATTTAGCCGCGAAGGTGCGATCTGGCAGGCCACGATCAACCGACCCGACAAGGCGAATTCACTGACGCATGAGATGCTTGTGAATCTGGCGCAGTTCATGGAGGACGCGCAGTCAGCCCGCGCTGTCATCCTGACCGGAAATGGCAAGGTGTTCAGTGCGGGTGCGGACCTGAAGGAAGCGCAGGCCGGCCTTGCCGTTTCCGATATCTGGGAGCGGCTTTCGGGGGCTATTGCGGCGTTGCCTGGTCTGAGCATCTGTGCGCTGAACGGGACCCTTGCCGGCGGCGCCATGGGGATGGCGCTGGCCTGCGATCTGCGCATTGCCGTACCCGATGCCAAGTTCTTTTATCCGGTGATGAAGCTGGGCTTTCTACCGCAGCCCAGCGACCCTGCACGGATGTCGGCCCTGATCGGCCCATCACGAACAAAGCTGATCTTGATGGGAGGCCAGAGGGTCACGGCAGAGGAGGCGTTGATGTTCGGTCTGGTTGATCGGATTGTCACGTCAGAGGAATTGCTTGGCACAGCACATGCCATCGCGGAGGATACCTTAGCGGCGTCACCGTCGATCGCGACGGGTATCAAGGCAATGTGTGACGTGGCACCGAGACCGACGGAACTACCCTAGATGAAAGGGACGAAGGGCACGCCGCACCCGGCAAACAGGGCGAACGGGGCAAGAGCGAAAATAATCCGCATCATGGGAATCTCCTGATTAAATATCCACCTGGATCGTGCAAAAGAACTATGGTTGCGCTAATGCTGATCTTTGTCACACAAAAGTTCCGAAAGCCATGCGATGACCATAGATAATTCGCCCAACGGACATGCTGTCGTGGTCGGGGCCGGTCCTGCCGGATTGATGGCGGCGGAAACCCTGGCCCGGTCCGGGGTGTCAGTCACCATCTGCGAGCACAAGCCATCGGTGGGGCGCAAATTTCTTATGGCAGGCAAGTCGGGGCTTAACCTGACCAAGATCGAAGACGATGCGTCTTTCCTGAACGCGTTCACAGAGGCCAAACCACTGTTGCAACCAATGCTGGCCGGGTTCGATAGTGTAGCAATACAAAAATGGGCCGAAGACCTGGGGCAGACGCTGTTTACCGGTTCGACCGGGCGCGTGTTTCCTACTGTCATGAAGGCGTCGCCCTTATTGCGGGCATGGCTTGCCCGCTTGGCGGGGGCAGGGGTGCAGATCAATACACGGTGGCAGTGGACAGGATGGCACGGCACTTCGTTGGCGTTCGCCACCCCCCAAGGGCAGCGCACCCTAGGCGCTGACGTAACGGTTCTTGCTCTTGGTGGTGCCAGTTGGGCGCGATTGGGTTCTACAGGGGAATGGGCAACGATTCTACGCGGCCAGGGCATCGATGTGGCTGCTTTTGAAGCTGCGAATGCAGGTGTTGCAGTGAACTGGTCTTCGCACATGGCACCCCATTTCGGCGCTGCGCTCAAGGGTATAGCCTTGCGATCAGGCGCGCACCGCTCTCGGGGTGAGGCAATCATTGCGACGAAAGGCCTTGAAGGTGGGGGCATTTATGCTGTCTCGCGCGGCGTGCGCGACGGGCATCCATTGGTTATTGACTTACTGCCTGACCAGAGTGTTGAGGCGTTGATCGCCAAGCTTGACCGACCCCGCGGCAGGATGAGTGTCTCAAATTACCTGCGAAAGGCGGTAAAGCTGGACGCTGCCAAGATCGGGCTATTGCAGGAAATGGCCCGGCCTCTGCCTCAGGATTCCAGGGTACTTGCAGAGCTTCTCAAGGCGCTTTCGATGAAGAATGCAAAGCTGCGTCCGTTGGACGAGGCGATTTCCACCGCCGGGGGCATCCCCTTTGCCGCTGTCGATGAAACGCTGATGTTGAACGCTCGGCCGGACGTCTTTGTCGCCGGTGAAATGCTGGATTGGGAGGCTCCGACCGGAGGGTACCTGCTGTCGGCCTGCCTGGCGACAGGCCGATGGGCGGGACAACACGCCGCCGCGCGGGTTCGGAATGTCTAGTCTTCCTTGGTGGCTGCGGCTTTGAAGGCGGGACGATCACGCATGGATTTGGCCCAATGCCCCAGCTTGTCATCGACCCGAGGAAAACCCGCGCCGATCGACCAGTTGATACAGTGGGTCGCCAGCAGATCGGGTACCGTCAGGCTGTCCCCGATCAGGTAAGCCCCCTCGAGTCTTTCCGACAGAATTGACGCCGAGCGGGCGAATTCAGCCTTGAGGCTGTCTTTGATTTCGGGGACGCGTTGTTCTTGCGGGAATACAAAGCTGTGTTTGGCGGCGGCCCACAGGATAGCGTCCATCTCGTCGATCAACCAAAACGTAAGAGCGTCCTGCTTAGCGCGTGCCGGGGTCCCGGCAGGGGCGGTCAGGGCCCCGTGCTTGTCCGCCAGATAATGCATGATCGCCACAGAATCGGTTAACACATCGTCACCCACAAGCAGTGCAGGGATCTTACCGGACGGATTGTATTTCTTAGCCTCTTCTGACCGTGGCGCGCAGGCGATGTGGTTATAGGGCTGGCCGATTTCTTCCAGCATCCACATCACCCGCATGGCGCGCGTTTTGGTTGCACCGATCACTGTGTACATTTTAGTCCCTCCTAAGCCGTCTACGATGAATTAACGTTGTGCACCCAGCATTGCCAGGCGAATGAAGGCGCGCTCGACGAGCGCCATGGTCGGCGCATGTTGTCCGGCTGACCGCAGGGTCAGATCGGTATCGGTCAATACGGTCAAGGCTGTTTCCAACTTCAACGCCCCCCAGTTTTTCGCTTGCCGTATAGCACGGTCCCGGTCGCGCACGCCCCAAATTTGGCCGCCGGGGTTGCTGGCGATCCGATAAAGCGTGCGAAAATGTCTGGTCGCCATAATAATCAGCGTTACGGCATTCACCCCCTGTGCTTGCAGTTTGGCCATCACGGGGCCGATATCACCTGCGCGCGATTCAGCGACAATATGCAGAATGTCATCGACATCCGCTTCGGTCGAGGTTGGGGCGCAGTTCGCCACATCTTCGGCAGTAAGAGGGCGGTCATCGCCAAATTTATAGAGCGTAACTTTCTCCACCATTTGCCGAAAATCTCCGGGGTCGAGCACACGTGCCAGTTCACTGAGCGAGGCCATGGCCCCCGGTTCAGGGTTCAACTTTGCGTCTGCAAGAATGCGTTCTATCTCTGCCCGGTCCGGCGGATCATCATAGATTGGCGTGGCAAAAGCGGTCTTGTGCGCCTCAAAGGCTTTGAGCACTTTCGAAGTTTTCTTGAGATCTCCGGCGGTTACGACGATTTGCGCGTCGCCGGGTTGCCAGTCGGTCAACGCGTCGATCAGAATCTTGGCGATGTTGTCGTTTGCATCTTCGACAAGGGCGGCGCGGGGCCCGGGGAAAAAGCCGGTGGCTTTGATCGCGTCCAGCAGCATCGGTGCATCACGGCGCAAATCGGCAGCCTGAATGCGAGTGAGACGCATTTCTTCTTCGGCATTTGCCCCCAACAGGTTCTTAAGGAACTCTTGCCGTTTGATGGCGACACGCATCGCGTCGCTGCCGTAAATCAACAACCCTGTCTTGCGTTGATCAGGTTTGGCAAAATAGGCATTCGCATCGCGTGGCGGCAGTTTCATCGGGAAAGGTTGGCCGCGTAAAGCTGCGTGACGATCTGATCCGCCAGCATTGTCATGAGCCGGGTTTGTGCGTCATGTTCCGCAGCGAGCGTCGCTACGGTCGTGCCGGTTGCCGAGTATCCCGTGAAGTTTTCGACCGTGCCCGAGCTTTCGATCTGACCAGCGGTAAGATCACGCAAGATAAAATCGACCTTCCCAATCATATTGTACCGCGTGGTGTTGTTGGTGCGATCTATCGCCAGGCCTTCTTGGGCGATAGCGACTGTCAGTTCCAGCGCGAAATGCGGTGCCTGTGCCCGACCCAGCCGGGTCTCTATTTCGCGCACTAGGGTATAGCTGTAAACATCGTCGGGCGCTTCTACCTGGACGCTGTTGCGCAGGGCAGATCCGCTGCCGTTGTCGCCGTATACCGGTTGGAACCCGCACGCCGCCAAGGCCAGCAGGGGCAGTGCCAATAGAAACCGGCACTTACGCAACAACATTGACGATCCGTCCGGGCACAACGATCACCTTTTTGGGCGTAGCACCGTTAAGGGTGCGAATGACAGCTTCGTGGCTCAGCGCGAGTTTTTCAACCTCTTCTTTCGCCATGTCCGCGGGCACCTGAATTTCAGCACGTCGCTTGCCGTTGATTTGGATGGGAAGTGTTACGGTGTCATCTATCAACATCGCATCAAGCGCCTGTGGCCAAGGAGCTGTGGTGCAAAGCCCGATGCCGCCTTGGGCCGTCCAGATTTCCTCGGACAGATGAGGTGTCATCGGTGACATAAGCTGCGCCAATGTCATGACGGCTTCGCGCTGAGCAGCATGACCCGCTTTGGATTTTTGAAGAATGGCCGTGAAGGTATAAAGTTTTGCGATGGCGGCGTTAAAGCCGAACGAGTCGATGCCCATGGTCACATCATGGATGGTTTTGTGCATGGCCCGCAGAAGGTCATCGTCACCTTCGCCGGGGGTATCCGTACCCATCGCGCTGATGCGTTCGCTGATATTCCACACACGGTTGAGATGCTTGTGAGCGGCTTCGGCACCCGAGGCTGTCCATTCCACGTCACGTTCGGGCGGGGAATCGCTCAGGACAAACCAACGGGCCGTATCCGCACCATAGTTCGCGATGATCCCCAACGGGTCCACCACGTTCTTTTTCGACTTTGACATCTTGGCAGAGGGCATGATCTCTACCTCGGTGCCGTCAGCCAGTTTCCCATCGGTCACATCCTCGGGAAGATGATAGACCGGGCGATTTTTGTCATCGCGGGTTAGATATATTTCGTGGGTGACCATGCCTTGGGTGAACAGGGCGTCAAAAGGTTCAATCGCCTTTTCAGGCAAATGGCCGGTGATGTGCATGGCACGGGCAAAAAAGCGGGAATAAAGAAGGTGGAGAATCGCATGTTCGATGCCGCCGATATATTGATCGACGTTCATCCAATATTCAGCATCTTCCATGACGGTGGGCGTATCGGCGTGCGGCGCGGTAAAGCGGGCGAAATACCATGAAGAATCAACAAAGGTATCCATCGTATCGGTTTCGCGTTTGGCAGGTGCGCCGCAGGCAGGGCAGGTACAGTCGCGCCATGTCGGGTGACGGTCCAACGGATTGCCGGGCGTATCAAAGCTGACATCGTAGGGCAGTTCGATCGGCAGGTTTTCTTTCCTTTCGGGCACTACGCCGCAGGCATCGCAATGCACCACAGGGATAGGGCAACCCCAATATCGCTGACGTGACAGGCCCCAATCGCGCAAACGGAACTTGGTCACGCCTTGGCCGACACCCTGGGCTTCGCACGCATCAATTGCCGCTGCGATGGCATCTTCTCCGGTTTGCCACTTTTCGCCGGCAAATCCGCCGTTGTAGTAAACCGTTTCAGATTTTGCCGGAACATAGGCTTCTTCTAGCTTCGGGTTCGCATCTTCGGATGGAAGAAACGTCGAAATGATCGGCAAGCCGTATTTGCTGGCAAATTCAAAGTCGCGCTGGTCATGGGCCGGGCACCCGAAGATTGCGCCCGTGCCGTAATCCATCAAGATGAAGTTGGCGATAAAGACGGGAAGCTCCCATGCGGTATCAAAGGGATGCCGTACGCGCAGGCCAGTGTCAAAACCCAGCTTTTCGGCGGTTTCAATCGATTCTTCCGTAGTGCCACCCTTGCGGCATTCGACGCAGAAAGCCGCTACATCCGGGTTGCTCTTTTCCAGAAGCTTGGCCAGCGGGTGATCGGGTGAAATGCCGACAAAGCTTGCACCCAGCAATGTGTCTGGCCGGGTGGTATATACTTCGATCCGGTCATGACCTTCGGGTGCATCGACGGTAGAAAACGCGAATTGCAGACCGCGCGATTTGCCGATCCAGTTCGCTTGCATCAATTTGACCTTGGCTGGCCAGTTGTCCAAGGTATCGAGCGCGTTCAGAAGCTCTTCGGAATAATCTGATATCTTGAAGAACCATTGCGTAAGTTCGCGCCGTTCAACCAATGCGCCAGACCGCCAGCCCCGCCCCGCTTCGACCTGCTCATTGGCAAGAACGGTCATATCGACAGGGTCCCAGTTCACGATAGCGTTTTTGCGATAGACCAGACCCTCTTGCAGGAAATCCAGGAACAACGCTTGCTGCTGGCCATAGTATTCAGGGTCGCATGTCGCGAATTCGCGGGACCAATCAATCGAAAGACCTAGCGGCTTCATCTGACTGCGCATGTCGGCGATGTTGCCGTATGTCCAGTCCTTGGGGTGGCCGCCGATGGCCATTGCCGCATTTTCGGCAGGCATGCCGAATGCGTCCCACCCCATGGGATGCAGTACATTATGGCCCGTGGCGATCTTGTAGCGCGCGATTACGTCGCCCATCGTATAGTTGCGAACATGCCCCATGTGAATGCGGCCCGACGGATAGGGGAACATCTCAAGCACATAGTATTTGGGTTTGTCGGCGCTGCGCACCGCTTTGAATATTGCGTCTTTTTCCCAGACGGCCTGCCAGCGGGCTTCGATTTCAGAGGGAGAGTAAGAGGGCATCTTGCGGACCTTATCAAACAAACACGCCGGGCGAGCGACTAGCGCAGGGCCCGGCGTTATAATGAGGGGGGAAAAGCGAGCGGGCTCAGAATTTACTGTCGGCGATACGGATCTCACGGGCGCGGCTTAGAATCGCGTCTTCGACCGCGCGGGATGTTGCTTTGCTGACTGGACGTCCGCCTGTGGTCTGCAACGCCACATTCAGGGAACGAGCCTCGAGAGCGGGGTCATCTATCAAAACCGTGGCACGGTACGACGTACCCCCGCCAGGAGGCGTCCCATAGCCGGTAACGATCACACCGGTATAAGGATCTACCGACTGCACCGGCAAAAAGCTAAGCACCTCGAGGCTTGCCGCCCACAGGTATTTGTTCACGGCGACGTTGGTCTCGGAATTCTTGGGCTTGAAGATGTTCCATATCGTCGTTTCACCCATCCTGATCCTATCGGTATTGGGGCTAAATGACTGGTTGCTGCTATCCGGCGCTTCAGCGTTTGTCACATTTGCGCCGCCACAGGCCGAAAGACTGATCAACGCGCCAAGTGCTAACGTAAGGTGCAATTTGGAGAACTTACCCATCACGATGATCCTTTGCTTGTTCCGG
>TARA_R110000850_G_scaffold62_4_pt1 | contig 21370 bp, 15 predicted proteins | sample TARA_R110000850 | Tara Oceans TARA_R110000850 (sample SAMEA4397586) | marine metagenome | biome: Polar Biome; feature: [SRF] surface water layer (ENVO:00010504); material: water (ENVO:00002006), including particulate matter (ENVO:01000060) such as... | depth 5 m | reverse complement strand
CCGCTTGGCCAGGTCAAGCACCTGGGCGACTTTTGTTTCGGCCACCTCGTAAGTGTAGACTCCGCAAAGACCGACACCCTTCTGGTGGACATGCAGCATGATCCGGGTCGCCTGCTCACGCGAGCGATTGAAGTAACGCTCCAGGATGTAGACCACGAATTCCATTGGCGTGTAGTCGTCATTCAGGAGCAAGACCCGGTAAAGCGAAGGCTTTTTCGTTCGGACCCTTGTCTGGGTCACGATGTCGATACCGATGCCGTCACCATCGCCGGGCGGGTTGCCCGCTGGTGGTCCCGGCAGGTTCGGATCGCTCATCGAGGCGGGATCATGCGGTGTATTCATGGGCTTAAGATATACGTTCCTGAGTGAGATTGAAGGGACCAAGCATGGCAAAAGCATGTCGTGCCTGTTTTTATGGCATGGCGAGCGCCGTCAGCAGGTCGTTCACACGCTTGCCATTCGTGCCGAGATCCGAATAACCGACGCGTGACCCGCTATAGATGGCGAGTGTCGACTGATGGTCATGGCCCTCGACCGGCAGCACGAGAATGTCCACGTCATCCTTGAACCGCAACAGCTTCGTCACGGCGATGAAACTGATGCGCCCGGACGCCGGATCGGAGGCCTTGATCTTCCAGTCCCGGCGCGCTGCGATCATCTGCATGATGTCTTCGAACAGGGCGTCCGGCGTGCGGTCGAAGACGGGCGCTGATTCGTCCGGCAGGGCCGCGTCCACAAACCCGTCCGGGGCGACCAGCCAGTTATTGGGTCTGGCCGGGCGTTTGAATGTCTTGAAGTCGATGAAATCTGTCATGACCCCATCGTAGTCGGCTTCCGGCCGGATGCCACGTGAAAAACATGAAGCCTGAAAACAAAGAACCGGGCCAAACAGGCCCGGCTCTTCCTAATCTACCCACTCTACCGCCAGACGAGATGGCTCTCGTCAGACCTCAGGAGCTTACTTGCTGGCCCATGCCGTGAAGGGCTTGGCAGCATCGCGCCATGCAAGCATGCAAAGCTCAGCCTGCGCGTTCAATTCCGAAGTATAGGCGGACATCAGGGATTTTGCAAAGCCTGACTGGATTTCCATGACTTTGCGGGGATCCTTGGCCGAAGTCATGGCCTGGGTTGCTTCAGCGCCCTGCTCAAGCGTGCGCGTGAAGAAGTCCATGTTGCGGGTGCTGAGCGTACGCATCACTTCGGTCGAAGCGGCGGCGCGCTCTGTCGCTGTCTTCATGCTGTCTTCGGCAAACGAGCCAAACTTCGTGGCCATGTCCGTGAACTTCTCCATGCCGTCGTCGAGCATTTTTGTGGCCGCTTCGGGTGCATGCACCTCTGGCTGTGCCTTTGGAGCAGCTTTTGATTTGGATGCAGTGTTCGGTGACTTGGCCATGGGTCGGATCCTTTTTTTTGCAATCGTTCGACCTTCAACATAGCATATTTCTTCGCGAATGCAATAATTTTGTTGCACTGCAACATGGGCATTCCTGCACGTTTTTTGCACAGCGGGGCCCACATTGCCAAAATTTGATCACTCATCCTGCGTTAAGGTGTGGTCAATGCATTTAGGCGACTCTATCGTAAACCTCGGGCGGTTCGGGGTTAATACTTTTACGGAGGTAGGCCACAATGAAACAGCGTGCTTTGACCCCGGTGTTAAGAACGCTTGCCCTTGCGGCAATGATGTTCATGTCGGCACTGCTGGCGCCGACGGCATTCGCCGAGAAGTATGCTTCAATTGTGATCGACATGGACACGCACGAAGTGCTTCACGCCCGCAATGCCGATGAAGTCCGCTATCCGGCATCACTGACCAAGGTCATGACGCTTTACATGCTGTTTGACGCGATCGAAGCAGGCGAGCTGACCCTGGACGACCGTCTGATGGTGTCACGGTTTGCCGCAAGCCAGGCCCCGTCAAATCTCAAGCTGCGTGCGAATTCATCGATCAAGGTGCGCGACGCCATCGGCGCTCTGGTCACCAAGTCGGCCAATGATGTCGCTGTGGTCGTCGCCGAACGTCTCGGCCGCACCGAAACCCGCTTTGCCCAGCTGATGACCGCCAAGGCAAAGAGCCTCGGGATGGAAAACACGCGCTTCACGAACGCATCTGGCCTGCCGGATACACGCCAGGTCTCCACCGCCCGCGACCTCGCAATCCTCGCCGAGGCGATGATCGTCAATCATGGCGCCTCCTATCATTATTTCACCACCCCGCGCTTCAGCTGGGCAGGCAAGACCTACAAGAACCATAATGAGCTTCTCACCAGTGTAGAGGGCGTTGACGGCATCAAGACCGGATACACAAGGGCGTCGGGTTTCAACCTGATGACCTCGGCCAAACGCGATGACCACCGCATCATCGTCATCATGCTGGGCGGCAGCACATCCAAGTCGCGCAATGCGCACGTGACCGCGCTCGTCGAAGCGGCTTTTGATACTTACCGTATCCCCGATGATCCAAACGATCCGCGCCGCCACATCGAAATGGCCTTCTCCGCCTTCAACGGTACCGGACCTGATATCAACGCCGCCGCAGAGCCCATGCTCAATGGCCAGCGCCTGAGCGTTGCCACGGCTGCCAAGGCGATCAGGTTCAAGACCCTGCCAGCACCGGAAATCGAGCCCGAGACAATTGAAGAAGAGCCGCAGGAAATCCTGCTGGCAGATGCAGGCGAAACAGCGCCTGCAGAATTTGAACAGGGCGACGCCACCCCGACAAGTTTTGAGGGCGCAACCGTCGTGATCCCGGCCGGCCGGCCGGCCTTTTCGGTCAGCGAATACGAAGCCCGCCAGTTCGGCCAATAGAACACCCGGCGCCCTGATCGCACCGCCAAGGCTTGACGAACACTCCCATTCGGGCAGACGCCTGTGCGTAAAGCATCCAGGGAGTTGCTGGTGAAAACCGAGACAGAGATCGAACTTGCGCGCAATGTCATCCGCATCGAACGGGACGCGCTGGAGAAACTCGAAGCGGGCATAGACGAATCCATCGTCCGCGCCGCCGACACGATCATGGCCACCGATCGCTACCTGATTGTCGCGGGTGTCGGCAAGTCAGGCCATATCGGCCAGAAGCTCGCCGCCAGCCTCGCCTCCACAGGCACGCCGTCCTTCTTTCTGCATCCCACAGAAGCGAGCCATGGCGACCTCGGGATGATCGTCCCGGGATCTGTCCTGCTCGCCATTTCCTATTCCGGTGAAAGCCGCGAGATGGTCGACCTCTTGCGCTATTGCCGGAGCAATCTGATCCCCGTCATCGGCATGACACGGGCGCCGGACTCCACGCTGGGCCGCCTGTCGGATGTCCTGCTCCATTTGCCCACTGTGCCCGAAGCCTGCCCCAATGGCCTTGCCCCCACCTCCTCCACCACCATGGCCCTCGCCCTCGGCGACGCGCTCACTATGTTGCTCATGGACCGGCGCGGCTTCAGCCGGGAAGACTTTGGCAGCCGTCATCCGGGCGGCAAGCTCGGCCGCTCGCTGCAGACGGCCGGTGACTATGTCGCCGATCGGCCGGACGATATACCCGTGGTCACGACAGATGCCAGCGTGCAGGAGGTCATCCTCGCCGTATCCGAGGGGCGCAAGGGCTGCGTTGCGGTGCTCGGACCTGACGGCCGCATCACCGGCATGGTCACCGATGGTGACCTGCGCCGGGCCATGCTGGCCGGAAAGCTCGGCGGAGATGCGTCATCGGTCATGACGCCCTCGCCGCGCACGGTCGCCCCGGACGAACGCCTCGCAATCGTGATCAAACGCCTCAGCGAGCACCGCATCTCCAACGCGTTCGTCGTCGAGGACGGGCGCCCGATCGGCATTGTCGACATGAAGGACCTGCTCGCCGAAGGCTATGTCTGAGGCCACGTCTTCTCCGAAGCGGCGCGGCTCAACCCCGAACCCGGCGCGACCTGGTCACGCCTGAAACCCGGCTTTCCTCGCCGGACGGCCACGCCGCGCCCGGCATGTGTGCTGGGTCAGGCCTGCTGCACCTCGTCGCGCGCCATCCAGGTCTCCTTGTTCACGCCCGCGATGAGCAGCCAGAAGGTCAGGCCCGCCTCGCCCACAAGGCAGGGAAGCATGATCCAGGGGAACAGGCCCGATGCGAACTCCGGCGACAGGATATTGAGCACACTGTTTGCGACATAGCACAGACCGGCGAGCACCATGAGGGCACCCAGGATGCGGGGCAGGAAACCTGAGCGATAGATCAGATAACCTTTGAACAGGCAGCTGATCCCGAATGCGAACAGGCTGATATCATAGGTCTGGCCGTGTAGCTTGATGGCGAACAGGGTCGCCGCCTCGATCTGCTGCTGTCCGAAAGCCTGCAAATAGTCCCCGCCTCCCAGCAGCATCAGCGGCACCAGGAGCAGAACGGACTTGAAGCCCGCGATCGCGGTCGAGACAAGGTGGAAGCCGGCGCCCAGCAGTGCCAGCCGGCGGCTCACCGGCTTCAGCAGTTCATATAGCAGCAGGGCCACGAATATGTCGGCCGCCAGCATGAACAGTTCCGCTGTCAGCCCGATGCGCCAGAGCGATTGGGCGCCGGTGATACTGGCGGCGGTTGCAGCCGCGTCGCCCGCATTCACCAGCGTACCCCGCACGAAGGCTTCCGCAAATATTCCCGCGACGATGATATAGAGATAGAAAGCACCGGTCAGCCGCGCCAGCGCGACCGGATTGTCCCGCACGCGGCGGGTCATGAGCGTTTCGGGCGTGGCCATTATCTGTCCCTCGAGCATCTGAAGATATCGAAAAACGATAAAGTACGCCGCTCCCGGTGTAAACCGCTCCCGGAGGAAAAACGGCGGCGGTCCCGCCTGGAACCGCCGCCGCAATCTGTTCAATCGGTCAGGTCTTACTTGACGAGTTCGAACTGGATGTTGACGCGGGCCGTATAGCCGACTTCACCGCCTGAAATCGGGGTCGATGCATCCATCATCATCTCCTTGCCGCGGGCCATCATGGCCATGGGCTCTGGGCGATAGTCGCCACCTTCGGAGATGGTCACGATCCGGCCGACCTTCATGCCGGCAGCCGATGCATAAAGCTCTGCCCGCGCCATCGCTTTCTCTACCGCCAGGCGGCGGGCTTCAGCGCGCACTTCGTCATCATTGTCGAGCGCGAAACTGATGCCCGAGAACGTATTGCCGCCCGCCGAGACGAGGCTGTCCATCGTGGCGCCAAGCCTGTCCAGGTCGCGCACCTTGATGGTCAGCTGGTTTGACGCGGTATAACCATCAAGGCGTTGCTCGCCGCGTGTGCGGCCTTTGCCTTCATCGACTTCGACATAGGTGTAGCGCGGCTGCAGCGAGAAGTTCGACGTCTGCATGTCCTTTTTCTCGATGCCCGCCTCGCCCAGCGCCTCGAAGACGCCCGTCATGGCTGTGGCCTGCTGCTGCATGGCGGCCTGGGCGGTCTCGGCATCAGCCTGGACGCCTGCCGTAATGAAGGCAATGTCGGGTGCGCGCATGACTTCGCCTTCAGCAGAGATGTCGAGCGTGGTCTCTGGCTGGATCGAATTGTGGTTCATCGCGGGGCGCTCCATCTGCATCATCGAGGCCGACTTGGCCGTTGTCGGCATTTGCGCGCAGGCGGCAGGTGCCAGCGCAAGCAGGCAGGCCACCATCGCAGCGATCAGTGATTTCTGTTTCAACATGTTTTTCAAAATTCCATTCTGATTAGAGGCTTTGTGTCCCAAAGGATTAAGGCGCCAAGACGGCAAAAGTTGCACGCCGGGCATGAAATTTTGCTGTCCGGCTCAGGCCGGATCGAAGCCGTTCGGGTTCCGGCTCTGCCAGGCCCACTGGTCGCGGCACATATCGTCCAGACCATGCTCGGCCCGCCAGCCGAGAAGGCTTTCGGCCTGGCGCGGATCGGCCCAGAAGGCGGCGATGTCGCCACTGCGCCGCGGCGCAATATTGATCGCCACCTTGCGTCCGCTGGCCGTTTCGAATGCCTGAACCAGTTCCAGCACCGATGTGCCATGCCCTGTGCCGAGGTTCACGGTGACCGGACCCGGCTCGCGCTCAAACCGCTCCAGCGCCAGGACATGGGCACGCGCCAGGTCGACCACGTGAAGATAATCGCGCACACCGGTGCCGTCGGGCGTATCATAATCATTACCAAACACGTTCAGCATGGGCCGGCGGCCGACGGCCACCTGCGCCACATAGGGCATCAGATTGTTGGGCACGCCGTGCGGGTCCTCGCCGATCTCGCCGCTGGCATGGGCGCCAATCGGATTGAAATAGCGCAGGATCGCCACGTCCGTCATGCCACCGGACGCCACAAGGTCATTCAGCATCTGCTCGACTGCCAGCTTGGTCTGGCCATATGGACTGGTCGGGCTCAGCGGGTGGTCTTCGGTATAGGGCAGGAAGACCGGTTCGCCATAGACCGTTGCGCTGGAGCTGAACACGAAACGCTTTGTACCTGCTTCCAGCATGGCCGTCAGGAGGCTGTGCGAGCCCATCACATTGGCGCTGTAATAGTCGAGCGGCCGGGCGACGGACTCACCCACCGCTTTCAGGCCGGCAAAATGGATCACCGATTCGCATTCATGCTTTGCCAGGATTTCGGTGATTCGCGCCGTATCGCGTATGTCGGCTTGATAAGAGGGCAGGTCATGATTGGTCAGGCGCCGCACCCGGTCGAGCGAAGCCGGGCTGCTATTGACGAAACTGTCCACGACAATGGGCGAATAGCCGCGCGACAGCAGTTCGACGCATGTATGCGTACCGATATAGCCTGCCCCACCCGTCACCAGTACATGCTTCATGAACTCATCCTTGCAGACGCCAATTGCCGATACAATACGCTTTCAGCCACGTCTGGCGCTTCACTAGCTGTATCCCCCGCTTCAATGCAAATTCATGACCAGAACGCGTGAAATGCGCCATTGCCACAGGTGGTTGGCATGCGTAAACGGGAGGATCAGTGGGCCTGTAGCTCAGTTGGTTAGAGCGGACCGCTCATAACGGTTTGGTCGCAGGTTCGAGTCCTGCCGGGCCCACTGGACATGCGGGGCTTCAGCCCATCACCCGGATCTCTTCCTCGAAATAGGCAATCGTCGGCTTCAGGCCGTCATCAAGCCTGACCGTCGGTTCCCAGCCGAGCTTGTCACGGGCCAGCGTGATGTCGGGCTGGCGCTGTCTCGGGTCATCCTGCGGCAAGGGGCGATGGACCAGTTTCGACTTCGATCCCGTCAGGTCGATCACCCGCTCGGCCAGTTGGCGGATGGTGAACTCGCCCGGATTGCCGATATTTACCGGTCCGGTAAATTCAGGACCCGTCCCCATCAGCGATACCAGTCCCGTCACGAGATCGGACACATAGCAGAAGCTGCGCGTCTGGTTGCCATCGCCGTAAAGCGTGATGTCTTCGCCTTTCAGGGCCTGCACGATGAAGTTTGATACAACCCGTCCGTCATTCGGATGCATGCGCGGGCCATAGGTGTTGAATATACGCGCCACCTTGATTTCGACCTTGTGCTGGCGGTGATAGTCGAAAAACAGGGTCTCGGCGCACCGCTTGCCTTCGTCGTAACAGCTGCGCGGACCGATCGGGTTCACATTGCCCCAGTAATCCTCGGTCTGCGGGTGGATCACCGGATCGCCATACACTTCCGACGTTGACGCCTGCAGGATGCGCGCGCGGGTGCGCTTGGCGAGACCCAGCATGTTGATGGCCCCATGCACACTGGTCTTGGTCGTCTGGACAGGGTCGAACTGGTAATGGATCGGGCTTGCCGGGCAGGCGAGATTATAGATCTGGTCAACTTCCACAAAGAGCGGGAACGTCACGTCATGACGCATCACCTCGAATTTCGGGTTGTCGAGCAGATGGGCGACATTCGTCCGCCGGCCCGTGAAGAAATTGTCGACACAGAGGACTTCAGCCCCGGTCTCAAGCAGGCGCTCGCACAGGAATGAACCGATGAAACCAGCGCCGCCGGTAACGAGGATACGAGGGACATAATGCATTATGTCGACGTGCGGGCTTTTTCCGAAGGGGTCAATAGGCCGGCTTTTCGCTTCTCGAAATAGGCCAGCGTGCCCCGGTTGAGCAGCTCATCCCCCGGCGCAACTTGGTGCGCTTCGAAATCGGGCTTTCCCCTGACCTCGGCATAGACGTTTCCGAAGTCCTTGTAGCAGGCCTCCAGCAAGGCTTCGAAACTGTCGATCACGAAATAGGTCTGCTGGAAATCATCAATGATGTATTTTGTACGCATGATGCGCTGCAGGTCGAACCCGATCCGGTTCGGGCTTTCACCTTCCAGTGCGAACACGGTCTCGTTCGGGCTGGACAGGATGCCGGCCCCGTAAATGCGCAAGGCCCCGCCTTCGCGAATCAGGCCGAATTCAACCGTGTACCAGTACAGGCGCGCCAAATTGTGCAGCTGGCCCAGATCCATCGCCCGCTGCCCGCCCTTGCCATAGGCTTCCATGAAGTCGGCAAAGACCGGATTGGCCAGCATCGGCACATGGCCGAATATGTCGTGGAAGATATCCGGTTCCTGCAAATAGTCGAACTCTGCCTCAGGCCGGATGAAGGCGCCTGCCGGAAAGCGCCGGTTGGCGAGGTGATTGAAGAACACGTCATCCGGCACCAGCTCTGCAACCGGCACGATGCGCCATCCCGTCAGCGGCTCCAGCCGGTCTGACAGCTGGGCCATGTCGGGAATGCCGGATGCAGACAGCTCCAGCGCCGTCATTGCATCAAGGACAGCCTGGCATGCCCGGCCGCGTGTCACTTCGCGCTGGCGGCGGAACAGCCTGTCCCACCGGTCATGCTCGGCCGCAGTATAGGAGCCCCAGTCCTGGTCGATCGTGAAATCCGCCGCGCGGGGCGCAGTCGCATAACGATTCTTCGGGGGCGTTTGTGTGCTGTTAGTCATGGGCCGCTTCCGCAAACTGGCTCTGGCGCAACGGGAATCTCGCCAGAAACGCAATTATGCGCTCTTTCGGCAGTGGATTGAACCATCCAGCCGCAGAAAAAGTTTCAAATGAAACGAAAACGCTCTGCTCAATATCCCTATTCAGCCGCTCGAATGACCTGGCGTTCAGTCGTTGCCAGGGTCGCAGGCTCTGCATGGCCGACCTCGTCCTTGGGTGGCTTGGGATAGAAATAGGCTTCCTTTTGCGCCCGCGACAGGCGGCGGTGCTCATTATGTCCCCGATAGGTGCCGAGGTATTGCATGAAACGGAAGCTGACGATCTCCGGCAGATATTTGAACAATGTCCGCTCGCTCCACGCAGAGCCCAGATCATGCACGCTGCCCGCGATGAAATATCGAATCGCATCGAATGCAGACACGTGCACTTCCGGCATGATCGTGCGGAGGGTCAGCGCTTCGCGATAGTAACGTCGGCGGGTCTGCCTCAGGGTCTCATCATGAATGTGGACAACGGCGGCGGAAGCAACATAGCCGACTTTCCCGCCGTCGAGCACGATTTGCCGGGCGAGCACCATATCTTCAAGGCCGGTACATTCTTCGTCAAAACGGTATCGCGCCCAGACGTCAGCGCGAATGGCCGCGTTTGCGTTGTTGCAGAAGAAGCCTTCCTGGGGGATCCGGTCGAAAGCCGGGAAGTACTTCTCAAACAGGCGTTTCTCCGAGAAATTTGAACTTTCGTCCCCGATCTGGCGGCCATAGGTATAATCGGCCTGGCCATCAATCAGTGGCTGGATCAGGGCCTGAAGCCAGCCATCATGAGTCGGGATACAGTGGGCCGAGATGAACACGAGATATTTGCCCGACGCCGCTTCGCAGCCCCAGTTTAGTGAGCGTCCGAAGGTGAATTCCGATTTACCAATATGGCGGATGTTGCAGCCATGGCGTTCGGCAATGGCAAGCGTGCCGTCTGTGGATCCGCTATCCACAAGGATGATTTCGGACGTCAGCCCGTCCAGTTTCTGAATTTTGCAGGCCTTCAGGGCGTCTTCGAACCAGCGCTCTTCGTTGAGCGCTCTGAACACTATACTCACGTCCACCATAACACCTGATTCCTTTGGCGATCCGACCGTTCGCTCTACCCTTGCGGGCATTCGTTGCCCCCGCAACGAGAGTATTTGCTTCTTGCCTAAGGCGAAAAGCTAACGCCCCCGTAAAGACCCCGTCAATCGAATAAACCGGTTGTGCGTCTAAATTAAGTCACCTGCCCTGTGTATTTCGTACCGCCATTCCGCGGCGCTGCTAGCTCATGGCTGACCCGCTCCTTGGCACTGTGATGTGTCTAAATGGTGAGGAGTGGCGCCAATATCACTGTGTACGACAATCTTCTGGCCCATGAAGCGATTCGTCATTTGAGCTGCAATTGCGCGGTTCACGTAGCTTTTCAGCATGGATGCCATTTTCTGGAAGCTGAGCCAGGGGTCGCGGTGGGGTCCACAAATGGTTCGGATCCTCGTTTGGCGGAATCTGCGCACTGCGCCACTATGTTCAGGCACGAAAATCCGACTCGCTCGCGTGATCGAGAAACCAGTCATAGGTCGATTGCAGGCCTGCATCCAGATCGATGCGTGGTGACCACCCAAGCGACGCGATCTTGTCGCCGCTCATCAACTTTCGCGGCGTACCGTCCGGGCGCGACGTGTCGAACGTCAACTCACCATCAAATTCCACGGCCGCCATCACCTTGCGAGCCAGATCAGCGATTGTCAGGTCGGTCCCGGATCCGACATTCACGTGCTGCTCGCCTGAATAGTTCTTCAACAGGAACACAAGCGCATCCGCGCAGTCATCGACATGCAGGAATTCGCGTCGAGGCGATCCAGTGCCCCAGATTTCCATTGTTCGGGCGCCAGCGTGCTTGGCATCGTGCGCCTTGCGCATCAACGCCGGAATCACATGAGAATTCTCAAGGTGGAAATTGTCGCCCGGCCCGTAAAGATTGGTGGGCATGCCGGAAATATAGTCCACGCCATATTGCCGTCGATACGCCCCGCACAGTTTCAGGCCAGCGATCTTGGCAATGGCATACCATTCATTTGTCGGCTCTAGCGGGCCAGTCAGCAAGGCATCCTCTGTGATCGGCTGCGGGGCAAGCTTCGGATAGATGCACGACGATCCGAGAAAGAGCAGCTTTGATACTTCGGCGCGGAAAGCCGCCTCGATGACATTGGTTTCGATGACAAGGTTTTCGTAGAGAAAGTCTGCCGGATAGGTATCGTTGGCTACAATCCCGCCGACCTTGGCGGCTGCGAGCACGACCGCATCCGGTTTCCGATCCGCAAACCAGGCGCGCACGCCTGTCTGGTCGAGTAGGTTCAGTTCATCACGGCCGGCTGTAATGACCTCACAATTCTCCTGTTCCAGTCGCCTAACCATAGCGGCGCCGACCATGCCCCGATGGCCAGCGACGAAGATTCGGCAGTCCTTCAGATTAAAGTCCGTCATCACGCCTCTCCCCGTTCCGCTTCGGCAGCCTACTCAGCGCGATTACGGCGCCAGTCTTCACTTTCTGCAAGCCTGAGGTCGGACTGGACCATTTCCTTTACGAGTTCCGGGAAAGTGGTCGTGTGGCGCCAACCAAGCTGGGTTTGCACCTTTGTGGGGTCACCAATCAGCAAATCCACTTCAGTCGGCCGGAAATAGCGCGGGTCGATCTTGACCAATACATCGCCAGTCTTGCTGTCCACGCCGGTTTCATCAACACCCTTCCCGTCCCAACTGATCTGTCGGCCCACTTCAGCGAAGGCCAGTTCAACAAACTCGCGCACCGAATGAGTTTCACCTGTCGCTAGCACCCAATCGTCCCCGACATCGTGCTGAACGATGCGCCACATGCCCTCGACATAGTCGCGCGCATGGCCCCAGTCGCGCTTGGCGTCGAGATTGCCGAGAAACAGTGAGGTCTGGAGCCCTCGTTCAATGCCCGCGACGGCGCGGGTGATTTTGCGCGTAACGAAGGTCTCGCCTCGTGTCGGCCCCTCGTGATTGAACAGGATACCGTTCGACGCATGGATGCCATAGGCCTCGCGATAATTCACCGTGATCCAGTAGGCATAGAGCTTCGCGGCAGCATAGGGGCTTCGTGGATAGAATGGTGTTGTCTCAGACTGGGGGACTTCCTGCACCTTGCCATAAAGTTCCGAAGTGGAGGCTTGGTAAAAACGCACTGACTGCTCAAGTCCGAGAATGCGAACAGCCTCCAGCAGGCGGAGAGTGCCTAGTGCATCAGCGTTGCCAGTATATTCAGGTGTTTCAAAGCTCACCTGAACATGACTTTGAGCCGCAAGATTATAGATCTCGTCCGGCTTGGTTTCCTGAACCAGGCGAATAAGATTGGTCGAGTCGGTCATGTCTCCATAGTGGAGATGGAACCTCGTGTCTCTTTCGTGAGGGTCAACGTAAAGAGAATCCACTCTTGCAGTGTTGAATGAAGATGAACGTCGTTTCACGCCATGGACCCAGTAACCCTTAGCAAGCAAAAGTTGCGCAAGATAGGCGCCGTCCTGTCCGGTCACTCCGGTGATGAGTGCTGTTTTTTGAGACATCCGAGACCCTATGGCTGATTTGATGTACGCCCACTTTTTGAACTTCGCGCTCTTGCCTGACGATGTTTAAAATATCAACCCGGACGATCCAGTCTTGATGGGAAATAAAACCCACCCGGCGAGAGTTATTGCGGGTTGCTCGCATCCGCTAAACGCTGTTAACGGATAGTCCTTTGGAACAATGTCGGCCTCCCGGCTGGGCGTCTGTTCAGACACAGTACAATCCGCGAGTGTATTGAACGATGAAATCGCTTGTTTTGCTTTCCAATGCCAGCTCGAATTCCGACTTGGACGGCCTTATTGCCCGCGCAAGCTGGTATCTTTGGCCATTCGCATCTCAGATAGCTAAGATTACTATTATAACACAGAACTACGAAGAAGTTTCGGAATTCCAGCTCCCCGAAATTTTTGATTCGGCTCTGAGCGCACATGTTTCCGAACTTCTACCCAAGTTCTGCACCGTTGCGTGGTCGGGATTGTCTGATCCGCAAAAGAGCGCGGTCATAAGTAACATAGACGGTGTATTTCTAGCTTCGAAAGTTGGCTGGATTTCGCGCGACAAGGATATTGCCGCTACGATTTCCGCCGCCAAGTCCAAAGGTCTGTTCTTTGAGGTTGATCCAGAACACACACGCATGGAAGGCTCGTTCTATCTTTGGGCGGGCCTTAAGCTGTTTGGTGACGCCAACAAAATCACAGAGCAAAACTACGAAAGATTCACAAAATTCAGAGCGTCCTTACCACCAAAAAATCGCGCATATGTTTTCGGCACAGGACCAAGTCTTTCCGATTTTGCGGCCTCTCACAATTTCGACGACGGGCATTGTGTAGTCTCCAATTCAATGGTCAAGAATGCCGAATTGCTTAGGAAGCTTAAGCCCGTAGCCATAGTTGCGGCTGACCCGATTTTTCATGCTGGATGTTCGCGGTATGCGGCGGCTTTCCGATCTGAGCTCATCGGGGCCATGCGCGCAACTGGTTGCTATTTCATCACATCACTCCGCGATTACAGTATCTTTCACGCTTTCTTACCTGCCGATCTTCGCGACCGCCTGATCAGCGTTCCTTTCGATAGCACGAATGGGTTCAATCCTGACCTCGCTGCACAATTCAGCGTGCAGCCTCTTGCTAACATCCTCACACTTCTTCTGCTTCCTCTAGCAGGTGCGATCGCAGAGGAAATTTGCGTCGTCGGTTGCGATGGACGCCCGATTGATGAGAACACCTATTTCTGGGGGCACGACAAGTCGGCACAATTCAACGAAGAAATGGACAACATTAAACTTGTACACCCTGCATTTTTCGCTGTCGATTATAGCGATTATTATTCTGAACACTGCGCAAATGTGAGTATCGCGATAGATGCTCTTCAGAGCCGGAACAAGAAGGTCTTGTCTCTGACCCCCTCGTACATCCCCGCCCTTGCCAACCTCGGAAGCATTGGTGATTTTGTGGCTGCCGCCGCTGACAACGATAGCGGCCTCGCATCTGATAATGCACCACATATCGTGTTGATCGATCCCGACGGAAAAAATGCCTCAGGGCACTTCCTCGCCTATGATCGCCGGATATGGGAGACTGCAAATGAAAACGGGCAACAAGTTACCCTTTTAAGTCGACTCGATCTGGATCAATCTGCCGCACCAATTGATCTTGTGATCAAGAAATGCTTCAGCGTTCACAGTTGGGAAATTGGCACTCGAAATGACGGAACAAGAGCTACTCTAACTGATAAGTTCATTACGGAACTTCGTAATGGCTTAAATCAGATTCCCCGGAGCAGTCGTCGCGCAACTATTCTGTATCTATATTGCGGCAGCTTGGAGCACACATTCGCCATTCACAAAGTGCTGCAGGATTTTCCAAACGTTTCGGCACACATCAACCTTTTCTGGCAATCCAATACCAAGTATGAGCCCGCAGCCTATCTCAACCGCTGGCGACCGCAGATTGCCAAATTTGCTTCTAGCGATCAGATCCACCTCAGCGTTCCGACAGAAACGGTAGCACGCCAAATGGAGGCCCATTTCGGCCTTAACTTAAGCGTTGCACCGCACCCTAGTACAACCTTCTCAGACGCGGCAGCCCGACGGCTGGCATTAAGTCCCGTTCGTCAATTGAATACAAAGCCGAAGGTGCTTTTTCCAGGTGGCGTGCGAATGGAAAAGGGATTCGGATTAACCGTTGAAGTTGCTGAGTTGCTCAAGACCGATCTCGATCTGTCAATATGTGTCCGATCGAATGCAGATAATTCTTCCTCCATAGCGCGTGAACTAGTCGAAAAGCTAAAAGGCACGGGTGTCGAAACCAGTGATGGATATCTAACAGATGATGCCTTTTCTGAGTTTTTGGCCAAAGGGGATATAATTGTCTGCCCTTATCTTGCTTCGCATTTTGCGGCCCGGACTTCTGGATTGGTAATTGATGCCATGATCCTTGGCAGACCAGTTGTCGCACTAAAGAACACTTGGCTTGGTGAGTTCACTGAGCGAAACAAGATCGGCATTGCAGCTGACCCAAATGCAGCCTCTATCGCTGCCGCCATTCGTAAGGTCGCCAAGAACTATGACAGCTTCGCACGAAGTGCAGCGAAGGCGAGGAATGCATACCTCGACACGAACTGTTGGACGCGTCTCCTAACCACCATATCCGTGGACACGTTGCGCCATTGCTCCCATGACGCGCGTGTCGGCCCCGGGCGGACTAAAGCAGAGCTTGATGCAGCTATTTCAAATCTGCCTTCCAATCTGAGATCAGCCATCTTTCTGCCGACCGATAGAATGTCCCTTACCGAGAAAGCAGACGGCATCGAGAAGGTTGTAGAACTTTATAGCGGCAGTCTGACCAAAAAGTATGTTCCGAAATTGCGCGCACTTAAAGAGCGTCGCAAGAGAAAACGATGCTTCATAATTGGAAACGGGCCGAGTCTCAAAAACACCGACCTGAGTTTTCTGAACCGAGAGGACACATTCGTAACCAACGGGTTTTTCCTGAAATTGCCTGATCTCGGCTGGGCACCCACCTATTATGTCGTGGAAGATCATCTGGTTGCAGAAGACCGAGCACACGAAATCAACCTGCTGCGCGGCTTTACCAAGTTGTTTCCTGCGAGCTTGCGATATGTGCTAACCCCAGATTCAGACACAGTCTATTTTGACCATCGTCCCCGAAAGAGCTTTCCGCACGGATTCGATTTCTCATTCGACGCTGATGAAAATACTTATGCGGGTGGCACCGTGACGTTTACATGCATGGAACTTGCCGCATATCTTGGATATGAAGAGATCTATCTGATTGGCGTAGATGCCGACTATGCTATTCCAAAAGACGCCGAAGTGTCCGGAGGCGGACGAGTTAAAGAATTGGACATGGCATCCGATGATCCAAATCATTTCCATCCGGATTATTTTGGTAAGGGCAAACGTTGGCACGAACCAAACGTTGACGTAATGATCCAAGCTTACCAAGAGGCTAAACGCGCATGTGATGCGCGAGGACTTCGAATCATCAATGCGACAGTGGGTGGCCGTTTAGAAGTCTTTCCCCGTGTCAGTTATAATTCCCTCTTCGAAATCTATCCTCCAACCATCAGGACGCTTTTGCTGGATATGACGCGTTGCGGGGACGCAACCGCAACTGGTGAACTTAAGGCGTCACTTTTTGAGGGCTGGCCAAGAGATCAACTGCTGCAGATATTTGACGGTGGTGAAGGCAAGCTCGGATTGTATCTGGATGGTGAAACAATCGTCTTTGACGAACCGAGTGGGCAGGACAAGATCACAATCGATTCTGCCGTGGCTGCGTTTCAGCCGCAGGTCGTGCTCTACAGACCAACCCCCAAAACCGATGTTTTGCACACGGTCGCAATGAGGCTTATCGAACAGTTGGATTTGCCGCTAGTGACTTGGATTATGGACGATTGGCCACAAGCCTACATTCGCGAAAATCCGAAGAAAGGTGAGGCCCTGGATGCAGATTGGCGCAAACTAGTCAAACAATCGAGCGTTCGGCTTTCCATCAGTGCTGCTATGTCGGATGCCTTTAGCGAGCGATACGGATTGCCATTCACACCCATAGCCAATGGCATAAACCCTGCGGACTGGAAACGGGCATCACCGCCTGAACCCAAGACTTCGTTCAAAATTCGGTATGCGGGTTCACTTGCAGAGAACATGACTCTGGACTCTGTCAAGCTCACAGCCCAAGCCGTCGAAGAACTTGTATCAGAAGGCGTCAGTATATCGTTTGAGATCAAGACCCGGGAGCGCTTTAGGGCCACTGCCCAAAACAATTTCCGGAATTTCCCCAACACGTCATTTGTTGTCGCAAACTTATCGGCAGCCGAGTATCGGAATTGGCTATCTGGGGCCGACATTGTTTTGATCGCCTATAACTTCGACGAGGCCTCCAAAGCTTACACGCGGTATTCGTTGGCAAACAAGCTGCCCGAATGCCTTGCATCCGGTTCTGCCTTGCTAGCGGTAGGCCCAGAAGATGTCGCGACAATTTCTACCTTAAGAGAAATTGACTGCGGTGAGCGTGTGGTGGTGAACAGCCTGGAGGAGGTCACAGCGGCGCTACATCGCCTTGCGGGATCGGCAGAGCGAAGATACAGCTTGGCAGAAAAGGCGCAGAAAGTGGCAGCTGAAGAATTTAACATCGAAGCTGCTCGTAGGCTGCTCGCCAAAGAGATCACGCGCGCTAGTTCACGTTTAGCAAGTGCTGAAGTTTCGGGGAAACCCCGATCGGCAGGAGCTCATGTGGACGAAACAGCAGTCGTGGCACGCATACTAACTAACCGACGAGGTCGTGACCACGTCATGCTTGACGTCGGAGCTCACTACGGCACATCCGCAAGCTATTTCCACAAGCTAAATTGGTCAATTCACTGCTTCGAACCAGATGAATCGAACCGGCAAAAACTTCAAGCCAAGCTGGGAACCGCTGAAGGCGTAACCATCGATACTCGCGCTGTGAGTGACAAGCCTGCCACTGGCGTCTCCTTTTTTACCTCAAAAGAAAGCACCGGCATATCAGGACTGCTTGCATTTCGGGATACTCATACCGCATCGTCGAAAGTTGATATCACCACAGTCGCTGAAATCGTGTCTGCGCGCCAGCTTTCCCGGATCGATTTTCTCAAAATTGATGTGGAAGGATATGACCTCAACGTTCTCAAAGGCGTACCTTGGGACCAGTTGAAGCCTGACGTGATAGAGTGCGAGTTCGAGGATGCAAAGACGTTGAAGCTCGGTCATACTTGGAAAGACATCGCAGAGTATCTTCGTACGCGCGGATATACGATCTATATCAGCGAATGGCATCCTATTGTACGATACGGCATCCCGCACCAATGGCGACGGGTCGTCCCCTACCCTGGCGAAACCATGTCATCGAAATCTTGGGGTAATATTCTCGCATTTAGAATTGACCCAGGATACGGCGCCGTATCAAAGGCCTTCGACGATCTGGTTGCTTTCAGACAACCAACTTCGCCCTCTCCCCAAGCGGGAATCCAAATCAAAGCAGAGAGCATTAATCCGATGTTGATGAAAACACCTCCTTCGGCAATACCGACTCAGGATCCACAGGTGCAAAAATCCCAATGGTACAAGGAATTGGCTCTCAAAATTCATAATGTTTCACCCAAACTGTACAGCATAGTGCGATTCATGCGTCGAGCCGGCGTCCATATCTTTTCGCGCCGCATACTGCTTTTGCCAGTCGCTATTGTCGCAGTACTCATCGCTTTTGCCCTATTTCTCCCGAGTTTGGCACCTTACCGCCCCTGGATTCTTGTGTCGGCTTGCGCCGGTCTTCTAGCCGCGCTTCTTGGGTACATCGCTTTCCGCTCTCATGCACATCTGGAAGCGTTGCATCATCAGGTTGCAACGCTCAATCAGGAGACCTCAAAGCTGCGCACTCAGGTGGTGACGGCACAAACGCTGTTAAGCTTGAACGCTCGAAATGCGGCCAAAACGACAGCCGAACTCGTGCACACAACGCTAGCACAAACGGTTTCGCCGCGCCTTGACGCAGTACTATCGGGAAGTAATGCGGATCGCCGTCGAATCGACACGCTTGACACAAAGATGACTGCGATCAATGGCAGGCTCAGTACCTTGGATAGCAAGGTCAGTGCCGTTGATGGAAAAATCAGTGCTATCGACACGGTAACGAAGAAATCAGTTGAAGCCGCCGCGACCCTTCAAAAAACGCTGACGAGCAAGGTCGACACGATTACGGCTTCGGTGAAGTACTCCTCGGACAAGACTGCGCAAACTGACAAGTGGTCGCAATTTAACAACGCAACTTGGTTCCAGTTTTTTAACCGCCGTCTCTCCGCCGACCACATCGCTGTACTTGAAACCGAATGGCGTAAACGTCTTTCGGTACCGGTCAGCCGGGCGATCCTAGGCTATATGGCAAACCGCGCTTGCGAAATTGAAAACCAGCTAGCCGGTCGCCTTGCCACTTCGATCGAGGATATCCTGCTGCGTTCACTTGTTGCGCGTGCGGTTAAGGGCTCGCGGATCAATGTGCTGGAAATTGGAACACTGTTCGGCACCGGCGCAGCTATTATGTTTGACGCCCTTGCCAATCACTATGAGGAAATCCACTTCACCCTCCTCGATCCACTTGAGGGATACTACAGTTCGACTCAGGCTGACATCCTGACAGGTCAACCCATTGACGAGCGCACGCTCAAGCGAAATCTGGATCGGGTCGGTATGCGTGAGGATCAGTACACCCTGATAAAAAACTTGAGCACAGAACTCGAAGCCATTGAAGCAGCTGGTGCGCGTCAGTACGATGTTCTCGTGATCGATGCCGACCACTCTTATGCAGGCGTTAAGACTGATTTCGAAAATTATGCACAGTTCGTCAAGCTTGGCGGCTATATCATCTTCGACGATTACAGTTCACCAGACTGGCCAGATGTTCAGGCTTATGTGGACTCGGAACTCGCCCATATCGATTATATTTCGCTTGTGGGCGCAACGTGGCGTACGTGCGTCTTTCGAGTCGTAAAGAGCCCAGGCGCAAACAGCAAATCTTCCGCCACCACCAAGCCACGTACTCGAAAGGCTGCGCCTGACCAGAAAGCCGATCCAAGTACGCCAGACTAATGTATTTGTCTTGGCAAAGCTATTCTTGTTCCTATTTCCAGTTAGCCCTTATAAAGGCATTTTGCGAGGATGATGAACTGTAGAATGATGTCGTTGAGGGTCGCTATGGGTGGTTGACTCCGCTTCTGCATATCTCGGCACATCGCTGCGAAGTTTGGCTCGAACCAGGCAGCGACGACAGTTCGCATCAAATGGGCTTAAGGTTCAGGTCTTACGGCCAGAAGAAACCGAGCCTTTGCGGTGTCTATGACCCAATCTAAAGCACCTTAAGGTTGCCTTTTTCCGTTTCGAAACGGGTTGCGCCGAAGCGTGGCTTATCGACGGGTGGATGGAATGGAAAATCCGGGGAGTAATCCTTAGGATTAATCACCGAATTGAACACCAAAGGCTTTGCCTGGGCGACATTGGCAAACAAAGTTGGCTTGGCTTCAAGGTCTCTGAACCGAAACTCATCGTCGCAGGTATCTCGCTTCAGCATCTGCTTTATAAATGGTGCAACCTTGCCGTCTTCGAGTAGATGAGTTCTAGACACAGCTTTCAATAAGAGCGTGATGCGACGCGGCCCGTTCAGTTCACGAATGGCTTCCACCGCAAATCCCGAAAGGTTTGCCATTCCGATCAAGGCATTTCGTGTTGGCACGAAGTAAGTGTACGGTTCATTTACCGCCTTTTCGACACCATTGAAGGTGAGATGAGCGTGATTACTGCTTGTATCGAAAGGGGTCTCCATTATCAAATATCCGTTGTCCCGAAGTGCAAAGCGCGGGAGAATGAAGGCCTGCATCGGGTGAAACATGTGATAAATCACACCGGCGCAAACAATCACGTCAAAAGACTTATTTGGGAACATGCTCGGCATGTCGCGGACTTGCTTATTCGGCAAGTATTCAACCTTCTCAACAAGCTTCAGGATGCTCCGCGCAAGCCGGAAAGTGGGTTGATCATAAGTATCGAGACCGATAACTCGCTTGGCACCCAAACCCGTCGCTCCGAACGCTATCAACCCATCGTATGTACCTATATCCAGAAGCGAAGCCTCACGCAGATCGAGAGCTCGGAGTAATTCATAAACCCCAAAAAGCGTGACGTTTTGCGGCTCCCCTGCCGGAAAACGTCCGCTGGAAGCAAATTTGCCGAAATCTATCGCGTGAAACCACCTTTGTGCTTCGACTGCTTTCTGGAACTGGAGGGTCATACATCTTCCTCGAAACAGTATTCGATAAACAGGATAAGTGCCTCAAACTCGATCATGAACCGCGCCGGGTTTGCGGGAGGCTCCTTTTATTGAGAGAGTGGAGCTTCGCCACACAAAAAGCAACGAGCAAGATGATCACCCGAGGTGCGCGAGCGTGCAGTTCGGATGGCAGAGGAACTTGGGGCAGATCGCGCCTCGCTATGGGCGAGCATCGTGTCGATCTCGGACCAGTTCGGGTGTTCGCCAGAGACGCTGCATAACTGGGTTCAGCAGCCAGAACACAACGTAGGCAAGCGAGCAGGCCCCAGTACCGATGAACGCGAACGGATCAAGGCACTTGAGTGCGAGAACCAGGAGAATCGCCAGACAAACGAAATCCTCCGGAAAGCGCCCGCATGTTTCGCACTGGATCGAAGGCAGTGCGGCATCGCTTCGAGCGATGACTGAAATGCTCGACCGCTCACTGAAGCTAAGACCGCCTTCATCAACGACCACCGAGATGCCTATCGGGGCGAGCCGATCTGCAGAGTTCTGCCGATCA
>TARA_R110000850_G_scaffold24887_2_pt1 | contig 21454 bp, 18 predicted proteins | sample TARA_R110000850 | Tara Oceans TARA_R110000850 (sample SAMEA4397586) | marine metagenome | biome: Polar Biome; feature: [SRF] surface water layer (ENVO:00010504); material: water (ENVO:00002006), including particulate matter (ENVO:01000060) such as... | depth 5 m | reverse complement strand
ACTTTTAGAGAGTACTACAGCTTCAACTGGACTAATCAAAGTTGGGAACGATATTAGATTAGACGTTTCTTCAGCAGGAGACGGTCTTGGTTTCGCAGCAGGATCTCTATCAGTTAATGTTGATGACAGTTCAATTGAAATAGATACTGACATTCTAAGAGTAAAAGCTCTTGGTATCACAAACGCTATGCTTGCAGGTTCTATTGAAGATGGGAAACTACTTCAAGATTACATCCAAACTTCTGAAGTTGACGATGTTACTATTGAATTTGGAACTAGTCTTAACATTAAAGATGACGGAGTTAATGCTCTTAAAATCGATTTTGGTCTAGGTGCTAACCAAGTTTCAGCTTCGGATGTTCCGATTGCAGATGCAGGTTCTTTCACAGACGAAACTAATGTTGAAGGTTCTTTACAGGAGCTATACGGATTAATCAGTGAAAGAGGTGTTGAATTAGTTTCAGCAGGTGTTTCTAAAGGTGATCTAATGTTCGTAAGTGCTGCAAATACTCTAGCTACTTACAGCGTAATAACTTCTTTCCACAAAGCTGTTGGTCTTGCTAACGCTACTGTCGGAGCTGCTTCTCCAGTTAAATCTTTATCTAACGATACTAGATTAGATGGAGTTCTTTCTGGAGCTACTGCAGGAGACGTTTACTACTGGGATGGTTCAAGCCATGTTAGTACAATACCTTCTGGGCCAGGATCTTATGTAATACAAACAGGTGTTGCTATAAATGCTACAGACCTTTATGTTGAAGTAAGAACAGTGAAGAAAAATATTTAAGAGTACGAATAGTAAACTGGAGGGCTTCGGCCCTCCTTATTTAAGGTAATAGTAATAATGGCAAGATTTCCAAAATTTGGAGTATTAGAAATAGACGGAGAAGAACTTCCTGGCCTGAGCGAATACGAGCCAGTTTCGGAAGATGTCTATTACGATGCCTCTAAGCAAGAAACTGTCAAAGATAGATTAGACGCAGTAGGTGGTCAAGTATCCCCAGGGTTTTCTTTCGGGAGATCCGCTAATGTGGGACAAGGAACTTGGCTTCAAATAGTTGGAGGAGTTCCTTCGAATAAGACAGGAATACCTATAGCAATAACCAACGGAGAGTTGAGTTTGATTTCCGTAGGGAATGAAGATCTAAACACTTTCGAGATAGGAATATATGAGCACGAGGGAGATTCTATTAACCTTACTCTCATAGCGACAGTAATCATGGTTAATGAAAGAACTAGGAATTTCCCACTATCGGTAAGCGTGACAACAGGAAGACAGCTGGCCGCTAGAGTAACTTCCGGTTCGGCCAAGAACGTAGGCGTTTCTTTACAACTAAAAGGTAACGGATAAAATGAGTAAAATACTAAAAAATGTAACAGGGGTTAATATAGAAATTGATGATACGGGGATTACCATATCTTCCAATTCTTCTTATACCATTCCTCCTCAAGATTACGATTTATGGGCAGGAAGTGAGGACATCGTTCTCCCGATAGCCGATCTAACTATAGTAGTTAGCGACGGACTGGAAGACCTTTCTAAGGCAGAGGGGATATCCTATGTTCAAGGAAGATTCAATACTACTCTAGATCTGGGAGGGTCTACCGTAGTAGGTCCTCAAGGCGATACTGGCGAAAATGGCTTTGGTATCTATGCATTTAGTAATACATCCGCAAATGGAACTGTTTTAAAAGCTAGAGGATTAACAGTAAGTAAAACAGCGACAGGAACTTACCAATACTCTTTTACCACAACTACACCAGACGCAAATTATATTCCAACAGCTTCATTTTTCAATTTGGGAGCTAATTCAGATACAAACTATTTTATAAACAATAAAACTGTTAATGGCTTTACTCTTACAACAGGAATTGGTGATAATGGATCAAGTGTTGATGCGCTTACAGATGTAAACCATGGCGTAACTGTGCTAGGGGATGCGGGGCCTCAGGGGATAACATCTTCCTACGAGTCTTGGTTAAGTATAGGAAACACTGGGACAGAAGCAGACTTCCTGCTTACACTAGTAGGGGCTACAGGATCTCAGGGTGTGGCAGGAAACAACGGACTTAACGGAGCAAACGGGTCAGACTCTACAGTGCCAGGGCCTCAGGGAATTCAGGGAATTCAGGGAATTCAGGGAATTCAGGGAGAAACCGGAGAAACCGACATCACAGAAGATTCCTCTGAAGGCTCTACTCCAATAGAATACACTTCCGCTTCAGGCCTCACTACGGCAAGTTCTATGTCGGTAAACCCGATACCTGGAAGACATATACTAAACTTTAATTCACAATACGCTAGCAGCGCAGTAAGTACTACAGCAGCAGCAGCAGCAGACTTGCAGTCTTTAATAAATAGCCTAAACGCTCTTCCTGTAGATGGCACACGCGGAGCTGTATTCGGGAACGAAACCGTTTTCGCAGGTGTTTATACAATCGCCTCCGCTGCAACATCTACAACACTGACAACACTAACACTTAATGCCCAAGGAAACCCCAATGCAGTCTTTGTGTTTAGAATTGCAGGAGCTTTTTCTTCGGGAGCTGGGTTTAGTGTAGCTCTAGCAGGTAACGCTAATGCTAACAATGTCTTTTTTGTGGTAGCAGGAGCTCTAGTAGTAGGAACTAATACAAGTTTTAAAGGCAATTTGTTAAGCGGCAGTGCTATGACTGTTGGGCCGAACTCTAGTTTAGAGGGAAGGGTGGGTTCGACTGCCGGAGCTATAATGGTCACTAGCAGTGTTATCACAATACCTTCAGTTTCTTCGATACAAGGCATGGGATCATTTGAAAGCTTTGCTGTTTTTACTTCGGCAGGAGCAATAGTTAATGCCTGGGTGTCTACAATAACGGGGGATGTTGGTTCAAATCTGGGGGCTATAAGTGGCTTCACGACATCAACTATTAATGGGACAATCTACACATCTAGTTCCACAGGCTCCACAGTAACTTTTGGGATATATGTCGGAGGTACTTTGGTGTCTAACTCTGAAAGGGTTATTACTAGAAGTTCAGATATTGAGGGGGATGTCCTACATATGTATTCCATGCTCACAACAGCACTCGGTCAAACGGTGGATGTAAAGGTACTCGTATCCTCAGGTAGTATTACTCTGGGAAATAGATCTATCACGACATTAAAGATAGGGGATTAAAATGATATTTAACAAGATAATAAACAAACAAAGACTTAAACTAGAGATAGAAGAATCCGACATAACGTATGAGTCATTTTCGATAGTATCTTCTGGCACAAGTTTCGAAATCACATTTTCAAACGAACTCTCCTCGGGAGATATAGAAGCCTTAAGCATACTAGTAATTAAACATAAGCCAGTCCCCATTCCCAAGGGTATGCCGGATACTTCGGTTACGGCAAGGCAGGTACGCACAGCTCTTATTCTTAGTGGGGTAACTCTAGATCAGATATCAGGTATATTAGATAGTTTGCCCGAACCTAACAAGACAGTAGCAAAAGTTGCTTGGGAACACTCATATAGATTCCATAGGGATAACGAACTGGTAATATCCCTAGCTCCGGCAGTAGGATTAACAACAGAAGATTTAGATAACTTGTGGGTATTGGCTAAGTCCTTGTAGGCTTAGTAAACAATTAAGGAGGAAAACTTGGCGAAGATAAACATAGGTTTAAGCACACCTAAAGAATTTAAAGTAGGGTCTGCTACAATCAGACTTGCTCAAGGGACTGACTTTTCACATGTATTTATAAGAATGGTACACTCTCCCCATAGTAAACTAGCATTTGATAAAGTATTCCAAGCAAGTCACGGCGATGTTAACGCTCTTAAATACGACAACTTTACTAAAGAAAACAAGATAATAAGAGAATATGAATTAGAAGTATCTGATGATAATTACTTAGAAATAGTAAACTACCTCTGGGAACAACTTGGTAAGAAGTATGGATTCATGCAATTACTAGGTATTTACACAGGGCTAAAGCTAGGTAATAATGGGGAAACTAGGTTTATCTGCACTGAATTAGCAGCAATGGTCTTAGAAGCCACAGGCGTTGATGTGAATGGAGACAAAGACTACTTAGGGTTAAACGATATTAAGAACATATTAGACGAAATACCACAGGAGTAAGAATTATGTCATTAGTTAGTTTAGTAGACATGAAAACATATTTAGAGATACCTGCCCTAGACACAACTTACGATGTGTTTCTTCAGGATCAGCTAGATGTAGTTAGTGCTGCAGTAGAAGGCTACTGCGCTAGAAAGTTCGAGACAGGATCTTATGTTCAGACTTTCTATAAAGATGAATTAGAGAAACCTCAAAAAGAACTCCTGCTATATCACTACCCTATCCAAACAATTACTTCAGTAGTTGAGGACGGGGAAGCAATAACTGACTACAGGGTCTTAAACAATACAGGAAAAATAGTTCGTCCGAATAAATTTCTTATTGGGGAAGAACTTGCGGTAACCTATAACGCAGGGTTTACAGACATCCCTCTTCCAGTAGTTTCTACAGTTAGGACTCTAGTTGAAGAAAATTATAATAAAAAAGTTTCAGGAGTTGCATTAAACTTCGGAAGCGATATCCAAGGAATTTCAATCCCAGGAACAATATCAATTCAGTATGACTACACTCTTCAAAGTAATGAGAGAGCAAATGCTTACGGGATGATACTCGGGAATCATGCAAATGTTTTAGATCTTTACAGAAGTGAGAGAGCTGTAATAGGAACAATAGGAAATCAGTATGTCTAGCCTTAACAATGCTTTTAAAGCTGCTCTTTCTCTAGCCGCAAGTGACTACACTTGGGAAAGGCCCGGAGAAGCGGAAGCTCCCGTTATAAAAGTTGCTAAGTCTAACTACAGTAGAAACCTGCAAGGGCCAGAAGAAATCGTTATGAGTGGGCGAGAATTTGTCCTCGAAAAAACGCAAATGGAATCTTCGAGTCTATACCCTCCGAAAAGAGGGGATAGACTTATAGATCAAATAAACAATGTATATTCAATGATAGAAATTAATCCTATGACTGGACTTAAGGGAGAGTTAATAGGTTTTAGAGTGAGGGTAGATTAAAAATGGCGATTCTTAATTTTTCAATTGAAGAAACAGGAAGAAAGAAACCTCTTTATGAAGTGGAAGGAGTACCTGCAGGAACTAACCTGGCAGACCTTCTTTCTTATACAAAGGAAGCTCTAATAGCCACTACCAATACCGTACTAAAAGACGAGCAAAGCCGAGGTTTTGATAAAGATCCTCTTATCTTAGTTGATAATAAAAGAGGAAGGAGCTTAGAGCTAGTAAAGCCTCTAGGTAAGATAGAAATCTATTCCAAATTATCTGGAATAGCACAACCCCTCTTAGATCTTTATCAAGGAATTAGAAGAAGATCTCCGAAAGTAAGCGGTAATTACGATAAGTACAATGCCGTTTACTACAACGGGAAACTTATCGGGGATGACTACAATGAAGTCAAGGCCTGGTTTGACACTAATGAGACTAAAGTTAAGCAAGGTGACAGATTTCGTTTCGTAAACCGAGCTCCTTACGCACTAGCGTTAGAGCTGAAAGGTGTTACTAGAGGCAATGTCAAAGGCCGTACTGCAAAAGTAGGGAAGAAAGGGACTGATAAAACAACTGTAAGAAAACCTAACGGGACGTATTATTTAAGCTATATTGCAGCACGAAAGAAAATAGGTAAGAATGTCAAAATTAAGTTTGAGATGCTCCCTGGAAGTTACTTTGGATTTACTAATCCGATAACTCCTTCAGGCGGCAGAAGTTTCAGGACGACATTTCACGAAAAGAATACTAAGTATAAAGGGTATTATGTTTATCCTTCTATAACAGTAGGAATATTTAAAGAAGGAGTAGTACTGCAATGAGTTCACAATCAGTAGTTGATAAAATAACTACATTCATAAACACCAACTTTCCTTCTGAGCCTCTAGTAGATCTTACAGCAGAGTTCAGAGATCTTAATGATTTACTGACTGCTAATGGAATTGGAAGAAACGATCCTTGGCTTGGAATACAATTCATAGGAAATGACGAACTTCCCATATCTCTATCTGCAACAAACAACTCAGGTAAGTACCGAGAGATAGGGGCAATCTATATACATGTAGTCGGAGTTGCAGCTATAAACGCAGCTTCAGGAATTAGAGCGAGGGCAGATGCACTTAGAGCAGGGATAAGAGGTCAGAATATTGACGGTATTAGAATAGAGTCTATAACTCCGGCAAACTTCAATGCAGGGGCAACTCTCCAGTTTGAAGGTGGTTGGACGGGAGCAAGCGTCATTGCATCATACGAAACAGACATTGACTTATAGTTGATAACAATAAAAAATAATAATAACAATTAAGGAGAAGAGTATTATGAGTAGTTCAAATTTAGTAAGACTTGCATATATAAAAGAGTCGGTTCTTGGGGAAACTCCATTAGCAGGAGACTTCGATACATTTAGATTCATCAGTGAATCATTATCTGGAACTCCAGACACAACAGAAAGTCAGCAAATTAGAACTGACAGAATGTCTAGTGGTCAGGTAGTTACAGGTCTTCAAGTAGCAGGAGATAAATCTTTTGAATTAGCTAAAGAGACTCAGCTAGAAGATTTCATGGAAAGTGCTATGCACAGTGACTTCGCTGCAGGGGCTAGCATGTCTGAGACTTTCACTATAGACAACGTGGCTAAAACAATAATCAGAGGCGCAGGAGACTATTTAGCTGATGGCGTTAAAATCGGAGACATCGTAGTAGGAACTGGATTCACAGATCCTCTAAATGCCGAGCCAGTAATGGTTAGACTAGTTGACGCTTCAACAATAACTTATGTTGGAGAGTTAGTAGATGTTTCAGAAGTAGCACTTCTAGACGTTTCAAGCAATGTTGGAATTGGTATTGATAAGAAATCTTTCTCAGTAGAGAAATCATTTTTAGACTTAACTGAGAAAGCAATTGTTTATAAAGGGATGCTAGCTAACACTATGCAGCTTTCAGTAGCATACGGAGATATCATAAACGGATCTTTCGGACTAGTGGGGACTAAATATGAAACGGTTTCGGGTGCAGCTAATTTTATTACAGATGGTAGGACTATTCTTCCTCCTGCGACTACTCAGTCATTAAACGGATCTATCGATATGCCATTCTTGGCTTCAAGTGCAGTAGGTGTTTTAGACGAAGTTTCTTTCTGTATTCAATCAGTAGAGCTTAATTTAAACAACAACCTTCTTGCTCAAAACTGTATCGGAGAAGCTGCAGCAGTAGACTATAGTTCAGGTACAGCTCAAATTGAAGTTTCAATCTCAGCTTACTTAAGTGATGAAAACTGGGCAATTCTAGGGAAGAAATTAACTCAAGAGTCTTTTTCTCTTGGATTTATGGTTAAGAACTTAGACGGATGGTATTATTTCTATCTTCCTGCAGTTCAAGTTTCTTTCGACGATCCTGCAAGTGGTGGTGCTAATCAAGATGTTATTCTTGACATGAGTGGAACTGCGAAAGTAGGATCTCTTGGAGAATCTGCTTTAAGAATATATAAGTCATAATCATCTCATATAGTGTGGCGAATTAGTCCTCCGAGGCCAGTTCCTGTCGGCGCACTCCATAATAGGCCAGAGTAACTCCATTCTCTGGCCTTTCTTTTTTCTGTTGCCATAACACTAAGACCTTTATACGATTGCTGATATACCTCGGAGGTTATTTATGAAAACAAATTTAGACAGCATGTTTAAGACTAGTACAGATTTAGAGTTAGAAGGAATTTGGTTTGAGATTAATGAAACTACAGCTTTCAGACTAAAAAGATTTGGCGGTAAAAATGCTAAAGCGGCTAAAGCAGCTACAGCAAAGCATTACAAGCCTTTCGCTAAGAAAGCAGAATTTGGCGGCCTTAGTCCAGAAGAAGATTTTAGCATTGTAGCTAGAATGTTTATCGATACTTGTCTTACTGAATGGAGAGGAGTTGAAGTTGACGGAGTTCCTCTAGAACTTACTCACGAAAACGCTCTTGAGCTATTTACTAATCTTCCAGAATTATTTAATGCTTTATACAGCAATGCACAAAGCGTAGATAATTATAAAGAAGTTTTGGGAAACGACTAAAAGCCTATATAAAATGGTGCTGCGCTTGGCAGGGCAGAGAAGACTTCTATAGAATGTTACTTGAGAAAGGAAGACTGAGGGAAGAAGACGAATGTCCCAATGTTGACTATCTAGATTTCTACATAGAAGCTTTCCATGAGTTAGGTACTTGCAGAAATTCAGGAATGGGCCTCGCGCCTATTCCCTTTTTGGCAATATTAGAATACGCTAGACTATATGATATAGAAGGAGACTCTTTAGATGACCTCCTTTATATTGTTAGAGCAATGGACAATGCTTTAATGGAACACGAGTCCAAGAAAGGAAGCCGAAAAGATGCCAAAGCAGACTGAAACGCGAGTAATAAAAATAAAAATAGACACTCAGGGGGATAAGTCCCTTCAAAATATCGCTAGAGGTATGGATAAGGTATCTAAAAATACCAAGAAGACTGCGAACAGTGTCAATTATTTGAAAAATGCTTTTAATGCAATAGCAGGTTTCTCTTTTGCAGGTGTTGGATTAGCTTCTGTAATAGAACTTGCAGATAGTATGCAATTACTAGAAGGTCGAATCGCTGCCTTAACCGGAGAAGCTGAACAGGCCGCTATGATTATGGACAGTTTAGCTACAGTGGCAAACAATGTTGCAGTTCCAATAAAGACAGCAGCAGAAGTTTATAACAGACTAGGCCTGGCCCTTGGGGATATAGGAATAAGTACTCAAGGCGTTTTAGACATAACAGAAAATCTATTTAAAACATTCCGTTTAGCAGGATCTAGTACAGCAGAGATGACCGGAGCAGTAATCCAGTTATCTCAAGGTTTAGCTTCAGGTCAATTGCGTGGACAGGAATTAAGATCTGTTCTAGAGGCCAATGCAATCGTCGGGGGAATTTTAGCTAAGTCCCTGGGAACAACTCGTGGAGAACTACTTAAGTTTTCTGAAAAACGTGGCGGAATTACAGCAGAAGAAACTATCAAAGCACTCTCTGACAGTACAGAGTCTTTAGATGCTCAGATGTCAGCTCTAGGATTAACTATAGGCCAGAGAGTAATCATAGAGGTTAACAAGGCTCAGATAGCCTTCAATAATTTAAACAAAGAATTAGGTCTTACTACTAAAGTAGTAGCGACTATAGACTTCCTATCCAGTAACATAAAAATATTAGGGGCCGCGTTTGCAGGTATAGCAGGGGCTTCGGCAATAGGAACTATAACAGCAGCGATTAAGTTTTTCGGAGGAGTAGCAGTTACGGGAGCTGCAGTAGCATTCGGGAAACTTGCCTTAGTTATAGGTGTAGTGACTGCTGCATTCCTATACTGGGATGAGATACTAATATCAGTTCGTAAAACTGTCCTAGATATGAAAGCGACTACTCTAGGAGTTGTTGCAGAGTTTCTGAAGTTTACTTCAGTAGCAGCAGGTCTAGGTATAGCAGTTCAAGCAATGGCAAGCGAAGCTATTCATTTAAAAACATCTCTAGAGGATGTAGAGAAATCTAATCCTTTCAATAACTTCGTAGTTCAATCTAGAGAGGCTAAAGTTGCGGTAGGGGATTTAGGAAATCTTTTCGAGGCAACTTTCGGAAAAGATAAGAAAGCAGAAGTAGTGACTGCTGCAGATGCTCTAGAGCAAACTAAAAGTCTCCAAGGATTAAACCTATTGATGAGAGATTCTCTCATTACTATGGATCAGTACAAAGCGAAGCTTATAGAGATAAAGACAGCCTCGATATTCAAACGAGCTGAGACAGGAAACATAGACCTAATAGAAAGAGATAAACTAATAGCAGACCTAACTAAAAAAACAGACAGATACGCATTGGCAATTAAAGCAGTAGATCAAAGTTTCGCACAAACTGGAAACCTACAAGCTTATATCCAAGAACTCAGTAGAATAAGTAGAGAAGATATCTCAGGATCTTTTAAGAAAGCTTCGGAAGAAGTTGCTAACCTTAATGACAAAATAAGAGATGCTCAAGTAACTCTATATAGACAGCAACTAGCTTCTACAATAATAACTCTAGAGAGATTCGAAGAGTTAAATACAGGTCTCAGAGTAGCAACTCTGAACGAGCAGTTCAAAAGAGGGACTATAGACATATACGAATACAATAAAGCAATGAATGAGACAGTAACTACTTTTGACTCAGGTAGGACAATGGCACAAGGTGCTAAACAATATATAGATAGCGTCGGGACTCTCTCCACTCAAATAGCAGGTTCTATAAACAATACTTTTAGAGCAACTGAAGATGCGTTTGTATCTTTCATAAAAACTGGTAAAGCTTCTTTCAAGGATTTCGCTCAAGGTGTATTAGATGACCTTCAGAGAATTATAATAAGAGCTAAAATCATAGCCCCTCTTGCACAAGGACTTCTTAATGTAACAGGAGATTCGGGGGTGCAGACTACTAGTGTTGCCACAACTGCAGGTACAGGAACTTTTAATTCCGTAGCCGCAAACGGAAGAGCTTATAATTCTTCTGGAGTTAATTACTTTGCTAACGGAGGAGTATTTGACTCTCCAACTGCATTCGGATACTCAGGCGGTATGGGAGTTATGGGAGAAGCAGGGCCAGAAGCTGTCATGCCTCTTAATAGAGGAAGTGATGGGAAACTTGGTGTAAAAGCAGTTCCTTCAAATGTAATAGTAAATATAATAAATAACTCTGACTCAGAAGTCTCTCAATCTGAAACAACAAATGAAAGCGGAGAGAAAGTTATGGATATCTTGATAATTACTAAAGTTAAAGAAGGTTTTGCTAAAGGATCTTTTGACAAACAAATGAGCAACACATACGGTTTACGAAGAAGAGGTAATTAATCATGGCAATTCAATGGCCGGCGAGCCTTCAAGATAAAGTAAATACCGGAGGATACTCCCTATCTCTAGGAGATACTGTAATAAGATCCAAAATGGATGTTGGGCCAGTTAAAACTAGACGTAGAAATACTCGCGGTGTTGACGATCACGCTATCTCTATTTGGGTTACGGGAGCTGAATACACAACTCTAATTACTTTCTATAAGACAACTACAGCAGGAGGAACTCTACCTTTCGAGTTCGAACATCCTATAACAAAAGTTTTAACCGATTTTAGATTTAACGGGCCTCCTAAGTTTGTACCAGTAGGATCAAACGGAATAGACTTTCAAGTTTCTATGTCGTGGGAAGAACTTCCATGAGTAATTCTTTAAGCCCAGAAATGCTAAGTGAGATTTATTATCAAGATAGTGGAGATCCTTTTCTAACTCTTTTGACAATAAACCATGAATCATTCACAACTCCGATGCGTCTTGTCAATAATATCGATGACGTTACTAGTGGAGGAGAAGTGTTTACAGGCTTTCCATTCACTCTGGCTCTTCCAGTAGATGACGGAGAGAGTCAAAGAACTGTTACAATAACTTTTGATAATGTATCTCTGGAGTTGATGACTTCTTTGAGATCTATAACAACTCCACTTACTTTTGGAATACAAATGATCTTGGCCAGTATGCCAAATGAGATACAAGTCTCCCTTTTTGATTTAAAATTAGATACAATTTCGTATAACGCCCAAACAGTTAGGGCCAACTTAACTTTAGATTCGTTTCTTAACTCATCTATGAACTCGGAGACGTATGGCCCGACTAACTTTCCAGGATTATTCTAGTCTAGTTGGCCAGGCCTACAACAGATATAACTGTTGGGCATTAGTCATAGAGTTCTACAGACTTCATGGAATAGTACTTGACGAATATCACGACAGGGATAGTACAGTCCCTCCAAAAGAAGAAATCAATTCTTTAATAAGAGCTAATATAAAAAATTTTGAAAAAGTGACTAATCCCGAATATGGAGACATACTGTTATTTAGAATAGAAGGTATCGAAAGTCACATAGGTGTATATGTCGGAGATGGGAGATTTCTTCACTCATTGGAGAAGCAAGGATCTGCTATAGGCCGACTTTCGATGTGGAAAAGTAAACTTTCAACTATATGTAGGTGTTTATAATGGGAATTAAAGTAAAACATAAGGTGATGCTAGGAGACGTTAGAGACGTTTCCTTCGTAATAGGTGAGACACTAGACGTAGCTGCGGAGAGAGCTCTTAAAGAAGTTCTAGACAATAGTGTATTAGTTGGGACAGAAACTTTACAACACTTCAATGCAAGAGTTAACGGAAACATAATAGAACACGATCTTTGGGATAGTATTCTAATAAGAGAAGCAGACGATGTTATTCTTTCAGTCAGACTTTCAGGCGGTGGGGATAACAGCCAACTTCTAAAAACTGCACTTCTAATTGTTATTACGGTATATACCGGAGGAGCTACTGCAGGTTTGGGGGCGATAGGTTCCGCACTAGTCACTGCAGGTGTATCAATAGCTGCTTCTATGGCATTGAACGCTTTAATACCTCCTCCAGAACCGGAAGGACTTGGGGCAGGAGGTCTAGGAACCGGAGGGCCAAGTGAAAGTTCTATGTATTCTATCTCAGGCCAGTCAAATACTGCAAAGAGATATGGTTCAGTTCCTAAAACTTACGGTATCCATAGAACTTTCCCTAACATTGCAGCAGCCCCATACACCACACTTTCTGCAGGAAAGACAGGAACTTTAGTTCAGTACTATCATGCCATATACGATTTCGGCCATGGGCCAAACACAATATCTGACATTAGAATAGGAGATACTCCCATAACGGAGTACGCGGATATCGACTTTAAACTGGTAGATATAAATAAAGATCCTGCTTCCACGGCACTATGGGACGCAGACTTAAACACAGAATTTCAATTATACCACGGAATAGTTAAGCCCGATAATGTGGGAATCACTTTTGAAGAAGACTATAGCCCTAGTCTTCCCGCCGATATTTACAGTGCCGTAAGATTTACAGATCCGAACGTAGGTAATGTAGCGCAGAGTATTGAGTTAGAGTTCGTATGTCCTCAAGGTCTTGTGGCTTACGGGTCGGACGGAATTAAGAAAGAAAGAGTAATAGAAATAGGTTTAGAGTTTAGAAAAGTAGGCGATACGACATGGAGGGGGGTTAGAGATCCTGCATACGTAAGAAATCACTCGGTTGTTGGAAATGTCACGGAAGTAATAAAAGAGACACTTACTTTAGGAACTGTAGGGGCAGAACAGATAATCGGTTATAGCACTGCTGAGTCTAGATATATTCCGGGGCAAGAGAGATGGACTCCTGCGTTTCCTCTTACTGAATATGGGTATCCCGTAGGTACGACAATCCTTTTTTTCAGGGACAATATTCCTATATCAGTAGGGGAACTTCTATACGAAGGTAGCTCTACATCTGTAAACACATTCATAGGTCAAGTAGCTTTCTCCCAAAATGAGGGGGGAGGGCTCATAAGAGTTAGACTCCAACGCCCTACAGTAAGAACTATACTTTCGTATTCTAGGAATACTTATTACACTGGAAATCCTATCCATGAAGACCGTAGAAATACAATAATTGGACATACCAAAAGTATATCAGACTCGATAGCTATAACAGCAACTAGCACAGTCCCAGTATATTTCTCAGCTAAGTTTACTCCTAGAGAAGTAGGGCAATTCGAAATAAGAGTGACTAGGGAATCATCCCATTCTTCAGTAGATAATGTAGTTCAAGACACACTAACTTGGACTACTCTAACTACTCGTCTAGACGGTGTTCCAATAGTAACTAAAAATAGACACACATTCCTAGAGATAAGAATAAAGTCAACTAACCAATTAAATGGAGCAATCCAAAACCTATCCGCAACTGTAGGATCAATAATCCCAGTTTTTGACGGAACAGATTGGAACTTAGGGCTGACTCAGAATCCTGCGTGGGTTTTCGCAGACCTACTGACAGGCCCAATAAATAAGAAAGCTATCCCTCAAAGCCAATTAGACACAGACTCACTTTTAGAGTGGGCGGCTTTCTGTGAAGAAGTTCCGGACTCTCCCCCAGGTGAGGACTTTATAGATCCTAGATTTACTTCAAACTTTGTCTTAGACTATGGAACTACTCTTCAGTCTGTTTTAGCTTCTGTTTCTAGCAGTGCTCAATCCTCTTTAAATTTAGTAGATGGGAAGTATGGTGTTTTAATAGATAGAGATAGAACAATCCCTACTCAAATATTTACTCCTAGAAACTCATGGGGATTTAGTTCTTCAAGAAGTTATGTAGAATTGCCACATGCTTTTAAAGTTCAATACATAGATCCAAATAGTGACTGGGAAGTAGGAGAAGAGTTAGTCTATAACGACGGATACGACTTCTCAAACGCGACTAAATTTGAAGAAATAAAAACATTCGCGTGTACTTACAGCGAGCAAGCGTGGAGATGGGGCCGATACATGATGGCCCAAGCTGCTCTAAGAAAAGAAAACATAAGTATTCAAGTAGACTTCGAACATCTAGTTTGTAACAGAGGGGACTTCGTAAAGATAACTCAGGACGTTATGAAAGTAGGCGGTAGGCCAGCTAGAGTTAAGACTGTTGTTGGAGACATCGTTACACTAGATGACGATATTGAAACAATCCCTACAGAATCTTACGGTATGCTTTTTAGAACTAATACTGGAGAAATAAATACTTCTACAGTAGATGTTATAGACAGCTCAACTTATCAAATATTCGGTTTAATTCCTGGAGTTGGGGATTTAGTTGTTGTCGGAGTTGTAGACCAACTTGCGATTGACTGTATTGTTAAATCTATTGAGCCGGACGAGTCCCTAAACGCGACAATATCTTTAGTAGAGAAAGCTCCTGCAATTTATACAGCAGAATCAACTGGAGTTCTTCCTGCTTACGAGCCATTTTTAAATACGGATACAGAAGGTCTTTCTGCTCCTGGCCCAGTAGAGAACTTACTTGTCATTGAAAATGACTGGAGAGTTGACGGAAGAACTTACGATCATTACATGGTAGTAGACTGGGATCTCCCTCTAACAGGCGCAGCAGACACTTTTGAAGTTTATGTAGATAGTGGAAGCGGAAGCTATGACCTTTTCGCAACTACTAAAGACTCAATATATGAGTATGATGTGGACGAGGCAAACTTAGGAATTGAACACTTCTTCAAGGTTTTAGGTGTTTCTGCCAACGGGGATAAGAAAACTCTTCTAGAGGCAAGTATCACAAGTGCTACTCCTTTAAGAAAGATTACTCCTCCGAGTGATTTAGACGGGCTATTCATAAACTTAACTAACGAAGTTCTTCAATTAGACTGGACTACAATCGGGGATGTGGACGTAAACGAGTACCTAATTAGATACGCTCCTCTAGAATCTTCTACTTGGGAGTCTTCAATACCTCTTCTAAGAGTAGATAAGAACACTACAATGGCCACAACTCAGGCCAGAACAGGACTTTATTTAATAAAAGCAATCGATTTTAACTTCAATGAAAGTGTAAACGCTCAAAGAGCTTTCACTTCTATCCCAAATTTAATAAACGTAAACGCTATTGAAGAAACTAATGACTTCCCAGGAACTTTAGGGACTAGGGACAGAGTAGTTAGAGCAGGGGCCGGAGGAGATTCTTTAATCCTTCAAACATTCGCAACCGGAGCTCCTGGAGTTTTCGAATTTTTTAATGAAGGCTACTATTATTATAGAGAGTTTCTAGATTTAGGAGATATTTATACAGTGCGTCTACAGAGTTTGATTCGTGCCGAAGGTTATACAAACGAAGATCTAATGGCAAACTGGGTTACTCTTGCTAGTGTGGCCGCTTTAGCAAATGCTAGATATAGCGAGTGGGATGTTGAAAGTCAGGTTCGTTATACAAATGGGTATAACTTAATGAGTAATTGGACGACACTAAGCATTATAGATCCTATAAGTGAAGGTGTTCAAGATAAGTGGAGTGATTGGAAACGCTTCACGCAAGGAGATTTCACTGGAAGAATTTTCCAATATCGCCTAAAACTAATCAGTAATCTGCCAAGTGTTTCTCCAAGAGTGTTTGACGGAGTAATTACTGCAGATATGCCGGACAGAGTAGATTCTTATAACAATATTATCTCTAGTATAAGTGGGACAGATGTGGAATATTCTCCAAGTTTCAAGGGGCCAGGAACTTCTCCGGCTATTCAGATAACATCTGACAACATGGAAACAGGGGACTACTACACTATTAGTTATAAAGACCTATACAAATTCACAATAACTTTTTATGATAATAACAATATTGCAGTTTCGAGACAATTTGACGCAGGAGTTAAAGGCTACGGCAGCAGATCGGACGCATCAATTTAGGAGAGAAGAATGAGTCAAGTAATTTTTGATACTATAAATCCTTCCACAACTTCAGGAAACGAGTTAGCTACAATCTTAGATGATTTTAAAGATGCTATGGTTTCTGGAATGAGTGGTGTGGCCAGGCCAGCGGAGATAGATCCTGCAGGAATGTGGATCGACACAAGTGACGATGGAAATGGAATTTGGACTGCTAAAATCTGGGACGGGACTGCAGACATAAGCGTATTTTCAGTAAATAAAAATACAGGAACAGTTTCTATATCAGCAGCAGATAGCCTTTTTGAAGTAATTAAAATAAGTGACGATTCTGTCGGGCCAATTTTAAAACTTCTTAAGAAGAGAATTGCAGATGGCGGCCAGACTAAAGTCGGAGACATTGTAGGTCAAATAGACTTCAAAGGAACTACGGAACTTGGAGTGGAAGCTCTTCAAGCTCAGATAATATCTACTTCACTAAATGACGTAACAGGAACTACAGCAGGATCTACTTTAGTATTTAAAACTACTTTAGACGGAACTGCTTCTATCTCTGAAACAATGAGATTAGAAGGTGGGAAGCTTGGACTAGGAATTGCGGTTCCTCTAGAAGTTCTTCACATTAATGGTAATTTCCAATCAACTAGAATTAGCGATGACGCAGTAGGGCCTGAGGTTATTCTTGATAAAAAGAGAGTATCTGCATTAGGCCAGGTTTTAACTAACGACACACTTGGGAAAGTATCTGCTTACTCTGTAGACGATGCAGGAACTAGTTTTCAAGGTTCTGGAATAGAAGTTAAAGCAAAAGAAACCCATACTACAATCGCAAGAGGAACTCAGATTGCTTTAAGCACAATAGCAACTGGAGAAACTGCTCTTGAAGAAAGAATAGTTATTGATAAAATCATAAATATTCCAGGAGAGTTAGTAGTAGATACTGTCACAGCAACTACTTTCACTGCTGATACAATTGACACGACGGACGTAAATGTTTCTTTAAACAAAGACGGAGATCAAGCTACAGCAGATGCAGGAATTTCAGGTATTGAAGTTCAAATGACAGATGCAGCTAACTTCATACTAGGCTACGACAGCACACTTGCTTCTTTTGTTAAAGCAGGAGAGTTAGGAAGTGAAAAAGAATTAGTAAATGTAGACTCAATTCAAAATGTAAGTAACAAAACAATAACAGCTTCAAACATAAATTCATCAGACATAAACCTTGGAGTTGCCTCAGACACTAGTAAAATAGTTATTTCTAAAGGCACTAGAGTGGCAATAGAAGCTCTTACAAGAGAGTCCGGATCTGTTTATTATATCTCAGACGAACAGGCTTATGTAGGAGATGACGGAACAGACTTAGTTGACCTTGGCGGCGGTGGCGGCGGTGGTGGTAGTTTTGTTTGGGAATTAAACGGAGATACTTCTCCTCTTGAGCAAACGGTATCTGGAATGAGCATGTACAGTTTTGACTATCAAAATGAAAGTGAAATCTGGGCATTTATTCAAGTTCCTGCAAGCTACAAAGGCGATCAAATAAAACTGACAGGACTTTCATTCACAAGTGCAGGTTCGACAGACAATGTACTTTTTAGAGCTCAAACTTATTTAAACAGATCAGGCCAGGCCTTAAACTACCAAAACCATATTTCAACAAACACAGAATTGACACTAGCAACTGCGAACATAACTAATGTTGTTTCGGAGATTGACTTATGTAGTGTTCTTGGAGAAATTAATGCGGTAGCAGTATTGCCAGGTGATTACTTAGCTATAAGACTATATAGAGATGTAACAAATGAAACAATTAACTCAACAAACTACGCGAGCATGATGAAATTTTCTGCAAGTGTGGGATTCAAAGGATAGGAGAAACATGAAACAATTATTCTTATTATTTACGGTGGTGATTTTATTCTTCACTATAGGACAGGCAGAGGCCCAGTTAAAACCGGCCCAAGCTCAGTACATTCCTGATAAAACTGCTTTAGTTAATCCAGGATTTGAACAGGGTTATACTGGATGGGGAATTACTGGAGGATGTACTAAATCTTTAGTAAGTTCAGTTCCTTTTCTAGGGAAAACTTTAAGACTTACATGTGTATCAGCTACATTTTCAGTAAAACAAATTGTTACTGAATTATCTCCTCTATCTGGACAGCAAGCTGCTTTTGATGTTCAAGTTAAATCGGACGCGAGTGGGGTTAAAGTTTCTTCTATAAGCAACTCAGTTAGAGATGTTGAATATTCTGTAGTAGGAGACTCTACTTATAAAAGATTTAAAAGAATTGGGGTTATTGCAGACGCAGTAAATAACGGATTAGAAATTTATTCTGATGCTGCTTTTACAGGCGTTGTAGACATAGACAATACTTACTTAGGATTAAGTAACTTAATTGAAGAAGTTGCTGTTCAAGCAGGAAACGAGTGGAAATCTCTTACGACGAACGGAACTGACACTATTTGGGAAGTATCTGAAAGGCTTAACGACAAAATAAAGAATAACCTAATAGTTAACCCTTCATATGAAAGGGGTCTGATAGGTTCAGACGATAACGGAGATTTAGTTATTGTACATGCAGGAGGATTCGATGCAAGTGGGAGAGATCCAAGAACACTTCAAGGGTCTACACATAACTTTTTCGCTTTAAATATAGAGTCTATAGTTGCAGGTAACTCTTTTGAACTTACTAAAAGCACAGCACAGGACTTCACTGGTAGGCAGATGGTTGCTTACTGTGAGATTAGAACAACTAGGGACGATGTGTATTTTCAAGCATACCCGAACGGAACTGATCTTTTAACAGAAGTAAAAGTATCTAACAGTGGTACTTGGGATTACTATAGAATACCTTTTGTTGGTGAAAACTCACCATCACTTAAAGTAACTTCCAAAGGAAATGTACTTCTTGACTCTACTAAAGTAGATAACTGTTTCTTAGGAGTATCAGATAACGAAACTCAAAAAATACAAGGGGCGCATTTTGTTGGTTCGATGAATTTCTATAACAGCGCAACAAATGATTTAGATTGCAGAGAGGTGTCAGCTTCAACTTCTTTTATTCTTCCCGACCTAGCAGGGTGTGACTCTCTTGGAGTTTTCAAAAATATAGTACCTGCCATAGACACAACTAGACCATCCTTCAAGATGAATGTAATTGCCGGAAATACATACAAAATATCAGTAAATGATTTTATATATCGTTTTAATTCCGTTACTAACTGTGAAACTGGTATTTCGCTTGATGGTGGTCTTACGGTCGAGGTGTTGCGAAGACATAATGGAAACGATACAGTGAACTATGAACAAACTCAAAGCGGTTCTACTTATGAATTTGAAGCTACTGCAACTGGTGAAATAGTTGTTCAATATAGAACTAGAAACTCTGTTGCCTCACAATGTGAATTTATGACTAGACTTGGTGATGTTAAGTTATCTGTTTACGCATTCCCAGACTCTAAGAGTACAATAGCAACACAAGATGTTGAGCTAACTGCTAAGACGGCTAATGTAAATGTTATAAACTTCCAACCTAATGGGGTCATAGCCTCTCAAGATTATACAGGTGTTGTTACTTTGGCTGCTGATGAGGGTGTCGGTGTTTACAGGTTCGACATTTCGCCTGACTTTGTTCCTTTTAGTGTTACTGGCTGTCAGGTAGACACTACTTCAGACTCTACTTGCAATTATAACTATGTTGACGCTGACACTATAAAAATAATAATTCAAAACGGAGCTGGCGGCTTTGAAGATCGATTCGGTAATTTTACAATATCTAAGAATAACGTTAACAAATCCCAAACAATAGTAGGAACTTTCGAGCAGATAGAGAACGTAACTGCTGATCTGGATGCGAGTACTGCTAATGATTTTAACGTTAGGGTTTCGGATGCTGGTGTAGTATCGCAAGAGAATTACGATTTCATCAACGGTAACTGCGCAAACCCGTCAGCAGGCGTTTACAACTGTACACCCATTCTCGGAATATTCACTGAAAATGTGAACGCTTTAGCTGTTGCCTATAGAACCACTACAGCCTCTAGACGGTGCATGGTTACGACGGCTACTAGCACGTTGTTTCAGGTTTCTTGTCAAACGGCTGGAACTACCACACCCGTTAATGTTGGCTTTCACTTAACCGTTTCAAAAACTGGCGCAGACTACAGAAAATCTTACGTAGGCGCAATCATAAACGCAAGTACAGCACAAGATGAAATAGTACAGGCAGTGCTTGAGAATACGGCTAGTGATGATTTGACCATGATAGAGATGCAAGGCGGTGGGGCTGATGTAGTGACTGCAAGCTCGACACCTATTCCTTTTACTGTTATCAGCTCGTCTGACACGAAGAGTGAGTGGGATGGGAATACTTTTGCTCCAAAATCTAAAGGTCAGTTCAGCTTTGATGGCTTGATGACTTTTACTTCTTTAGCGACAAGATTTGTCAGTATTGTGCAAACGGGATCAAAAAATATAACTTATTTGTGTAGTGAAAACACAACATCCACTGACGACAAAGTCGGGATACATTGTGTATTAAACATGGAGATTGGTGATACGGCTGAAATACGGTCTAGTGGTGCTGGTGGTACACTAAAAACTAATCCAGAGTTGAGGTACTTAAAAATAACTCAGTCAGCAACAAAAGAAAGCATAGTAGCTAATCTAATGCAAGGGCAAACTACTAAGTGCCAGACTAAGTATTTGAGTACTTCTACTGTCTCTACTGGGGTGATGGCAGCCTTAAGTTACAGCGGTATAATAGGTAGGAAGTATTCTATAGAGGGCACTATACTAACAGGAACAGCGACAACCGCAACATCCCTAAAGGAAACTAGAGTTGTTCTTAAGAATGGAGCTACCGAAATAAAAACAGCGTGGAGCAGAGTTAATATGGGTGAAAGATTACTTACTATGCCAATGATAAAAAGATGTTATGTCGCATCCGATACATCTTTCACTTTAGACGTTATATCTTTAACTGCCACTGAGAATATTCTCGGTATAGCTAATGGAAGCTATACCAGCGTAACTTACTGTGAGTTACCAGAAACAACAATTTGTAATTAAGGATAACTAATATGAAACCAATAGCACTACTAACATTACTAATCTTATCACTCTCTTCTCTTGCTCAAGAC
>TARA_R110000850_G_scaffold91742_28_pt1 | contig 21558 bp, 16 predicted proteins | sample TARA_R110000850 | Tara Oceans TARA_R110000850 (sample SAMEA4397586) | marine metagenome | biome: Polar Biome; feature: [SRF] surface water layer (ENVO:00010504); material: water (ENVO:00002006), including particulate matter (ENVO:01000060) such as... | depth 5 m | reverse complement strand
TGGCCGTGGCCAGCGTGAGCTGATCATTGGTGACCGTCAGACCGGCAAGACCGCGCTGGCCATTGACGCCATCATCAATCAGAAGCATTCCGGCATTAAGTGCATCTACGTCGCCATCGGCCAGAAGAACAGCTCGATTGCCAACGTGGTGCGTAAGCTCGAAGAGCATGGCGCAATGGCCTACACCACTGTTGTTGCCGCCGCCGCAGCTGAATCTCCCGCGCTGCAGTTCATCGCGCCGTATTCTGGCTGCTCGATGGGCGAGTACTTCCGCGACAAGGGTGAGGACGCGCTGATCATTTATGACGATCTGTCCAAGCAGGCTGTTGCTTATCGTCAGGTCTCCCTGCTGTTGCGCCGTCCGCCAGGTCGTGAAGCATTCCCTGGCGACGTGTTCTATCTTCACTCCCGTCTGCTGGAACGCGCTGCGCGTATCAACGTCGAGCACGTTGAGAAAATCACCAACGGTGCAGTGAAGGGCAAAACTGGATCACTGACCGCCCTGCCTATCATTGAAACCCAGGCTGGCGACGTCTCCGCATTCGTTCCGACCAACGTGATCTCGATCACCGACGGCCAGATCTTCCTTGAAACCGATCTGTTCAATGCCGGTATCCGCCCCGCCATGAACGCCGGCATCTCGGTGTCCCGAGTCGGCGGCTCTGCGCAGACCAAGGTCATCAAGAAGCTCGGTGGCGGTGTGCGTCTGGCGCTGGCTCAGTATCGTGAGCTCGCCGCATTTGCGCAGTTCGCATCGGATCTGGACGAAGCCACCCGCAAGCAGCTCGAGCGCGGTCAGCGCGTTACTGAGTTGATGAAGCAGAAGCAGTATGCGCCGCTGTCCGTCTCACAGATGGCTGGCACGCTCTACGCTGTCGAAAAAGGCTACATCGATACCATTCCAGTGAACAAAGTACTGGCATGGGAAGAAGGTCTGCATCAGTTCCTGGCCAACAACCACAAGGACTTGATGTCCAAGCTTGACGAGAAGGGCGACTGGAACGATGAGCTGGAAGGTGCGCTGAAGAGCGCGATGGATACCTACGCGAAGCAGTCCGCAGTCTGAGCCGGGGTCGATAGCCATGGCAGGCGCCAAAGAAATACGCACCAAGATCAAGAGCGTTAAGAACACGCAGAAGATCACCCGTGCAATGGAAAAAGTGGCAATGTCGAAGATGCGGCGTGCGCAAGAGCGCATGGCATCTGCGCGGCCCTATGCGGAGAAGATCCGAGTGGTGCTGGGCCATCTCGCCGCTGCCAATCTCGAGTACAAGCATCCCTTTACTGTCGAACGTGATGTGAAGCGGGTGGCTTACCTGATCGTTTCCAGCGACCGTGGTCTCTGCGGCGGTTTGAATATGAACGCCTTCCGTTCCACGGTGCGTAGCATCAAGGAATGGAGAGACAAGGGGGTGGAGGTCGATCTGACTCTGGTCGGAAACAAGTCGATCGCATTCTTCAAGCGAGTGGGTGGCAAGGTCTTGGGTACCACCAGTCAGCTGGGCGACAAGCCGGAACTGGATCAGCTTCTGGGCGTGATCAAGCTGATGTCGGATGCCTATCGTGACGGCTCGGTTGACCGGGTTTACCTGGTCTCCAACGAGTTCGTGAACACGATGACGCAGACACCGGTTGCACGGCAGCTTCTGCCCATCAAGCCGATTAAGGATGAAGGCCTGCTCTCGCATTGGGACTACATCTATGAGCCCACCAGCAACGAGCTGATGGACACGGTACTCCAGCGCTACGTTGAGTCTCAGGTCTATCAGGCCGTAATCGAGAACGCAGCGTCAGAGCAAGCAGCACGCATGGTGGCCATGAAGGCCGCTACCGACAACGCCGGCAAGATCATTGATGACCTGCAGCTGACCTATAACAAGGCGCGTCAGGCCAACATCACCAAAGAATTGTCAGAAATCGTGGGTGGCGCAGCGGCTGTTGGCTAGTTGCTGGGCACCATTCACAAAGAATATTGAGCTAAGGAATACAAAGAGATGAGCACAGGCAAGATCGTTCAAGTCATTGGCGCGGTCGTTGACGTGGAATATCCGCGCGACTCGATCCCCAAGGTGTACGACGCGCTGAAGGTTGAAGGCACCGACCTCACCCTGGAAGTGCAGCAGCAGTTGGGCGACGGCGTGGTTCGCACCATTGCGCTGGGCTCCTCGGAAGGCCTGAAGCGTGGGCTGGATTGCACCAACACGGGTGCACCCATCTCCGTGCCGGTCGGTCAGGCCACTCTCGGCCGCATCATGGACGTGCTCGGTAACCCGATTGATGAAGCCGGCGACGTGAAGTCGGAAGAGAAGTGGGCGATTCACCGTTCCGCTCCTTCATACGAAGATCAGTCCGGTTCAACCGAACTGCTGGAAACCGGCATCAAGGTCATTGACCTGCTCTGCCCGTTTGCCAAGGGCGGTAAGGTCGGCCTGTTCGGTGGCGCCGGTGTGGGCAAGACCGTCAACATGATGGAACTGATCAACAACATCGCCAAGGAACACTCCGGTCTGTCCGTGTTCGCCGGTGTCGGCGAGCGTACTCGTGAAGGTAATGACTTCTATCACGAGATGAACGACTCCAAGGTTATCGACAAAGTGGCCATGGTTTACGGTCAGATGAACGAGCCTCCTGGTAACCGCCTGCGCGTGGCGCTGACCGGCCTGACCATGGCTGAGTACTTCCGCGACGAAGGCCGCGACATCCTGTTCTTCGTTGACAACATCTATCGTTACACCCTGGCCGGCACCGAAGTGTCCGCACTGCTCGGCCGTATGCCGTCGGCTGTGGGCTATCAGCCGACGCTGGCTGAAGAAATGGGTGTGCTGCAGGAGCGCATTACGTCCACCAAGACCGGCTCGATCACCTCGATCCAGGCTGTCTACGTGCCTGCGGACGATCTTACCGATCCGTCGCCTGCCACCACGTTTGCTCACCTTGACGCTACCGTCGTTCTGTCACGTGACATCGCAAGCCTCGGTATCTACCCGGCAATCGATCCGCTCGACTCCACGTCGCGCCAGCTGGACCCGAACGTCATCGGCAACGATCACTACGACACCGCCCGCGATGTGCAGGGTGTTCTGCAGCGCTACAAAGAACTCAAGGACATCATCGCCATTCTGGGTATGGACGAACTGTCCGAAGACGACAAGCTCGCCGTGTCGCGCGCTCGAAAGATTCAGCGTTTCATGTCGCAGCCTTTCCACGTGGCAGAAGTCTTCACCGGCTCACCTGGCAAGTACGTCAACCTGAAGGAAACCATTCGTGGATTCCGCGGCATTGTCGACGGCCAGTACGACAACCTGCCGGAGCAGGCGTTCTACATGGTGGGCGGCATCGACGAAGCTGTCGAGAAAGCCAAGAGCCTGTAAGTCGGAATTCACTGAAAATCTAAGAGCGCTCATATGGCCAATCTTCACATCGACATCGTTGCTGCCGAGGGCCACATCCATTCGGGCGAGGCGGTTATGGTTTTTGCACCGGCCTCCATGGGTGAAGTGGGCATCGCGCCGCGTCATGCGCCGCTGCTCACTACGCTCAAGCCGGGCACCATTCGCGTGCAGCAAGCTGATGGTACGGAACTGCCTTTCTTTGTTGGCGGTGGCATTCTCGAGATTCAGCCGCATCTCGTGACCGTCCTGGCCGATTCTGCCCTGCGCGTTGGTGACGCCGACGAAGCCAGTGTTGAATTGGCAAAGCAGGAAGCTGAGTCCAAGCTGGCGGGCGCCTCCAGCGAGATGGATATTGCCAAGGCTCAGGCGGAACTGGTTGAAGCGGCCGCCCGTTTGGAATTCGTCAAGAAGATGAAGTCGAAGCGCTGATTGGCGTACAGCAAAACAAGTAGAGTAAGGGCCGCGCATTGCGCGGCCTTTTTATTGGTGGAGATCAGGATTCATGGCAAGAAAACCGGCGGTGACCACTAAAGTGCAGAATCAAGCAGGTCCCCTGCACGTGATTATTCTCGCCGCCGGGCAGGGCACCCGGATGAAATCCACTTTGCCGAAGGTTCTGCATCCCATCGCCGGCAGGCCCATGCTGGCCCATGTTCTGGCTTGTGCCGGCAATCTTGGCTCGCACACCTGTCATCTTGTTGTCGGGCACGGCGCTACAGATATTGAGCAGTGGACGCAGGCGACCAAAGAGACATTGCCACCGCTGAAGTTTGCACGGCAGACCGAGCAACTCGGAACTGCACACGCAGTCCTGCAAGCCATGCCGCAGATTCCCGATGATGCTCAGGTTCTGGTGCTCTACGGTGATGTGCCATTGATAGAGCCGGAGACCCTGCAGGAGTTGCTCTCGGAAGCGGGCAACAAACTCGGCGTCTTGACGGCGGAGGCACTGGATCCATTTGGCTATGGGCGAATCGTGCGGAACCGTGCTGGCCATGTGCAGGCGATTGTCGAAGAAAAGGATGCCAGCCCGGCGCAGCGGAAAATTTGCGAAATCAATACCGGCGTGATGAGCGCACCTGCTGCGCAATTCAAGTCGTGGCTGGCAAAAGTTGGCAATGACAACGCCAAGGGTGAGTACTATCTCACTGATGTGGTGGCGCTGGCGGGCAAGGACAGGGTAGCCACCGTGGCTGTCATGGCCGGCTCATTGGCAGAAGTCTCGGGGGTCAATGATCGACTGCAGCTGGCGGCACAGGAACGTGTTTTTCAGATGCGGCAGGCCGATGCTCTGATGCGGCTGGGTACTTCCCTTAGTGATCCCGCCAGGCTCGATATCCGTGGCAGCATCTTGTGCGGTCAGGATGTGCACCTGGATGTTGGCGTCGTGATCGAAGGTAACGTGGAGTTGGGTGACCATGTTTACGTCGGGCCGTATACGCACCTGCGTAACGCCCGGGTTGGTGCCGGAACCCGCATCGAAAGCCACTGTGTGATTGATGACGCCATCGTCGGCAGCGGCTGCAGAATCGGGCCATTTGCGCGGCTGCGTCCAGAAGCGCAATTAGGTAACGAGGTGCATGTGGGCAATTTTGTCGAGATCAAGAAATCTACGCTGGCCAATGGTGCCAAGGCCAATCATCTGGCCTATGTCGGCGATGCGACCGTAGGTGCTCGGGTGAATATCGGGGCTGGTGTCATTACCTGCAACTACGACGGTGCCAACAAATACCGCACGATCATCGGTGACGATGCTTTTATCGGCACCGACACGCAGCTGATCGCCCCGGTCACCGTGGGTAATGGTGCCTATATCGCAGCGGGTTCCAGTATTTCGCGCGACGTTCCTGCAGACCAGCTCACCATCTGCCGCGCTCGCGATCAACGCTCGCTGAAGGGCTGGCAGCGCCCGGTCAAGAAATCCTGAATCTAGCGGCTCGCATGCCCGGCTCGCTTCCGCGCCGGGCTTTGTCTACGAGTAAGCGCCGGTTGTCACCGGTCATCAAGCTGATGAGCAGAAATCAATCACAGGTCACATTGAGTGTCTGGTGCCATGCATTCTGAGTCTCCACAGGACTTACACTAGGGGCTGAACTCAACGGGCTCTAAAAGCAGATGTGTGGAATTGTAGGCGCCATTTCACGGCGCGATGTCACGCCAATCCTCATCGAAGGATTACGCAGACTCGAATATCGCGGATATGACTCAGCGGGCGTTGCGCTGCTCACGGATTCCGGCTCTCTGGAGCGGCGTCGCGCACAGGGCAAAGTGCAGAAACTGGCCGAGGCAATTGAGGCGGCGCCGGTGTCTGGGTCGGTGGGGATCGCCCACACACGTTGGGCCACACACGGCGCTCCCAGCGAACGCAACGCACACCCGCATTTTTCCGAAGATCAGCTTTCTCTGGTGCACAACGGCATCATCGAGAATCATGCTGAGTTGCGCGAAGAACTGCGCGCCAAGGGCTATGTGTTCACCTCTGAAACAGATACCGAAGTAGTCGCTCACCTAGTCAATGATTGTTTCAAGCAGACCGGTGATCTGACGCAGGCGGTTCGTGCTTCCATCAAGCAAGTCGATGGTGCTTATGCAATCGTTGCGCTGGATCGGCGTTCACCTGAAAAACTGGTTTGCGCGCGGGCAGGTTGCCCGGTTGTGCTCGGGGAAGGTGATCAGGCTTATTTCGTCGCTTCAGATGTGCAAGCCCTGCTACCGCAAACCAGCAAGTTCCGTTTTCTGGAAGAAGGGGATATTGCAGAAATCTCGCTTGACGGTCTTAGAGTGATGGACCGTGATGGCGTGGATGTTGAGCGCGAACTCAAGACTTCCGAGCTGTCTGCTGATGCCGTGGAGCGCGGCGACTTTGCGCATTACATGCTCAAGGAAATCTACGAGCAGCCCCGTGCGCTGGGCGATACCTTGAGTGAACGCATCACCGGCGACCGCATGCTCGACGCCTCGCTCGGGCCAAAAGCGCAGGGGATCCTGCCGCATGTTCAAGGGGTGCACATCGTCGCCTGTGGTACGAGTTATCACGCGGGACTCATCGCCCGTTATTACATCGAACAGGGAGCAAGGCTTCCCTGCACGGTCGAAGTGGCGAGTGAATATCGATACCGGGACCCTGTCGTTCCAGCCGGGACATTGCTGATTTGCATATCGCAATCCGGAGAAACAGCCGACACCCTGGCGGCCCTGCGGTATAGCCGCGAGCTTGGCTATCTCGCCAGCTGTGCCATCTGCAATGTTCCGGAGTCCTCGCTGGTACGCGAGGCCGATATGGTCATGATGACGCGTGCCGGACCCGAGATCGGTGTTGCATCCACCAAGGCATTCACCACCCAGTTGGCGGCGCTGTCCTTGCTGGGCATTGCGCTAGCCCGTCATCGGGGCCTTGACCGGGAAGCCGAGGCCAGCTATGTGCGTCAGATTGCGCATGTGCCGCAGATGGTGGAAAAGGCGCTCGCGCTTGAGCCGGAGATCAAGAAGTGGGCGGCGCATTTCGCGGACAAGCATCACGCCCTGTTTCTGGGGCGCGGACCCACGTTCCCGGTAGCAATGGAAGGTGCGCTCAAGCTCAAGGAAATTTCCTACATCCACGCCGAGGCTTATGCCGCCGGCGAACTCAAGCATGGTCCATTGGCACTGGTTGATGAAGACATGCCGGTAGTGGCTGTTGCGCCCAACAATGCTCTGCTCGAGAAACTCAAATCCAACCTGCAGGAGGTCAAGGCGCGCGGCGGAAAGCTCTATGTATTCGCGGACCCAAATTCGGGCTTTGTGTCCGAGCCGGGGGTTGAAGTGTTGCTGATGCCAGAACACATAGAGCCTATCCAGTCGCCTCTGGTGTACACCATTCCCTTGCAGCTATTGGCCTACCACGTAGCCGTGATCCGCGGTACGGATGTCGACCAACCTCGAAACCTCGCCAAGAGTGTGACGGTGGAGTGACTTGAGCGCTTGGGTCAGAAAATGAACCCATCCCGCCGGAAACTAACGTAAAGAACGGCCAATTCTTGCCCGCAGCCCAATTGATCACACTACAAAATAGTTAGTGGGCCTAAGGATGGGGGCAGGTGAGACTGCGCACAATTGCTGCGCTACCAATGGTCACGTCTCATTGATCGAGGGCCAGAGCATGATCGTTCGCTGTTCATCATATTTCCGGACAATTTAGTTTGCTAAAGCGTTCCAGAACGAAGTTTTTGAACTTCCGATGGGCATCGCTTAGACCCTGTCCACGGTTGTAGACAATAAAAAGGTCTTTACTTACCGATGCCGGAGCTTCTCCTAGCTTAATCAAACGACCGCTTCGCAGGTCTTCATCAACAGCCATTTCTAAAGCGAAGATAACTCCCATTCCGTTGACGGCGCAGTCGTGCAGAGCAATGTAGTCGTTGGTGGAATGGTAGGTGCCCTTCTTAATTTTTTGAATTACTTCGGCAGACAATAGCGTCATGTGCTCTGAATAGTTCACATACGACGGCACAATAAGATCGTGGTGCATCAGCTCAGCAAGGTTACTCGGCGTTCCTCGCCGATCGACATAGTCAGGCGAAGCGCAAAATACGATCTTGGAACTCGCAAGGCGATTTGCAACTAGCCGAGAGTTCGCGAGATCTCCGATTCTAAATGCGAAATCCATCCCCTTTTCGACGATGTTCTCGAAATGATCGGAAACGCGTATGTCGAATCGGACACCGGAGTTACAGTGTGAAAACTCTGCCAAATACTTGATCAATGGCGTTTTCAAAAGCACATTGGACAAAGTAATGGTCAGCGTTTCAGCTAAATCACCTGACTCGTCGCGCAGGCTCCGCTCTGCCTGATCAATCCTTGAAAGGATATCGTCACAGGCTTCGTAAAAAAGTCGGCCTTTTCCTGTCAAGCTTATGGAATTCGTCGACCGGCTAATCAATGTCACACCCAGCTCGGATTCAAGTTTTTTGAGCTGCTTGCTCACCGACGACACAGAAACGTTTAGTGCAAACGCCGCTGCCGATATTCCACCTGCGTCAACAATAGCCTTGAATACGCGGTAGGAAGAGATCTTTGACATAGCAACGCGGCTGTCCCAGTTTTGATGTCACGCGAGTAATTGCGCTGATATGTCCAGACGACCCTTACCCGTTACCGAGTTGCCATCGCCCCCATAGACATCGGCTGGTTAATTTTCAGGTAGAAGTATATGTATGCGCCGGCCAATATGAGATCAATCGCAATGAGTGCGACAAACACTTGCTGAAGTCCGTGTGCAACCACGTAGTACGTCGCAACCACTGCCCATACGAATCTGACGCATCCATTCAGAAGTGGGATAGCGATTCGGTTCGCGATATCGCGAGACGCGTAGATCAGCGTCATCCCAACAAGAAAGAGCGCTAATCCGGCTGTGTTGACGAACAGCTGATTCGCGGGATTGGGCGCTAGAGTCCATTCCTCGCCAGAGAGCCCCAGCCCTGCGTTCAAATCATTGACGATTTCGAACATGAGATTATCTGTAAAGGGTAGCCCAAGCAGTAAGGCCGCAATGCAGTTGAATAATCCGCCACCAAAGGCCCAACGGCCCGCAGCGCTGTAAGTACGATCCATAGCCCTATGTCCTCTTAGATCTTCATTTGCCAGGCTGAAAGTCCGCGACAAGCTCGCCATCCGTACCCGTTGCCTGACAATGTTCAACCACCCCAAAGTGCGGCCAAAACGATATTGGCGGAGTAGCAAGGCCACAAGGCATTCGATGGAAAGACGATTTTTCCAATTTCGCTAGCGAATATACGACGAGGCTATGGTTGCGTTCCCCAATGACAGGTGTATCGCTCTTTCTGAGACCTGAATCTTGCAGACAGACGAAAAATCAAGAGCTTAGTGAGATCTCAGGATTGGGCATTGTTTCGCGTCAACAGCAAGTTCTGCGTCTTAGCGCGTCACCGGTCTGTCAGCTGACGACTGTTGTCTGAGAACGGCTCAGTCCGTCGGCAAGCAGCCTGTCTTAGTTGTTTCCCCTTCCGCCAATGCTGTTGCATCCGAGATTGCGGCGTGCCGGCGGCTGCTATCAGGCGCTCCGACCTCGTTTCTGCAGGCTAAATGGCTTCAAGCATAGGCCCCGGGGCGGCCACGGCCTTATAATGAGCGACCCAGGACGGCAAGCCGGCCTTGGCGCGCATCCGACATGTTGATCGGGTGCGTGCGCAACGATCGGGTCTTGATTCGGACTGGGGAATTCTCAAGCACTTCTGGCTGGGCGTGTGCAAATCTGCTCGCCCGGTCAAATTCGACCGAAATACCGCGAATCCATGCCAAAACGCTCTGATATCAAGTCTGTTCTCATCATCGGGGCGGGCCCCATCGTCATCGGTCAGGCCTGTGAATTTGATTATTCGGGCGCCCAGGCCTGCAAGGCCCTGCGTGAGGAGGGCTACCGGGTGGTGCTGGTGAACTCCAATCCGGCCACCATCATGACGGACCCGGGGACGGCAGACGCCACCTACATCGAGCCGATTCGCTGGCAGACGGTGGCGGCGATCATTGAGAAGGAAAGGCCCGACGCGCTGCTCCCGACCATGGGTGGCCAGACCGCGCTGAATTGCGCGCTGGACCTGGAAAAGCACGGCATTCTGAAGAAATTTGGCGTACAGATGATCGGCGCCAATGCACATGCCATCGATCTGGCTGAGGATCGCCAGAAATTCCGCGATGCCATGACCGAAATCGGTCTGGGCTCAGCGCGTTCGGGCCTGGCGCACAGCATGGAAGATGCGCGCAAAGTGCAGGATGAGGTGGGCTTCCCCATCATCATCCGGCCCAGTTTCACTCTAGGTGGAACGGGCGGCGGCATCGCGTACAACGTTGAAGAATTTGAAAATATCGTAAGCCGCGGGCTGGATCTTTCGCCGACCAACGAAGTCCTGATCGAGGAATCGCTGCTCGGCTGGAAAGAGTTCGAGATGGAGGTGGTCCGCGACAACAAGGACAACTGCATTATCGTGTGCTCGATCGAGAACTTCGACCCGATGGGTGTGCATACCGGTGACAGCATCACCGTAGCCCCGGCGCAAACGCTGACTGACAAGGAATACCAGTTGCTGCGTGATGCGAGCATCGCTGTACTGCGCAAGATTGGCGTGGATACCGGCGGCTCCAACGTGCAGTTTGCGATCAACCCGGACGACGGTCGCATCATCGTGATCGAGATGAATCCGCGGGTGTCGCGCTCGTCCGCGCTGGCGTCCAAGGCAACCGGCTTCCCGATTGCCAAGATCGCCGCCAAGCTGGCCATTGGCTACACCTTGGACGAGCTCAAGAACGACATTACCGGCGGCGTTACCCCGGCGAGCTTCGAGCCCAGCATCGACTACGTGGTCACCAAGGTGCCGCGTTTTGCCTTCGAGAAATTTCCTTCGGCAGATTCACGCCTGACCACGCAGATGAAATCGGTCGGCGAAGTGATGGCAATCGGTCGGAATTTTCAGGAATCCCTGCAGAAGGCACTGCGCGGCCTGGAAGTTGGGTCTGATGGTTTTGAACCCCAAGGTGATACAAGCAGCCCTGAGTATCTTGAGAAAGTTGCCGAAGAGCTCAGCACGCCGCGAGCAAGTCGCATCTGGTACGTGGCGGACGCTTTCCGATGTGGTCTGAGCCAGGAAGAAGTCTTCCGCCTGTCGAAGATTGACCCCTGGTTCCTCGATCAGATTGAGGAATTGATCCAGCTTGAGTCCGAGATTGCGGATCAGAAGATCAGCAAGATCAGCGCGTCGGAAATGCGCCGAATGAAACGCCTCGGCTTCTCTGATCGGCGCATTGCGGCTTTGCTCAATATCAAGGAAACCTCGGTGCGCAAGGCGCGCCACAAGCTTGGCGTGCGTCCTGTCTACAAGCGGGTGGATTCCTGCGCGGCTGAATTCCCTTCGGCCACCGCGTATCTGTATTCGAGCTATGACGAGGAATGCGAGGCCGAACCCAGCAATCGCGAAAAAATTATGGTGCTCGGCGGCGGCCCGAATCGGATCGGGCAGGGCATCGAGTTCGATTACTGCTGCGTGCATGCAGCTCAGGCGCTGCGTGAGGATGGCTATGAAACCATCATGGTCAACTGCAACCCTGAAACCGTATCTACCGACTACGACACCTCGGATCGGCTCTACTTCGAGCCGCTGACGTTTGAAGATGTCATGGAGATCATCGACCTTGAAAAGCCCAAGGGCGTCATCGTCCAGTTCGGTGGGCAGACGCCTCTGAAGCTCGCGCGCGAACTCGAGGCGGCTGGTGCACCCATCATCGGGACCAGCCCGGACTCCATTGATCTGGCGGAAGACCGGGAGCGTTTCCAGGCGCTGGTGGAGAAGCTCAAGCTTCTCCAGCCACCCAACGGCACCGCAAAATCAGAGAAGCAGGCCATCGCGGTTGCCAACAAGGTGGGGTATCCGCTGGTCGTGCGCCCAAGCTATGTACTGGGTGGTCGCGCGATGGAAATCGTGCACGACGATGAAGACCTGATGCGATACATGACCGAGGCGGTCAAGGTCTCCAATGATTCGCCGGTCCTGCTGGATCGTTTTCTCAACAACGCGGTGGAAGTGGATGTGGATGCGCTTTCCGACGGCGAGCACGTTGTGATCGGCGGCATCATGGAACACATTGAAGAGGCCGGGGTGCATTCCGGAGACTCCTCCTGTTCGTTGCCGGCATTCAGTCTGCCGGCGTCCGTCCTGGACCAGATACGCAAGCAAATTGATGGCCTTGCCCGGGCCCTTAATGTGGTGGGGCTGATGAATGCCCAGTTTGCGGTGCAGGGGGAGACGGTCTATCTGCTCGAAGTCAATCCGCGCGCTTCGCGTACCAGCCCCTTTGTTTCCAAGGCCATCGGGCGCCCCCTGGCCAAGATTGCAGCTCGCTGCATGGCTGGAAAGTCGCTGGCCGAACAAGGCATGGTGACCGAGGTGATTCCGAGCTATTACTCGGTCAAGGAAGCCGTTTTTCCGTTCAACAAGTTCCCGGCCGTGGATCCTCTGCTGGGTCCGGAAATGCGCTCCACGGGTGAAGTCATGGGCGTTGGCGAAAGTTTTGGAGAGGCCTTCCACAAGGCATTGCTCGGCGGCGGAAACGCGATTCCGGAATCCGGTACGGCCTTCTTGTCGGTGCGCGATGGCGACAAGGCCAAGGCCGTTGATGTGGCGCGCCTGCTGACGCAGCGCGGCTTCAAGATCACGGCCACGCACGGCACTGCGGAACTGATTCGCGAGTCCGGCATTGACTGTGAGGGCGTCAACAAGGTCAAGGAAGGGCGCCCGCATTGCGTAGACATGATCAAGAACGGGCAGATTCAGTTCGTGGCCAACACAACGGAAGGCAAGAAGTCTATCGAGGAGTCACGCTCGATTCGGTCGGCGGCGATTCAGCACAAGGTCTGCTATTTCACGACCATTGCCGGGGCCCATGCGGCGGCGGTTTCGCTCGAGTTCCTCGGGCGTCAGGAAGTCCGTTGCCTGCAGGATCTACACCGGTCCCTGGAAAAAGTCTGAGGCTTGTTCAGGCGGCAATCCGGCGCCGGTCGTCGGATTGCCCTTCGGTCAATCCGCGTTAGACTTTTGCCTGCTGCGTGGTTGGTGTCTGCTGGCAACGTACTCCCAAAAATTAATCGTTCGGCGCGCGCTGCGCGCGCCGTGAATCCATTTATTCTTTTTTAAAAGGTGAAATATGAGCCGAGTGCCCATCACCAAACGTGGTGAAGAAATCCTGCGCGAAGAACTTCGCGAACTGAAGTCAGAGAAGCGTCCTAAAGTGATTGCGGCCATCGCAGACGCACGGGCGCATGGTGATCTCAAGGAGAACGCCGAGTATCACGCCGCCAAAGAGCAGCAGAGCTTTATTGAAGGCCGCATCGCGGAAATTGAGGGCAAACTCGCTTCGGCGCAAGTGATTGATGTGACCCAGATGGGGACCACAGGCAAGGTCATTTTTGGCGCGACGGTGAATCTGTGTGACGTCGATACCGGTGACGAAATGCGCTACCAGATTGTGGGCGAGGATGAAGCTGACACCAAGGCAGGCCGGATTTCCTACAACTCTCCGATGGCCAGAGCCCTGATTGGCAAGGAAGAAGGTGAAGTCGCGGAAGTGATGGCTCCGGGCGGTGCCCGAGAGCTCGAGATCATGGGTGTGGAATACGTTTGATCGTGCTCTGACATGTCGCGCAAACGTTCATCAAGTTCTGCACGCTGGATCGCTGAGCACGAGGCTGATGAATATGTCCGCGAGGCCCGCAAGCTGGGTTACCGCTCCAGGGCAGTCTTCAAGTTGCTGGAGATCAACCAGCGCGATCGCGTCCTGAAGCCTGGACAGGTAGTGGTCGATCTGGGGGCGGCTCCAGGCGGGTGGAGCCAGGTGGCGCGGCCCTTGCTGGGTGCCAATGGCACCTTGATTGCGCTGGATATTCTGCCCATGGAGACGATGGACGGCGTGGATGTGCTGACCGGCGACTTTCGCGAGGCTTCGGTGCTGGAGGCACTGGAGGCCCGGCTGCAGGGCAAACCGGTGGACCTTGTAATGTCCGATATGGCCCCCAACGTTTCAGGTATCAGTGCGGCAGATCAGGCTGGTCAGCTGTATCTATGTGAGTTGGCTCAGGATTTTTGTGCACATCATTTGAAACCAGGCGGCGATTTTCTGGTCAAGGTATTCCAGGGCGAAGGGTTTGAGGCGTATCTGAAGAACTTGCGGCAGTCTTTTGAGAGCGTTTTGATCCGAAAACCCAAGGCTTCGCGGGCGCGAAGCCGCGAGGTGTATCTGCTGGCGAGGCGCCTGCGCCCGGTGTAAGGTGAAGTGCTGCGGGTCAGCTTTCTCTTCGTAGGCAGTTGCGGACCGTAAAGAATTAAGGATCAGGACTTTGAACGACTTGTTTAAGAATCTGCTGCTCTGGATCGTCATCCTCGTGGTGCTCATCAGCGTATTCAACGGATTTGCCACGCGCGGTGGCGGCCAGGAGCCCCTGCCGTACTCCAAATTTTTGACGGACGTCAAACAAGGGCAGGTGGCGGACGTGCGGATTGCCGGCGACATGATCTCCGGCCAGCTCAAGGACGGTCGTCGCTTTGAAACGGTCAGTCCGGAGAGCGACAACGGCGCCATGATCAAGGAATTGATCGAGAACGACGTCAAGTTCACTGGCGAACTGCCCAAGGGCACGCCATGGCCTCTGCAGCTCCTGTTCAATGCCTTTCCCATTCTTCTGCTGATCGCGGTCTGGGTTTACTTCATGCGTCAGATGCAGGGCGGCGGTGGCGGTCGGGGTGCCATGAGTTTCGGCAAATCCCGGGCCCGCATGCTCAATGCCGATCAGGTCAAGATCACCTTTGCAGATGTTGCGGGCGTCGAAGAAGCCAAGCAGGAAGTCAGCGAGCTGGTCGATTTTCTCAAGGACCCCAGCAAGTTCCAGAAGCTGGGCGGCAAGATTCCTCGCGGCGTGCTGATGGTTGGTTCGCCCGGTACCGGTAAAACTCTGCTGGCGCGGGCCATCGCTGGCGAAGCAGGCGTGCCGTTCTTCACCATTTCGGGCTCGGATTTCGTCGAGATGTTTGTTGGCGTTGGTGCCAGCCGTGTGCGGGACATGTTTGACCAAGCCAAGAAGCATGCGCCCTGCATCATTTTCATAGATGAAATTGATGCAGTCGGTCGCCATCGTGGTGCCGGTCTTGGTGGCGGTCACGATGAGCGCGAACAGACTCTGAACCAGTTGCTGGTTGAAATGGATGGGTTCGAAGGTAGCGAAGGGGTCATCGTGATCGCGGCCACCAACAGGCCTGACGTACTCGACCCTGCCTTGCTGCGCCCTGGCCGCTTTGATCGGCAGGTTGTGGTGCCGCTGCCTGACGTGCGCGGACGAGAGCAGATTTTGAAGGTGCACATGCGAGCGGTGCCGCTGCACGATGCGGTCAAGCCGAACATTATTGCTCGTGCCACGCCTGGTTTTTCGGGAGCAGACCTTGCGAATCTGGTGAATGAGGCTGCGCTGTTTGCTGCCCGTGCCAACAAGCGTCTGGTGGATCACGAGGATTTCGAGCGTGCCAAGGACAAGATCATGATGGGCGCCGAGCGCCGGTCCATGGTCATGTCCGAAGATGAAAAGAAACTCACGGCCTATCACGAGGCAGGCCATGCCATCGTCGGCTTGTCAGTGCCCGAGCATGATCCGGTTTACAAGGTCACGATCATTCCACGCGGCCGTGCCCTGGGCGTGACGATGTTTCTGCCCGAAGAAGATCGCTACAGTCATACCAAGCAGCGACTGGACTCCCAGATTTGTTCCTTGTTTGGCGGACGGCTGGCAGAGGAAATGATCTTTGGCGTGGAGAAGATCACCACCGGTGCCAGTAATGACATTGAGCGCGCAACCAGCATCGCTCGCAACATGGTCACCAAGTACGGCATGTCCGATGTGCTGGGCCCACTATCCTATGGTGAGGAGGACGGCGAAGTTTTTCTTGGAAAGAGCGTGACGCAGACCAAGAACGTGTCAGATGACACGGCCAACTCCATTGATCGTGAGATCAGAGCTGTCATTGATCGCAATTACGAAATTGCCAAGAACATTCTGGTCGAGAATATTGGCAAGCTGCACATCATGGCCGAGACCTTGCTCAAGTACGAAACGATTGATGCGGAGCAGTTGCGTCGCATCATGGCGGGCGAAGATCCCGGGCAACCCGAAAGCTGGAATGACAATAACGGCAACCCGAGCAATCCAACCTCGCCACCACCCCGCTCTGGAACGGAATCGGATCCGATTCCGCCTTCTGGCGAGCCGAAGCCGGCCAGCCACTGAAGGAAGTCTGAAACGCGGAAGCGTCGGGTTCGATTCTGTTTGAGGTACTCGCCCCTGGCGCGGATGGCCTGATCCTGCGATTGCGCGACAGGCAGCTGGACTTGGCTGCGCCAAAGGTTATGGGCGTTCTCAACCTGACGCCGGATTCCTTCTCAGATGGCGGCCGTTGGACTGACCCTGAGGTCGCATTCGAGCGTGCCCAGCTGATGTTCGAGCAAGGCGCAGCCATCATCGACATCGGTGGAGAGTCAACACGCCCCGGTGCCGAAATGGTTTCCGAACAGGAAGAGCTCGATAGGGTCATGCCGGTGATCGAGGCAATCGTCGAGCGCATCGACTGCCCGGTCTCCATAGACACGATGAAGCCGGCAGTCATGCGGGCAGCTTGTTCGGCTGGCGTCAGCATGATCAACGATGTCAATGCGCTGTGTAGCGAAGGCGCGCTCGAAGTTGCCGCATCGTCAGGTGTGGCCGTGTGTCTCATGCACATGCAGGGCGCACCCAGCAATATGCAGGTATCTCCAAGGTACGAAGACGTGGTCGAGGAGGTCGGGTCTTTTCTACGCCATCGCATTCAGGCTTGCCTGGATATCGGAATGTCAGGCGAAGTTATTGCGGTTGATCCGGGGTTCGGATTTGGAAAGAGCCTGGACAACAACCTTCAGCTCCTGCGGGAACTCGAATCCCTGTGTCAGCTGGGATTTCCCTTGCTGGTAGGGTTGTCGAGGAAATCCATGTTCCAGCAGATCTGCGGCGCCCCGGTACAGGAGCGACTCCCGGCCAGCTTGGCAGCCGCAACGATGGCGGTACTGAACGGCGCGAATATTGTTCGTGCCCACGATGTGGCTGAAACCATTCAGGCGGTAAAGGTCGCAGCGGTACTGAGAAACATGCAGACGCTGTCCTGAACTGTGCATTGGGTTCGCAAGCAAGAGCTGCCGACGTGCAGTGGCGATTTCTGAATATGCGCCGGCTTTCACAATTCTCGATAATGGATCGTCTTTCCCGTCTCACCTGAAGGATCAGGAACAAGTCTTGGTAACTCATCGAAAATATTTTGGAACTGACGGCATTCGCGGGCCGGTAGGCACGGCGCCCATGTCACCCGACTTCGCTTTGAAGCTGGGGTGGGCAGCGGGGCGCGTCCTCGCTCGAACGCCCAAGGCGCGCGTCCTGATTGGCAAAGACACTCGTCGGTCCGGTTATATGTTTGAGTCTGCTCTGGAAGCAGGGTTTGCCGCCGCCGGTGTGGAATCCGACATGCTCGGTCCATTGCCGACACCGGGCGTCGCCTACCTGACCCGCGCCTTGCGTGCTCAGGCTGGGGTGGTGATATCCGCTTCGCACAATCCGCATCACGATAATGGCGTGAAGTTTTTCGGCCCGGATGGCAGCAAGCTCAGCGATCAGGTTGAAGCAGACATCGAAGCGTTGCTGGATCAGCCGCTGGAATGCGTGCCCTCTGATCGCCTTGGGCGTGCCCGGCGCATTGATGACGCACAAGGCCGCTATATTGAGTTCTGCAAGAGCAGTTTTCCCGTCAATCTCAGTCTCAAGGGCATGCGCATTGTGCTGGACTGTGCAAATGGTGCCGCATACAAAACCGCACCGGCAGCCTTGGCGGAGCTGGGCGCCGAAGTGATCGTGATCGGAAATGCACCAGATGGATTCAACATCAATCGCGACTGTGGTTCGACGCATCTGGAAGGGCTCAAGCTCAAGGTGATTGAAACGGGTGCCAATCTGGGTATCGCCTTGGATGGTGACGCTGACCGCTGCCTGATGGTGACAGGCGATGGAACCCTGGTGGATGGCGACGAGATTCTGTACATCATTGCCCGTGCGCGTCAGCAGGCCGGGCGGTTGCATGGCCCGGTGATAGGTACGCTGATGTCCAACCTCGGGCTTGAGCAGGCCTTGGGCAGCATGGGTGTGCCCTTCAAGCGCGCCAAGGTGGGGGATCGTTATGTCATGGAGATGCTCAAAGCCGGTGGCGGCGAACTCGGTGGTGAGACGTCCGGGCATACCTTGTGTCTGGACCGTGCGCCCAGCGGCGATGGCACCATCACCGCGCTGCAGGTGCTTGCAGCCATGGTCGAAGCCAGGCGCACCGTGGGCGAATTGGCCTCGGGGATGAAAAAATTTCCGCAGGTCCTGATCAACGTTCGCCTGGAAACTTCAGCAGATGCGGTGATGTCATCGGCCCAGGTACAAGCAGCGGTCAGGCAAGTTGAGTCTCGGCTCGGCGAACGGGGGAGGGTATTGTTGCGGCCTTCCGGCACGGAGCCTCTCATCCGCGTGATGGTTGAAGCTGTTGAAGAAAACGAGACCCGGGAGGCTGCCGAAGCTATCGCAGATCAGGTCCGCGCCCTGTCGGCCTGAGCCCTTAAAGAACATGGATTCTAGGAGAAGAACAGTATGAGTCGTCGTTACATGGTTGCTGGAAACTGGAAAATGAATGGCAGCCTCGCTGCCAATGCCGAACTCGTTGCGGGTATTTCAGCGGGCTTGTCCGCGTGCGCAGATGTTGAAGTGCTGGTATGTCCGCCGGCCGGATATCTGACCCAGGTGAAGGAGTTGATCGGTAACAGCGCCATCAAGTTGGGGGCGCAAAACCTGAGTGATCAGGCCAAACCCGGCGCCTTCACGGGAGAAATGCACGGCCAGATGCTCAGCGAGCTGGGCGCAACGCATGTAATTGTGGGGCACTCCGAGCGCCGCTCTCTCTACGGTGAAACCAATGAATTGGTCGCTGCCAAGGTGCAGACTGCCCAGGCTCTGGGTCTGACCCCGGTACTTTGTGTCGGCGAAACGCTGGAACAAAGAGATGGCGGGCAGACAGAGTCCGTCCTCAAGCTGCAGCTTGAAACGGTGCTGGATCTGGTGGGTGTAGAAGCTTTCAGCAATCTCGTCGTGGCCTACGAGCCCGTCTGGGCCATCGGAACCGGACGTACCGCCAGTGCAGAGCAGGCTCAGGATGCGCACGCCTTTCTGCGTGGCCTGATTGCACAGCGCAATGCTACGATAGGCGGCTCCGTGCAGATCCTGTACGGCGGAAGCGTCAAGCCGGGCAATGCGGCTGAGCTGTTCGCCGGTGCCGATGTCGACGGAGGGCTGATCGGCGGTGCTTCCCTGAAGAGCGAGGATTTTCTCGGTATCTGTCGGGCGGCGCAGGCGTAGGAAATCCAAATTCTCGAAGGTTGTACTTTAAATGCATACGATTCTGGTGGTGGTGCAGGTTCTGGTCGCGGTGTCGCTGATTGGCCTGATCCTGGTTCAACACGGCAAAGGCGCTGATGCCGGCGCTGCTTTTGGCAGCGGGGCCTCGGGAACGGTATTTGGTGCGCGTGGCGCAGCTAATTTCCTGACCCGCCTGACCGCGATTCTCGCAACGGCTTTTTTTATTGCCTCCTTGACGCTGGCCTATCTGGTCAGTGATCGCTCACCCAAGAGCACCAGCGTGATTGACACCATGGGTGGTTCTTCACTGGTGACCGATGAAGTCGAAGAGCCGGTTGTCGATGAATCGACCTCGTCGGAAGCCACTGAGGCGGTACCGCCTGCACAAGATTCAGCGGCGCAAGCGCCCCAAGGCGAAGCAGAGGCCGCTGGCGCAGAGTCCCCGGAGGCCAGTTCGCCCAAGGTTCCAAAATAATTTTTCACTTGGGGCGAGACAAAGTGAGAATGAGTCGCTAAGATTCGCGCCCCTTGCCGACGTGGCGGAATTGGTAGACGCACTACCTTGAGGTGGTAGCGGCGAGAGCCGTGGGGGTTCGAGTCCCTCCGTCGGCACCAGATTTTGGAAATTAATTTATCCAGAATCAGGGAGTTTCAATTGCGGTAAGGGCGTCTAGCCCGCTATAATGTTCGTCTGTCTGGTGCGGGGTGGAGCAGTCTGGCAGCTCGTCGGGCTCATAACCCGAAGGTCGTAGGTTCGAATCCTGCCCCCGCTACCAAAATTGATTTGGTTCCAGGCCCCTTGTGGGCCTTTTTTATTTGGTGTCGCTTTTTTTTCGGGCAAGTGGAGAGCGGGTGCTTCAAGATCAATTGATTACGCTGATAGAACCACTGATCGAATCCATCGGATACGAGTTGGTTCTGCTGGAATATCTCCCTCAGGGGCGATCAGCGACCGTGCGTATCTATATTGATTCCGAGGACGGCGTGGGGCTGGATGATTGTTCTGCCGTCAGCCGGGAAGTCGCCGCGCTGCTGGATGTCGAGGACCCGGTCACAGTCCCCTACGACCTGGAAGTGTCCTCGCCAGGGCTGGATCGGCCACTTGCCAAGCCAGCGCACTTTGAGCGGTTTGTCGGATGTGAGGCGAAAGTTGATCTCGCGGTTCCACTGGAAGGCCAGCGGCGTTTCGTCGGAAAAATTTGCAGCACATCAGCGGACAGTGTGCGCCTCGAAAGTGCGCGCGGCGAAGTGGAGCTGGCATACGCCTCTATCGCCAGGGCGCGCCTGGTACCAGATTATTCAATTAATAACAGTCCATTAAACGGGCCCGAGGGCAAGGCGTGAGCAAGAACATTCTTTTGATGGCCGATGTGGTTTCCAACGAGAAAGGCGTCGACAAGGACACCATTTTCGAGGCCCTGGAGGCTGCGCTGGCTTCCGCAACCAAGGAAAGCCACGGTGATGAGTCTGATATTCGCGTCACCATCGATCGCGAAACGGGCGATTACGAATCTTTCCGACGCTGGACGGTTTTCGAGGATGACAGCGAAGATTTCGAATTCCCCGAGCGTGAGATCAAGCTGACCTACGCGCTCAAGGAGTATCCGGATATCAAGGTCGGAGACGTCATCGAGAAGCCAATCGAATCGATCGATTTCGGGCGCATCGGGGCGCAGCGTGCCAAGCAGGTGATCGTGCAGAAAGTGCGCGATGCCGAGCGCGCGCAGGTTGTGGAGGCCTACAAGGATCGCGTCGGCGAATTGCTGACGGGTCTGGTCAAGCGGCTCGAGCGAGGTTCTGTGATTGTGGATCTGGGCGGCAGCTCCGAGGCCATCATTCCACGTGATCATCTCATTCCTCGCGAACCGGTCCGACCCGGCGACCGTATTCGCGGATATCTCTACGAAGTGGGCCCTCAGACACGTGGCCCGCAGTTGTCCATCTCCAGAACGCTGCCGCAGTTGCTGATGCAACTGTTCGAATTGGAAGTGCCGGAAATTGCGCAGGGCCTGATTGAACTCAAAGGTGCAGCACGCGATCCCGGTCTGCGCGCGAAGATTGCGGTGCAAGCCAAGGACAAGCGCATTGATCCTGTCGGTGCTTGTGTGGGCATGCGCGGTTCGCGCGTCCAAAGCGTTTCAAATGAGTTGGCTGGCGAGCGAGTGGATA